>Ga0302046_10002681_pt1 | contig 16519 bp, 15 predicted proteins | sample RVTome_11_FD_200261 | JGI IMG/M metagenome (GOLD analysis project Ga0302046, IMG submission 200261) | Soil microbial communities from uranium-contaminated site in the Upper Colorado River Basin, Wyoming, United States - RVT147D111 (version 2) ...
GCCGTCTTGCCGTGGCGACGCGCCACGTTCTTCACGATGTACTTGTACCACATGAGCGCGTCGCCCATCGGGACGAGCGGCAGAAAGCGCAGGTCGATCTCGGCCTGCCCCGCGGTCGCGACCTCGTGGTGGTGCTTCTCGACGCGGATGCCGACCTTCTCCATCTCGCGTACCATCTCGGTGCGGATGTCCTGTTGCGTGTCGGTCGGCGGCACCGGGAAATAGCCTTCCTTGTACCGGGGCTTGTAGCCGAGGTTCTTGCTCTCGATGATCTGCCCGCTGCGGTCGTTGAACTCGTCGACGATGCGGCCGGTGTTCCACTGCCCCTCGCTCGAGTCGACGAAGTAGTAGCCGCAGTGCTGGTTCTGCTCGTACCGGACCTCGTCGAGGATGAAGAACTCGGGCTCCGGTCCGAAGTACGCAGTGTCACCGACACCCGTCGCCTTGAGGTGCGCCGCGGCCTTGCGCGCGATGTTGCGCGGGTCGCGGCTGTAGTCCTCCTTCGTGATCGGGTCGACGATGTTGCAGATCATCGTGAGCGTCGGATGCTCGAAGAAAGGGTCGATGGTGGCCGTGACCGGGTCGGGCATGACGAGCATGTCCGACGCGTGGATGGGCTGCCAACCGCGGATGGACGAGCCGTCGAAGCCCGAGCCTTCGTCGAAGAGATCCTCGCTCAGCTCGGTCGTGGTGATCGTAAAATGCTGCCACAACCCGAGCAGGTCGAGGAATTTCAGATCGACCGCTTCGACGTTGTTGTCCTTGGCGAACTTGAGGACGTCCTTGGGCGTCTTGCACGTTCCCAGTGCCATAACCTTGAAACCTCCGTGATCCCCGATTTGAGTGTTAGATGGCGTTGCCGCCGCGCTCACCGGTCCGGATGCGAACCACTTCGTCGACCGGTGTCACGAAGATCTTTCCGTCGCCGATCCGCCCGGTTTGTGCTGCTTTCTCGATTGCGTCGACGACGTCGTTCACTTGCTCGTCACGCACGATGATCTCGAGCTTCACCTTCGGAAGGAAGTCCACCACGTATTCGGCACCGCGATAGAGCTCCGTGTGCCCCTTCTGTCGTCCGAATCCCTTCACCTCGCTCACCGTCAGTCCCTGGATCCCGATCGACGAGAGCCCCTCCTTCACTTCGTCCAGCTTGAAGGGCTTGATGATGGCTTCGACCTTTTTCATGTCTCTTTCCTCCGGGCCGCCTCGGAGACGGCCGCTCCCCTTACGTCAGGGTTGCTTCGCTTGTAAAGCCTCATCGGCGGGGCGCGTTTCCTACGACCGTGTGGGTTCGTAGCCTCCCGAGCCGAAGGTGTAGGCACTCTCGCTGTGTTGTGAGAGGTCCAGGCCGGTGTATTCGTCGTCGTCGCTCACACGCAACCCGCCCGTCACGGCCCCGGTGATGCCGAGGCAGGCGAGTGTGCCGACGATGGCGAGGACGTACGTGATCAAGGTGGCCTCGATCTGTGCGACCGTCTGCCCGCCGCCGCCGCCCATCAGGAGCCCCCCCTTCGTCGCGAAGAGCCCGGTCGCGATGGCGCCCCAGGTGCCGCCGACGCCGTGGACGCCCACGACGTCGAGCGCGTCGTCGTAGAAGCCGAGCCGCGTCTTCAGGTTGCAGGCGAAGTAGCAGACGCCGCCCCCGATCGCGCCGATCACCAGCGCGGGCATGGGGTCGACGAAGCCGGCCGCCGGCGTGATGGCGACGAGCCCCGCGACGGCGCCGCTGGCCGCCCCGAGCACGGTCGGCTTCCCGTGCGACAGCCACTCGACGGTCATCCAGGCGAGTGCGGCCGCCGCGGCGGCGGTGTTCGTCGTGACGAAGGCCTGGACCGCCAGCCCGTTGGCGCCGAGTGCGCTGCCGGCGTTGAAGCCGAACCATCCGACCCACAGGAGGGCGGCGCCGATGACGGTGAACGGCAGGTTGTGCGGCGGCATCGGCTCGCTCCCCCAGCCGCGCCGTTTGCCGATCATGAGGGCGCAGACGAGCGCCGAGATGCCCGAGCTGATGTGCACGACGGTGCCGCCGGCGAAGTCCAGCGCCCCCACCTTCGTCTGGATCAGGCCGCCGCCCCACACCATGTGGGCGAGCGGGGCGTAGACGATGGTCGCCCACAACAGAGAGAAGAGCAGGAAGGCGCTGAACTTCATGCGCTCCGCGAACGCCCCCGTGATGAGGGCGGGTGTGATGATGGCGAACATCATCTGGAACGCCATGAAGGCTTGGTGGGGCACCGTGGGGGCGTAGGCCGATGGCTCCAAGCCGACGCCCCGGAGTCCCACCCACGACAGGCCACCGACGAAGACGTTCCCGGGGCTGAAGGCCAGGCTGTACCCGATGAGGACCCAGAACACGCTCATCAGCGCCACCATGATGAAGCTCTGCATGAGCAGGTTCAGGACGTTCTTGCTGCGCACGAGCCCACCGTAGAACAGCGCGAGCCCCGGGGCCGTCATCATGAGCACGATGGCCGACGACGTGAGCAGCCACGCGGTGTCGCCGCTGTCGATGGCTCCCTCCTGTGCGTGCGCGGTCTCGGCCGCCAGCGCCACGCAGGCGAGCGGAAGTGCGCCGCGACCTGTCCGGAAAAAACGATACACTACTCCCATTGCCTCTCCCCCCTTTCAGGGGGCAGCAAGCAACGCGGGTGCCATGGTTCCGACCGCCGGGGAGCCTCGGAAAGACAGGGTTTTCTTCGGGGCGACTCCGGTCGGCTGCTCAAGGCTTGGGCGCTGCCCGCTCCTTGGGCAGCGCCAGCCGAGGCTCGGTTCCGGCCACGAGCCGTCGCAGGTTCTCATGGTGCCGGGCCACGATGAGGGCGGCGACGACGGCCATGGCCGCGGTCGTACCAGTGGGAGCCCCGGTGACGAGCAGGACGGCGGGTGCTGTGATGGCGGCGAGGATCGACGCGAGCGAGACGAGCCGATGGCGCCAGGCGACGGCAGCGAAGACCGCCACGCAGGCGGCCGCTGCCCCAGGGGCGAGCACCGACAGCGCACCGAGCGCCGTGGCGACGCCCTTGCCGCCCCGGAAACGCAACCCGATCGGGGCGACGTGCCCGATCACCGCGGCCACGCCGGCGCTCGCGGCGACGGACTCCCCGAGGTCGAGCCACCGGGCCGTCACCACGGGCAGGGCGCCCTTCGTCGCGTCCCCGGCGAGCGTGGCGAGCCCGATACGCACGCCGGCGCTGCGGGCGACGTTCGTGGCGCCGACGTTGCCGCTACCGCTGCGGCGGGGGTCGATCCCGGCGCGGCGCGCCAGCAACAGGCCCGTGGGGATGGAGCCGACGAGGTAGGCGACCAAGATCAGCAGCGTCGCCACGGGCGGTCAGACGCGCAGCCGTCCGCGTCGCTCGCGCCGGCCGCGCGTCATCTGGGCGGCCACCCACCCCAACATGCCGCCCAGCGTGAAGAAGGCGCCCGCGGCCACGGCGGTCCCGTCCATGGGAGTGACGACGCCGGCTGCCGAGCCGTCGAGCGTCTCGAGCAGCTCGCGTTGCGCGATGGTGAGCTGCTCGACGCGATCGCGGAGCGCGTCGACGTCCTCGCGGCGCGCCAGCGCCACGTCCGAGCCGAGTTGGTCGATCTGCAGGCGCAGGGTGCGCAGCTCGTCCTGCAGGGTCGCCGGCCCGGTCGGTGCGGGGGCGGTCTCGCCTGCCGCGCTGGTGGCCGGGGCGGGCGCCTCGGGTTCGACGCCGTCGAGGTGCTCGCCCCAGATGAAACCGCGCCGCCCGTCCGCCAGCAGCACCTGGTACCACCCGTCCTTGCTGCCCAGGATGTTCACCTGGGTGCCGGGTTCGATCCATTCGACCAGTGGTGTGTGACGGCTGGGCCCTTCGCGGAGGCGAGCCTGCTTGTTCAGCACCGCGGTTGGCGCCGCCGGCGCGAGGGTCAGCAGGAACGCCAAAGCAATTACGCCTCCGACCTGGCTCCGACTGACCCGCCGCACCAACGACTCCTTCCGAACGCCTCGCATGCACATGATGGTCGGGGTGACTGGATTTGAACCAGCGACTTCTGCGTCCCGAACGCAGCGCTCTAGCCAGGCTGAGCTACACCCCGCACATTCTGAGGCGAATCGGCGCCCGAGGTAACACAGGCGTTTCGGAAAGGAAAGGCCGCCCGGCCGCTCCGCAACGCGCCGAAACGCGCCGTTGCGCGACGTCGTTGCGCGCGTGCCGGGCAACGTCGCGATGATGGTGACCGCGCGCTGGCACGTCGCTTGCGCTCGGGAGGGTGATGCGGCGCCCGCAGAGGCGCCAGAAGGAGGTGAGGGAATGAAGGGATCCAGGATCGCGACGGTGGTGGGGCTCCTCTGCGGGCTTGCGCTCGCTCCCACGCACGTACCGGTCGTCGGTGCGAAGGCGGTACACGCCGCCGATCAGCGCATCGACGTCAACACGGCCAGCGCGGAGGAGCTCGAGCTGCTACCGGGCATCGGTCCGGCGAAGGCGCGGGCGATCGTCGAGCACCGCGCCAAGACCCCGTTCACCGCGCCGGAGGACTTGCGCGACGTGAGTGGCATCGGGGACGCGCTCTACGAGCGCCTGAAGGAACACGTGACCGTCGGTTCTGCCGGCACGCCCTGAGCGATCGGTGCCGGCCTGTGGTCGGGTGGGGGTGGGTCGAACAATAGGGCGGGCGGCCCGCTCTCCCCGGCCAGACCGGCGCGAACGATCATTTGCCACGCAGGGCGCGAATGGCGGCGCGATAGTCGGCATCGCCGAAGACCGCCGAGCCGGCGACGAGAACGTCGGCGCCGGCCCGCAGGGCGTCGGCGGCATTGGAGGCCTTGATGCCGCCGTCGACCTCGATCAGGAAGTCGCCGGCGCCCGTGGCGCGGAGGCGCTGCGCGGCGGCGATCTTGTCCATCGCGCCGTCGACGATCGCCTGCCCGCCCCAACCCGGGTTGACGGTCATCACGAGCAGCAGGTCGAAATCGGCGATGGCGCTGGCGACGCGCTCGATCGGCGTGGGTGGGTTGAGCGACAGGCCCGGCCGCGCACCGGCCGCGCGAATCTGTCGTGCCACGGCTGCCGGGTCGTCGCATGCCTCGATGTGCACCGTGATGCGATCGGCGCCGGCGGCGGCGAACTCCTCCACCTGTCGTTCCGGGTACTCGATCATGAGGTGGACGTCGAGCGGCAGGGTCGTGGCCGCGCGCACGGCTCGCACGACCAAGGGGCCGATGGTCAGCGGCGGGACGAAGTGGCCGTCCATCACGTCCACGTGGATCCAATCGGCGCCGGCCGCGTCGACGGCGCGGACCTCCTCGGCCAGGCGACCGAAGTCGGCGGACAGGATCGACGGTGCGATCGTGGGCACGCGCCACGATTACCCGACCCACGAGTGCGAATCTACCGGCGCATCCGCAGCCGGACGGCGAAGAATCCGTCGAGCGCATGCAGGTCGGGGCGGGTGCGCAGGGCGCCGTCCGAAATCAGGGCGGCGGCCTCGGCGGGCAGGAGGGCACTCGGGTTCTCGGCTGCGAGGTCCGGGACATGGGCGACGAGGTCACGGACGACGGCCGTCGTCTCCTCGGGGGTGTCCGTGCACACGGCGTAGACGAGGACGCCGCCGGGACGCACGAGCGGCGCGACCGCCTGCAGCACCTCGCGTTGGATGTCGGCCAGTCGCGGCAGGTCGTCGGCGGTTCGGCGCCAGCGCAGCTCCGGGTGCCGGCGCAAGGTGCCGAGTCCGCTGCAGGGGGCGTCCACGAGGACGAGGTCGAAGCGCCGGGTGGTCGGTGGCCGGCGGGCGTCGCCGACGACGGCGCGGATCGTGTCGCCGAGGCCGAGCTGATGCGCTCGTTCGGCGAGGCGCCGCACGCCGGCGCCGTGGGGGTCGAGCGCGACGACCAAGCCGCGACCACCGAGGCACTCGGCCAGGTGCGTCGTCTTGCCGCCGGGCGCGGCGCAGGCGTCGAGGGCGTGCATGCCGGCTTCGGCGCCGGCGACGAGCCCGACGAGCTGTGACGCTTCGCTCTGAAAGCTGAAGTCGCCGGCGGTGTAGGTGGGATGGGTGCGCAGGCGGGCGCCTCCCCGGGCCACGACGAGTGCGTCGGGGCTCCAGCGTCCCGGCTCGGTCGCGACGCCGTGCGCCGCCAGCGCCTCCGCCACGGCGCTCCGCGTCGTGCGCGTGCGATTCACCCGCAGCGCTGTGCGTGGGGCCTGATTGTCGGCGGCCAGGCGCGCGATCAGCGGCTCCGGCGCCATTTCGGCCGCCCAGCGTTCGACCAGCCACGCCGGATGCGACCATTCGACGGCCAGGCGCCGGATGGGCTCGCGCTCCGCGTCCGGGAGCGTGAGGCGCTCCGGCTCGCGGGTCGCCCCGCGCAGAATGGCGTTGACGAAGCCGGCCGCACCGCGCTGCGGCAGCAGCGAGACGGTGCTGTCGATGGCCGCGTAGGCCGGCACGCGCTCGAGGAAGAGGAGCTGGAAGAGCCCGAGCCGCAGGGCGACGCGTACCGGTACGTCGAGACGCTCCAGCGGGCGGCTCGCGAGCTGCGCCAGGTGGTGGTCGAGGCGCCCCTGCCAGGCCAGCGTACCGTAGGTGAGCAACGTCGTCAGACGCTGGTCGGCCTCGCTGAGGGGGGTCTCCGCGAGTCGATGGGCCAACAGGACGTCGGCGAAGGCGTCGCTCGTCTCGACGCGACCGAGGATCTCGTGGGCGATCGCCCGTGCCGGCGCCGCGCGCTTCAGTCGGCGCCCAGGCATGTTCCGGCGTGCAGCGGTTGGCCCGCGAGGAAGGCCGCCGCCTCGAGCCGCTTGCGTCCTGCGAGTTGGAGCTCGAGCACCCGCAAGCGTTCCTCCCCCGTGGCGACGAGCACGCCGGCCGGTCCGGCGCTGAGGACGGTGCCGGGCGGCGCGCCGGCCGGCACCGTCTCGACCCGCGCGCGGTGGACCTTGAGGTGCCGGCCGGTCAGGGTCGTGAAGGCCCCCGGTCGCGGGGCGAAGGCGCGGACCTGTCTCGCCACCTCGCGGGCCGGTCGCGTCCAGTCGATGGCGAGATGCGAGCGCTCGATCCGCGGCGCGTAGGTGACGCCGGCCGCGGGTTGCGGCATCGGGGTGATGGTGCCGGCCTTGAGGCCGGCGATCGCTTCGCGGATCGACTCCGCGCCGAGGGCGGCCAGCGCGGGCGCCAGCGTTCCCGCCGTGTCCTCGTCGGTGATGGGGATGGCGCGGCGCAGCAGCATGTCGCCGGCGTCGAGTTCCTCGGTCATCGACATGATGGTCACGCCGGTTTCCTCGTCGCCCGCGAGGATGGCCCACTCGATCGGCGCGGCGCCGCGGTGCCGGGGCAGAAGCGACCCGTGCACGTTGATCGACCCGTGCGTCGGCACGTCCAGGATGGCGCGCGGGAGAATCCGGCCGAAGGCGGCGACCACGGCCAGGTCGGGCGCCAGGTCGCGGAGTGCCCGCTCGAAGTCGGCCGAGCGAATCTTCTGCGGCTGCAGCACCGGGAGCCCGTGGGCGAGGGCGACCTGCTTGACCACCGGCGGGGACACGCCGAGGCCTCGGCCTTGGGGGCGGTCGGGCTGGCAGACGACGCCGACCACGGGGTCGGGGCCCGTGAGCAACGCCTCGAGCACCGGCCGCGCGAAGACCGGCGTCCCCATGAACACGATGCGCCAGGTGCTCAAATGACGTGCGACCGGGAGCGAGTCACCGGCTCGCGCCCGAGCCGCTCCTGCTTCTTTTGTCGCTTGCGGTAGAGTTCTCGCTTCAGACGCGACAGGCGGTCGAGGAAGAGCGTGCCGTCCAGGTGGTCGAGTTCGTGCTGCAGGGCCACCGCGAAGAGGTCTTCGGCCTCGATCTCGATCTCCTTCTGGTCGGGCGTCCAGGCGCGCAACAGCACGCGTCGGGCGCGCCGGACCTCCGCGGTGAAGTCGGGCACCGACAGACAGCCCTCTTCCCAGACGATCTCGCCGTCTCGCTCGGTGATCTCCGGGTTGACGAGCTTCAGGAGTCCGGTGGCGGCCCCGCCCTCCTCGGCGGGCACGTCCAGGACGACGATGCGACGGCCATCGCCGACCTGTGGCGCCGCGAGCCCGATCCCCGGCGCGGCGTACATCGTCTCGGCCATGTCACCGAGCAGCTCGACGAGCGTGCCGTCGATGTCGGTGACCGGCGCGGCCGGCACCTTCAGGACCGCGTCGGGATAGGTGTAGATACGCCGGACGGCCATGGTCCCTGCGCGAAGCTACATGCTGTAGGAATCCACATCAATCGCCAATCGGAGCTGGCGCCGGCGCGCATGCGGCTCCCAGGCCCGCGCGGCCCGCGCGAGCGTTCGCACGGCCCGCGGCTCGGCGGCACGGAGCATGATCTGCCATCGGAACCAGCCGCGGACGCGCTCGATGGGGGGCGGTGCCGGCCCCAGCACGGCCATGGCGGGGAGGCCGAGGCGGACGGCGTCGGCGCGCAGCGAGCGCGCCAGCTCGTCGGCCGCGCCCTCGGTGTGCGCGTCGTCGCGCCCTTCCAGGCGGACGATCACCAGGCGACTGTGGGGCGGATAGTCGAGCGCGGCGCGCCGTTCCAGTTCGCCCTGCATGAAGCCGGCGTAGTCGTGCTGGAGGGCCGCCTGTACGCTCGGATGCCCGGGGCGAAACGTTTGCACCAGGACGCGGCCCGGCTCGTGCCCCCGCCCGGCCCGCCCCGCGACCTGCACGAGCAGTTGCAACGTGCGTTCGGCCGCCCGGAAGTCCGGCATGTTGAGCGACAGATCGGCGAGGACGACGGCGACCAGCGTCACGCCGGGGACGTCGTGCCCTTTGCTGATCATCTGCGTGCCGACCAACACGTCGATCGTACCGGCGTGCCATTCTTCGAGGATGCGGCGCTGAGCGCCGCTGCGCGCCGCCGTGTCGCGATCGAGACGGGCCACGCGGGCGCCGGGGTGGGCGTGCCGAACGAGCGCCTCGAGTTGCTCGGTCCCGAGCCCGAAAGCCCGCAGCGGCGGCCCCTCGCAGTGCTCGCACGCCACGGTCGCGGGCCGGTGGAAGTGGCAATGATGGCAGACGAGGGCGTTGGCCTGTCGGTGCCAGGTGAGGGTGACGCTGCAGTGCGGGCAACTCACCGGGGTCCCGCAGGTGGGGCACTGGAGGTAGCGGGCGAAGCCTCGCCGATTGAGGAAGATGAGCGCCTGCTCCCTGCGCGCCAACGTGTCGCGGAGCGCCTCGCGAAGCTCCGAGGTGAGCAGGTCGCTGCCGTCCGCCCGGCTGACCCGGCCCCGCAGGTCGACGATGTCCACGCGGGGGAGGGGGCGCGCGCCCGGCCGCTCCCCCAACTGGAGCAGGCGATGGCGTCCGTCGAGTGCCGCGTGCATCGACTCGACGGAGGGCGTGGCGGACCCGAGTACGACGCTGGCGCCGGCCAGGCGAGCCCGGACCACCGCCAGGTCCCGCGCATGGTAGCGAATGCCGTCCTCCTGCTTGTAGGCGCCGTCGTGCTCCTCGTCGACGACGATCAGGCCGACCCGGGTGACGGGTGCGAACACGGCCGAGCGTGCCCCGATCACGACCCGCGCCTCGCGCCGGCGGATGCGGTCCCATTCCGCCCAGCGCTCAGCCGGGCCGAGGCCGCTGTGCAACACCGCCACCAGGTCCCCGAAGCGGTCGCGGGTGCGGGAGACGACCTGATGCGTGAGCGCGATTTCGGGCACCAGCAGAAGGACGTCCCGGTCGATCGCCAGGACCCGCTGCGCGGCCGAGAGGTAGGCCTCCGTCTTCCCGCTGCCCGTGACGCCGTGCAGCACGAAGGACGAGGGCGTGCCGCGCTCGATCGACCCGGCGATCTCGTCCACGGCCAGGCGCTGCGCGGCCGTATGCTCGTGGCGGGTGCCGCCCGGGAATGGGGTCGGGACGGCGTTCGGACGGCGTTGGGCCGTGCAGTCGACCAGTCCGATTCCGACGAGGCCGCGGAGGGCCGCCGGGGACAGGCCCGCCGCCCGGGCGTTGGCGGCCGACAGGCGTCCGCCGGCCTCTCTGAGCGATCGATAGGCCCGGGCCCGGGCGGGCGCCCGCCGGGCCAGCGCCGCCTCATCCTCCCCGTCGAGAGCCTGCAGGATGCTGAAGACCCGCTCGGTGGGGGGGGGCGGGGTGCGGGAGGGGACGACCGTGGCGATCACCTCGGCGAGCGACACGAGATAGTAGCGGGCCGTCCAGCGGCACAGCTCGAGGAGATCGGGTGGGAGGAACGGGTCCTCGTCGATGACCGAGAGCACCGTGCGCAGGGTGCCGGGCGGTGCCGTCTCCGCGAATCCCGCGACCACGCCCGTGCGCGTCCTCGTTCCGAAGGGCACCCGCACGCGCATGCCGGGCAGCAGCCGACCGCGGAAGTCGTCGGGCACGCGGTAGGTGAAGAGGTCGCGCATCGGCACGGCCGGAATGGGGGCGACCTCAACAAGTCCGTACATGCGCGTTCACTTTTGTTACGGGTCGAGTACCCGGCGAGTCAATCGACCGCGTCAACGTACTGACATCGGCGGCTGAAATTGAACCGCACCCGCCGGTCCCATTCGTCGCGCGACGCGAGCCGCTCACGGAAAACGGGCGATTCGACGTGGCATCGCCCTTGCTCAGTCTCGGAACCAGCCCCTCCTTTCTGCACACGAGGAGACCTGGTCGTGGAAACACGGCTGGGTCTTCTCGTTTCTGGGGTTCGATTGCCCGCTGTATGCCCGGGCACGGCAGTTGCACACGGAAGCGCCGTACTCAACGCAAACCGACACGGGAGCATCGAGCGACGAGTGTACGAGGGCACAGGGATGACGAGTTTTGACAAGCCCACGGACTTGGGCGCATACTTCGACCGCCCTGTTTTCGTGGTTGGGGCCCGCCTTGGGGTGGGGGGAGTGGAGTTGATGATGTGGAGGGCGAAGCCGTGGCGGCTTTGGGTAGCCTGAATCCGTCCGCGTTCCTGAAGCGGGTTCTGAACACCAAGTTTCAGAATCCATTCGCGAAACAGAACTCGTACCTGGTGCTCGACATCGGGTCGAGCAGCATCAAGCTCGCCGAGGTGCAGCACGGCTCCGCGCCTCGCCTGACGGCGCTGGCGACGGCACCGATTCCGGCGACCGCGATCCAGTCCAACGTCATTCAGGACCAGGCGTCGGTGGTCGCGGTGATCAAGGCCCTCGTTGCCGAGACGAAGACCCAGGCGACGCACGTCATCACCGCCGTCCCCGGGCCGGCCGTGATCGTGAAAAAGGTCGTTCTGCCGGCCCAAACGGGGGCGGGCATAGATTCCGCCGTCCTGGGCGAGGCGAGCCAGCTCATCCCGGATTCGCTCGACAACGTGAACCTGGACTATCAGGTGATCGACGTCATCGAGGGCGGCAATCAGATGGAGGTGCTGGTGGTCGCCGTGAAGCGCGACATCATCAACAGCTACACCAGCGCCATCGTCGCTGCCGACCTGGTGCCCATGGTCGTCGACGTCGACTACTTCGCGCTCGAGAACATGTTCGAGCTCAACTACGACCAGGCGGGTGAGTCGCCGGTAGCGCTGGTGAACGTCGGCGCCCGCTACTCGTCGATCAACATCTTGAAGAACGGCCGGTCGACGTTCACGGGAGACGTGCCGGTCGGCGGCGCCGAATTCACGGACACGCTCGTGCGGCAGCTCGGGTGCACGCCGGAGGATGCCGAGCTGCTCAAGCTCGGGCAGGGCGCCGGTGGCATCGAGGCGCAGGCCGCCGAATCGATCGTGCACTCCGTGACCGAGTTCATCGTCGAAGAGATTCAGCGCTCGATCAGCTTCTTCTGGACGGCGGCCACCGACGAGCCGATCGGATCGGTGATTCTGTCCGGCGGTCCGGCGCGCTTGCCGGGGTTGTCGACGCAGCTGCAGGAGCGGCTCGAGACGACCGTCGAAGTCGCCGATCCGTTCCGGCGCGTCGAGGTGAGCAGCAAGGTGAGCCGAGAACTCATCGAACAGTGCGGCCCGGCGCTCGCCGTCGCGGTGGGGCTGGCGACGCGGCGTCCGGGGGACAAATGATCAGGATCAACCTCATTCCCGCCGAGGAGGTCCAGCGCTCGGCGGGGAAGCGGCAAGAGATGGCGGTCGGCGCCCTGGTGATCGGGTGTGCCGTGATCGGTCTCATCATCGCCCACGGGTGGCAGCAGTTCTCGATCATGTCGGTCGGGCGGCAGCAGACCCGGCTCGAGCGTGAGATCGCCGAGTTGAAGGGGCCGTACGAGGCCGTCGTCAAGATGGAACGGGAGAAGCTGGATCTCGAGGAGAAGCTGGCGGTCATTCGCAACCTCGAGGCCAAGAAGCTCGGCCCGGTGCGGATGCTGGCCGACCTCTCGGGTGCCACGCCCGACAAGCTCTGGCTGACGGAGTTCGTCGAGACGGGGGGGGCGCTGAAGCTCTCCGGTCTGGGCGTGGACGAGCAGACCGTCGCCGACTTCCTGCGCCGCCTGGCCGAGTCGCACTACTTCCGCAACGTCGATCTCGAGGAAACCAGCCAGGTGCAGGCGGATGGCGTCAAGCACAAGCGCTTCGTGATCAAGGCGAAGGTCAACTACGCGGCGCCGGCGCCGGGCGAACGGACCGCGGCCCTGCCCAGCGGTGACGCGCGTGTCGCGCAAGCGGATCCGGCGAAGGGAGCCGAACGATGAGCCTGCTCGATCAGCTTCGGGACAGTGGGTCGGCGCAGAAGCTGGGGATCTTCGTCGGCGCCGTGGTGATCGTGCTCCTGCTCGACTGGAACTACGTCTACGGGCCGCGCGCCGAGTCGCTCGAGCAGACGGGTCGCGAGGTCGATGCCCTGCGTACCGAGCTCGACGCGAAGCGTGACAAGAGCAACGCGCGTGAGGAGTTCGCGCGCGAGCTGCGTCTGCTCAGCGGCCGAGTGCGCGAGGCGGAGGCCCGGCTGCCCGACGAACGGGAGATCGCCGATCTGCTCTCCAACGTCGCGTCGAGCGCCCGGGCCGTGGGGCTCGATCTGACGCTCTTCCGCCAGAAGCCGGAGACCTACGCGGACTTCTACGCGCGAGTCCCGGTCGAGATGAACATGCGCGGCACCTATCACGAGCTCGCGCAGTTCCTGGATCGCGTCAAGCGTCTCGACCGCATCGTCAACGTCGCCGACATCGCCGTCCGCAAGCCGCGGATGGAAGGCGACGTGTTGCTCGTCGATGCCTCCTGTGTGGCCACCACGTTTCGCTTCCTGAGTGAAGAGGAGCGCCTCAAGATCCAGGCCGAGCAGGCCGCGCAGGGCAAGAAGGGCGGCAATAACAAGGTGAGGACGGGGGCATGAGGGGGCTGACTTGGACCATCGTCGGCGCGACCGTCGTCGCCGGCATCATCCACGTCGGGCACGCCGTCGAGACGGCTGCGCGTCCGGCACCGCCCGCGGTGGCGGCAGACGACGAGGGGTACGATCCGACCGGCCGTCGTGACCCGTTCCGACCGCCGCGGACGACGGCGTACCTGAATACGACCGGAGTGCAGCGAACGCCGCTGCAGCGTTATGAGCTCGGACAGCTGAATCTCGTGGCGATCATCTACGATACGGGTCAGCCGCGAGCCGTGGTCGAGGACCAGGCGGGTCTCGGGTACATCGTGAAAGTGGGCACCAAGATCGGCGTGAACGGCGGCGTGGTCCGCACGATCGATCGGGGGCGGGTACTGGTTCAGGAAGAGTCCACGGACTTTTTCGGCGAGCGTCGATCCTCCGAGGTCGTGCTCGAGATGGTGAGTGGTGAGAGGGGGAATCGATGACGTCGTACATGCGTCCTATCGTCGCGCTCGCGTGCGCGGCAGCACTCGGAGCGTCCGGGCTCGTTGCCCGCGCCGAGTCGGCGCCGACTGCGACCGCTGCGCCCACGTTGGCGCCGACGCCGCGCGGGCTGACCGTGGACAAGGTCCGGATCGACGGCACGGGCGACGGACGCCGTGTCATCATCTCGCTGAACCGCGAGCCGTCGGGCGTGCGCAAGTTCGCGTTGTCGGACCCGCCGCGTGTGGTGGTCGATCTCGAGGGGTCGCTGGCCGGTGTCGCTGGCGATCAGGCGCGCTTCCCCGTCGAGGACGAGATCGTGCGAGGCGTTCGCACGGCGCCGTACGAGGGGCGGTTGCGCGTGGTGCTGGATCTCGCGCGTGACGTGCGCTTGGAGCGGGTCGATCAGGCCGGCTACAAGCTGATTGCGGTGCTCGGCGAGCCCGATCTCGCTGGCGACAAGAAGACCGCGCGGGCGAGTACCGCGCAGGATGCGCCGCCTGCCGCCGCGGCCACGAAGACCGTGCGCTCTGCGCCGACCGCCCCGGCGGTGGCCCGCACCGTGCCGACGTTGACCGACACGCCGATCGTGACGGCGGCCGCGACGGCACCCGAGGCCCCGATGGTGGCGCCCGCACCGGCTCGGGCGGAGGCGAGCACCGCCACGGCGGAGCCGACGACCATCTCGCCGCTCATCCGAACGGCGCTCGCCGACTCGCTGGAGCCGGCACCGGCGCCGGCGTCTCGTCCGTCGTCCCGGCCCATCCACGTCAGCGCTCGCGCGCCGTCGCGCCCGCGCATCATGGCCGTGAAGCCGTCGCCGAGCGGGTTCAAGGGGCAGCGCATCTCGCTCGACTTCAAGGATGCCGACATCCAGAACGTGCTGCGCGTGTTGGCCGATGTGAGCGGCCTGAACATCATCGCGACGGACGACGTGGTCGGCAAGGTCACGCTGCATCTGAAGGAAGTGCCCTGGGACCAGGCCTTCGACCTGATCCTCAAGACGAACCGGCTCGAGAAGACGCAAGAGGGCAATGTGGTTCGCATCTCGACCGTGGGGCGCCTCACGCAGGAGCGCGAGGCCCTGCTGGCGGCGAGTCAGGCCGAGACGGAGATCGAGCCGCTGCAAGTGAAGTACATCCGCGTGAACTATGCGCGAGCCGACGAGCTGCTGATCGACAAGGTGCGGGGCGTTCTCACGCAGCGCGGCAGCGTCACGTTCGACGATCGCACCAACACGGTGATCGTGCGTGACATCGGGGCCGGCGTCGTCGACGCCTCCGACCTCGTGCGCCGACTCGACGTGCAGAGTCCGCAGGTGCTCATCGAGGCGAACATCGTCGAGGCGACCGAGGAGTTCGGCCGCGGGCTCGGGGTGCAGTGGGGATACAGCTACAAGGCCGGTCCCGAGACCGGCAACCCGACCGGCATGAACTTCCCCGGAACGGTCGGCCTGGGCGGCTCCGGCCTCGGCTTCGGCAACCCGCCGCCCGGCAACGGCAGCGGCGCGCCGAGCCTTCCGGTTCCCTTCCTCGCCGACTTCCCGGTGCCCAGCAACTTCGGGTCGGGCTTCGGGCCCGGGACGGGCTCGGCGCTGGACCTGGCCCTCGGGTCGCTGGACGGCACGCAGACGCTCAACGCTCGGCTGACGGCGCTCGAGGACACCGGCAAGGGGCGTGTCGTGAGTCGGCCGCGCGTCATCACGATGAACAACGTGGCGGCCACCATTCAGAGCCTGACCATCCTGCGCGTGAAGCTGCCGTCGACCGGTACGGTCATCAACACGGGCGCAGGCGGCGCGGCCGGCTCGGCCAGTTCCGCGACCGAGAAGATCAACACCGGCATCACGCTCGTCGTCACGCCGCAGGTGTCGTCGGACGGCTACGTGCTCATGAGCATCTTCGCCAAGTCCAGCCAGCCCGACTTCGCACGCTCCGTCGACGGGATTCCGAACGAGATCAGCCGCGAGGCCAACTCGAACGTGCTCGTGCGCAGCGGCGAGACGGTCGTGTTGGGCGGCATCTATCGCCAAACGACCGACGACCGCGAGAGCGGCCTGCCGTACCTGCGCAGCATCCCGGTGTTCGGCTGGCTCTTCAAGCGCCAGCTCAAGTCCGATCGGAAGGAAGAGCTCCTGGTCTTCCTGACGCCGAAGATCATCGAGAGTGGGACCGCCAGCCTGCCGCCGGCCGAGCGCTTGTGGGAGAGCCGCCCGCGCGGGTGATGCGAGTCGAACGGCATGCTCCAGACCACCTTTACGATCGGGGCCGATAGTATGGCCCACGTCATCCTCGCGGGCTTCATGGCGACCGGCAAGACGGAAGTCGGCCGGCGCCTCGCCCGCCTCATGGGGCGGACCTTCGTCGATACCGACGGGCTCGTCGAGGCGACGGCCGGTCGCTCCATTGCCGAGATCTTCGCGGTCGAGGGTGAAGAAGGCTTTCGTGAACTCGAGCGGGAAGCGGTGGCTCGCGTCGTGACGATGCCGGACGCGGTAGTCGCCGTCGGCGGCGGGACGCTGGTCGATCCCGAAAGCCGCCGGCGCCTGCTCGCCGCGGGCCCGGTCGTGTGCCTGCGGGCCACGCCCGAGGCGATCCTGGATCGCGTCGGGGACGCCGAGTCGCGCCCACTACTGGCCTCTCTCTCGAAGGAGGAGCGGCTGGCCAAGATCCGGGGGCTCATTGCGGCGCGCGAGGCGGCCTACCGCGCAGCGACCCACGATCTCGACACGACGGACCTCAGCATCGAGGAGGTCGTCGATCGGGTACGAGCCCTCGTGGGGGAGGCA
>Ga0302046_10002683_pt1 | contig 16500 bp, 15 predicted proteins | sample RVTome_11_FD_200261 | JGI IMG/M metagenome (GOLD analysis project Ga0302046, IMG submission 200261) | Soil microbial communities from uranium-contaminated site in the Upper Colorado River Basin, Wyoming, United States - RVT147D111 (version 2) ...
CCAATCGGGCCTGGCGCAAAGCGATGAGGAGTTTCGGGAGGCATTGAAGGAGTCGCCCCTCAGCATCGGGGGGGAGTCGTTCCGGGCCATGGCTGAGGAACTTTACGATGCATTTGTTGAAGGACGGGAACGGCCCGAGGATGTCACCTTTCGTCAGACCAAGCGCCCCTTGTCGGTGGCAGAAGTTCTGGCGGTGATGTCGGAGGTGTTTGAAGTGGAATCGGCGGCGTTCCAGCGGAGGCGCCGCGATTCGGCGCTGCGGGGGGTGGGAGCCACCATGTTGATTCGCCATGGGGGGTTGTCGCAGTGAGACGCGGAACAGGAGTTGGGGATGGGGACCGGTGCGGCGGTGAGCCGGCAGTTGCGCCAGTTGCCGGAACGGATGGAGGGGGACTCGGTTTTGCGAAGGCGGACCCGGCAAGCCGAAGTCAGGCTCGAGGCTATGCGCAGGGGGGCGGCTGGCCTTTAAGTATTAAATCAAGGGCTGACCCCAAAGCTCACGCGTGAGTTCACGGCAAGGGCAGCAGCAAGGTTTACGCAACGGACTGATTGTCAGGCGTTTTGCCGGGCGACAAAAATAAATCCAAAATTGCAGTTGACACATTCTCTCTAGTCTAGTAGTGCATATACACTTTACGATGTCAAAAGAACTGAACATGACAACGGTGGAAAACTGCGTGTGCTTCAACTTGCGTTGGGTGGCACGGGCGGTGACGCAGTTTTACGACTCGGAAATGCGGCGGCACGGAATCCGGCCAACGCAGGGAACTATTTTGCTGGCGTTGAATTCCAAGGAAAATTGGAGCATGGCCGAATTAAGCGATTGGCTGGGGGTGGAGCGAACGACGCTTGTCCGGAATCTCCGTCCATTGCAGCGGGATGGTTTCGTGCAGGCTACCGGCGGCGGACACGGCAATCGTGTGGAACTGGCAATTGCGCCCAAAGGCCGAAAACAGATAGAGAAACTCACGCCCGCTTGGAAGTCCGCCCAGAGCGCCGCAGTCAAAACTCTCGGTGAAAAGCGCTGGTCCGCCATCCTCTCGGATCTCGAAACTGCCGCGTTGGCTCTGAACAAATAACCAAAACCCGAATGCCTTGAAGGCGATAAACCAAAACTCTTTTGTGTATATGCACTCTTCGCTAAAAACCAAAACCTGGGTTCTCATCACTGGCGCATCAAGCGGCTTCGGCGAGGAGTTCGCGCGGCAATACGCCAAGCAAGGTCATGCGCTGGTCTTGGTGGCGCGGCGACTTGACCGGCTGCAAGCTCTCGCTGAAAGCCTCCGCCAGCTGCATCGCGTTGAGGTCGTCGTGGAGCAGGTTGATCTTTCCGATGTCGCGGCAATCATTCGACTGCAAGAACGACTCCGCGAGCGGGGCATTGCGATTGATATCCTGATCAACAACGCTGGCCATGGACTGCAAGGCCCGTTTGTGGACGCTCCGCTCGACGCGGTGCTTTCCATGGTGCAACTAAACGTCGCGAGCCTGACCGCTGTCACGCACGTGTTCGCGCAGGATATGCAAAAGCGGCGTCGCGGGAAAATTCTGCTCGTCGCGAGTCTTCTGGCCTATCAAGGCGTGGAGAACTTCGCCGTTTATTCAGCCGCCAAAGCCTACGTGTTGCGCCTCGGTGAAGCCCTTCATCGCGAACTCAAGCACGACGGAATCACGGTTACGGCACTTTGTCCCGGCATGTCGGACACAGGATTCGCAAAGGCGGCTCAAATGAAGATAGCGCCGGAGTTACGGATGCTGATGATGCAGCCCGCCCCGGTGGTGCGCGCCGGGATTCGCGCACTGAACGCTCGCCGCATGAGTGTCGTGCCGGGTTCGGCCAACAAGGTGATGGCAATGTTTATCTGGGCGACGCCGCGCTGGCTGCACCAAGCTGCTTTCTCCCGCGTCATGAAAGCCCAATGAAGATTACACTTTTAAGTTTAGTTCCCATTATCACGCTGGCTTTGGCGGGTTGCGCGGTCGGGCCGAACTACAAACGACCGACGACGGACACGCCCGCACACTACAAAGCCGAAGCGCTCGGTTCATGGAAGGAAGGGCAGCCGCTCGATCATGTTCCCAAAGGCGATTGGTGGAAAATTTTCGGCGACGAAACTTTGAATGACCTGCAAAGCCGTGCGACTGGCGCGAACCTGGAATTGAAGGCCGCCATCGCCCGCGTCGAGCAAGCTCGCGCCACGGCCAGAGTCGCCCGCAGCGAACTGCTCCCCGCGCTCAATGCCGATCCGAGCTACACGCGCCAGCGGTTTTCGCCCAATCAAGTGCCAACCTTCGGTGACCTGACCGCGAACAACTACCGCGCGGCGCTCGACTTGAGTTACGAGATTGATCTGTGGGGTCGCGTCCGGCGCGGTTTCGAGAGCGCCCGGGGCGACGCCCAAGCTTCACTCGCTGCGTTCCATAATGTGTTGCTCACTCTGCACGCGGACGTGGCGCAAAACTATTTTGCGCTGCGGGCGCTCGACTCGGAAATTTCCACAGTCACGAGCACCGTTGAGTTGCGGAAAGAACAAGTTCAACTCGTGCGCAGTCGCTTTGAGAACGGCATTGGCAACCAACTTGACGTTGCGCGCGCGGAAACGGAATTGGCTTCCACTGAAGCCGAGGCGGCTTCGCTCGGGAAACGCCGTGCTGAACTGGAAAACGCGCTGGCCATTCTCGTTGGCGAAAATCCCTCGACGTTCAAATGCGCCGCGGTATCCGGCGATGACGGCATAAAATGGAATCCCGCGCCGCCGCAGATTCCCGCGGGTCTGCCGGCGGATTTGCTGGAGCGCCGGCCCGATGTTTCTGAAGCGGAGCGTCAGCTTGCCGCCGCGAATGCCCGGATCGGGGTGGCGAAGGCAGCGTTCTTTCCCGTGCTGAGGCTCACTGGTTCGGGTGGTTACGTGAGCGGCGACATTGAGAGTCTGTTCAATTGGGACAGCCGTGTCTGGTCCATTGGACCGAGTCTTTCGCTGCCGATTTTTGCCGGCGGCAGAAATCTCGCGAACTACAGGCGCTCGAAGTCCGCCTTTGAAGAAACGATCGCGCGCTACCGCCAGAGCATCCTCGTGGCGTTTGGCGACGTGGAGAACAGTCTCGCGGGGATTCATTCTCTCGCCGATCAAGCCGCGGCACAGGATCGTGCGGTGGCCAACTCGCGTCGCGCCGCCGAACTTGCCGACGAGCGTTTTCGCGCCGGTATCGTGAGCTACCTGGAAGTCGTGGACGCGGATCGCGTGGCCCTTCAGAGCGAACGCGCCAGCGCGCAACTTGCCGGGCAGCGGCTTATCACATCGGTTCAACTCATCAAGGCCCTCGGCGGCGGCTGGGAAGGCCAGAACTAATTCATCAACCAAGGAGACAACTATGAACACATCACTCAACGAGTCCCCCACAATCGAAGCGCATCAGCAAGAGCCTGCGTTGCAAAAGTCATCCAAGCCGCTGGATGCGGCTGGGCAACCCGCAAAAGCGGGCGCTGATAAAGTTAGCTTTGTGAAAACTTATCGCCGGCCGTTGATGACCATTGGCCTGCTTGCAGGAGGGCTGGCGGTGGCCTTGTTGGCGAGCGGTTCGAAGCCGGTCGCTAAAGATCCGCGCCTGCAACCTCCGCGAGTGGAGATTTTCGAGACGAAAGCGGCTGGCTCGAATGGCAGAACCTTCACCGGGATCGTGGAATCCCGTGTGCAAAGCGACTTGGGCTTCCGCGTCGGCGGAAAAATCCTGGAGCGATCCGTGAACATGGGACAGCGCGTCCAGAAAGGTCAGGTCCTCATGCGACTTGACCCGGTGGACCTCAAACTCTCATTGGCGGCGCAGCAAGCAAACGTCGAGGCGGCGCGCGCCAATTACACACAAGCCAAGGCGGATGAAGCGCGCTACGCTGCATTGGTCAAAACGGGTGCGGTATCGCGTCAGGAGTATGATCAGGCGCGCGCGGCACTGGACAGCGGCAAAGCACAGTTGGAAGCGGCGGAGGCGCAGGCCAGAGTCAGCAATAACTCCAGCGAGTATGCCGTATTATTGGCGGATGCCGATGGGGTGATTGTCCGGACGTTGAGCGAACCCGGCCAGGTTGTGGCAGCCGGGCAAACCGTGATCCAGTTGGCGCATGATGGTCCGCGAGAAGCCTTGATCAACCTGCCGGAAGGCGTGCGGCCCGATTTGGGAACGACTGCCTCGGCTCGGTTGTATGGGCGAGATCAAAAGTATCAAGGGAGATTGCGCGAACTCTCCGATGCGGCAGACCCGGCGAGCCGGACTTTTGCGGCGCGCTATGTTCTCGAAGGTGAAGCCGCCTCAGCGCCGCTCGGCTCGACTGTCACCGTCACACTCCTCACCAAACAAAACTCCGGCACGCAGTCCGTCCGCGTACCTGTCGGGGCGATCCACGATCGCGGCAGCGGGCCGGGCGTCTGGATCGTGGACGACAAGGCGGAAGTGAAATTGCGCTCCGTCACAATTGCCTCAATCGGTCGGGAAGAAATCGTCTTGTCCAGCGGAGTCCAGGCCGGAGAAAAGGTAGTGGCGCTCGGAGCGCATCTCCTGCACGAGGGACAAGTCGTCAACGTGCCCAACGAGCAGAAGAAGGAGAAGGCGTCCTATGCGAAGTTTTAACCTTTCCGCGCTGGCGGTGCGGGAACGCGCGATGCGCATCAAGGCGAACCGGCAACCACTCGCTTTCCTTGGTCAAAACTGCGCTTTTCAAACCGCGCTCTGTCCACTATCTTGCCGCCATGAACACAGTGAAAATGTTCGACCGCGCATGACCGGCATTGACGCCAACGTGGTCGCGTTCGCAGCCCAATCGCGGCCAAGTCGTTCCCAGGCCGTCACAGTTCTCGAATGTGAACTCGCCGCATACGCCCTCGCCCATCGGATGGGAGAGGGTGGCCGCAGGCCGGGTGAGGGTTAAATCAACCAACTGAACAACATGCGCATCTACATCTAAAGCACGATACCGAGCTACGTCGTTGCGCGTCCCGCTCGCGACCTCCTGCAAGCCGCACGCCAGCAACTCACCCGCGATTGGTGGGATTTGCAGCGTGAGAAACACGAACTTTTCACGTCGCAGGTAGTTCTTGATGAAATCGCATTTGGCGAAAAAGCGATGGCTCAACTCCGGCTGGAAACCCTGCAAGCCGTTCCGCTGCTGCAAGTGACCGACGACGTGAAGGAACTCGCCCGCAAAGTTCTGACCTCTGGGCTTCTGTCGGCCACTTCCGACCGCGACGCCACGCACATCGCTCTCGCCTGCGCCTACGAAATGGATATACTTTTGAGTTGGAACGGCCGGCACATCGCCAACGCTGCCATCCAGACCCGATTGCGGCATTTGATCGAGGCTCTCGGCTTCACCCATCCGGTGATTTGCACGCCGGAAGAACTGATGGAAAACGAAAATGAATAAAACGACTGACATCCAGCCCGCGAAGCCGAGCGGTGACCTGGTACTTCAAGAAGTGTGGCGCGCCATGGACACGCTTTCCGAGCGATACGGTCACGACCTGGACAAATTGTTCGACGAGACGCGCAAGCGCGAGAAGCTGTCCGGCCATCCACTGGTCGATCCCCCAAAACGCCGCAAGGCGTGACATGAAAACGAATCGGCGCCTGCGAACCCGCTAAGAACTCCTCGCTTTGGAGGTCGAATACTTTCCCGGCACGCTGGGAAATCTTCTCAGCCTCGGCGCGGCGCACTTCTGGCAATCCACCGCAAGAATGGCCGACGCGCCCATCGCAACGGTATCGCCCGCCGCCGCAAACTTGCGGCTCGCTGATTGCTGATGGTAGCGCGGGCGTCCCGCCTGCCGCATCGGCCAACCTTTCTTTCAACCACGAAACGCACGGAACACACGAAATTGAATTGCCGCGAAGGAACGCAAAAGCCCTCAAAAGAGTTTCAACCGCTCATGAACGCGGATTCGCGCCGATGCTCCAACGGAGCAAAAGAAAAAAGCCCAAGGCAAACGCAGTGCCGCCCTGGGTCAACGAATCAAAACAATTCACGCCCTGAAAGGGCGACAGAATTCTGCGTCATGTTTGCGTCTCGGAATATCGGCACAATCGCGCCATATGCATTCAACCAAAGACGCAGCAGCCGATGTTCTGGACCATGCAACCTGTGAAATCGCGATGGGAACAAAGCTGGGCATTGACGCCACGCGCAAGCTCGCCGGTGAAGGATTCACAAAGCCGTGGCCGCCGTTAATCCGAATGAGCGATGAATTACGGCGAAAAATTGACGCTTTCTTCGGAAAAATTTACTGAACAGAATTTGCTTGTATGGACGCACCTCGGAAACCCTTCGGCATTTGATACGATTCGAGGCTGTTAAAAGTTTGCCAAAAAGGGGTCAGCCGCAGTCGGACATTGCCCGCATTGTTTATCAGATGAATCTTGAAAAGAGCCGTCTCCGATTTCGCACAGTCGTAAAGATTACGCTTCTCACGGTCGTAATCGCCTTCGGAGTCTATCGCGTGAAGTTCGCGCCTGTGCCAGTGGTGATTCACAAAGTCGCGGTCGCGCCGATTGTCGCCGAAGTCATGGGCACGGGCACGTTGGAGGCGCACGTCAAAACCACCATCAGCCCGCGCATTCAGGAGCGGCTCGCGGAAGTTCTCGTGGATCAGAACGATTCCGTGAGCGCCGGGCAATTGCTCGCGCGACTGGATGATGGAGAACTGAAGCAGCAGGTCGAAGTCACTGCGGCCACGCTCGCGGCCGCGCGCGCCGGCCTCGATAGAGTCAAAACCGATGAAGCGCGCTCGCTCGCGGTTGAAAAGCAAGCCCGGCTCGACTACGAGCGGGTTGCGGATTTGCTAAAGGCCAAAATCGCTTCGCAGGCGGATTTCGACAAAGCTCAGGAGCAATTGAACGTCGCTGAAGCGGACGTGAAACGTTCCCAAGCCGCCATTGTCGAGGCCGAACGCCAAGTGGTCATGGCAGAGCAGAATCTTCTTTATCGAAAGGAGCAACTGACCTTCACACGCATCGTCAGCCCGTATGACGGCCTGATTGTGCGGCGCGACCGCGACCCCGGCGGCGTGGTTGTGCCGGGCAGTTCCATTCTGCAACTGATTTCGACGAACGAGATTTGGGTGTCGGCCTGGGTGGACGAAACCGCGATGGCGCGCTTGGCTCCCGGCCAGCCCGCGCGCGTGGTATTTCGCTCCGACCCAGCGAAATCTTATCCGGGCGAAGTCGTGCGCCTGGGCCGCGAGACTGACCGCGAAACGCGCGAGTTCCTCGTGGATGTCGATGTAAAGGTGTTGCCGAAGAATTGGGCCGTGGGCCAGCGCGCGGAAGTGTATCTCGATACCGGGCAGAAGGAATCAGCGCTGGTCGTGCCGTTGCGGTTCATGGCGTGGCGCGCGGGCAAACCGGGCGTGTTCGCGGTCAAAAACGGCAAGGCGCGCTGGCGCGAAGTGAAGCTGGGCTTGCGCGGGCTGGAAGCTGTGGAGGTCGTGGAAGGGCTGTCGGCGGACGAAGTTGTGTGCAAGCCGCGCGAGGGACAGAAGGTTCTCATGGACGGTCAACGTGTTGCCTCGCCATGAACCTTGCCGCCTACGACATCCGCCACAATGTTGGGCGCTTCGCACTCACGGCGTTCGGCATCGGTATGCTCTTGATGCTGGTGCTGGGCATGAGCGGCATCTACCAAGGTTTTGTTTTTGAGGCAACGCAACTGGTGGACGATGTCGGCGCGGACTTTTGGGTGGTGCAGAAAGACACGCGCGGTCCGTTCGCCGAAGTTTCCCGCTTGCCCGCCAATCTGGAGTTTCGTCTGCTGGCCGTGCCGAGCGTGCAGAGCGCGCGGAGTTTCGTCTCGCACACGGTGCAACGAGAAGTTCAGGGCAAACCGTTCCGCATGTTTGTGCAAGGCCTGGACTGGCCCGATGACAAGGGTGAGTGGCTGCGGCTGGTGGCGGGCCGTCCGTTGTCGCAAGCCCACTTTGAGATGGTCGCGGACAGAATTCTCGGCCTCGAACTCGGCGACAAAATCCGCTTGGGCAAAGACGTTTACACCGTCGTCGGACTCACGCAAGACATGGTTTCTTCGTCGGGCGACGGCATGGCATTCTTCACGGTGCGAGACGCGCTGGTCATCCAATTCGACGTCTCCGGCGAGGCGGCCCGTTTGGAACGCGCGGCGCGGCGTGCTCGCGCGGCGAAGCAGGACTTCGGGCGCGTGCAACCGGAACTGCTCGAACGCGCCAGCGGCCCGTCCGGCGCCCTGCCCGCACTGGCCACTCCGCTCGTCAGCGCCGTCCTGGTCCAAGTCGCGCCGGGCGAGGATTTGAACTCGGTGATCGCAACCGTCTCAGCCTGGCCGGACGTGACGGTCCACACGCACGAAGGCCAGCGCCAGTTGCTGCTGCGCGGCAACGTGGATCGTGCGCGCCGCCAACTCGGATTGTTCCGCGTCATTCTTGTCATCGTTTCCACCGTCATCATGGCGCTCATCATTTACACGCTGACGTTGGACAAGACGCACGACATCGCCATGCTCAAACTGATCGGCGCGCGCAACCGGGTCATCGTGGGACTCATCATGCAGCAGGCGCTGCTGCTGGGTGCGCTGGGCTACGGCGTCGCCTACTACATCGGGCAATGGCTGTTTCCCGTGTTCCCCCGCCGCGTGATGATCACCACCAATGACCTGTGGATGCTGGCCGGGGTCGTTCTGGCCATCTCGATCATCGCCAGTCTGCTCGGCGTCTGGAAGGCCATGAGCGTCGAGCCAAACAAAGTCGTGGCCACATGAACTCGCCCGCCGACAATGCGCCCGCCGTCGAGGCCCAAGGGCTGACCAAAATCTACGGCAGCGGCAACACCGAAGTTGTGGCGGTCAAAGACGTGTCATTGCGGGTGGTGCGGGGCGAGGTTGTCGCTCTGCTCGGTCCGAGCGGTTCCGGCAAGACCACTCTCATCACCGCCCTCGGCCTGGTGAACCCACCCACCGCTGGTCGCATCCTCATTGGCGGTGTCCCCGTGATGGACGCCGACCGCGCACTGGTGGATGTTCGCGCCTTCCGCCGGCAATGCATCGGTTTCGTTTTCCAACAGGCGCACCTCATCCCGTTCCTCAACGCACTGCAAAATGTGCAACTCGCCCTCGAAATCAATGACACCCCGCCGCGCGAAGCCAGACAGCGCGCGAAGGAACTGCTCGACTACCTTGGCGTGGCGGACCGCGCGCACCATTTACCCGATGCCCTCTCCGGCGGCCAGCAACAGCGCGTGGCCGTGGCCCGCGCCCTGGCGAACGAGCCGAGTCTGATTCTCGCCGATGAACCGACCGCGGCCCTCGATAGTTCTCGCGGCCGGCAGGTCATGGAGTTATTCGCCAAAGTTGCGCACGAACGCGGCGCTGGAGTCATTGTGGTGACGCACGACCAGCGCGCGCTCGACGTCTTCGACCGCAGTTTGGAAATGGAGGACGGCCAGTTGCGCGCCTCACTAGAGACGATCACTTGAGCCATGAACCGAACGGAACACTGGAACACGGTCCATACGACGAAGGCACCGGATGATGTGAGCTGGCATCAGGTGCGCCCGGAGGTGTCGCTGAACCTGATTGAGCGCGCTGGGATCGCAAAGGACGCGGGCATCATTGATGTGGGCGGCGGCGCCTTGACACTGGTGGATCATCTGCTGGAGGCGGGATACTCGCGGCTGGCGGTGCTGGACATATCCCCGGCGGCGCTGGAGCACGCCCGCACGCGGCTGGGGGACAAGGCGGCGCGGGTGCAGTGGATGGTGGCGGATGTGACAGAGTTCGCGCCGCCGCGCTCCTTTGCGCTGTGGCATGACCGCGCGGTGTTTCATTTCCTCACGGATGCAGCGGATCGGCGGAAGTATGTGGAGGCGCTGCGCCGCACGGTGCCGCCGGGCGGGTACATGATCATCGCCACCTTCGCGCCGCACGGACCGAAAAAGTGCAGCGGGCTGGAAGTGTGCCGCCATGATGCGGCCAGCGTGGGTGCGGAGTTGGGCACGGAGTTTGAACTGCTCGAGCAGGTGGGGGAAACCCACCGCACACCGTGGGACACGGAGCAGGCATTCGGGTATTATCGCTTCCGCCGCCATGGATCAACGTAACCCACTATAAAACTCGGCATCATTCTCTCACAAAGCGAACCCGAAACCGTGTTCAACGCGCTGCGGTTGGCTCATTACAGTCTCACGCATGGCGACACCGTGAAAATTTTCCTCATCGGCAAAGGCGTTGAACTCGACGGAATCCGCGACGCGAAGTTCAACGTGCGGGAGCAGGCGCACGTCGTATTGGAAGCCGGTGGACAGTTCCTGGCGTGCGGCACCTGTCTCAAACTGCGCCAGTCCGCGGGTTCGGAGATCTGTCCGCTCTCGACACTCAAAGACCTCCACGAAATCATCCGGGATTCCTATCGATTGATCACGTTTTGACGCCATGAAACTGAACCTGCTTTTCCTTTGCACGGTCCTCGCCGTCGCGGTTGGCGGCTGCCAGAATGCATCGCGCACGCGCTCGGCCAGCACGGACGCAGATGGGACGCCGCCGCCGGTGCACGCGCACCAGAGCCTCGACCACGCGACCAGCGAGATCACCAGCGGCAGCTAACTCGGCATTCGTGCGACGAAGAAAATTCCGGGCGAAGGTTTCAAACGCCCCTGGCTGCCACTCATCAAGATGGATGAAAGCGTGAAGGCGAACGTGGAAAGGCTTTTCAAAAGTTGATCGCCACAATCATGAAAAAAACAGTTGACAATTTTTCCCTTATAGTGCATTTACACTACTCAATGTCAAAAGAACTGGACATGTCGGCGGTGGAGAACTGCGTGTGCTTCAACTTGCGTTGGGTAACGCGGGCGGTGACGCAGTTTTATGACTCGGAAATGCGGCGGCATGGAATCCGTCCCACTCAGGGCACGATCCTGTCCTCGTTGATGGCCAGGGAGAGTTGGACCATGGCGGAATTGAGTGATTGGTTGGGGATGGAGCGCACGACACTCGTGCGGAATCTCCGGCCGTTGCAGCGAGACGGTTTCGTGAAGGTCGGCGGCGGCGGGCGCGGTAGGCTGGTGGAACTGGCAATTACAGCCAAAGGCCGAAAACAGATTGAGAAACTCACGCCGGCTTGGAAGTCCGCCCAACGAGCCGTGGTCAAAACTCTTGGTGAAAATCGTTGGTCCGCCATTCTTTCCGATCTTGAAACTGCGGCGTTGGCTCTGAACAAATCAAATCACTGATAACCCTGAATGCCTTGAAGGCGATAAACCAAAACCCTACTGTGTATATGCACTCTTCACTAAAAAGCAACACCACGTTCGTCTTTTTGCGGAGCGCAGCTGTGTGCGAAGCACCAGCCGCAGCGCGTGGATGGCGAACGAACATTTCGGAATTTCAAATTGCCGCGGCTGGTCGGGACGACACAGCCGCGCTCCAACCAATCCTCCAACCAATATGAATATCGGTCGTTTTAACCTCTCCGCGCTGGCGGTGCGGGAACGCGCTATTACGCTGTTCTTCGTCTTCGCTTCGGCTTGTGCGGGCATCTATGCCTACTTCCAACTGGGCCGGGCGGAAGATCCCTCCTTCACGATCAAAGTGCTAACGGTGACCGCCGTCTGGCCCGGGGCAACCGCCCAGGAAATGCAGGATCTCGTGGCCGAACCGCTGGAGAAACGACTCCAGGAATTGCGCTGGTATGATCGCGTGGAAACCATCACGCGACCGGGGCTGGCGCTGATGACGCTGCAACTTCTCGACAAAACTCCGCCCAAAGAAGTTGCCGAGCAATTTTATCAGGCGCGAAAGAAGCTCGGGGATGAAGCGCACAATCTGCCGCAAGGCGCGATTGGGCCTTTCGTGAACGACGAGTATTCGGATGTCTCGTTCGCGCTCTATTCGGTCAAAGCTCCGGGGATGCCGCTGCGCAAGCTCACCCGCGTCGCCGAAGAACTTCGGCAAAGATTCCTGCACGTGCCGGGAGTCAAGAAGGTGGACATCGTGGGCGAACAGCAGGAGCGGATATTCGTCGAGTTTTCCTATCCACGGCTGACGACACTGGGCATCTCGCCAGCGGACATCTTTGCCGCTCTTGCGCGACAGAATGCGGTGACGCCCGCAGGGTCGGTTGACACCGATGGCGCGCAGGTGTTCGTCCGCCTCGATGGCGCTTACACCGACCTTGATAAAATCCGCGACACGCCGATCGTGGCCGGCAAACAAAGCTTCAAGCTATCCGACATCGCGGAGGTCACGCGAGGCTATGAAGATCCGGCAACGTTTCTCATTCGGCACAATGGCGAGCCGTCGCTGCTGCTGAGTGTCGTGATGAAAGATGGTTGGAACGGATTGGATTTAGGCAACGCCCTGCGCGCCGAAAGCGAGAAAATCTCCTCCGGCCTGCCCTTGGGAGTCAGCCTGAAAAAGGTCACCGATCAGGCGGTCAACATCAGTTCGGCGGTCAACGAATTCATGATCAAGTTCGCGATGGCGGTCGGCGTGGTGATGCTGGTCAGCCTGCTGAGTCTGGGATGGAGAGTTGGAATCGTCGTAGTGGCGGCCATCCCGCTGACCTTGGGCGCGGTGTTTGTGATCATGATGATGACGGATCGCGTTTTTGATCGCATCACCTTGGGCGCGCTGATCATCTCGTTGGGGCTGTTGGTGGACGATGCCATCATCGCCATCGAGTCCATGGTGGTGAAAATGGAAGAAGGAATGGATCGCATTCAGTCCGCGGCGTATGCCTGGAGTCACACGGCCGCGCCGATGCTGGCCGGGACGGTCGTGACTGTTATCGGATTTTTGCCGGTGGGTTTTGCGCGTTCGACGGCGGGAGAATACGCCGGAAACATCTTTTGGATCGTCGGGTTTTCTTTGATCGCGTCGTGGATAGTGGCGGTAATATTCACACCCTACCTCGGGGTGAAACTTCTGCCCGAGATCAAAACCGTCACAGGCGGCCATGCGGGAATCTATGCCACGCCGGGATACCAGCGGCTTCGCCGTTTCATCACGTGGTGCGTGTGGAAAAAATTTACCGTGGCGGGAATTGTCGTGGGCGCATTTCTCATGGCTGGCGCGGGGATGGCGGTTGTGAAGAAACAATTCTTTCCAAACTCGGACCGGCCGGAATTGTTGGTTGAAGTTCAGCTTCCATTGGGAACAAGCATCGAGACGACGAGCGCCGCGACCAAAAAGATCGAGCACTGGTTGTCGCGACAATCCGAAGCGATAATCGTGACTTCCTACATCGGCGCGGGTGCGCCACGCTTTTTCTTTTCCTACAATCCGGAGCTGCCTGATCCCTCCTTCGCCAAGATCGTGATTTTGACCCCGGATGCGGAGGCCAGGGATCATCTCAAATTGCGCCTGCGCCAGGCGGCCGCCAACGGCCTCGCGCCGGAAGCGCGGATTCGCGCGACGCAGTTGGTGTTCGGCCCTTACTCGCCCTTTCCCGTGGCGTTTCGAGTGACTGGACCAGATCCGGCCAGGCTTCGGGAAATCGCCCGCAATGTGGAAGAAATCATGCGCAACGATCCCAACATGCGCACGGTGAATGTGGATTGGGGCGAACGTGTTCCCAAGCTGCACTTCGTTTTGGATCAAGAGCGATTGCAACTCATCGGGCTTTCACCCGCAGAGGCGGCGCAGCAGTTGCAGTTTCTCCTGAACGGCCAGACGATTACCCAGGTTCGCGAGGACATTCGCGCGGTAAACGTCGTCGTGAGAAGTGCCGGTCCGGAGCGGCTCGATCCAGCCAAACTTGAAGACTTCACCATCCTGACCAGAGATGGAAAAGCGATTCCTTTGGGCCAGATCGGGCGAATCGAAATCCAATCGGAAGACCCGCTCATTAAACGGCGGGATCGCGTTCCCACCTTCACCGTGCGAGGTGACAATATCGAGACGACCCAACCGCCGGATGTCTCGTCAGCGATTTGGGCCAAACTCGCGTCGCTACGAGAATCGTTGCCGGAAAATTATCGCATCGAGATGGCGGGCTCGATTGAAGAAGCGACGAAAGCCAACTCAGCGCTCGCGCCGCTTTTTCCGATCATGATTCTGCTCATGCTGGCTGTGATCATCATTCAAGTGCGCTCGTTCTCGGCCATGTGGATGGTGATGCTAACCGGCCCGCTTGGATTGATCGGCGCAGTGCCGACGCTGCTCATCTTTCAGCAGCCGTTCGGATTCAACGCCATTCTTGGCCTGATCGGCCTGTCGGGTATTCTGATGCGGAACACGCTCATCTTGATCGGTCAGATTCATTCGAATCAAGCAGGCGGCCTTGATCCCTATCACGCAATCATCGAGGCTACCGTCCAACGGTCGCGCCCAGTCATCCTGACTGCGCTGGCCGCCGTGCTGGCATTCATTCCCCTCACGCATTCCGTGTTCTGGGGATCAATGGCCTACGTGCTGATTGGAGGCACAGCCGTTGGCACAGTGTTGACGCTTGCCTTTCTCCCGGCTCTTTACGCCATCTGGTTTCGAGTGAAGCACAGTGAGAGGGTCACAGACGGAGAGTCGGGAAATGCTGAATTCGCCGTCGCGCCAGTGCCGGAGTGTGCAGATTAGCGATTCAGAGTGTCGGGAACTCCTCCGGCGTGAAGTAGGCGAACGCGAGATTGTCGGGCGAACCAGCGAAGCGGGTGATGACGTCGAGATCGTCAATGGATACCGACCACGGATAGGCATTGCCCTTAAACAATCCCAACCGCTGCGTGACTGCAAGCTGCGTTGGGATGCCAGAGAGATGTTGCAGCGTGACGGAAATGGGCATCACACGTCGGAGACGGTCTTGCTCAACCTCAATCACGCGTCCCGTGGCTTTCTCCTTGAATCGAATTCGACCGTCACGGTCCAAAACGCGCACGACGCGTTGCGATTGGACGAATGCATCCTGAATGTTCTTGCCAATGGTTTGCTTCAGTCTAGCGCGACTTCCACGCAAGGCTTCCGGTGCAACACGTCTTCCTTTGGCATCAACCACGATGAGAAATGGCCACCAGACTACAACAACATCGGCTTCGGTCTCGCCGCCGGCGTTATCAGGATCTGGAAAGCAAGCATTGCGGATGACCGAAGCACCGGGAAACAGGCGGCGTAACTGCCGTTCGATTTCAGTCTCCATCCAATATGCAATGCATTGGCCATACCGGTCACGGAGCGACGCATCACTTCGCGCAAGGTTGTCGAAAAACGTGAATACAGCATCAAAGCAGGAAACGCCGTGAAGGCAAAAGGCGCGTTCGGCATCGAGATAGAACACCGGACGATCTTGAACATCCACGACTTTGGTCAACGTGGCGCGACTTGCCGGAGTGAGGCCGACTGCCTTGGCAAGCGCCGCCCACTCAGATTCCGAAACGCCACGCAGTCGCGCGGCGACCTGTGTCAGAGTCGGCGACCATTCTCTTTCCATTGTACTCAAGATGCGCCGCATCTCATCGCCATAGGCTGTGAGTTGCGCCCGGTCAACATCGGTCAAGGCTTTCCCTTTCGCAGCGAGCGCATCACCACGCGCGGAGATTTCCTGAAAGGCATCGCGCATGCCGTTGGCATTGTCTTCCACTTGCGCCGTGAGTGCCCGAATGATTTCGCAGGCGCGGCGTGGACCGATACCAACGAGCGAAGAGAATTCCGATTCCAAGCTTCGCATTACTCCTTCGATGCGATGAACGACCTGGGTTGGATAGGCCGAACCTCGCACCATGCCGGAATGAATTCGCAGGTGCATCGCGAGATCGTCGTCCGGCTCATCCGCTGCCAGTTGCGGAAACATTTCCGCGAAGGTGAAGGCCGATTCGTATTCTTCGAGCGCGGTAATGGCAGTCTGAATGCGTTCGCCGTCGCGAGAAGTAGAACGACCGAATTCAGGATAGAGCGACCACGCAGCGAGTTCGATTGCAGCCGGGGCGGGCCGAGTATGTTTGGAAGGTCGGTTACCGTGCATGCTGGCCATCCGATAGAGCGAATAACTGGAGAAAACCGCAGAGGCATCAACATCAGCCAATGCCGTTCGCAATTTCACTTCCGCCTCAGCCAGAGATTGTGCTGCCTTACGGGCGATTTCCTGTGGGTTTAGCTGTTGTGGTGATGACATTTTCGTATTGATCCGAAAGCATTAAACCATTTCAGGTCTGCCCCAGCGAGGTTGAATGCCCTTCGCCCCCATAAGGCTCGTTGATTTTATTTCGTTAACCCAGGGCTGCGCTCGTTTCCACGTCGCTTGCCCTAGCCTATTTTAATTCGCCCGTTCCGGGCTTCAGTTTGTCTCACTCATTCAGGAACAGTTTCCACTCGGCGACGCCGTGGGCATTGCGCAGGTGGGCCGTCACTGGCAGTTCCTTCGGCGCGCGCGGGACGGTTGAGAACGCTCAAGCAAATTGAGGGTGAAGTGATCGAGCTAAACGAGGGAGTCGAGAGCGGGAAGGAAGTGCACGAGGTGCGTTTAGCGCGTTGGGGCTGCGCCCGCAGAAGGGTTTGGCCGGAGA
>Ga0302046_10002684_pt1 | contig 16495 bp, 11 predicted proteins | sample RVTome_11_FD_200261 | JGI IMG/M metagenome (GOLD analysis project Ga0302046, IMG submission 200261) | Soil microbial communities from uranium-contaminated site in the Upper Colorado River Basin, Wyoming, United States - RVT147D111 (version 2) ...
GCGGCGAACGCGGTGACCTCGCCGTCCTCGTCGCCCTCCTCAGCCGTGCCGGCACCGCCCTCGATCAGCACGAAGCGCTCGACCGCGGGCATTTCCGCGCGGCGGCCGAGCAGCCCGGCGAGCATCTCCCGGTGGTGGACGAACGCCACCTTGGCGCCGCTGTCGGCGATCACGTAGGCGGCCTGCTCGGGCAGCAGCGTCGGGTAGACCGGCACCGTGGCGGCGCCGCGGCACAGCGCAGCGAAGTCGACCACCGGCCAGTGCGGCCCGTTGTCGGCCATCAGCACCACCCGGTTGCCTTGCCCGACCCCCCAGCGCTCGAGCGCGCGCGCGATCCGCCGCACCCGGTCGACCAGCTCGGCGGTCGAGATCGGGCGGTACCGGACCTGGTCGTCCGGGCCGGCTTCCTTGACCAGCAGGTGGTCCGGCTTGTGGTGCTGGGCGGTGACGAGGAAGAGGTCGGCCAGGGTATCGATCGACATGCGCGCCTCCCGCACTCCCGCGGGAGCGGCATTCTACCGGACGGTCCGTCTCGGGAAGGGTCTTGTCGCTCCGCGAGCAGATGCGGCGGCTCTTCTCGGACCCCCGGTCGGAGCGGCCCGTCCGCTCACAGGTAGCCCAGCGACTCGAGGTTCCGGCGCAGCTCGTCGTCGAGCGCCTCGCGCGCCGGGGTGCGCGCCGGGTGACGCTCGATCTCGGCCGCCAGCCGGCGGCGCATCGCCTCGCGCGCCGCCGGCTCGGCGCCGGCGAGGTCGACCGTCTCGTCGGCCTCGGGAGCGAGCCGGTACAGCTCCTCGCGGCCGTCGCCGCGCAGATACTTCCAGCCGTCGTCGACGATCCCGAAGAGGTCCCCCTCGACCAGCAGCGGCCGGGTCGGGTCGCCCGCCACGCTGCGGATGAGCTGCTGGCGCCGCTGGCGCCGCGCCGCCGGACGGGAGCGGTAGACCGTGTGCTGGATCAGCACCGCCCGCCCGGCCTCGACCTCGCCGCCGGGCCGGTGGGCGACGCCGCTCTGCCCGGGCTCCGGCGGCAACCCCGCGGCGGCGAGGATGGTCGGCGCGAGGTCGACCAGGCTGACCTGGCCGCCGACCCTCCGCCCGGCGCCCTCCCGCCCGGGATGGAGCACGACCATCGGCACCCGGATCGCCCCCTCGAACAGGCAGTCCGCGTGCTCGAAGTAGATGCCGTTCTCGAAGCACTCGCCGTGGTCGGCGGCCACCGCCACCACGCCGTCACGCCAGTGGCCGCGCTCCTTCAGCCCCTCGACCAACCGGCCGAGCCAGTGGTCGGTGTACTCGACCTCGCCGTCGTAGAGCCGCAGCGCGTGCTCGAGCACCTCGCGCGGCAAGTCGCCGCCGTTGCCCGCCGCCAGCCGCTCGAAGTCCGGCCAGTGGAGGCTCGGCCAGCGCCCCCCCGAGCGCTCGAGCGCCTCGGCGTCCCAGGGCGGACCGGGCGCGTACGGCTGGTGCGGGTCAAAGAGGTGGACCCAGAGGAAGACCGGCTGCTCCTCGGGCACGCCGCCGAGCCACGCCAGCGCCTCGGGGACCACCCGCTCGGCGCGGCGCTGGCCGCTCGCGGGGCCGGAGAAGGTCTCGAACCCCTGGTCCGCTCCCGCCTCGGGCGACAGCAGGCTGACCGCGACGAAGGCGGCGGTGCGGTAGCCGTGGTCGCGGAAGGTCTCGGCGAGCGTCCGCTCGTCGTCGGGCAGCACCATGCCGTTGTTGAGCACGCCGTGCTCGCGCGGATGCTTGCCGGTGAGCATCGAGAAGTGCGACGGCAGGGTCAGCGGCATCGGCGCCGCCGCGCGCTCGAACAGCACGCCCTCGGCGGCGAGGGCGTCGAAGGCGGGCGTGAAGACGTCCGCCGCCCCGTAGGCGCCGAGCCGGTCGGCGCGCAGGGTGTCGAGCGTCAGCAGCACCACGTCGGGCGGATCGGGGGCTCCGGCGCAGGCGCCGAACAGCGCCAGCATCGCCGGCAAAGCGCCCGTCGCTGCCAACGACCGGCGGCGGCGCTCATGCGAGGCGTCGTGGGGGCCGGGCGTCCTCATGAATGCCCTCGGGGCGGCGCGACCCCCGAGACGCGCCTGAGCACCTCGAACTCGATGCGACGGCACTCGGGCGGCGGGCAGGGAGCATCGGTCGCGAGCTCCACCCGGCTCGCCGGCAGCTCCCAGCCGACCTCTCTCGCCACCTGGACGAAGAAGGACGGGTAGAGCGCCGTGTGGCGGGTCTGCAGCCGCCTCCCGAAGAAGCCCGAGCAGGGCTCGCCGCGACACCGACCTCTCGCGGGCACGACGACGATGCGACGCACGCCGTCTTCGGCCGCCTCGCTCAACGAGAGCCGGACGAAGCGGTAGAGGGCGGCGGCGGGGCCGACGAGGCCACGCTGCAGGCTCGTCGGTGTCCCGACGACGTTCCAGGCGAGGGACCCCGCGATGACGGTGCCGACGACGGCGCGAACCGGCCAACGGACGGCGGGGAACGGGCCGCAGGCCTCGGCGAGGCGCCAGAGCGCGGCGAGCAGGGCGACGAGCAGGGTCGAACTGGCGCCGACGAACAAGTGCTGCCGCCGCCCGGCGCCCTCGGCGACCAGAGGCGCGACGGAGAGCCCGAGCACGACGAGCACGAGCCCGATGCGACCGGCCGTCGATCCGAGTCGACCCGACGCTCCGGACGACGGCCTCGCCGGCCACGTCGCCGCCGCGGCCAGCGCCAGCGCCAGGGTCGTCACCAGGAGCAGTCCGGCGAGCGTCTCCTTGAGCGCCAGAGACGGCTGAACCGGCCAGGGGTAGTTCCACAGCTCGAAGGCCCCCAGATACGGTCGCGGGCCGAGCCACGGCTCGATCCGGCTCCACAGGCCGGAGCCCAGCAACTCGAGCGCGCGCCGGGCGGGCTCGTAGCCGACGTCGGCGACCAGCCAGCGGGAGGCGAGCCGGTACCCGATGGCGTAGATCGCCATCGCGGCTACGAGGCCGGCGACGAGGCCGGCCAGCCAGCTACGTCCCTGGCGCCAGCGTACAGGGTCCCACAGCAGGCCGCAGGCGACGACGAACGCCCCGACGAACGTCGGCGCCGCCTGGAAGAAGGTCATCGCCAGGAGAAAGCACAGCGTCGAGACCATGAAGCTGCGTCCCGGCGTCCGCGGGCCGGCGAGGGGTATCAGGCTGACCAGCACGCCGACCAGATAGGGTGCCAGGGCCAGATAGGCGACGTGGACCTGGAAGGTCGGAAGGGTGACCAGGCCGAGGCCCGCCGCGAAGCTGAAGCCGGCCCTCCCCGTGAGGGCCCGCAGGCGGTCGAAGGAGGTGACGGCGACGGCGACGAGGAGGAGGAGGGCGCCGAGCCGAAACGTCCTGGGCTCGACGCCCCCGGAGGTCGCCAGGCGATTGGCCGTCCCCATGACGAGCACCGAGGCCGGCCGGCCGGTGCGCACGCTCTCCTTGACCGTCAGCAAGGGCAGGCCCTCGTAGGTCAAATAGATCATCTCGTCGCCGTAGAAGTATTCCGAGAGGAGGACCGGCAGGTACATCGCGACCACCAGAGACGCGAGGAGGATCGCGACCGCCCACCGTCGTCGCGGCCGGCCCTCCACCCGTCCGGTCGCCTCACGAGCGACCTTCAGGTCGACGGTCCCCGCGGGCGCGACGCGGCAGGCGGCCAGGGTATCTGTCATGCGCACTCCGGTGGGGAGCGGCAGTCTACCGGACGGTCGTTCTCGGGAAGGGCTGTGGACGGCCCGGCTGGACTGACGATGAGCCGTCGCCCTTGCGCCAGAGCCTAGATAGATAGAGTGCCGACTGCGATTGCTGGCGAGGACCCGTTCGGCCGCTCCTCAGGTCAGTGGCGCTGGGTTGAAGAGCGCCAGGTCGTTGTGGATCCGGTGCACTTCGGTCCAGGTCTTCTTCCTGCCGCTGGCGACGTCGAGGTAGTAGTGAAAAAGCTCCCAGCCGAGCTCCTCGACGCTGCTCCTGCCGCTGGCGATCCGGCCAGCGTCGACATCGATCAGGTCGGGCCAGCGCTGCGCGAGATCGGTGCGCGTGCTGACCTTGATCACCGGGGCCATCGCCAGTCCGTAGGGTGTGCCACGGCCGGTGGTGAACACGTGGAGGTTCATACCGGCCGCCAGCTGCAGCGTGCCGCAGACGAAGTCGCTGGCCGGGGTGGCGCAGAACAGCAGGCCGGGCCCTTGCGCGCGCTCGCCTGGGCCGATCACGCCGCGGATCGCGGAGCGGCCGGACTTGGCGGCGGAGCCCAGCGCTTTCTCCACGATGTTGGACAGGCCACCCGCCTTGTTGCCGGGCGACGTGTTGGCGCTGCGGTCGCTGTGACCCCGCTCCAGGTAGCGGTCGTACCAGTCCATCTCGCGGATCAGGGCTTGCGCCACCTCTTCGTTCTCGGCGCGCGCGGTGAGCAAGTGCACCGCGTCGCGGACCTCGGTGACCTCGGAGAACATCACCGTCCCGCCGGCGCGCACGAGCAGGTCGGACGCGAAACCGAGGGCGGGATTCGCCGTGATGCCGGAGAACGCATCGCTGCCGCCACATTGCATGCCCACCACCAGGGCCGAGGCGGGGCAGGTCTCGCGACGCCGCTGATTCAGCTTGTGCAGGCGTCGCTCGGCCAGCGCCAGGATCCGCTCGATCATCTCGCCGAAGCCGTGGTGCGACTCCTGCAGCCGGTAGAGCCACGGCCCTTCGAGATCGAGGCCGTCGAGATCGAGGCCGCCGCCTCGTTCGGCGACGACCTGCTCGGGCTGCAACATCTCGCATCCCAGGCCGATGACCAGGCCCTGGCCGCCCAGGTTCGGGTTGCGGGCCAGGTTGCGCACCGTGCGGATCGGGATCTCGGCGCCCGGCGCATCGAACGCCACACCGCAGCCGAAGTCGTGGGTCAGGGCGACCACGTCGTCGACGTTCGGGTACCGCGGCAGCAGCTCGGTGCGGATCTTGTCGACGGCGTGGTCCAGCACCCCGGTGACACACTGCACGGTCGTCGTGATGCCGAGGAGGTTGCGGGTACCGACGCTCCCGTCGGCGTTCCTGTAGCCCTCGAAGGTGTACCCCGCGAGCGGCGGGGATTCGGGCGGCACGTCGGTGCAGCGCGGTAGTGAGTCGAGCGCCGGCGCCGTGGGGAGATCGAGGTCGTCTTCCTTGACCCAGCTCCCGCCGGCGATCGCGCGCCGCGCGGTGCCGATGACCTGCCCGTAGCGCTGCACCGCTTCCCCCGGGGCGATCGGCCGCAGCGCCACCTTGTGGCATTGCGGGATCGCCTCCCGCGCACGCAGGCCGTCGTCGAACACCGTGCCGGCCGACACGCCTCCGTCGTTGACGATGACGGCCACGTTGTCGGCCTCGTGCAGGCGGAGGCAGCGCGGGGCGTCCACGTACTGAGTCAGCGGCATCTGTCCGTCACCCGTTCACGTCGAGCCCTCGATCAAGCCAAGATGGGACGCGTCCAGGGCGCAGGCGTCTCGGTGCCACCTGTGGCATTGTTTCAGCGTACTGGAGCCGGCCCATTGGAGCAAGCGTTCGCGGCCCCTCGCTACTCGGCGCGCGGGATCCTCCATGCCGAGATCAGGTCAGCGCCGACGCGTGCAACGCCGAGGTTGACGCGCTCGCCGCTTCTCCGCGACGGTCGGGCAACTCGAATCCGAAGAACCTCTCCGCGTTGCGGAAACAGACGTCCTCGACCAGAGCGCCGACGAGATCGAAATCCCGCGGCAGGAGGCCTGCCGCCATGTCGGCGCCCAGCAGGTTGCAGAGGATGCGGCGGAAGTACTCGTGACGGGTGAACGACAGGAAGGAGCGGCTGTCGGCGACCATGCCCACGAACCGGCGCAGCGAGCCGATCTGGGAGAGGGCCTCGAGCTGGCGCTCGATGCCGTCCTTCTGGTCGAGGAACCACCAGGCCGGACCGAGCTGCATCTTCCCCGGCACCGAGCCGTCCTCGAAGCAGGCCAGCATGGAGGCCAGCATCTCGGTGTCCCGCGGATTGACGTTGTACAGGATGGTCCTCGGCAGGTCACCCGCGGAGCTCAGCGCGTTCAGGAACTTGGCCATAGGCTCGGCGTACGGCCGATCCCCCATCGCGTCGTACCCGGTGTCGGGCCCGAGGGCGGTGAACATCGCGCTGTTGGTGTCCCGCAGGGCACCGATGTGGAGCTGCATGGTCCACGCCTTCTCGCTGTACAGCCGTCCCAGCTCCAGGAGCAGCGCCGTCGTCAGCTGGTCGCGCTCGGCGACCGGAAGAGCGGCCCCGGAGCGAAGCCGGTGGAAACTGCCTGTGAGCTCCTGCGCCGAGGCCGGCGCAAAGAGGCCGGTGGCGAGTGCGTGATCGGAGAGCCGACAGCCCGCCTGGTGAAAGACATCGCGGCGCACGGTGAGCGCCACGACGAGGTCGTCGAAGGTCGCGATCTCCACACCGGCGACGGCGGCCAGCTCATCGAGGTAGCGGTTCCAGGACTCGGGATCGGCAAGCCCCAGGACCCGGCCGGGACGCCAGGTGGGAAGCATCCGGGCGCCGAAGGTCTCGTCGGCGGCGACCGCCGCGTGGTGCTCCAACGAATCGATCGGATCGTCGGAGGTGCAGAGGACCACGACGTTGCTTCTCTCGATCAAGGAGCGGGCCGAGAGTCCACCCAGGAATACCGCCGAACTCCGCGCCCACACCTCGTCGGCGGTCTCTGCGCTGAGCAGAAGGTCGTCGATCTGGAAGTACCTGGCGAGCTCCAGGTGGCACCAATGGTAGAGCGGGTTGCGCAGGAGGTACGGCATGGTGCTCGCGAAGGCGTCGAACTTCTCCCGATCCGTGGCGTCTCCGGTGCAGAAGCGCTCGGCGATGCCATTGGCGCGCATCTGGCGCCACTTGTAGTGGTCGCCGTTTAGCCACACCTGGCTGAGGTTCTCCCAGCGGCGGTCGGCGGCGATCTCGGCCGGCGGCAGGTGGGTGTGGTAGTCGATGATCGGCTGCTCGGCCGCGTAGTCGTAGTAGAGGCGGACCGCCTCGTCGCTCTGCAACAGGAACCTCTCGTGGATGAGACGGCTCATGGGGAAACCTCCCTCGCCCGAGACAGGGCCTCCCGGGCCTGCTGAGTGATGACCGACCACTGCTTCTCGGCGATCTGGCGCTTGCTGGCCAGCCAAGAACCGCCGACGGCGAACACCTGGGCCAGGGAAAGGTACTCCTTCATGTTGTCGACGGAAACGCCTCCCGTGGGACAGAACCGTATGCCGAGGCCTTCGTAGGGTGCGGCGAGGGCGCGCAGCATCCGGGTTCCTCCGGCCGCTTCGGCCGGGAAGAACTTCAGCAGGGTGCAGCCGTGGGAGTAGGCCGTCTCGATCTCGGACGGCGAGAGCACTCCGGGCATGAACGGCACGCCGGCCTGCGCGAAGAGACGCACGGTCGCCGGGTTGAAGCCCGGAGCCACGCCGAACGAGACGCCGAGGTCGAGGCACCGCTGTGCCTGCTCCTGCGTGACCACGGTGCCGGCACCGACCAGCATCTCCGGGAACCGGCGGATGATGCGGCCCATCGCCGACGCCGCTGCGGCCGTGCGCAGAGTCACCTCGATCAGGTCGAGCCCGCCGGCGAGCAGCGCTTCCCCCAGGGGCTCGGCGTCGTTCTCGTCCTCGATCACGATCACCGGGATCACCGGACGCCGCGTCAGTCTCTCGGCCGGTTCGAGTCGCCCCGTGTCCTTGCTCATCGCGATCACCGGTCCACCCTGGCGCTATCACCGCGGACGAGCTTTTCCACCTCGGCCAGGGATGCCATGGTGGTGTCTCCCGGCGTCGTCATCGCGAGAGCGCCGTGGGCCGCACCGTACTCCACCGCCAGCCGCGCATCCCCGAGCTCCATGAGGCCGTAGATGAAGCCGGAGGCGAAACTGTCACCACCGCCCACGCGGTCGAGGATCTCCAGGCCCGGGCGCTGGGTGGCGGCGTGAAACCCGCCGTCGCACCAGCAGACGGCTCCCCAGTCGTTGATGGTGGCGCTCTTGACCGCACGGAGGGTCGCCGCCACCGCCTTCAGGTTCGGGTAGGTCGACACCGCCTTCGTGATCATGCTCTTGAAACCACCGACCTCCAACTCGACCAGGTCGGCGCCGACTCCCTCCACCTCGAGCCCCAGGCAGGCCGTGAAGTCCTCCTCGTTGCCGAGGATCACGTCGAGCGACGGGGCGATGGCACGATTCACCTCGCGGCAGCGCTCGAGGCCGCCGAAGGCTCCCCACAGGGACTGTCGATAGTTGAGGTCGTAGGAGACCACCGTCCCGTGCTGCTTGGCCATGCGTGCCGCCTCGATGACCACCTCACCGGTGCTTGCCGAGAGCGCCGCGAAGATGCCTCCGGTGTGGAACCAACGGGCGCCGAGCTTACCGAAGACGTGCTCCCAGTCGATGTCCCCCGCACGCAGCTGCGAGGCGGCGCTGTGACCCCGGTCGGAGCAGCCGACGGCACCGCGGATCCCGAAGCCGCGCTCGGTGAAGTTCAGCCCGTTGCGCACGGTGCGGCCGATGCCGTCGAACGGCACCCACCGGATGAGCGAAGTATCCACCCCTCCCTGGAGCATGAGGTCCTCGAGCAGGAGGCCCACCTCGTTGCGCACGACGGCGGTGACCACCGCCGCCCGCAGGCCGAAGCAACGTCGCAGGCCGCGAGCCACGTTGTACTCGCCGCCCCCCTCCCATACCCGGAACTGCCGGCTGGTGCGGATTCTGCCCTCGCCCGGGTCGAGGCGCAGCATCACCTCCCCCAGGGACAGAATGTCGAAGGCACAAGCTTCCTTCGGCCTCAGTTCAAGGCTGGACAAGCTCGCCTCCCTCCTCGTCGTCCGCAGCGGACGGCATGAACCGGGATTCCACCACCTCTGCTTGCTTCAGCGTCCGGGTCTTCACCGGCAGCCACAGAGAGAGGGCAGGCGTGAAGGTGATGATCAGGAGCGCGGCGATCATCGCCACGAAGAACGGCAGCATGGAGCGCGTGACCCTGGCGATCGTCGTCCGCCCCACCCCGCAGCCGATGAACAGGCAGGTTCCCACCGGCGGCGTGCACAGTCCGATGCAGAGATTGGCAATGATGATGATCCCGAAGTGGACCGGGTGCACACCGAGCGACTGGGCCACCGGCAGGAGGATGGGCGTGAAGATCAGCACCGCCGGGGTCATGTCCATGAAGGTGCCCACGGCCAGCAACAGCAGGTTGATGGTGAGCAGGATTAGCACCGGGCTCTGCGACATCCCGAGCAGAGCTTCGCTCACCGTCTGCGGGATGTTGGCCACGGTCATGATCCAGCTCATCCCCGAGCTGGCGCCGATGAGCAGCATGACCACCGCCGTGGTGATCCCCGTCTGGACCAGGATTCCCGGCAGCTCGCGCACTCGCAGCTCGCGATAGAGGCCGACGGTCAGGAGCAGGGAGTAGAGCACCGAGATGGCCGCCGCCTCGGTGGCCGTGAACACCCCCGCGAGGATGCCGCCGATGACGATCACCACCATGAAGAGGCTGAGGAACGATCGCTTGAACGCGCGCAGGATCTCCCTCGCCGAGGAACGGGGCATGGTCGGGTGGTCGTAGCGGAAGGCGGCGAAGCCGCAGATCCCGAGGATGAACAGACCCACCAGGATGCCCGGCAGGACGCCGGCCATGAACATGGCGGCGATGGAGACGCTGCCGGCCGCCACCGAGTAGACGATCATGACGTTGCTGGGAGGGATCAGCAGCCCGGTCGTGGCCGCCGTCGTCGTCACCGCGACGTTGAACTCGCGGTTGTAGCCCATGCGGTTCATCTCCGGGATCATGAAGCCGCCTACGGAGGACACCGCGGCGGCGGCGGACCCAGAGATCGACCCGAAGAGCATGCAGGTCAGCGTGTTGACGTAGGCGAGCCCACCCGGGAGAAAGCCTACCAGGGCTGCCGCCAGGTCGATCAGCCGGCGGGCCATGCCGCCGCGGCCCATGAGGTACCCCGAGAGGATGAAGAACGGTATGGCGAGCAGCGCGAAGCTGTTGACGCCGTTCGCCATCTTCTGCGCCAGAACCACCGAGGGATCGGCCCCGTCCGCCAGGATGGCGGCGAAGCTGGCGACAGCGATGGCGACGGCGATCGGCACGTCGAGCACCAGCAGGACGAGGAAGACGAGGGCCAGGATGAGCGCGACCTCTGCCACTCGGCTACTCCCCCGCGTTGCGGTCCACCGTCGAGCCGCTGAGCGTTTCCCAGAGGTTCTCGAGGGTGTAGAGCACCACGAAGAACCCGGAGATGGGCAGAGCCAGGTAGACGTGGCCCATCTTCCAGCCCAGGGCCGGCGTGGTCTGCTCGAGGGCCAGGGTGTCGCTCACGACACGTGTGCCCCCGAGCAGCAGAACCGCGCTGGCGAAGAAGAGCACCACGAGGTAGGCGATCACCGCCGTCAGCTTGCGCGCCGCCGGATGGAGCCGGAGCACGAAGTAGTCGACTCCCAGATGGGCTTTGCTGCCGAACGCGACGGCGCCACCCAGCAGCGCCACCCAGACGAGCAGGAAGCGGGCGAGCTCCTCGGTCCACTTCGCCTGCGCACCCAGGGCGTAGCGGGTGAACACCCCCCACAGGACGTCGACCACCAGCAAGGCCATGGTGGCGGCGATCAGCAGCTCCAGCCCCCGGGTCAGGCGCTTGCCGAGAGGCCTCAGAAGGGCCCACGCCTCGCCTGGCTTCGTGCTCACCTGGTCTCCCGGATCGCGCGCACCAGCGAACGCACTGTCGGATCCTCCACCTGGTCGAGCATCGTCGCCACCTTGGCGGCGAACGGAGCCGGATCCACCTCGTAGATCGTCACCCCCTCCGCCGCGGCGATCTCCAGGGAGCGCGCGGTCTCCCGACTCCACAGCTCGCGCTGGAAGACCGAGGACTCGTCGGCCGCTTGCTGGACCCACTCCTGGACCTGCGGCGGGAGCCGACTCCACGTCTTGGTACCGATCAAGAGGATGTCGGGGATGCGGGTGTGTCTGTCGAGGGTGAAGTGCTTGCAGACTTCGTAATGCTTGTTCGAGGTGAAGCTCGGAGGGTTGTTCTCGGCGCCGTCCACGGTACCCTGCGCCAGAGCCGAGTAGAGCTCGCCCCAGGCGATGGGCGTAGGCGCGCCTCCCATGGCCTCGACCATGGCGATCGCCGTGGCGCTGTTCATCACCCGGATCTTCAAGCCCACGAGATCATCCGGCGTGCGGATCGGTCGCGAACGGCTGTAGAAGTTGCGGGAGCCCGAGTCGTAGTAGCAGAGCCCGCGCAGCAGCTTGGGCTCTCCCCTCGTCAACAGCGCGGAGCCGAGGGGCCCGGACAGCACCTGCCAGTAGTGATCGCTGCCGCGAAACAGGTACGGCAGGCCGAAGACCCCCATCTCGGGCACGAAGTTCTCCATCACCGCCGCCGACACCTTGGTCATGCCCAGGGAGCCGCTCTGTAGCTGCTCGAGGGTCTCGACCTCGGATCCGAGGACCCCACTGGGATAGATGTCGATCGTGGCCTTCCCGCTCGACAGCTCTTCGAGACGAGCCGCCATGTGCTCGATCGCGGCGTGCACCGGATGTCCGGTGTCGAGAACGTGACCGAGTCTCAGGACCACCTGCTTCTGCGCCTCGCCCTGGCCGCCTTCCAGCAGCGCGTCTCGCTCGGTGCTCTTCTGTGCGCGGAGGAACAATGCGAAGCCGACGGTGGAAAGGAGCACGCCGAGCACGAGGCCGCCCAGGACGAGCGACAGGGAGCGTCCGAGCTGTGCGCTCCCCGTGCCCTCGTCGTCGTCCACCGGATCAGCCTTCAACTCCCGCGCCTCCATCACTCGAGCGGCCGGGTCGAATCTCGAATGATCAGCTCCGGATCCAGGAAGACACCCACCCGGGCTTCGTCGTGTCGACCTTCGATGGACGCGATAAGCTTGTTGGCCGCCAGTCGCGCCATCGCTCGCACCGGCCGGCGGATCGTGGTGAGTTCCGGCCTGATCCTCGTCGCCAGCGCGCTATCGTCGAATCCCGCCACCGACAAGTCTCGCGGCACGTTCAGGCCCATCGCCATCGCGGTCTGGATCACTCCCGCGGCCATGTCGTCGTTGCTGGCGAAGATGGCCGTCGGCGGTTCGCGCCTGGCCAGTAGCTCCCGCGCGCATTCGACCCCGGACTCGAACGTATACGCCCCCCGAGCGATCATCTCCTCGCGGACGGGGCATCCGAGCTGCGCCAGTGCATCCGTGAAGCCCTCGAGCCGCTCGCGCGTCGATCGTCTGCCTTCCGGCCCGGTGATGTAGCCGATCCGCCGGTGCCCGAGATCGACGAGGTACCCGGCCATCGCCGCCACCGCTGACCGTTCGTTGGAGATCACGACACGATCCGAGGTGTCCAGCGCGATGGCGGCCAACCGCACGTACGGAACCTTCTCCTGGGCGAGCGCGCCGGCCAGGCCGCGATCCTCGGACAAGGGTGGCAGCACGATCACGCCATCCAGCTTCGACCGCTTGACGGAGCCGACCACCTCGCTGCACAGCGTGTCCGTCTCGCCGCAAGGGTGGATGACGAGCTCGTACCCGAGCTCACGGCACACGTTCAACACACCACGCTGTGCTTCGTCGATGAAGAGAGCGTCCGGATTGTCGTAGATCAAACCCAGCAGATAGGAGCGCCTGGCCGCGAGGCCGCGAGCCTGCGCATTCGGCCGGTAGCTCCGCTCGTCGATGATCCGCTGGACCTTCTCACGCGTCGCCTCGCCCACCTTCGACGATCGGTTGAGAACCCGTGAGACGGTCCGGTTGGAGACACCCGACAGACGCGCGATGTCGCTGATCGTCGAGGACTGCTTGTTCCCGTCGCTCATTGCGTCCACTCATCGTCGCACGGGGAGGCGAGCCGGAATCTCCCAGAAGAGACGAAGCAGCCCCCGGCTGACGGTGCTAGCAGGGGGCTGCTCCTGTCCTGGTGCCTCTAGAGGCTCCATTGCACGCCGAGAAACACCTGGCGGCCCGAGTAGTTGATCTCGCGGACCAGGTTCATCGTTCCGTCGCCGGTCGTGAACAGGCGCTCCGGCTCGTCCGTGAGATTGACACCTTCCAGCCTCAACGAGAAGCGGTCGTTGAGGTGCCAGAAGGCGCTCGCGTCCCAGCGCACCGGGCCGGTCGTGGCCTCGGAGATGTTACCGTTGTTTCCAGTGTTGTCGGTGACGTAGTCGTCGCGGTCGTTCAGGGACACGCGCGAGCCCCAGCGGGGCGTCTCGTAGTAGAGGGTAGCGTTCCACGAGTTGGTGGACAAGCCTTCGAGCGGCACGCCGACGATGCGGCCGCTGCGGATGACCGTGGTGTCGCCGTCGACATAGGAGTAGTTGCCGGCCACGCCGAAGTTCGACCACAGGCCGGGCAGGCCCGTGAAGCTCTGCTGGTACACGAGCTCGAAACCTTGCAGCTTCGTACCTTCGGTGTTCGCAGCGGTGCTGTAGGTCCAGATCAGGCTCGGATCCAGGAGCTGCGGCTGCGACGGGTACACCGCGGCCACGGCGGGACGGTCCTCCGGACGGAGGGGCTCCTGGGTCGATGGCGAAGAGATGAAGCTCTCGACGTCCTTGTAGAAGAGAGCCACCCCCAGCACGGATTGTTCGGTGAAGTACCACTCCGCACCGAGGTCGACGTTGTCCGACACCAAGGGCTCCAACTGCGAGTTTCCCCCGGTGACCGTGAAGTTCACGTCCGAATAGGCCTTGACCGGAGCCAGGGAGGAGAGGTCGGCCCTGGTCATCGTGCGGCTCACGCCGGCACGCAGCACGAGGTCCGGTCTGACGTCGTATGCGAGGTTCAGCGATGGCAGGAAGTTGCCGTAGGAGTTCGTCTCGGTGTTGCTGAGCGTGCTCGACAGCCAGCCCAGGCCCGCGGTTTCCGTCTCCACGTAGCGAGCGCCGAGATTCAGGCGGAAATCGCGCCCTCTCAGCAGCTTGACCAGGTTGTACTCGCCATAGGCGCCCGCCGTCTCCTCGGTGACGACCCAGGTCGCCCGACCCGGGCCGCGGAAAGCCTGGAAGTCCGATCCGAACCGGTAGGCGTCCTTGGCGCGACCGAAGTCGAGCACCAGGAAGCTCAGCTCGGTTGCGCCGCCGTAGTTGCCGACGTCTTCGTAGTTGAAGATCCTGCTGATGGAAGAGAGGGGAACGTCCGGGGGAGTTGCGTTCTGCTGGAACTGCTGGCTGTCCACCTCGCGCTCGTTGTAGATCGCGCCGACTCGGACACTGTGCCCGGTACCGAAATACCAGTCGAGGTCGAGCCGCGCGGTGTCGTTCGTGCGGTCGACGAGGTTCCTTTGCAGCAGCTCGTTGTCCTGAACCACGAAGTTGTTCGGGTCGGTGACGTCGATGCCGTAGTCGAGCGCAGCGACGTCGGGGTCCTCCGTGAAGTCGTACGAGAAGACGATATCGGGATCCAGCGTCTCGATGTTCACGCGGAAGAGGAGGTCCTCGTACTCGGACTGGGCGCGACCGACCATGCCGCTGAGGATCAGGTTCTCCCCGAGGTCGTACTCGAAGTCCGCCGTCAGTTGGCCGAAGATCGTCGTGTCGTCCGCCTCGCGGCTCTCCGTCCGCAGCGCAACGCCCCTGAAGGTTCCGGCAACGGCAAACTGACCGCTCCCGTCCTCGGCGAGGGTGACGTCGGTCGGGGTGATGGCGGGATAGCCCCACGGTCCGCTGCGACGGAACTGACCGAAGGAGTTGTAGCTGCTGGTCGTCGCCTCGAACTCGGAGTACACCAGGTTCAGGTTGACGTCGAACTGGTCGCTCGGGCGGAGCCGGAGCGAGCTCGCCACGCCGGTGCGCTCCTGGTCGTGACGGAAGCTGTCCTGCCGGGGCAGGCGCGGAAACCAGGTCGCCCCGAGCTCCTGGTCGCTCAGAGCGGTCTCGTTACCGCCAAAGGGCCTGTCTGGCTGCGCCCAGCGCACGGTGCCGAAACCGTCCTGGAAGGAATTGCGCCCCATCTGCGCCGCGGAGATCAGGAGACCCACGGTCTGTGCCTGGTTCGTGGTGCTGACGGTCGCCGTGAGCCGCGGATCGGACTCCTCCGACAGGTCGTTGTAGCCACCCTGGACGAGAACCGTCGCCCGCGTGCCTGGAGCGGTCAGCGGGCTGGCGGTGTACATCTGGACCGCACCTGCGACCCCGCCCTCTTCGATCGAAGCCAGGGGCGACTTGTTGATGTCGATGCGGGTGAAGAGCTCGGCGGGGAAGACGTTGAAGTCGAAGGCACGGCTCCGGTTGATCGCGCCGGAGCTGTCGAGGCCACCGGTCGAGGCCGGCACCTCCATGCCGTTGAGAGTGACCTGGGTGAACGACGCGCCCAGGCCCCGCAACGAGATCTGGCGTCCCTCGCCACCCTCGCGAACGATCGCCACCCCCGGCACGCGCTGGATCGCTTCCGCCAGGTTGAGGTCGGGCATCTTGCCGATGTCCTCCCTGACGATGCTGTCTCGGGCATTGACCGCGTCTCGCTTCAGAGTGACGGACTCCTCGAGGGCGTGGCGATAGCCGACCACCTCGATGACATCCGTCGTCACGGCCTCCGGGGTCGGCTCTTCCGCGGTACCCTCGGCGCCTTCGGCTGCCTGCGACTCTTCCTCCTCCTGCTTCTCCTGTGTCGCACTCTCCTGGTCGGCCTCCTGCGCCAGAGCAGGCTGAAGCCCGCCCAGGAGCATGAGAAGCCCGGCCAGAAACGCGCCTGTCGACCAGCGTGGCAGATCGGTTGACCGACTGAGCATGCGTTCCTCCTTTCGCTGCTCTTCCGAGTTACATGGGTCGTGGCGGCCGGAGAGCCGGCCATTCCTCCGAGAAGCCCGATCCGAGTAGTGCTTGCGCTGGCACCTAGTATGGCCCAGCCAGGACCGAAGCGCAAGAGGGTTTTTGCCAGCGATGGCATTCACATTCGTCAAGTGCCTGGAAACAGGTTGCTTATCGGAATTCTCCTCGCTGCGACGACAGCCCGATCCAGGACTCGATTTGGGGTTCTGCCGGCCTGGACGAGGGTGGGGGAGCCCTCCCGACGCAGTAACAATCTCTCGTGCGCCATTGCTCGAGGGCGTGAATTCATGGACGTAACATCAGCGGATGGAAGTGCTTACAAGGGTTCATGCCGTGTTCCGTCGGTCGCCGGCGACCGAGGCGGAGGACGCCCGGATCCTGCAGCTAATGGTGCCATCGCTGGCAAATCCCGCCGAATTCGGCTACAGTAGCCCCATGCCAAGTGGCCACTCCATGGGCCAGGTCGGCGTCGGTGTGCTCTTGCTCCTGGCGCTGACGGGATCATGGCCCCTCTGGGCGCAGGATCCGACGCCGGGGCGGGTGGACTGGACGATGGTCGAGTCCATCGTCTCCCGCATCGAGACGCCGCGCATCCCGGCGCGGACCTACCGCGTGAGCGACTTCGGAGCCGCCGGCGACGGCGCCGCCGACGCGCGCCCCGCCATTCTCGCGGCGATCGCCAGGGCGACGGCGGAGGGCGGCGGGCG
>Ga0302046_10002685_pt1 | contig 16493 bp, 12 predicted proteins | sample RVTome_11_FD_200261 | JGI IMG/M metagenome (GOLD analysis project Ga0302046, IMG submission 200261) | Soil microbial communities from uranium-contaminated site in the Upper Colorado River Basin, Wyoming, United States - RVT147D111 (version 2) ...
GCCGCCGCACCGGCCCGGTCGTCGCCGGGACGGTCGTCAGGCATGCTCCGGTTCCTCCAGCATGCCCAACAGCATGCCCGACATCATGTCGAGCGCCTGCGCCGTCGCGGCCAGCCGGACCGCGTCGCGGTCGCCGTCGAAGACCCGGCGGCGGTGCCGCGTGGCCTGGCCGGTGCGCGCGACCGCGAGGTGGACGAGGCCGACGGGCTTGCTCGCCGTGGCCCCGCCGGGACCGGCGATGCCGGTGACCGAGACGGCGAGGCCGGCGCGCGAGTGTGCCAGCGCGCCTTCGGCCATGGCGCGCGCCACGGGCTCGCTGACCGCGCCGTTCTCGGCGATCAGCGCCGCCGGGACGCCCAGCATCTCGGATTTGGCTTCGTCGGTGTAGGTGACGAAGCCGCGCTCGACCACATCCGACGAGCCGGCGACGGCGGTCAAGGCGGCGGCGATCAGGCCGCCGGTGCAGGATTCGGCCGTGGCGACCATGACGCCCGCCGTGCGGCCGGCAATCAGAACAATTTCCGCTTTTTCGATCAGCTCGCTAGAAAAGATTGTTCGTGTCCTTGATGAGAATGATCCCGTAGAGCGCGAGGCCGGCGTAGAGCGCCGCGATCACGTCGTCGAGCATCACGCCGAGGCCGCCCTTGACGCGGCGGTCGGCCCAGCCGACGGGCCAGGGCTTGACGATGTCGAAGAGCCGGAACAGCGCGAACCCCGCCGCCCAGTGCCACCAGACGAGGGTGGCGGCGGGCAGCAGCGTCAGCCATTGGCCCGCGACCTCGTCGATCACCACTTCGTCGGGGTCGGCCGTCCCGGCGCCCGCGACATAGACGGCGCTGGCCCACCAGCCGACCAGGAAGACCAGCAGCGAAGCGCCGGCGAGCCACCAGGTCCCGCCGTAGTGCAGGATCGCCCAGGCGAAGGGGAGCGCGGCCAGCGAGCCCCAGGTGCCCGGCGCCTTGGGCATCAGCCCGGCGCCGAACCAGGTGGCGAGGCCGAGCGGCAGGAGCGGGACACGGGGTCGGGCGTCGGCCGCCATCGCAGCGCCTAGGCCGGCAGCCGGACCGTCGCCACGGCCTGGGCGGCGATGCCCTCGCCGCGGCCGGTGAAGCCGAGGCCCTCGGTGGTGGTCGCCTTGACGCTGACGTGAGCGGAGGGCAGGGCGAGGATCGCGGCGATGCGGGCGACCATCGCGGCGTGGTGCGGGCGGATCCTCGGCGCCTCGCAGATCAGCGTGAGATCGACGTGCAGGACGGCGCCGCCGCGCCCGGCGACCAGCGCCCCGGCATGGGCGAGGAAACGGTCGGAGGCGGCGCCCTTCCATTGGGCGTCGCTGTCGGGGAAGTGGCTGCCGATGTCGCCCGCGCCGATGGCGCCGAGCAGCGCGTCGGTAAGCGCGTGCAGGCCGACATCGGCGTCGGAATGGCCCTTCAGGCCCTTTTCGTGCGCGATCTTCACTCCGCCCAGCCAGACGTGGTCGCCAACCCCGAAGGCATGCACGTCGAAGCCCGTGCCGACGCGCACCGTGCCGGCGGCGGCGTACTGGCGCTCGGCGCGGGCGAGGTCGTCCTCGGTGGTGATCTTGAAGTTGGCCTCGCTGCCCTCGACCAGGCCGACCGCGAGGCCGGCGGCCTCGGCGACGGCGGCGTCGTCGGTGAGCTCCCGGCCCGCGGCGGCGCGGTGGGCGGCCAGGATCGCGGGGTAGCGGAAGCCCTGGGGCGTCTGCGCGCGATAGAGCCCGCTGCGGTCGAGGGTGCCTTCCACCTTGCCGTTCGCGGCGCGCTTCAGCGTGTCGACGACCGGCACGGCGACCAGCGCGCCCGCGTCCCGCGCCAGGGCCGCGACGGTGCGCGCGATGGTGGCGGCGTCGATGAAGGGGCGGGCGGCGTCGTGGATCAGCACGGTCTCGGGCGGGGCCGCCTCGAGCGATTCCAGGCCGAGGCGCACCGAGTCCTGGCGGCTGGCGCCGCCCTCGACCGGCGCCTCGACGCCCAGGCCCGCCACCGCCTCGTCGTGCAGGGCGCGGTCGTCGCCGTGGATCACCACGCGCACGGCCGCGATGTCGGGGTGCCGCGCGAAGGTCTGGGCGCTGTGGCGCAGGACGGGAAAGCCGCCGAGCCGGCGGTACTGCTTGGGAAGCGCGCCGCCGAGCCGCGCGCCCCGGCCCGCGGCGACGATCAGCGCTGTGCAGCCGGACATGCGGCGGGCCTTCTTTCTCCGGGAACGATTGCGGCCAGACCCCGGTGTCCCAATTCTGAAATTCGATGCATCGAATTTCAGAATGTCCGGGACACCAAATACATGAATCACACTAGCGCGCGTTCGCAGCGATGCCAATACGCGGGCATACCATCGTCCATTCCAAGCTTGATAATGGGAAATTTACCACATATATTTGAGCGAGAATCGCATCGCCATTGGTCGGCGGACGAGCGTCAGGCACATTAAATCTTTCGTTATCAACACAATGAAGCCGTGAAAGCGCCGCGATTGACGAGACACGGCTCCATATTTGCGCCAAACATACGGGGAATATTCCCACATTCAGACGGCCGGGCGAACTCAACCGGACCGGCCCTGCGCCACAGGAGGAGCTGATCTTGCATCCCTTCCACAGCCTGTTCGCCGACGAGCCTGCAACCGAATACGTGCCCGACGCCATGGGTCGGCTCGGTGAGGGGGCGTATGTCGTAAAGCCCGACCCCGAACCCATCGGCACGCCCGACCCTCGTTTCGACGCGTTGCGAGAGGCGGAGCGGCGCGGCGACACCCTAGGCGAGCTCTTCGGCGACGATCCGCTGCGCATCAAGGGCCCGGTGGGACCGATCGCGCCCAACCGCCGCGCCGACGTTGCCAAGGTCGAGACCTTCCTCGACCGGACCGGCGATTTCGACCTCGCGCCCACCGAGGGGCCCACCGGCTACTACGGCACCTTGCTGCAAGAAGGGATCACCCGGTTCCAGGACGCCAACGGGCTCAAACGGGACGGCCTGCTCAACCCCGGCGGGGAGACCATCGCCGCGCTGGCGCGACGGCTGAAGGACCAGATCGGGCCGATACCCCCTGGACCCACCGCCCCGCTGACGTCGTCCGACGCGGCGAGCGGCGCGGGGCGCGACGCCGGGCAGGGGAGCGTCCCGGTCCACTACCACCCCGGCGGCGGCATGCCGCGCACCATCGTTCCGGGAGCGCCGGACCCGAGCGGCGGCCCCGAACCAAGCGGCGCGCGGCCTTCGAGGGACACGATGGAGGACTTCAGGAAGGCGGACCGCGAGAGCATGAAGGGGCTGGAAACCCCAAAGAAGCCGAAACCGTCGCACCGAGAGGCCGAGCGCTCAAGCGAGCAGAGCCTCACACGAAAGATCGAAGAAGAGGCGCGCGCCTTCCTTCAGCGGGCGAAGATCGTCAATCGCATTTCCAAGGACGCCGAACCCATACGGAAGATTCCGCCGTATCAAAACGTTCCCCGGATCAGGATCGACGAGGCGATCAAGGCCTTCGAGCGCTATCTCGACGGCAAGGGCGGGGTCGTGACCTACGATCCGCAATGGATGCTGGCCCACCCGAAGTTGCGAGACGCGGCGAGACGGAATGAGGAAAATTATGCTGGTTGGATCTCGGGGCGCCTTGTTCCGAGAAATCCAAAGCAACGGATATTTGACCGACTACTAGCCTTGAAAGATGGGGAGGCGATTTTCAGTGCCAAACGATTCGACGGTCGCTATCTGTTCGATTCAAAAAATGACCGATTTTCCGATCACCGACTGCTCTTGGGAGATGGCTTCATAAAGGCGAGTGGTCAATTCGCTTTCTCTCGTAAAGGAAATATCATTACGATTAAGGGTACGGTCGAGCAGAAGATATCCGACCCATATGACTTCACCAGCGGCAGGTCCTTTTCAGCCTTTGGTGAGAGAATGTCTCATGACGACCTGATTTGGCTTGAGAGGTACGGAAAGGCGAAGGTGTTTGAAGTTCACTCGGTCTGGCGACGCAAATTGGTTTGGCGGCTTCGAATATCTCGTGATCAACAAACAGGCAGTAGGCGGATCGAAGGTATTGGGCTTCCAAGGTGGCGCGACTTCGAATGAGCGTAACAAATGAGCGTAATATGAATCAGGCAATTCGGGTGCGCAGGTCTCGATCATCGTTCATCCTTGCGGCTCTTCTTTGTTTGAGCCTGGCCGCCAATCTAACGCTTACGATCAAGATCAGCGTCTTTGACCCAAACTACCCGTTTCGGATTATCTGTTACGTGGACCGGCATACGGGATTCCTTGAGCTTGACGATCCCCTGAGCGAGCGCTTCAAGGAATTGATTCTCTCCAATCCCTCGCATTCGAAACGGCTCGGCACGGACGGCACTGTTTATGTCTCGCGATGGGATTGGTGGTCTGCCGATGATTGGCATTGGAACCTGACCCGTGAAATAGCAGAACACATTTATTTCGAACGGACGGGCAAGCGCATCACCACAGATGATCGCGACAAATTGCGGACAAATCGCTGCGACTTCATTCGCAAATACACGCTCAGGAACCCGCCATCCAATTGAACGTTTTCCATATAGTTGTACGACGACATGATCTGGCTTGAGAAGTATGGCAAAGCGAAGGTCTTCGAAGTTCGCTCGGTTTGGCGCCGCAAGTTCACATGGCGACTTCGGATAGTGCGCGAACCGAATACCGGCGAGGAAGCAATCATCGGCGTGGGAAACCCGCGATGGGTCGACGCAAAATGATCAATCGTGGACGGCCAAGACATCCAAGACGACCCTGGTGGCGATGGACGCTGTTGGGGGCGCTTGCCGTGAGCTTGCTCGGCAACCTCGTGTTCGTCGTCAGAGTGACCGTATTTGAACCTTTTCAACCATTCCACCCCATATGCCATGGGGGTCGGCATGTGGGCTTGGTCGTGCTCAAGCAACCTATGAACGACAAATTCCAGGAAGAAATGCACTACAATATTGCAAACTCAAGGCTTTCGAGCGAAAGAATCTTGTACATTTCCTTATGGGAATGGCGGAATAGACAAGTAGAGTTTTGGAATTTCTCACGAGCGACGGCCGAATACCTTTATGAGAAAGAAAAAGGCATCAAACGGATGAGCCAGGCCGAGCGCGAGCGATTGCAGACGGCTCGATGCAAGTTCGTCCGGAAGTACGCGCTCAGGAAACCGAACGCACGATAGGCGCCGACTCTCGTTATTTTGCTTGGGCATTCAGATCACACGTTCGTAATAATCCGTCGGGCTGGGACAACCAAATTGGGCTGAAGTCGAATGAGCAGGTCGATGCCAATGCACCGAATGCGATCGATCTGGAAATGGGCTCTCGCCGGCTGCTTTGCCGCGAGCCTTCTCACAAACCTGATGCTGGCGGTGAAGATTGCTGTTTTCGATCCGAACTATCCGTTCCGCCCAGTATGCTTCGCTGACCGACATGTCGGGTTGGTCGCTTTGAGTGGACCGGTAACACGCGAATTCAAGGTAGAGATACTGGAAATCCTTAACAACGCCAAATGGAACGCTAGCGGCGAGAACTTGTATGTTTCGCGGCGGTCTTGGTGGAACGAGCATGATGTCCTGTGGAATCAGACACGCGAAGTCGCCGAATACCTTCATAAAAGACGCACCGGGCAGTCGCTGTCCCAAATGCGCCGTCAATTTGAGACTAATTCCTGCGACTTTATCCGCAGGTACGCGCTTGAAAAGCCGAAGTCACAATAAGTCACAGCGCCCATCGTCCTGTTTCGCACGAACCGAACATGGGTGAGGCAGCGATCATCGGTGTGGGAAAACCGCGATGGACCGAGGCGAAATGACCCAACCAAGAATTGCTGCACAATCCGGACAATCCACATGGCGATGGGTCTTGCTCGGTTCTCTAACCGCGAGTTTGCTGGCCAATCTGACATTTGTTGTCAAGATTGCCCTCTTTGACCCCAACTACCCTTTTCACCCTATTTGCCACGGCGGTCGCCACGTCGGTTTGGTCGTTCTCAATGAGCCGATGAGCCTGGGGTTCAAGCAAAGGATGCAAGTATCCCTTGCAAACTCACGACAGCTAGATGATCGGGTGCTTTACATTTCGTATTGGACCTGGCGGCACGATAAAGAGGCTTTATGGAATGTGACACGGTCGGCAGCTGAGTACGTCTACGAACAAGAAAATCGCATCAAGCGAATGAGCCAGGCCGAGCGCGAGCGGCTGCAGACGGCTCGATGCAAGTTCATCCGCAAGCACGCGCTCAGGAAACCGAACGCCCGATAGGCGATCGAGCCGACATGACGGCGACTTCATCCGAGCGCCCCGTCCCCCGCGGATCGCGCAGCCCCTGTCGTGCGGCCCGTGCTTGCGATATAAATGGGCCATGCCGGTCGCGGTGGTATATGGCCTGTCGGCCCTGGCGGCGCTGGTGCCCGCGTGGCTCTACGTGATGCGCGGGGGCGGGCGGCTGCCGATCTTCTGGGCGCTGCTCGCGGTGGCCCTGGCGGGTCCGGTGGCCTGGGCCGCGGTGCAGCTCGCCGGGCGCTGGCAGACCGGCTTCTCGACCTCGCTGTGGCTGACCATCGCGGTCTCGATCGTGCTCTTCGCCGCGATCGCCGTGATGAACCGCGCGGCCTGGCGCCTGGCGCCGCTGCTGCTGCCCTATCTCCTGGGGCTCGGCATCCTGGCCATGATCTGGCAGAACGCCGCCGGCCGGCCGCTCTCGGGCGCCGCCGCGGAGGGCTGGCTGATCGCGCATATCGTGGTCTCGGAGCTGACCTACGCGCTGATCACGCTGGGCGCCATCGCCGGGCTCGCCGTCCTGCTGCAGGAGCGGGCGCTGAAGGCCAAGCGGCCGACCGCGATCAGCCGGCGCCTGCCCGCGGTCGCCGAGGCCGAGCGGCTCCAGGTGGGGTTGCTGGCGGCGGGCGAGGCGGTGCTCGGCGTCGGGCTCGTCACCGGCATCGCCACGCTCTATTCGGCCTCGGGCGCGCTCTTCAAGCTCGACCACAAGACGGTGCTGGCCGTCGTCGCTTTCGTGGTGATCGGCGCGCTGCTGGCGCTGCATTTCCGCGCCGGCATGCGGGGACGGCGGGCGGCGCGGCTGATCCTGATCGCCTACCTCATCATCACCCTGGCCTATCCGGGGGTGAAGTTCGTGACCGACGTGCTGATGCGGACGGCCTGAACCGGGCCCTCCCATGGACGTCCAAGCCGGCGTCCCGAGCGTCCAAAAATGCGCTCGCCGGCCATTGGCATCGCCGAATCGATCGGCTATATTGCCTCCTCTTTGTGCAACAAATCAATTTGCACACCAATTGGGCAGCCTGACCGCCATGTCCGGGATCCAGATCGGAACGCTGCGCCTGCGCTCGCCGGTGGTGCTGGCGCCCATGTCGGGGGTCACCGACCAGCCGTTCCGCGCGCAAGTCCGGGATTTCGGGATGCGGCGCTTCGGCGCGCGTGGGGTCGGCGCCGGCCTCGTGGTCTCGGAGATGATCGCCAGCCAGGCGATGATCCGCCAGACCCGGCGCCAGATGCTGAAGTCGACCACCGACTGCGCGGCGGAATACCCGATGTCGGTGCAGATCGCCGGCTGCGATCCCGCGGTGATGGCCGAGGCGGCGCGGCTCAACGAGGCGCGCGGGGCGGCGCTGATCGACATCAACTTCGGCTGTCCGGTCAAGAAGGTGGTGGGCAAGATGGCGGGCTCGGCGCTGATGCGCGACCTCGACCACGCCGCGCGCATCATCGAGGCGGTGGTCGGCGCGGTCGAGCTGCCGGTGACCCTCAAGATGCGCGCCGGCTGGGACGACGAGCACCGGAACGCGCCCGAGCTGGCGCGCATCGCCGAGGACCTCGGCATCGCCATGATCGCGGTGCACGGCCGCACCCGCACGCAAGGCTACAAGGGCCGCGCGGACTGGGACTTCATCGCCGAGGTCAAGCGCGCGGTGCGCGTGCCCGTCCTGGCCAACGGCGACATCCTCAGCATCGAGGACGCGCGCGCCTGCCTTGCGCGCTCCGGCGCCGACGGGGTGATGATCGGGCGCGGCGCCTGCGGCCGGCCGTGGTTCGTCGCCCAGGTCGCCCAAGCGCTGGCCGGCGCCCCGGTCATGCCCACGCCGGGACCGGCCGGGCGGCTCGAGGCGGCGCTGCGGCACTACGAGGCGATGCTCGCGCATTACGGCGCCGCGCGCGGGGTGAAGGTCGCCCGCAAGCACCTCGCCTGGTATTGCGCTGGCCTGCCCGGCGCCGCCGAGACGCGGGCGCGGCTCTTCGCGCTGGAGGAGCCGGGCGCGGTGATGGACTGCCTGCGCGGCTTCTTCCTGCCCGCGGCCGAGCGCGCGGCGGCCTGAAAGCGGAGGGCGCGCGCCATGGATCACCCGTACCAGCCCGGCCCGCCCGACGGCGGCGGCGACGAGGAGCGCGGCGGGCCGCCGGGCTCGGCCGATCCGACGGCGCTGATCAACGCGCTCGCCGATCCGCTGCTCGAGGTCGGCCGCGACGGCCGCGTGCGCTTCGCCAACCTCGCCGCCGAGCAGTTCTTCGACAGCGGCGCCGCGGCCTTGCGCAAGCGCACGCTGCGCGAGCTGCTGCCCGAGGACAGCCCGGTGCTGGCGCTGGTCGACCAGGTCTTCGCCACCGGGCACATGGTCTCGGAGTTCGGCGTCAGCATCGAGACGCCGCGCATCGGCAGCCATGTCGCCAACCTGCACGTGGCGGCGCTCGGCGACGGCGACGACGCGGTGGTGATCACGCTGCACGTCCAGTCGCGCGCGCACGCGATCGACCGCCAGCTGGTGCACCGCAACGCCGCGCGCTCGGTGACCGCGATGGCGGCGCTGCTCGCCCACGAGGTCAAGAACCCGCTCTCGGGCATCCGTGGTGCTGCGCAGCTCCTCGACCACAACCTGGCGCCCGAGGACCGCCGGCTCACGCGGCTGATCTGCGACGAGACGGACCGCATCGTCGGGCTCGTCGACCGCATGGAGGTGTTCGCCGACCAGCGGCCGCTCGACCGCGAGCCCGTCAACATCCACCAGGTGCTCGAGCACGTGCGGCAGATCGCCGAAGCCGGCTTCGCCCGGCGCATCCGCATCCGCGAGAGCTACGATCCCTCGCTGCCGCCGGTCTACGGCAACCGCGACCAGCTGATCCAGGTCTTCCTGAACCTGGTCAAGAACGCCGCCGAGGCCGCTCCGTCGGCCGACGGCGAGATCGCGCTCTCCACCGCCTACCGGCATGGCATGCGACTTGCAATTCCAGGCGGCGAGAGCCGCGTGCAGCTGCCAATCGCGATCGAGGTGCGGGACAACGGCGAGGGCGTGCCGGAGGACCTGCGGGCGCACCTCTTCGATCCCTTCGTCACCACCAAGGCCAACGGCTCGGGGCTCGGCCTGGCGCTGGTGGCGAAGATCATCGGCGACCATCGCGGCGTGGTCGAGCTCGACAGCGTGCCGCGGCGCACCGTGTTCCGCGTGCTGCTGCCGATGGTCGAGACGGGGTAGGCGAGGCCCGACGAGGGCGCAACGACCGGGGAAGGGAAGAGGGAGACCGAATGACCGAAGCTACGATCCTTGTCGCCGACGACGACCGCAGCATCCGTACGGTGCTGAGCCAGGCGCTCGGGCGCGAGGGACACACGGTGCGCACCACCGGCAACGCCGCGACGCTGTGGCGCTGGGTCGCCGACGGGCAGGGCGACCTGGTCATCACCGACGTGGTCATGCCCGACGAGAACGCGCTCGACCTGATCCCGCGCATCCGCAAACTGCGGCCCGATCTCCGCGTGATCGCGATGAGCGCCCACAAGACGCTGATGACCGCGGTGCGCGCGGCCGAACGCGGCGCCTTCGAATACCTGCCGAAACCCTTCGACCTGAACGAGCTGGTCGGGCTGGTCGACCGGGCGCTGACCGAGCCCCTGCCCGGGGCCTCCGGGAGCAAGGGGGAGGGGGCCGGGCTCGACGACGACCTGCCGCTGATCGGCCGCTCGGCGGCGATGCAGGAGATCTACCGGGTGATGGCGCGGCTCATGGGCACCGACCTCACGGTGATGATCGTGGGCGAGTCGGGCACCGGCAAGGAGCTGGTCGCGCGCGCGCTGCACGAGCACGGCCGCCGGCGCAGCGGGCCCTTCATCGCCATCAACATGGCGGCGATCCCGCGCGAGCTCATCGAGAGCGAGCTCTTCGGGCACGAGCGCGGCGCCTTCACCGGCGCGGCCGCGCGCTACGCCGGGCGCTTCGAGCAGGCCGAGGGCGGCACGCTGTTCCTCGACGAGATCGGCGACATGCCGCTAGAGGCGCAGACGCGGCTCCTGCGCGTGCTCCAGGAGGGCGAGTACACCACTGTCGGCGGGCGCACGCCGATCCGCGCCGACGTGCGGATCATCGCCGCCACCCACCGCGACCTGAAGCAGCTGATCCGCCAGGGGCTGTTCCGCGAGGACCTGTTCTACCGCCTCAACGTGGTGCCGATCCGCCTGCCGTCGCTGCGCGAACGGGCCGAGGACATCCCCGACCTGGCGCGGCATTTCCTCGGCCTGGCCGCCGCCGAGGGCCTGCCCGCGAAGGCGATCGCGCCCGAAGCGCTGGAACGCCTGGCGGCGCACCGCTGGCCGGGCAACGTCCGCGAGCTGGAGAACATGATCCGGCGCCTCACCGCGCTCTACAGCCAGGAGACGATCGGCGTCGAGATCGTCGAGGCCGAGCTCGCCGATACCGGGCGCAACGCCGACGCGCTGGAGGCCCAGCGCGACGAAAGCCTGGGTGCAGCGGTCGACCGCCACCTGAGCGAGTATTTCACGGCGCACAAGGGCGGCTTGCCCCCGTCCGGCCTCTACGACCGGGTCCTGAAGGAAATCGAGGCCCCGCTGATCCGCCTCAGCCTGGAGGCCACGCGGGGCAACCAGATCCGCGCGGCCGCCCTTCTCGGCCTCAATCGGAACACATTGAGGAAGAAAATACGCGCGTTGGACATCCCGATCGTGCGCGGCCTAAAATGAGCTGATGCGGCCGCACGCAACAAAAATCCAAGGCTGACGGCACGATGGCGCTCACCACGGCGCTCGCTTCGGCGTTCACCACGGCGCTCGCTTCGGCCTTTGGGGCGCGGCGGGCGAAACCGGCCTCCCGGGCAGCCGGCGGCCCGCCCGAACCGTCCGATCGCGAAGCGCCGACGCTGGGCCGCCGGATGATGAGCTGGGCGCAGCGCGTCGGCCTCAGCCGCTATGCCGCGATCGCACTGACCATCGCCGCGATCGCCTCCGGCATCGGCACCTACTGGGCGCTGACCGGCACGAGTCTCTTCGAGCCCGACGCCAAGACCATTCTCATCCTGCTGAACGTCGACCTGGTGCTGCTGCTGCTGCTCGGCGCGCTGATCGCCCGGCGCATCGCCCGGCTGTGGGCGCAGCGCCGCCAGGGCCTCGCCGGATCGCGCCTGCACGCGCGCCTGGTGCTGCTGTTCAGCCTGGTCGCGGTGACGCCGGCGATCGTGGTGGCGGTGTTCTCGGCGATCTTCTTCAACTTCGGCATCCAGGCCTGGTTCAGCGAACGCGTTCATTCCGCCCTCACCGAATCGCTCAAGGTGACCGACGCCTATCTCCGCGAGCACCAGCAGGCGATCCGCGCCGACGCGCTGGCGATGGCGGGCGTGCTCAACCGCAACGCGCTGCTGCTCTTGCGCTCGCCGGACATCTTCAAGCGCGCCGTCGAGCAGCAGGCCTCGGCGCGCGCCCTCTTGGAGGCGGTGGTCTTCGACGAGAGCGGCACCGTGCTGGCGACCTCGGGGCTCGACATCTCGATCCAGCGCGAGCAGGTGCCGCAATGGGCGTTGGAGCGGGCCAAGAAGGGGGAGGTCGCGGTGGTCGCCGAGGGCGGCGCGCGGCGCGTGCGCGCGCTCGTCCGGCTCGACCAGTTCTTCAATACCTACCTCTACGTCGGCCGCTTCATCGATCCGACCGTGGTCGGCCACGTCGCCCGCACGCGCCAGGCGGTCGAGGCGTACCAGAAGCTCGAGGGCCAGCGCTCGGGGCTGCAGATCAGCTTCTTCCTGCTCTACGCGGTGGTGGCGCTGCTGCTGCTGCTGGCCGCGGTCTGGGTCGGCCTGCTGCTGTCGAACCAGCTGATGAAGCCGATCGGCGACCTCATCGGCGCCGCCGACCGGATCCGGCGCGGCGATCTCTCGGCGCGCGTGGTCGAGAGCAAGGAAGACGTCGACATCGGCGGGCTCGGTCGCGCCTTCAACCGCATGGCCAAGCGCCTGGAGCGCAACCGGCGCGAGCTGGTCGACGCCAACCGCCAGCTCGACGCGCGGCGCATGTTCACCGAGACCGTGCTGGCGGGCGTCAGCGCCGGCGTGATCGGCCTCGACGCCAACGGCCGGATCAACCTGCCCAACCGTTCGGCCTCGGAGCTCCTGTCGACCGACCTGCAGGAGCAGGTCGGCAAGCCGCTCGCCAACGTCGTGCCGGAGATGGCGGATCTGGTGGGCAAGGCGCGCAAGGGCGGCGAGAGCCCGGAGCAGACCGAGCTCGTGGTCTCGCGCGGCGGCGTGGAGCGCACGCTGACGGTGCGCGTCGCCACGGAGACGAACGAGGAGGGCGAGCCCTTCGGCTACGTCGTCACCTTCGACGACATCACCGAGCTGCAATCGGCGCAGCGCAAGGCCGCCTGGGCCGACGTGGCGCGGCGCATCGCCCACGAGATCAAGAACCCGCTGACCCCGATCCAGCTTTCGGCCGAACGGCTGAAGCGAAAGTACCTGAAGGAAGTCGAGAGCGAGCCGGAGCTCTTCGAGACGCTCGCCGACACTATCGTGCGCCAGGTCGGGGACATCGGCCGCATGGTCGACGAATTCTCCTCCTTCGCGCGGATGCCGGCGCCGGTGATGCGCGAGGAGGATCTGGGCGAGATCTGCCGGCACGCCGCGGTGCTGCAGCGCAGCGCCCACCGCGGCATCGACTTCGACATCACTCTGCCCGATTTCCCCGTCACGCTGCGCTCCGACCGCGGCCAGATCACCCAGGCGGTGACCAACCTGATGCAGAATGCCGCCGATTCGATCCTTGACCGCAAAGCGCCGGACGGGCAAGAGTCGCCGCGCGGCCGGATCGCCGTAACGGTGAGCCGGCAGGGCCGAACCGCCGTGGTCGATGTCGCGGACAACGGCCCGGGCCTGCCGAAGGAATTGCTGCACCGGCTGACCGAACCCTATGTGACGACGCGCAAGAAAGGGACCGGGTTGGGGCTCGCCATCGTGGCCAAGATCATGGAGGACCACGGCGGCCAATTGATACTGGAGAACATCGAGGGCGGCGGCGCCAGGGCAAGGCTGGTCTTCGCGAGCGGCGCCGACGCGGCCGAGGCCCGGCACGAAACGCCCGCCCCCCCCGTAAAACGCAAATCCACGAAACGCAAATCCGCACCACGCAAGGCGGCGCTCCATGGCTCTTGATATCCTGATCGTCGACGACGAAGCCGACATCCGCATGCTGATCGCGGGCACCCTCGAGGACGAGGGCTACGCCACCCGGGAAGCCGCGGACGCCGACGGCGCGTTGGAGGCGATCCGGAACCGGCTGCCCAACCTCGTCATCCTCGACATCTGGCTGCAGGACAGCGCGCTCGACGGTATCGAGCTGCTCGACGTGATCGCCAGGGACTATCCCGGCCTGCCGGTGGTGATGATCAGCGGACACGGCAACATCGAGACCGCGGTCTCCGCCATCAAGAAGGGCGCCTACGACTTCATCGAGAAGCCCTTCAAGTCGGGGCGGCTGCTGGTGGTGGTCGAGCGGGCGATCGACGCGGCGCGCCTGAGGCGCGAGTTCGAGGCGCTGAAGCAGCGCGCCGGCGGCGAGGTCGAGCTGATCGGCGCGAGCCAGCCGGCGAACCAGCTGCGCCAGGCGATCCAGCGCGTGGCGCCGACCTCCAGCCGGGTGTTGATCACCGGTCCCGCCGGCTGCGGCAAGGAGGTGGTGGCGCGGCTCATCCACACGCGCTCGCTGCGCGCCCGGGGCCCCCTGGTGGTGCTCAACTGCGCCACCATGCATCCCGACCGCATGGAGATCGAGCTGTTCGGCGGCGCGCCGGGCCAGGGGGAGGCGGGGCCCAACAAGATCGGCACCTTCGAGCAGGCCCACGGCGGCACCCTGCTGCTCGACGAAGTGGCCGACATGCCGGCGGAAACCCAGGGCAAGATCGTGCGCGTGCTGCAGGACCAGAGCTTCGAGCGCGTCGGCGGGGACGACCGGGTCGAGGTCGACGTGCGCGTGATCGCCACGACCAACCGCGATTTGCAGTCGGAGATGGCGGGCGGACGTTTCCGCGAGGACCTCTACTACCGCCTCAACGTGGTGCCGATCGACGTGCCGCCCTTGCGCGGCCGCCGGGCCGACATCCCCGACCTGGCCGAGCATCTGATGCTGCGCGCGGCGCGGCTCGCCGGCGTGCCGCCGCGCGCCATCGGCGCCGACGCGATGGCGGCGCTGCAGTCCTACGCCTGGCCCGGCAACGTGCGCCAGCTCGGCAACGTCATCGACTGGCTGCTGATCATGGCGCCGGGGGACGCACGGACGGCGATCACCGCCGACATGCTGCCGCCCGACCTGCGCGCCGAGACGCCGATGTCGTCGCATTGGGACCGCGGCGGCGAGATCATGTCGCTGCCGCTGCGCGAGGCCCGCGAGATCTTCGAGCGCGAGTATCTGGCGGCGCAGGTCTCGCGCTTCGGCGGCAATATCTCGCGGACGGCCGAATTCGTCGGCATGGAGCGCTCCGCGCTCCACCGCAAGCTCAAGAGCCTCGGCGTTCCGAGCTCGGACAAGCCGCACTGAGCGGCCGGGCCCGCGGCCTTCACCCGCCCTCTGACGGAACGGAACAATGAAGGTCATCGTCTGCGGCGCGGGGCAAGTCGGCACCAACATCGCCCGCCATCTCGCCACCGAGCACAATGACGTGACGGTGATCGACCAGTCACCCGAACTGGTGCGGCGGGTCACCGACACGCTCGACGTCCAGGGGCTGGCGGGCTTCGCCTCCTATCCCGACGTGCTGGAGCGCGCCGGCGCTTCGGACGCCGATATGCTGATCGCGGTCGCCAACGCCGACGAGGTCAACATGGTGGCCTGCCAGGTGGCGCACTCGCTGTTCAACGTGCCCACCAAGATCGCGCGGGTGCGGGCGCAGAGCTACCAGAAGCCGATCTGGGCCGACCTGTTCAGCCGCGACAACATGCCGATCGACGTGATCATCTCGCCCGAGATCGAGGTGGCGCGCGCCATCAACAACCGCCTGAAGGCGCCGGGCGCGGTCGACATGATCCCGATGGCCGACGGGCGCCTGCAGGTGATCGGCGTGCGCATCGAGGACGACTGCCCGATCGTCGACACGCCGCTGCGCCAGCTGACCACGCTGTTTCCGGACCTCCACCTCATCGTGATCACCATCATCCGCGACGGCAAGGTGATCGTGCCCGACCCGGAGGACCAGCTGCTGGTGGGCGACGAGGCCTATTTCGTCGCCGAGGCCGAGCACGTCGCCCGCTCGCTCGCCGCCTTCGGCCACGAGGAGCCGTCGGCGCATCGCATCGTCATCGTCGGCGGCGGCAATATCGGGCTCTTCCTGGCGCAGGAGTTCGAGCAGACGCGCCGCGATCTCACCACCAAGGTGATCGAGTTCAGCAAGGAGCGGGCGACCCAGGTCGCCGAGCTGCTGAAGGAGACCATGGTGGTCCACGGCGACGCGCTCGACCTGGAGATCCTCGAAGAGGTCAACATCGGCCAGACCGACACCATCGTCGCGGTCACCAACGACGACGAGGTCAACATCCTGTCCTCGCTGCTGGCCAAGCGGAACGGCGCCAAGCGCGCGGTGACGCTGGTCAACAAGCTGAGCTACGAGCCGCTGATCGCCTCGCTCGGCATCGATGTGGTGGTAAACCCGCGCGCCATCACGGTCTCGACCATCCTCCGGCACATCCGGCGCGGGCGCATCATCGCCGTGCACGCGCTGCGCGAGGGGGCGGGGGAGGTCATCGAGGCCGAGGCGCTCGACACCTCGGCCGCGGTCGGCAAGCCGCTGCGCGAGATCCGCATGGACAAGGGCATCATCATCGGCGCGGTGGTGCGCGGCGACCAGGTGCTGCTGCCGCGCGGCGACCTCGAGATCAAGGCGAAGGACCGCGTCGTCATGTTCGCCGCCGCGCAGGCGGTGAAGGAGGTCGAGCAGCTCTTCGCCGTGGGTCTCGAGTTCTTCTAGAGCAGGTCGTGATCAGGCCGAATCACTTCTTGATTCGACCTGATCACGTGAATCTGCTCTATTATCAAATAGTTAGATCGGATTCACGCATTTAGGCCGGATCAATTTTTGATCCAGCCCAAATGCGATCCGATCAAGAACAGGTCGTGATCAGGTCGAATCACTTCTTGATTCGACCTGATCACGTGAATCTGCTCTATTATCAAATAGTTAGATCGGATTCACGCATTTGGGCCGGA
>Ga0302046_10002686_pt1 | contig 16481 bp, 14 predicted proteins | sample RVTome_11_FD_200261 | JGI IMG/M metagenome (GOLD analysis project Ga0302046, IMG submission 200261) | Soil microbial communities from uranium-contaminated site in the Upper Colorado River Basin, Wyoming, United States - RVT147D111 (version 2) ...
GGCGATTCGCCAAAGTCGGGACCAGCGCATCCAGAACCTGATCCAGCGCCGGCCCGAGGTGGAGGCCGTCGATCCGAACGAGTACCTGAAGCGCCTGGCCGGGGAGGCGTAGCGGCGAGCCCATGAGGAGCCCGGGAATCAACTACGTATGGGTGGGCGGCTTCGTGCTCGCCATGCTCGCCGTGTTCGTCGTCTCCATGGCGGTGTTGACCGGCCGCTCGGGTGCCACCGACCGCTACTACACCCACTACGACAACGTGCTCGGCGTCGTGCCCGGGACGCAGCTCCTGTACGAGGGCCTGCGCGTGGGCCAGGTGGAGGCCATCGAGGCCGGTCGCGAGGCCGGGAAGAAGCGCTACCGCGTGACGCTGTCGGTCCGTTCGGGCTGGCCGATACCCGAGGACAGCGTGGCGTGGATCACCGAGCCGGGCCTGCTGGCCGCCATCACCATCGACATCCGCGCTGGACGAAGCCAGACGCTGCTCGAGCCGGGCTCCGAGCTCGCGGGGCAGGATCTGGAGAGCGTGTTCAGCGCCGTGGGCAGCCTGGCCGGCCGGGTGGACGACATCGTCGAGCACGACATCGGGCCGCTGCTCGCATCGGTGGCCGAGCAGACGCCGCGCATCCTCGCGAACCTCGAGGCCACCACCGAGGAGCTGTCCGGCACCACCCGGCGCGTCTCGGCGGTCTTCGACGCCGAGAACACCGCGCAGCTCGACGCGATGATCGGCGACCTCTCGACCACCGCCGCGCACCTCGCCGATCTCACGAGGCACCTGGAATCGAGCCTCGCCCGCGTGGACGGCATGGTGGAGCGCGTGGACGGGCTGGTCAGCGAGAACAGCGACGGCGTGGAGCGCATGCTCTCCGACCTGGAGCACACGCTCGCGTCGGTGGCCCGCCACATCGACGCCATCAACGCCAACCTCGAGTCCACCTCCCACAACATGAACGAGTTCAGCGCGCAGATCCGTCGCAACCCCGCCGTGCTGGTGCGGGGCACCTCGGGCGGCGAGGCCGTGGACGGGGACGCGCCGTGAGACGCCGCTTGCCGGCCCGCGCGCACCGGGCGGCGTGGCTCGCGGCGCTGCTCATGGCCGGCTGCGCCGGCTCGCCGCCGCCGCCCGCCGATTCCTTCCACCGGCTGGCGCCGCCGCCGCCGGCGCCGCGCACGTCCCCGCTGTTCGGCGGCGTGGTGGAGGTGGAGCGGCTCGGCGCGAGCGACCTGCTGCGCGGCCGGGCGCTGGTGGTGGCGAGCGCGGACCGCCCCGACCTGCTGCGGCGCTCGGGCTACCACTACTGGGTGGACGCGCCGCCGGTGCTGCTCCAGGACGCGCTGCTCGGCTGGCTGCGCGAGGGGAATCTCGCCGAGCGCGCCGTGCGGGCCGAGGCGCGCGACCGGGCCGCGTGGACGATCGCGGGGCGCGTGCTGCGCTTCGAGCGGCTCGCCCCACGCCAGGCCGCCGTCACCCTCGAGCTCTCGTTGCGGCGCGCGGGCGAGCGGGGCCTCGTGGTGCAGGGCACGTATGCCGCGACCGCGGCCGCCGACGGCGACTCCATGGAGGCCGCGGTCCGCGCCCTGGGCGAGGCCACCGCCGAGGCCTTCGCCGCCTTCAGCGCGGATCTGGCAGCCGTCGCCGCCCCCTGAAGCCGGGCTCAGTTCTGCCCGATCCGCTCGACGTGGAAGCCGCGGCCGGCCAGCAGCGCGGGGATGCCGCGCGGGCCCACCATGTGGCCCACGCCCACCACGACGAAGCGCGTCTTGCCGTCGCGGGCCAGCTCCGAAAGGCGCCGCGCCATGTGCTCGTTGCGCTCGTAGAAGAAGCGCTCCTGGTAGGGCAGCCAGCGCTCGGCGCTCGGGAACAGCAGCTCGAGGAACGCCTGCTCGTCGCCCCGTCCCCAGGCCTCCACCAGCGCCGCCGTGTACGCGGGGTCCTCGGGGTCCAGCAGGTCGCGCAGCATCATCTCCTGGATCTCGTAGGAGAAGCCGTCGTAGAGGTCGAGCTGGAGCGCGTAGCTCTCCAGCGCCACGATCGGCTTGCGGCCCGCGGCGGCGTCCAGGAACGCCCGGTCCACGCCCTGCTCGGCGCCGTAGCCCTGGCGCGCGAACTCGCTGCGCACCAGGTGGAGCAGCACCGCCCACGGCTTCATGGGCAGGAGCGGCGCCGGATCGATGCCGCGCGATGCCAGCCAGTCGGACAGGCGTCGCCAGGTGTCCGGGCCGATCACCTGATCCAGGCTCTGCCCCGCCGGCAGCCAGGCGCGTTCGTCCCAGGCGGTGGCCAGGGCGACCGCGTCCGCCGCCGTCGAGAGATCGACCTCCACCACGAGCTCCTCGGAGCGTCCGTAGGCCTCGACGATGGCCGGGTGCAGGGTGCCCATCTGGCGCGTGCCCACGTGGATCGAGCCCAGCAGGTAGACCGCACCCGCGCGCCCCGGCTCGCGCGCCTCCCAGGCCAGGGGTGTGAGATAGGCCTCGGAGCCCGCGGGCGTGAGCGGGCCCTGGGCCTCGGCGCGCGGCCGCTCGGCGCAGGCGGCCACGAGCAGCAGCGCGGCGCAGGCCAGGAGCCGCGCGGGCGCCCGTCGTCGCCGGGGATCGGATCGGCTGGCCCGCACGACCTCGTTGGGTAGCGCAGCGGGCCGGCGGGCGCCCCGTCAGTCGGCCGGCACGTCGAGGCCCACCGCGCGCATCAGGGCCAGGGCGTTGCTGCGCGTGATCACGCCGGGGCGCATGCGGTAGTCGAAGGAGATGCGGCCTTCCTCGAGCTGGTCCTCGAAGTGCACGTTGCGCACGCGCGGCGCGAGCGCGTCGGCCACCTTGGCCAGGGCCAGGTCGTGGGTGGTGACCAGGCCGATGGCGCCGCGCTCGAGCAGAGCGCGCACGATCGCCTCGGCGCCGATGCGCCGGTCGTGGCTGTTGGTGCCGTGGAAGATCTCGTCCAGCACGAACAGCACGGGCGGCTGGCCGTCGGCCGCCTCCACGATGTGCGCCACACGCCGGATCTCCGCGTAGAAGCGCGAGGCGCCCTCGCGCAGGGAATCCTGGAGGCGGATCGACGCCCCGAGGGCGAGCGGCGAGATGCGCAGGCTGCGGGCGCGCACCGGTCCGCCCGCCAGGGCCAGGACGGCGTTGCTGCCCACCGTGCGCAGCAGCGTGCTCTTGCCCGACATATTCGAACCCGAGACCACGAGTGCCCGCGTCTCGGGGCCGAGCGCCAGGTCGTTGCGCACGCAGGCCGCCTCGGCCAGCAGCGGGTGGCCGAGGCCCTCGGCCACGAACAGCGGACCTTCGGCCTCGATCTCGGGGAACGCGTCGTCGGGATGCTCGAAGGCCTGGGTGGCCAGGGAGGCCAGGGCCTCCAGCTCGCCCACCGCCTGGAGCCAGCGACCGAGCTCGGGCCCCGTGCGCCGGCGCCAGCTCTCGATCGCCAGCGCCGCCTGGCTGACCAGGCCGAGCAGCGGACCGATCGGCGGCACCCAGTACATCTGATTGCGGCGCGCGTCGCAGACATCGAGCAGGCGCTGGAGGCGCGCGATCTGCCGCGAAGGGGGCAATCCGTCGCGGTCGAGCGCGGCGCGCAGCGCCTGGAGGCGCGGACTCGTGAAGCTCGCCCGCTCGAGGAGCTCGAGCAGGCGCGCGAGCCGGCGCAGGTCGCGCGCGGCCTCCTCCACGCCAGCGAGGATCTCGCGCCGGCGCCCGGCCAGTGCGCCGAAGAACACCGCCTGGGCGAACAGCAGCGGCGAAGCGAAGGCCACCGCGCCCGTCCCGAACGCCACCGCGCCGCCGGCCAGCGCCACGAGCGACGCCCCCGAGAGCGCGGCTCCGATCGCGCGGACGCTGCGCGTGGGCAGCCCGGCGGGCGCCGCGCTCCAGGCCACCAGGCGCTCGGGCGAGAGCGCCGGCCCTTCGTCCTCGCCCACCAGCGCCAGCGCCTCGCGCAGCTCGAGCGCCGGGGCGAGCTCCGCCACCGCCGCCTGGCGCTCGCGGATCTCCTCGGGCGGGGCGGGCGCCGAGAGCCAGCGTGCCAGCGTCTCGGTCCCGGCGCGCGAGCGCGCCCGGCACAGCAGCGCGAACAACGAGCCCGGTCCGAACACGTCCAGGTCCGCGGCGTAGAGGTGCTCGGGGTCCAGGAAGGCCGCGCCGTCGTCGTGGCTGCCCGCCGGCGAGAGCGGATCGGCCAGCCGAGCCAGGCCGGCCTGGTAGTAGCGGACGCTGTGGTCGGCCCGCTCGCGCGCACGGATCACGCGGTCGTGGACCACCACCAGCGCGACGAAGGCGAGCAGCGGTGGCAGCAGCCAGGCCGGCGGCAGCGCGCGCACGCCGAGCACCGCCCAGGCCAGCGCCGCGCCCGCCGCGAACACCGCGAGCCGCGCGTTGGAGAGGCGCGCCTGCCGCGCGGCCAGCCGCGCGGCCTCGTCGCTCCGGCGGGCGAGCCGCTCCTCGTAGCAGGTCCGGGGCGCGCTCCTGTCCGCGACGGCGGAGCTCAGCGGAGGAAGATCTCGCGCAGCTGCGCGCGCTCGGTCTCGCTCACGCCTAGACCGTGCTCGAGATACGCGTCCACGGAGCCGTAGTGCTCCTCGATCGTGTCGAGGGAGGCGCGCAGGTAGGGCTCGCGCGCGTCCAGCAGCGGCTCGAGGTCCTCGCCGCGGGTGCGGAAGAGCGAGTAGATCGGCACGAGTCGCATGATCCAGCGGTTGTAGCTGGCCCGGTACTGGTTGGTCGCCATGTAGTCCTCGAAGACGGTCTTCTCGGGGACGCCCAGCGCCAGCAGCACCATGGCCGAGGCGAAGCCCGTGCGGTCCTTGCCCGCCGTGCAGTGCACGATGGTGGGGAGGTTCGCCGGATCGGCGATCCGCTCGAACATGTCCGCCCACTGGTCGCTGTAGTCGGTGACGAAGGAGCGGTAGGCGGCCACCATGATCTGCTCGAGCTCCTTGCCCGTGACGCCGCCGCGGATCCGATCCTGCATGGCGCTCGGGTCGACGCCGTCCACCATGATCTCCAGGGCGGCCGTCGCGGGCGGGTTCTCGATGGGGCTGCGGTTGGGGTTCTGCACGCGCTCGGGGTCGGAGCGGAAGTCGCAGACGAGCTTGACCTTGAGTCGCGTCAGATAGCGGAGGTCGTCGTTGTTGAGGTCGGCCAGGTTGTTGGAGCGGTAGAGCATTCCCCAGCGCACGGCGCGGCCGTCGATGGTCTCGTAGCCGCCGATGTCCCGGAAGTTGTCGGTGCCTTCCAGGGGCAGGCGCCGCTCGGCGACGATGCGCGTGCGGCCGCCGGCCTCGGGCACCAGCTCGAAGTAGTGGCGCTTCGTGGGATCGAGGTCGCGGACCGTGACGGCGGTGGCGAGCCCCCAGGTGCGCGCGACGGGTTCCGAGCGCTCGATGGCCACGGGCGAGCTGCCGGCGTAGACCGAGACCGCGCCCAGGGCGAAGGACGCGGGCCAGCGGATGCGCAGCTCGCCGTCGTCCAGGCGGTCCACCAGCGGCCGGGCCACCGGCGCGAGCTCCTCCCAGACGGGGCGCGCGCCGAAGCCGCAGCTCACGACCAGGACCGGGAGCAGCGCGGCGAGGGCGAAGCTTCGGAAGGAGTTCGGGTGCATTCGGGTCGGCGGGCTCTCCGGGGGAGACGGGAATCTAACCTACCGTCCGGGCTCCGCCGGTCCCCGAGGGCGGGGCTGGCGCGGTCCTGCGGGTCGGGGCAGTCTCCGGCGCCCGGAATCGAAGGGCCGACGTGCCCGCGTGGAGGGCCGACGTGCCCACGGCCGCCGACGAATCCCAGCAGATCGCCAACTCCCAGCAGATCTCCTATTGGAACGAGCAGGCCGGCCCGCGCTGGGTCCGTCTCCAGGAGCGCCTGGATGCGCAGCTGCGGCCGCTGGGCCGCGCGGTGCTCGCTGCCGCGGATCTCGGCGCGGGCCAGCGCGTCCTCGACGTGGGCTGCGGCTGCGGCGACTCCTCGCTCGAGGCGGCGGAGCGCGTGGCGCCGGACGGCGCCGTCACGGGCGTGGACGTCTCGGCCCCGATGCTCACGCGGGCTCGCGAGCGGGCGCGGCGGGCCGGCCTCGCGGCCGCGACGTTCCTGGAGGCCGACGCCCAGTCCCACGGCTTCGAGCCCGGGGGCTTCGACGCCGTGATCTCCCGCTTCGGCGTGATGTTCTTCCAGTCCCCGGAAGCCGCCTTCGCGAACCTGCGGGCGGCGCTCGCGCCCGGCGGGCGGCTCTGCTTCGTGTGCTGGCAGGGCCTGGCGCGCAACGTCTGGATGTCCGCACCTCTCTCGGCCGTGGCGCGTCTCCTGACGCTCCCGCCTCCGCCCGATCCCTGCGCCCCCGGCCCGTTCGCCTTCGCCGACCCGGACCGCGTGCGGGCGATCCTCGCCGCCGCGGGCTTCGCGTCGGTGGCCGTGGATCCGCTCGAGGGCGACCTCTCCCTGGGCGGTACCCGCTCGCCGGAGGAGGCTGCGGCCTTCCTGGTGGAGATCGGGCCGGCCGCCCACGCCCTGCGCGAGGCCGGCGCCGACGAGGCCCTGCGCGAGCGCGTGCTGGCCGCCGCTGCCCAGGCGCTCGCGCCCTTCGTGGGCGACGACGGTGTGCGCGCTCCCTACGCGGCCTGGCTGGTCTCCTGCGCGCGGCCGTGACGGCTCCGCCGGACCCGGCGCTGCGCGTCCTCGAGGCGCCGGCCTCGCCCGCCGACTGGCCGGCCGAGCCCGAGGCGTTCCTGCGCCGGCTCGGCGGCCCGGCCTGGATCCACCAGCGCGGGCGCGACCGCAGCCGCTGCCGCGTGGTGTCGACCCTGATGCACGGCAACGAGCCCTCGGGCACCCGCGCCGTGCACGCCTGGCTGCGTTCGGGCGCCACGCCCGCCGTCGATGCGGTCTTCTTCCTGGGCTCCGCGGACGCGGCGCTCGAGCCGCCGGGCTTCGCGCACCGCGTGCTGTTCGGCCGGCGTGACCTGAACCGCTGCTTCCTGCCGCCTTGGGACGGCGCCGAGGGCGCCCTGGCCCGGGAGGTGCTGGCGCGCATCCGGGCGCTCGCGCCCGAGGCGCTGGTGGACCTGCACAACACCACCGGACACACGCCCGCCTACGGCGTGGGCCCGAAGCTCGATCCCGCCTTTCTCGCGCTCGCGTCCCTGTTCGCCGACCGCTACGTGCACAGCGATCTGCGGCTCGGCGCGCTGATCGAGGCGCTGGCCGACGAGCTGCCGGCGGTGGTGGTGGAGTGCGGCCGGACGGGCGCCGAGGCGCCGGACCGGGTGGCGCGCGAGGGCCTCCGGCGCTTCCTCGAAGCCGACGCGCTGCCGGCCACGGCGCCCGCGCTCGCGGTCGTGCAGGAGCCGGTGCGGGTCTGCCTCCAGCCCGGCCTCGCGCTGCGCTACGGCGAGGCGCCCGACGAGGGAGCCGACCTGACCGTGGACGCCGCCGTCGACCGCCACAACTTCGAGACGGTGGAGCCGGGGGCCGTGCTCGGCTGGATCCCCCCCGGCGGGCCGTGGCCGTTCGTCGCCACGCGAGCCGATGGCGCCGAGGTGTCGCGCGAGCTCTTCCGGGTGCGCGACGGCGTGGTGGAGGCGCGCCGCGCCTTCGTGCCGATCATGATGACCACCGATCCGCTGATCGCCGTCCAGGACTGCATCTTCTACGCGGCCCGGCGCAAGCGCTAGCGGGAGCCGGCCCGTCCTTCGTGGGGTTCGCGTTCTAGCGGCTCCCTGCCGCGCGGATCGCCTGGATGCGGGCGGGCCAGCCTTCGGCCCAGCCTGCGTGGTCCATGCCCGGCACCACCTCCACGCGCGCGCGCGGCCGGCGCGCGCGGTAGCCGTCGAGCAACGCTGGCGGAACCACCGCGTCGCGCTCGCCGAGCAGATGACACTGGGGCACGTCGTCCAAACGCTCGGAGGTCAGACGCGCCGGGTCCGCGGCCTCCACGGGGCCGAGCCCGTGGTGCGCGAGCCAGGCGCCGAGGTCCAGGGGCGCGGCCACCGTCACCAGGGCCGCCACGTCGTCGCGCCGCGCGGCGAGCAGGGCAGCCAGCACGCCGCCGCCCGAGAACCCGACCAGCTCCACGCGCGCGGCTCCCGCCTCCCGGCGCAGCGCGCCGACCGCCGCGTCCAGCGCGGCAACCACGGGCTCGGCGAAGCGCCGGTCGCTCCACAGCGAGGGCTCGCAGCCGGCGGCGTCGGCCGGCGCGAGCTGGCAGGGCCGGCCGAGCCAGGCGACCGCCGGCGCCGGGTCGGCCGCCGCCAGCGCGAGCGCGAGTGGCTCGAAGGGTGGCGGCTGCGCGCGAACGCGCACGCGATCGCGGTGCCAGGCGTCCCCGTCACCGTCCAGGTACACGACCAGGCGCCCGGCGCCGGGCGCGGCGCGCAGGTAGCGCGTGAGCACGAAGCCGCCCGCCTCGATCTGCCCGCGCGCCAGGCCACCCCGGGCCGCGACGGCGTCGGCGTGGGCGAGGCGCGCGACCGGATCGCCGTGGAGGGCGCCGCGGGCGCAGGCGGAGGCCAGCGCGCCCGCCGCCAGCGCGAAGGCCCAAAGAGAAAGGGCCCGCCCTCGCGGGCGAGCCCTCTCCACGCTGCCTTCCCCGCGCGTCAGAATGCGTAGGCGACCGTGCCCGAGACGATCCAGGACTCGAAGCGGTCGCGCGCGAAGGTGTGTCCGGCCTCCACCGAGCCCGAGAAGGGCCCGTCGCCGAACAGGTGCGCGCCCCAGCTGATCACCACCTCCTGCTCGTCGTTGGGGTGGTTCGGCAGCGGAGCCATCACCTTGATCTCCTCGTGCTCGATGTCGTGGTTGAAGGTCATGCGCAGGAACGGCATGGCCTTCACTTCCTCGAGGTAGGGCAGCCCCTGGTCCAGGAAGTAGTTCGCCTGGACCGCGAAGGAGAACTGCGTCAGCTCGTTGCTCTGGCCCGGGATCCGGATGATCGCACCCCCCGAGGACAGGTTGTAGGCGTCGGTCTTCACCGCGGAGTGCATGAAACCCAGGCGACCCTGGAAGCCGAGGTTGCCGATCCAGTAGTTGCCGTTGACGTTGGCGGCCACGAACGCCCCGTCGAACTCCTGGTCTCCGCGCGCCTTCGGCGAGCTGCCCATGCCCAGCGGCGTGAAGATCGACGGCGTGCCCACGGTGTTGTCGTGCTCGCCGAACATGGCGGCCACCGTCAGGTCGAAGGCCACGTACCGGTTCATCGCCCAGCTGACGTAGGGACCGACGGTTCCGATCTTGCTCTTCACGCCACCGTTGTTGAAGGTGGTGTCCACGTCGGAGTTGGTGAACGAGCCGAACAGGCCGAACAGCAGATCCTGGCTGAACAGGTTCACCGGCAGGTCCGCGCCCAGCGTCAACGTCCAGATGTCCGAGTCGTAACGCGTCGGCCGGAAATCGTCGCGCGGGCTCGACCAGGTGGTGTTGAACCAGCCGTTGACGCGCTGGTCGCGCAGCGGCTGGATCCAGCGCCCGACCGCCTCGCCCGTGCTCTCGCGGGGCGTCACGCCCGCGGCCATGCCCGGGACGCCCTGGTCCACCCAGTGCGCCAGCGAGCCGGCGTCCGCCGGATTCTCCGCGCGCCGGTACGCGGCCACGGGTCCGCCCACGTTCCGCTTGCCGAAGTACGTGTTCAGCATGTGGAGCACGGGCTGGACCAGGTTCATGTTGATGATCGGGTTCACGCCGTTCGTCGCCGGCATGCACTCGTTCGCCTCGTCGTCCTTGACGTCGTTCTCGTCGAGGTCGAGGTAGAAATTCAGGAAGAAGCTGTCGACGCACGGATTGACCGAGAAGCTCGATGCCCGGGCCGAGGACGGCGCGATCGACACGGTCAACGCAGCCATGGCCGAGACCACCCAGAAACCAACGGAACGCGCGGCGAACGTCGCCCTGCTCATGTCGCCCCCCCTATGCATGCAACCGTGGGCCCGTCGCGACACCGCAGCCGCAACTCCTTGCCCAAGCGAGCGAAAAACTTAATGGAAGGATCGGGCTTTCGCTGCGACAAATGCAAGCGGAAAGCGCAGGGAGATCGTGCGAGGGGAGTTCCCCTCGGAGCTGGTCGGAGCGGTTGGTGGGGCGTCCCCTCGTTCTCGCCGCGCTTCGGCGGAACCCCGTTTCGTTCGCGAGCGCGGATCCCCACTCCGCTTCAGCTCGTCCGGAGCGCGGCCGCGAGGTTCGGCCGCAGCACGGCCGAGAGCCTGATGCGCGGCCGGTAGTGGAGCAGCAGGCCGCCGAGGGTCGCGAACACCCGCCCGAGCAGCACGAAGTGTCCGGGGATGCGCACGATCGGGTTTGCGCTGGTGAGCTCGAGGATCCGCTCGATGCGCGCCCGGTGGCCGCGCGCGATGTTCTCGAGCCCGTCCAAAGCGTCTCCTTCGTCGCGGAAGGCCTCCAGCAGCAGCTCGGCGTAGGCCTGTAGCGCGGCCGGGTCGTCGTCGCGGCTGCGGAAGCCCATCTCCGCGAACAGCGCGGCCATGCGCGCCTCGTCGCGCGCGAGGATCGCGCTGCCGAGTTCGGCGTACTGGCGGCGCAGCGCCGCGTCGTAGCGCTCGATGCAGCCGAAGTCGAGCAGCGCGAGCCGCGGCCCGTCGGGGCCGGGCACGACCAGGAAGTTTCCCGGGTGCGCGTCGGCCTGGAACACACCGTGGACCAGCACCTGCTCGCAGAAGCTGCGGATCAGGATCTCGAACACGCGGTCGCGGTCGCGGGCGCCCGCCTCGCCGCGGCTCGCGCAGCCCGCGAAGAACGGGAGCAGCCGTTCGCCCGCGATGCGCTCGAGCACCAGCACGCCGCGCGTGGAGGCCTCGAGGTGCACGCGCGGCACCACCACGTCGGGGTCGCCGGCGAAGGCCCGCGCCAGCTCGCCCGCGGCCTGCGCCTCGGCCGAGAGGTCGAGCTCGCCGCGCACGGAGCGGTCCAGCTCGGCGGCCAGCGTGGCGAGGTCGACGCGCGGCAGCAGGTCGCCCAGCGTCGGGAGCAGGACGCGCAGGGCGGTGAGATCGGCCTCGACCACGTCCTCGATCCCCGGCACCAGCACCTTCACCGCCACCGGCGTGCCGTCGGCGAGCGTGGCGCCGTGCACCTGGGCGAGCGAGGCGGCGGCCAGGGGCTCGGGCTCGAAGCTCGCGAAGCGCTGGCCCCAGTCCGGGCCCAGCTCGCCGGCCAGCCGGCCGGCCACGACGCTCGGGGGCAGTGGCGGCACGCGGTCCTGGAGCCGGGCGAGCTCCGTCACCCAGGGCTCGGGCAGCAGGTCCATGCGCGTGGAGGCGAACTGCCCGAGCTTGAGCACGCCGCCGCGCAGCTCCTCGCACAGCCGGCGCACGCGCCGGGCCGAGCGCGCGTGGAGCCCGTCGCGCGCGGGCCGCGGCTCGCCCGAGAGCTCCGAGCGCGCCGCGTCGAGCGCGCCCTCCAGCCGGTAGCGCGCCACCAGGGCCAGGGCCTCGGGGACGATGCGCGCGAGCCGCGGGGCCGCGCGCAGGGTCTCGCGCGCTCCGCCCACGCGCTCGCGTGCGATCTCGTAGAGGGCCTCGGCCTGGCGGGCCACCTCGCGGGAGTCGTCGGCCACGTCCTCGACCAGGGCCTGCACGTGGTCCCCCACGTTGCGCACCAGGGCCGCGGCCACGCCGGCCAGCTCGGCAAGCCGCCCGGCGGCGTTTCCGGCGGCGTCTCCGGCGGGGTCAGGCGCCATGGGAGGCTCCCTCGGGGGCTGCGCAAGCGACGCAACGGAAGCGGGCGGGCCCGCGCGCGGACAGGCCGATGGCCGCTTCGCTGCCCCGCGGCAGCAGCGCATTGCAGCGCTCGCACACGGCGTTCACCTCGAGCACGGCGCGCTGCCAGCCGAGCACGGTCGGGCCGGTGTCGGTGGGCTCGTCGTCGTCGGCCACGCGCGACCGGCGGCCGGTGCCGGCCGAGCGCGCGATCTCGGCGCCGTCGGTCACGATGTCCTCCACCAGATCCACGGTGTGCTCGAGCACGTTGCGGACCAGGTTCGAGACCGACACGCCGAGCCGGCGCGCCTTGCGCTTGATCTCGTCGTCCAGCGACTCGGGCACGCGCGTGTGGATCACGCGCTCCTTGCGCTCGTCGGGCGGCGTGGTCACCGGGGATCCTCCTGGGCTTCTGGGCGCCTGAGAGAAAACGTGACGCGCAGTATACGAGACGTATACGTTGTGATACAAGGGCCTGGCGAGGTTCTGGATGCAGCCCCGCCGCGGCAGCGAAGCCCACGGCTTGCGCCCGGGCCGGGCCGGCGGGCTACTGCGGCGGCGCCGGCCGGCAAGGGCCTTGCACTGGCCACCCGGGCGAGGCGGACCGGCAGGCCGCCTCGCGCCCAGGAGGAGACCCCGGTGGACGCCCTGTTCGACCCCTTCGACGAAGCCTTCCAGGCCGATCCCTACCCGACCTACGCCCGGCTGCGCGAGGAGGCTCCCGTGTACCTCCGCATCTTCCAGCGGCCCGGGGCCGAGATCCCGGTCTGGATCCTCTCGCGCTGGGAGGACTGCGTGAACGTCTTGCGCGACCCGCGCTTCTCGGCCCACAAGCAGCTCGACCTGCTCCCGGAGGTGGACCCCGGCGTGCCCAAGGCGGAGCTCCACCCGCTCGTGCGCGTGTACCAGGGGATCATGCTGTTCCGCGACGCGCCGGACCACACGCGGCTGCGCAACCTGGTGAACAAGGCATTCACGCCGCGCACGGTGCGGCGGCTGCGGCCACGCATCGAGAGCCTTGTGGACGGGCTGCTGGCCCGCGGCGCGCACGACGGCGGGCTCGACCTGGTGGCGGATCTCGCGGTGCCGCTGCCGATCATCGTGATCGCCGAGCTGCTGGGCCTGCCGGCCGAGGACTACCCGCGCCTCAAGACGTGGTCCGATCACGCGGCCATGCTGCTCGACGGCACCCTGCGTGAGGAGCACCTGGCGGTGGCCCTGCCGAGCTTCCTCGAGCTGGTGGAGTACCTGCGCGGCGCCGTCGAGCGGCGTCGCGTCGCGCCGCGCGACGACCTGATCAGCGCGCTGGTCTCGGCCCAGGAGGCGGGCGACGTCCTGGACGACGACGAGGTTCTCGGCACCTGCGCGCTGGTGCTCGGCGCGGGCCACGAGACCACCACCAACCTGATCGGCAACGGGATGCTCGCGCTGCTGCGCGACTCCTCCGCCCTGGCGCGCCTGGCACGCGAGCCCGAGCGCGTGCCCTCGGCCGTGGAGGAGCTGCTGCGCTACGACAGCCCGGTGCAGGTCACCTCGCGCATCCCGCTCGTGGACGTGGAGATCGGAGGCCAACGCATCCCGGCCGGGGTCGAGGTGAACACGCTGCTCGGCTCCGCCAACCGCGACGGGCGCCATTTCCCGGACCCGGATGCGCTGGTGCTCGACCGGGCCGACAACCGGCACCTGTCCTTCGGCCACGGCGCGCACTTCTGTCTGGGCGCGCCGCTGGCGCGGCTCGAGGCGCAGGTGGCGATCGGGGCGTTGGTGCGCCGCTTCCCTGGGATGAAGCTCGAGCTGGACGATCCGCCGCGCCGGCCGGGCTTCGTGCTGCGTGGCCGCACGCGTCTGCCCGTGCGCCTCGGCTGAGGCGCGCGGGCCGCAAATGCAACGGAGCGCGCCCGGTCGTCCGAGCGCGCTCCGTTCGAGCTGGAGCGGGGTTCAGCGCTGTGCTTCGGGCGCCATCTCTCGAGGGCGTCCTCGGCGGTCTCCGGGATCTCCTGACCTAGGGCGCCGGGGGCGCGGCCACGTCGGGCGTCGTCTCCTCGGCGGCGCCCTCGGCAGCCGCTTCGGCCGCCTCGGCCTGCGCCTCGGCGGCATCCTCGATCGCCTCGGCCTGCGCCTTGGCCGCGTCCTCGAACGCTTCGGCAGCCTCCTCGACGGCCTCGGCCTGTGCCTCGGCCGCGTCCTCGAACGCCTCGGCAGCCTCCTCGACGGCGTCGGCCTGTGCCTCGGCCGCGTCCTCGAACGCCTCGGCAGCCTCCTCGACGGCCTCGGTCTGCGCCTCGGCGGCGTCCTCGATCGCCTCGGCCCGCGCCTCGGCAGCCTCCTCGGCGGCTTCGGCCGTCGCCTCGGTAGCGGTGGCGGGGATCTCGGGGGTGGTCAGCTCGGGCGCGGAGACATCGGGCAGCGCAGGCGTCGTCCACTGGACGGCGTCCTCCACGGTCTCCTCGACCGCGGCCGGCTCCGGGGAGGGCGACTCCTGGAACTCCGCGCCGGGCGGGATCTCGGACTCCATGGGCGCCGGCGTGAGGGCCTCGGGCGCGATCTCGGGCGCGATCTCGGGTGCCAGCTCGGGGGCGCTCTCGAAGGTGGGCGCGGCCGGCGGTGCAGCCACGTCCGGAGCCGAGAGATCCTCCATGGGCAGCTCGGCGCCGCTGGCGATCTGGACCACCGCGTGGGCGTTGTCCTCGGCCGCGGCGAGCAGCGCGTCGGCGCCCGTCAGGTCGAGGTCGTAGAGCAGGATCATCGCCTGGTTCACGCGCTCGTAGCTCGCGCCGAGCGGGCCGTCGATGCGGCCGTAGGGCACGCGGGCCGACGCGGCCAGCAGCTCGCGGGTCGCGCCGTTGCGGTCCTGGTTCCAGAGCTGGTAGCGCGCGCGCTCGACGTAGCGCCAGGTGGCGCCGTAGGCGTCGCCGCCCCCGGCCGCCTCGATCTCGGCGTAGATCGGATCCACGTCGGTGTACTTGAGCTTGACGCTCGGGTCCTCGATGCGGCGCAGCAGCGTGGCGATGCGGTCCTGCACGCGGCTGGCCGGCACGGCGGTGCGGGCCTCGGCGAGCAGCTTGCGCGCCTGGGCCAGCTCCTGGCGGGCCTCGAAGGCGTGGCGCACCTCGATCTGCTGGCGCGCCGCGCGGATGTGGTCGAAGGCGCGCGCGCCGGCGTTCGAGACCAGCGTGAGCTTGGCCTCGGGCATGTCGGCGGCAGGCAGCAAGCGGTCGGCGAAGGCGCCGGACGCCGCGCCGATCAGCGCCGCGCCGGCGAGCGCGATGACGAACGGCTTTGCGGAGAAGATGGGTCTGGACATCGGAGTAGCCTCCCTGACGATGGGGCGGAGAGCAGGTCTCCTGCCTCCCGAGGAGTGCCCATTCTAGAGGAACGCGTGACGCGCGAGGGCAGAAAACATTCCCGACCTCGTGCTCGCGGTGGGCTGCCCGTGGCCCGGAGTGCAGCGCATCCGCATCAGGCCAGCAGGATGACGGCGATTCCCGCCATCACCAGCGCTACGCCAGGCAACTGTCTCCACACCTCGCGCTCGCGCCAGACCGCCAAGGCGATCACCACCGACAGCACCGCCTCGATCTGGCCCACCGCCTTCACGTAGGCCACCAGGGCGATCGAGTAGGCCCAGAACCAACCGACGCTACCGCAGAAGCCCACGAAGCCGATGGCGGCCATCCGGCGCCAGTGCCGGCGGACCAGGGCGAACTCGCGTGGCCGCGTGAGCGCGATCGCGGCCGTGAGCACCACCACCTCGATCCAGGTGGTGTGGAAGAGGGTGTGGCACGCCGCCTCGAAGCGGCTCGCGCCCACCTGCGGGTTCGCCGCCACGTAGATGGCCACCGCCTCCTTGAGCATGAAGCTCGCGATCACGAGCAGGAGCCCGCAGGCCAGGGCCAGCAGCGAGCCCATGTCCACGTGGAAGGCGCGTCGCCAGCCGGCGGGCCCCGACTCGCGGCCCAGGTTCATGGCCAGCACGCCCGCCGTGCAGGCCGCGATGCCGATCCAACCCGAGAGGTCCGGGCTCTCGTCGAAGAAGGCCACGCCGATCAGGGCGGTGAAGGCGATCTCGAGCTTGTGGAGCACGATGGACTGGGCGAAGTTGGCGCGCCGGAAGGCCGCCACCAGCGCCACGTTGCCCACGAGCTGGCTCAGCGCCGTGGCCGTGGCGTAGCCGAAGAAGGGCAGGGGCAGCTCGGGCGCGCCGTCGCGCAGCACCAGCGCCGCCACCAGCGGGGTCGAGAACGGCAGGTTGAAGGTGAAGCGCGACCAGCTGTTCAGCAGGGGCGAGACCCGGCCGGCGAGGCTCCGCGAGAGCGCGTTGCGGATCGTCTGGAAGACGCCCGCGGCCAGCGAGAGCTCCACCCACATGGGGCGCGGAGCATACCCGGCGCCTGGGGGCGGCGAAGCACCCCGTCCCGGAAGCGGATCGAGGATCAGCAAGGAGGCCGACGGAGTCGGCCTCCGCGCAGCGAGGCGCAGCCGAGCGAAGTCGAACAGGCTACGGTGCGCCGGCCGCGCCGTCCATGCGGTCGAGGGCGCGCACGCGCGCCAGCTCGGCCTGGGCGAAGTGCTCCGCGCGCAGCCGCTCGAGGTCCTCGGCGAGCCGCGCCGGCTCGCTCTCCGCGTCGCGCAGCAGGGCGTCGCGGGCCAGGCGCCAGGCCGCGACGCGCTCGTTCCAGCGTGCGCGCTGCGCGTCCAGGGCCGCGAGCCGGTCGGCGGCCTCCTGTCCCACCAGCGCCTCGCGCAGCGCCCGCACCTGGCCCGGCGAGGCGCCCTCGGCGCGCAGGGCGTCC
>Ga0302046_10002687_pt1 | contig 16480 bp, 12 predicted proteins | sample RVTome_11_FD_200261 | JGI IMG/M metagenome (GOLD analysis project Ga0302046, IMG submission 200261) | Soil microbial communities from uranium-contaminated site in the Upper Colorado River Basin, Wyoming, United States - RVT147D111 (version 2) ...
GGGTGACCGTGGGGGTGGCCGTGACGGTGGGCGTGGCCGTGACCGTCGGGGTGGCGGTGACGGTCGGCGTCGGCGTCACCGTCGGGGTGGGCGTCACGGTCGGCGTCGCCGTCACCGTGGGCGTCGAGGTGACGGTCGGGGTCGCCGTCACCGTGGCCGTCGGCGTCACCGTCGGCGTGGCGGTGACGGTCGCCGTTGCCGTGATGGTCGGGGTGACGGTGGGGGTGACGGTCGGCGTGACGGTCGGCGTCGGCGTCACCGTGGCCGTCACGGTCGGCGTGACCGTCGGGGTCGTCGTCGCGGTGGCCGTCACGGTCGGCGTAACCGTCGGGGTCGTCGTCGCGGTGGCGGTGACGGTCGGCGTCGCGGTCACGGTCACGGTCGGGGTGGGCGTCGGCGTCGGCGGCAGGCGATACCCGAAGTCGGCGTCGAGGTTGCACTCGCCGCCCGCCAGCGTCACCGCGGTGGGATCGTTGGCGGTGGTGAGTACGTAGCCGGGCGGCACGCTGGCGTCGACCACATCCACGATGTAGTCGCCGGGCAGCAGGCCGTAGAAGTGATACCCGCCGCTGCCGTCGGTGGTCTCGGTCGCGGCGACGGTGTCGCCGCCGTCGATGATTCCGTTGCCGTTGGCGTCGAGGACGAGCTCGAGCATCACGCCGGGAATGCCGATCTCGGGCCCGCCGTCCTGCATGGCGTCGCCGTCGAGGTCGTTCCAGACGAAGTCGCCGATGCAGCCGTGAAGGAGCGTCGTCTCGGCGCACGAGACCGACGTGCCGACGGCCTCGGCGGTGCACAGGATGTTCAAGATCGACGTCGTCCCCGGAGGCAGGTCGAGGAAATCGTCGATCACGACCTTGAAGGTCACCTCGTACGAGCCCCCGACGGGCAGTGCCGTGATCGGATCGAGGATGACGCCGGCGCCGTCGAGCGGAAAGGCGGTGCCGACGCCGTCGTCGGGAATCGGCGTCGTGACGGCGAGCGCGTTCGTGAAGAACGTGCTGTTGGGGACGTAGGTCGTGTTGGCCGGCAGCTCGTCCTTCAAGAGCACGTCCGGGACCGGTGCGCGGCCGATGTTGGTGATGACGATGGTGTACAGCAGGACGTCGCCCGGGCTGATGAACCCGTCGCCGTCGTTGTCGCCGTCGAGGGTGCCGTTCTTGCCCGCCGAGAACAGCGGCAAGGGCGGAACGCCGGTGCCGACGTCGAGTCCCGGGGCGCCCGCGCTCGCGGCCGACGGATCCTGACCCCACGCCGCCGCCAGCTTGATGCCGGAGGTGAGCGTGTAGACCAGCGTGCCGGTCTGGTTGTTGTCGCCCGTGTCGTAGATCTTGGCGCGCTCGAGCTCCCTCAGGCTGAGCGCGAGGTCGTACTTGTTGCCGTTGGGATCGGTGAGGGGACCGGTGGCGGGATCGGCGTCGAAGTCGACGTAGATCGTGACCGGGGTGTCGCCGTTGCCGACCGGCGTGACCCACACCGGATTGCCGTTCTCGCCCGGGTTGACGCCGGAGGTCGGGTCGCGCCCGATCCCCAGGCCGACGAGCACCTGCGGCGTCAGGGAGTCCTCGGGCACGAGCGTGAACGACCAGTCCCACGCCTGATTGCTGCCGGTGCTGGGGTTGGCGGAGTCGGTGGTGGAGAAGGCGTAGAAGACGTCGCCGGTGGTGAAGAAGCGCGCGCCGTAGCCGTCGGGAATGATCTGCGGCAGGTAGCCGCCCGCCGGGCCGCCCGGCACCATGAGCGGCGTGGTCGTCAAGCTCCCGCCGCCGTCGCGGGTCTGGTACTGCACGGTCAGCGTCGTCGTGCCAGGATTGTAGAGCCAGACGGTGGTCGCGGCGCTGGCGACGGTCGAGACCGGCGTGTAGGAGCTGCTCGACCACAGGCTCACCGGTAGCAGCGAGGAGTCCCGGCTCTCGTAGTTCGAGCCGATGTCGCCGGTAAGCAGGTCGACCTGCACGGGGTTGTCGGCGACGACCTCGGCGCCGACCTCGACGCCGCTCACGAAATAGCTCTCGCCCTCGGCCAGCATCTCCGTGATCTCGAAGGTGCCGTTGGCGTTCGCGTCCACCTGGATCGTGGCGCCGCCCTCGCCCGCTTGGATCACCAGGGCGGTGTACTCGAACATCTGGTGATCGGTCGCGTCGGGAATGTCGACGCCGATCGGCACGAGGTACTCGGTGCCCCAGCTATTGGTGTCGAAGACCTCGACCGACCCGGCGAGCAGGGTGTTCGAGCCGGCGGCCCACGCGGTGTGCGTGACCGCGACCGTCTTGGTGGCGGCGATCTTGTCGCGGCCGTCGAAGTCGATCGCCAGGAGGTTGGTGGTGTCGATGGCGTTGCTGAGGACGATCACGGTGCCGGCGTCGATGACGTCGCCGGGGATGCCGGGCGGCGCGCCGTTGGCCGGGTCGCCGTCGCCCCAGATCTGGGTGCCGCCGGGGTTGCCGCCGCTGTAGAGGTTCACCGGGTTCGCGATGTCGGCGTCGTACCCGTTCTCCCACTGGTCGTAGTAGACGATGGTGCCGTCGGCGACCGCCGCGATCGAGATGTACGTCGTGACGGGATCGGTCGGCGCCGTGCTCGGCCCGCCGGACTCGATCGCCTGCAGCCCCTGCAGGAGCTGGTCCTCGGGGAACGGCATGTAGAAGAGCTGGACCGGCGCCGGATTCGCCGCGAGGGCGGCACGCGCGCCGACCAGCACCGTGGCGAGGAGGAGGGCGGCGGCGACGCGGCACATCCGTCGTACGCGAGCCGGCAAGGAGAGCGGAGATTCCATGGGTCGGGCTCCTGGCAACGCGTCGTGCGTCGCACCAGTGAAGACGTCAGGAGCGTTCGCGTAGTCCGGTCCGCGTCGAAAAGCAAGGAAACGGCTCACCGGGAAGGCGCCGCCTGATCCAATCTGGAGCGGGCGGCGCCATTTGGGCCGGCGAGGATGCCCCGGCAGTCGGGCCGGGCGCCGGGTCAGTCGGCCTTGGCCTTGAAGCGCCCGGCGTCGTTCGTCTGGTTGCTGCCGTGCGTCGTCTCCCAGCAGGCGTCGCCGTTCAGGAGGCGCACCGTGACCGCGCTGTCCTGCGCGAGCGGGAGTGTCGGCATGGCGAGCGACCCGCCCTTGCCGTTGACGATGATCGTCGCCCGGCCGTCGGCGCCCTCCTTGAGGGTCATCGACTTGACGGCGCTGGCCTCGAGGTGGCGGTCGCGGTAGCGGAAGCCGCGCTTGTTCTCTTTCCAGTTGGCGCCGGCGGGAATGGCCTGGTGGAGGACGAGCGCGGGCACGTCGCCCACCTCGTCGTAGATGCACAGGTCGTAGGCGGTCGTCGCGGTCGGGTCGCCGAAGGCGGTCTTCGGTGTCGAGCCCTTCCGCCAGCGCCAGGTGAGCTTGTCGCGCGAGCTCGGGGTCTTGTCGTCGAGGCGGAAGAAGGCCTTGCCGGACTCCTCGGGCACCGCGCAGCCCGTGGGCGTCGCGCCGCCGCAGGTGCCGGCCTCGCAGGTATCGGGCTGGGTGCAGCCGTCGCCGTCGTCGCAGGGCGTGCCGTTCGGGGCGGCGCCGCCGACGCAGCTCCCGCCGGCGCACACGTCGCCCGCGGTGCAGGGGTTGCCGTCGTCGCAGGCCTCGCCGTCGTTCCCCGGGAGGGTGCAGTCGAGGCCGAACGTGGTGGCGGTGATCTGGTAGGTGCCGGCGCCTGCGAAGCGATTCACCAAGACGTACCAGGGCCCGGTGGCCGGGAGTGCGATCTCGCAGAAGCCGTACTGGTTGGAGCCGACGTCGCGGCAGTCGTAGTCGCTGGTGGTCGGCGGGCTCCCCGCCTTGAGGTAGAGGTCGAAGTCGCTCACCCCGTCGTCGATGGCGTTCAGGGCGATCCGGAGCGCCGTGGTATCGGGCGGGACGTCGACGGCGAACGCGTCGCTCGGGTTGACGGAGCCGAGCGAACCGGTCAGCGCGGTCACGGTCGCGCCGTTGGTGCCGACCTGGGGCAGCGAGCCGCACGTGGCGTTGGCGAGGTCGGCGCCGCCGGCCGTCTGGATGAACGACCGGTAGGTGTAGACGTTGGCATCGTAGCTGTGGTCGGTCGGGTTGCAGCTGAAGTTGGCGCCGCCCGAGGTGATGCCCGCCACCACCGGCCCGGCGCCGAAGTCCACGAACAGCGGCCCGCCGGAGTCGGCGTTGCAGGTGTTCGAGCTCGAGCCCGGGGGGCCCACGGGAGCGACGAAGTCCCAGCACACCAGGGTGGTGTCGTCGCCGCCGGGGGGCACGTCGGTGCAGGCGGCCGTGGTCACGGCCCCGTATCGCTTCAGGCCGTAGTCGAAGTTCGGGTCGCCGCTCCGTCCGAAGCCGGCGATCACGCCCGCGGTTCCCGGGGCCGGCGAGCCGGTGGTGTTGATCGCCGTCGGCGCGACGCCGTTCACGGCCGCGCCGAGCTTCAGGACCGCTACGTCGGCGACCGGGAAGTCGTAGGCGGCGTGGCGGGCGATGCTGGTGACGGAGAAGATGCCGGCGTGCTGGAGGAAGACGAAGAAGCCCGCGGGCGAGAGCCCGTCCACGCAGTGCGCGGCCGTGAGGAAGGTCTCGCACCCGATCAAGGTGCCCGAGCACCAGGCCTCGGCGCTGTCGGGGTTGGCGCCGCGCAGCAGGGAGCCGGTCGTCGGGAGATCGCTCGTCAGCTCGCCGTTGACGATGCGGGGATATGCGAGCCCGGGGTCGGCGGCGAGGGCCGGCGCGGCCAGGGTCACGGTCGCGAGGATCGTCACGAGGCTGGATCGTAGGCGTCGGTGCATGGATCTCCCGTTTCGTCGGATGCGTCAGCGGACGGACCGAGGGCGACGGTCCCACGACCGCCGGCACGGCACTCTCGGACGGGGAAATTGTCCGCTACGGGGCCCCGCATTGTCAACGTCGCATGTGGTCCCCACCCCGCATGCGCTATGGGCTCTGTCGCCGCACCCTCCCTGCCAGCGACGCCAGGAGGGCCGGGAGGACGACGACGGCGCCGACAAAGGCCAGCGCGATGGCGAGGACCGCCTGCCCGCCGAGGCCCGCGAGCGCCGGGTAGCGCGAGACGCCGAGGAAGCCGAACCCCGCCATGGTCGTGAGGGACGTGAGGAGGAGGGCGCGGCCGACCAGCGTCGCGGCGGCGCCCGGCGTCGCGCCCGCGCGCACGCGCTCGCCGAGGTAGACGCAATCGTCGACGCCGATCCCGAAGGCGAGGGGCAGCACCATCAGCGTCACCGGGGTGAAGGCGAGGCCGGTGCGCGCCATGATCTCGAGCAGCGCCGCCAGGGCGACCAGGGTCGGCGCGACGATGGCGGCGGCGAGCGGCAGCGAGCGGGTCTGGGCGAGGACGATCAGCAGGTTCAGGACGCCGGCGAGCACGGTGAACCAACGCACCTCGCCGGCGATGACGCCGGCGAGCGCCTGCTGCATGAGGCGCCGCCCGGTGACGACGAGGTCGCTGCCGAGCTCGTCCCGCAGCCGGGCACGGAGCGCCGCGAGGTCGGCATCCGGGGCGACCTCGAGGAAGAGCGCGAGGCGGACGCCGCCGGGGTCGCGGCGGAGGTGGCGCTCGGCGAGCGGCGCCAGCCAGGGTGCCGTCGGCTCGCGGGGGAGGCGCGTGTCGGCGGCGACCAGGGCGTCGAGGGCGGGCGCGAAGGCGGCGACGCGAAAGCCCTCGGCGGCGAGCGCGCGCACGAGCGCGGCGCGGGCGTCGGCGCGCGGCAGCGCGGCGAAGGCGTCCCGGCGCCGCGCCTCGGTCGCGCGCGACGGCAGGAACGTGCTCAGCGCCTGATGGCCGCGCACGTCCGATGCGCCCTCCGCCGCACGCCGGTCGAGCCAGGCGACGACCCGCTCCTCGCGCGCGAGCGCGCGCTCGAGGTCGGGCGCGGTGACGACGACGGCGGCGTGCGGGGCGAGCGCGCCGAAGCGCGCGCCGAGCTCGCGCTCGACCGCGGCGGCCGTCGAGTCGGCCGGCTGCAGGTGGAGCATCTCGGCGTCGACCGGCACGCGGGCGGCCCCGGCCACCCAGAGGGCGACGATCAGGACGGCGCCGGCCACGACCGCGCGCCGGTGCCGCGCCGCGCCCCCGGCCACGTGCCCGAGCCACGGCAGCTCCGGGCGGGCGGGGGGCTCGCGGGCGAGGCGACCGGGCCAGGTGGCGGCCAGGGCGGGCAGGAGTACGAGCGCGTGGACGGCGTTCACCAGCATCCCGAGGGCGGTCAGGACGCCGATCTGGCTGACCGCGGCGATCGCCGACCACGCTACCACGGCGAACGCCGCGGCGGTGGTGAGCGAGGCGACGATCAGCGCGCCGCCGATGCCCGCGCAGGTCCGGACCACGGCCTCCTCGAGCGGCGCCTGCCGCCGCTCGCCGAGCAGGCGGGCGTAGAAGTGGATGCCGGCGTCGATCGCCAGGCCGTAGAAGATCGCCGCGAAGCTCAGCGAGAGCGCGTTCAGGCGCTCGTAGATCAGAAGCGAGGCGGCGAAGACCGGCAGCGAGCCGGCGATCAGCAGGTAGCAGACGATCGGCAGGATGCGGACGTCGCGAAAGCCGAGCTGGAAGATCAGCACCACCGCCGCGAGGGCGAGCAGGGTGTAGCGTAGGACGTCGGTCTGGATGAGGGCGGCGTCCTCGCGCGCGTGCGCGTAGGAGCCGCCGTGGCGGACGCGGACGCCGCCGAGGCGCGGGTCGGTCTCGACGCCCGCCATCGCCGCGAACAGCCGGGTGGTGAAGGCGGCGTCGAAGGGCGAGCCCGCCGGGTGGACGAGGATCAGCCCGGCGTCGCCCTCGGGGGTAAGGAGGCGCGGCTCCGCGGCCGCGACGGCGGGATCGGCGTAGCCGTCGCGGAGTGCGTCGCCGGCGACCGCGCTCAGGCCGAGCGGGTCGCGCCCGAGCCGGCTCGCGAGCTCGCCGCTGCCGGGGAGCGCCAGCAGGCGCCGGGCGCGCGCCACCGCGGCGGCGATGGCCGCCGGGGCGAGGCGCGCCCGGAGGTCGTCGAGGCGATCGTCCGGGACCCACGCCGCGGCGTGCGCCGGGTCGAGAAAGGGCGCGCCGGCGTCGTCCGTGCGGCCCGCCGAGACGGCGCGCGCCTCGGGCAGGCGCCGGTAGCCGGCCGCGAGCAGGTCGAGCGCGTCGGCGAGCGCCGCCCCCCGCGCCCCGTCCACCAGCACGACCACCGTCTGCGTGGCGCCGAAGGTGTCGAGCACCGCCCGGTACTCGTCGAAGACCGGCCGTCCCGCGGGCAGCATCTCGAGCAGGTCGATGTCGAGGCGCAGGCGCGTGAGCGACGTCAGGCTCGCGAGCGTCACCAGGAGCGACGCCAGTACGACGGCACGCCGGCGGCGGACCGCGAAGCGCGCGAGGGTGGCGGTCACGCGCCGGTGCGCACGCGCAGCACCCGCACGCGCGTGGTGGCGCCGCGGCGGGGATCGCTGAGCACGATCGTCCGCGGCACGGCGGTGGGCGCGGGCGCCTCGTAGCCGGCGTACTCGGCGACCAGCAGCGGACGCCCGCCGGCGTCCGCGAGCCGCTCGCGCACCGGACGTCCGGCGCGGTCGAGGTCGACGGTCGCGGTCGCGCCGCCGCCGAGCGGACAGCGCGCCGACCGCGCCGAGATGGCGACGCAGGCGGCCGCGTCGCCGCGAAAGAGCAGGGCCAGCGCCATGACCATACGGTCGCCCTCGGCGGCGGCGGCGAGCGCCGTCGGGTCGACCCGTCCCCGGCGAGTCACGCTCTGCATCGGCAGGCGCAGGCGGAAGCGGTCGCCCGCGATCTCGAGGTCGAGGACGGTGGCGCCGAAGAGCGAGAGCACCTGCAGGCGCAGGCGTCCCGGACGCTCGACGGCGAGAAAGGCGGGCGCTGCGGGCGTCGCGCCGTCGGGGCCTTCGTCGCGGATCCGCAGCGAGAGACGGAGCCCGGCGAGCGACCGCTCGCGCGCCACCAGCGCGGCGACCGGGTCGTCGATCGGGGCGGCGATCCGCGGCGCGGGCGCCGCGAGCCGGGCACACCCGGCGTGTGGAAGTGCGAGCGCCACGGCCGCGAGCACGCTCCCGAGCGCCGCGCGCCCGCTCACGGCTTTGGCGTGGGGGCGAGGGCGAGCGTCAGCACGGCGGATGCGCAGGTCCGCGCGCCCACCCGCGCGGTACCGCGCACCCGCGCCATGTCGGCGTAGCGCCGGACGATCGCGACCTCGACCTCGAGCGCGTCGCCGACCCGGACGGTGTCGACGATCTCGCCGCGGTCGATTGCCGCCAGCATGGCGCCGCGCGCGAGCAGCGCGGGGTCGAGGCTCACGAGCACGATGCCGCCGGCCTGGGCCATAGCCTCCAGCATGAGGAGCGGCGGGAGCGTGCCGTCCCGGGTCAGCAGGGGATCGCCGGCGGCGATCCCGCGCAGGAAGCGTCCCGTCGTGCCTTCGAGGGCGACGATCCGGTCGAGCAGCAGGAACGGCGGCTTGTGGGGCAGGAAGTCCCCCGCGTGGTCGCCCGCCCGCGGGCGGCGCAGCTCGCTCACGAGCCCGCTCCGGCGCCGGCGTGGGGCCAGGCGTCGGGCAAGGTCGGGTTGAGCGCGACCCCGTGCAAGCGGATGGTCGTCCGATCCCCGCCGCGCTCGCGCAGCGCCACCTCCTCGGGCAGCGGGCCGTCAGGCGGAAAGCGCAGTCGGATCTCGCGGTACGGGTTCGCGCGATCGGTGCCCGCGAGCGTCACCGTGTCCGGGCCGTCCCAGCGCTCCTCGAACGCGCCCGGGGCCTCGCCGCGCACCAGGAGGGCGAGGAGCTGGCGCGCGAATCTCCCGAGGGCGGCGTGCTCGGCGGGAAGGGGCTGGGCGCGGCCGGCGTCGTCCACGAGCAGCATCCGGCCGGCCTCGGTCACCAGGGCGACGCGCTCGGGACTCTCGACGTCGAGGCGGATCGTGTCCGGAGCGCGGAGCGCGATCGTGCCGGTCGCCGTGAGCGTGTCCTCGACCAGCGCCACCTCGCGCCGTTGCGTGAAGGACGCGGTCGCCGTCTCGACGGCCGGGAAGCGTGCCGCGCGCGCCGCGAGCGAGGCGGCGGCGCCGGCCGCGGAGGCGAGCGCCAGCCTGTATTTCTCACCAGGTTTCGTCGCGGGCGCCTCCGCGCTCGCAGCAGAAAGCTGGTGAGAAATACAGGCTAGGCCCGCGAGCATGGCGAGCACCGCGGCGTGGAGGCGTGCGGCCGTCATGGGCACCGCAGGAGGAGCGTCAGACAGCCGCCGCCCCGCGGGGTGATCGAGACCAGCGCGTGATCGAACCCGCCGGCGGGCGCGATGCAGTCGGGGGTGGCGAGCCGGAGGTCGCACGTCGGGTCGGGCGCGCGAAGCGCCCCCAGGCGCGGCGGCTCGCCGGTGTGGATCGCGAGCGCGCCGGCGGCGGCGGCGAGCGCGCCGGCGGCGCCGAACTCGCCGACCGATCCCTTGATCGACGTGACCAGCGTGCGCCCGGCGGCGGGGGCGAGCAGCGCGGCGAGGTGCGCCGCCTCGAAGGCGTCGAGGCGCGGCGTCGAGTTGGCGCCGGAGATCACGAGGTCGGTGCCGCGTCCGGCGTGCCACCCGAGCGCGGCGAGCTGGCGCACGAGCTCGTCGGGCGCGGCGGCGCCGGGAGCGGGCCAGTCGTGGGGCGACGCCGGCACGCTCTGCGTCGCGTAGCCGGCAAGCTCGGCGTAGACGCGGGCGCCCCGGACGCGCGCGTGCTCGCGCCGCTCGAGGACGAGGATGGCCGCGCCCTCCCCCATCACGAAGCCGTTGCGGTCGCGATCGAAGGGGCTGCTCCACTCGCGCCCGCCCCGGCCGCCGGCGGGCGAGAGCAGGCCGAGGTCCTTGAAGACGTGGAAGAGGATGGGCGCGATCTCGTCGCCGCCGCCGGTGAGCAGCACGTCGGCCTGCCCCGCCGCGATCATGTCGTGGGCGAGCGCGACCGCGCCCTCGCCCGACGCCTCGCCGCGCGCCACCGTCAAGTTCGGGCCCTTGAGGCCGAGGTCCATCGCCGCGTAGCCCGCGTGCGCGTTCAGCACCGTGTTGGGGAACGTGAGCGGGTTGGCGCGGCCCTTGGTCACCAGGCCGCGGATGATCTGCTCCGATTCCGAGACGTTGCCGTAGGCCGTGCCGACGACGATCCCGATCTCCGCGGCCCCGCCGCCGGCGAGGTCGAGCGCGGCGTCGGCCACCGCCATCCGACAGGCGCTCACGATCATGCGCGAGAGCCGGTCCATCCGCCGGAGCAGCGCCGCCGGCACGTGCGCGCGTGGATCCCACTCGCGCACGTGCGCCCCGAGGCGCGGCGGCGCCGGCCCCGCGTCGCAGCCCTCGAGCGGCCCGAGGCCGTCCGCGCCGCGCGTCAGCCGCTCCCAGAAGGCGGGCATCGAGCCGAGCGGGCTCACCACCCCGATCCCGGTCACGACGACGGAGGCGCGCTCAGGCACGGCCGAGCACCAGGGTCGTGTTGTTGCCCCCGAAGCCGTAGGAGTTGGAGAGCGCCCAGCGCAGCCGCGCCGGCCGGCCCTGACCGCGGACGAGGTCGAGGCCGCACGCCTCGTCGGGCTCCTCCAGGGTGACGGTGGACGGCACGAAGCCGTCGCGGAGCGCGACGATGGTGGCGACGGCCTCGATCGCGCCCGCGGCACCGAGCGTGTGCCCGACGGCGGCCTTCGTCGAGCTCACCGCCAGCCGGCGCGCCGCGGCCCCGAACACCGCGGTGATGGCGACGCTCTCGACGGCGTCGTTCAGCGGTGTGCCGGTCCCGTGGGCGTTGATGTAGTCGACGTCCTCGGGCTCGAGGCGCGCCTGCGCGAGGGCGCGGCGCATCGCCAGCACGGCGCCGGCGCCGTCGGGATGCGGCGCCGTCAGGTGGTGCGCGTCCGCGCTGGTGCCGTAGGCGCGCACCTCGGCGTGCGAGCGGGCGCCGCGGCGGGCCGCGCGCTCGGCGCTCTCGAGGACGACGATCGCCGCGCCCTCGCCGAGCGAGAGGCCGTCGCGCCGCCGGTCGAAGGGGCGGCAGGGCGTGCGCGAGAGCGCGTGCAGCGAGTTGAAGCCGGCGAAGACCGTCGCGCACAGCGACTCGGTGCCCCCCGCCACCACGGCGTCGGCGTACCCGAGTCGGATCCAGTCCAGGGCCACGCCGAGCGCGTTGGCGCTCGAGGAGCAGGCGGTGCTGAGCGTGAGGCGCGGGCCGGCGAGGCCGAGAACGGTCGCGAGCAGGTCGGCGCTCGCGGAGACCGGCGTCGCGACCAGCGCCGAGTGGCGGTAGCGCCGCCGCGCGCCCGTCATGCGTTCCCGGAGACAGGCCTCCGCCCGCAGCATGCCGCCGGTCGTGCCGCCGAGGACGATCCCGAGGCGCTCGGGCGCCACCGTCCGTCCGAGGTCGGCGTCGGCCAGGGCCTCGATCGCGGCGCGGAGCGCGAAGACATCCGCGCGCGAGATCCGCCGGCGGAGCGGCCCCGGCAGGGTGGCGGGCGGCGTCGCGTCCGGCACCTCGGCCCCGATCCGGCTCCGGAAGCCGGTGGTGTCGAACACGGTGAGCGGAGCGATCGCGCAGGAGCCGGCGCGGAGCGCCTCCGCGAACGCCGGCGCGCTCCGGGCGAGCGGATTCACCGTGCCGACCCCGGTGACCACCACGCGCGTCACCGTTCAGCCGCTCCGGGCCTGCTCCGCGCTCACGAAAGCGGCGAGGGCGTCGATCGACGCGAACGCCTGCTTGCCGACCTCCTCGTCGGGCACGGCGACGCCGAAGTGCTCCTCGATCAGGACCACCAGCTCGAGGGCGTCGATCGAGTCCAGGCCGAGGCCCTCGACGAAGATCGGCTGGTCGTCGGCGATGTCCGCCGGGTCGACGTCCTGCAGGCGGAGACCGGTGACCAGGAGCTCCTTCAGCTTGAGCTTGAGGGCCGCCCGATCCATGGTCACGCCATCACCAGCCCGCCGTCGACGGCGAGCGTCGTCCCCGTGATGTAGGCGGCCGCGGGCAGGGCGAGGAACACCACCGCGAGCGCGACCTCGTCGGGCGCTCCGATCCTGCCCGCCGGAACCCTCGAGAGCATGTCCTGGCGCACGTGAGGAGCCAACCCTGCCACGAGCGGCGTGTCAATGACGCCCGGACAGACCGCGTTCACCGTGATCCCGAAACGCGCGACCTCCGCCGCGAGCGACTTGGTCAGGCTGAGGAGCCCGCCCTTCGACGCCGCGTAGTTCGCGGCGCCGGGCTTCCCCATCGAGCCCGCGGGCGAGACCACGTTGACGATGCGCCCGAAGCCCTTGGCGACCATGCCGCGCAGCGCCGGCCGGATGACCTGGAACGGCCCGGTCAGGTTGGTCGCGAGCACCTCCTGCCAGGCCTGGTCGGACAGCAGCATCAGGTGCGCGTCGCGGGCGACGGCGGCGTTGTTGACCAGGATGTCGACGCCGCCCTCGGCCTTGAGCGCGGCGAAGAGCTCGCCGACGGCGGCGCCGTCGCGCACGTCGGCCCGGCGGACCGCGTGCCCGGGCCCCGCGGCGGCGAGCGCCGCGCGGGCGGCCTCGGCGTCGGCCTCGTCGTGGGCGTAGGTCACGGTCACGGCGGCGCCCGCCCGTGCCAGCCCGAGCGCGATCGCCCGCCCGATGCCGCGCGTGCCCCCGGTCACGAGGGCGCGCCGCCCCGCGAGCGCGTCCGGGGGGAAGCAGTGGTGCAGGTCGGGGGGCAAGGGCGCCGCGCGCGCCGCGGGCGGGCTCACGACGGCAGGAGGCGCCAGAGCGGCCCCTTGATCTTCCGCGCGCGCAGCCGCTGCAGCACCTGCACATTGGTCTTGATGCCCTGGCCCGGCACGATCCAGTTGGCGCGGCTGCGGGCGTGGGAGTCGATGCGGTCGATGATCTCGTCGGCGAACTCGGGGGCGACGTAGAACTTCGGGTAGAGCAGGTTGTCGTCCTCGTCGATCTGTCCGTCGCGGAGCGCGTGCTCCACCATCTGCGTGCCGGGCAGCACCCGGATGCCGGTCATGGCGACGACGGCGGACGGTCGCAGCTCGTCCATCAGGGCGATGGTCTCCTCGACCGTGGTCCGGGTCTCGCCCGGGCCGCCGAAGATCAGGCTGTGGCAGAACTTGAGGCCGACGGCGTGGCACCAGGCGGCGACCCGCCGGAGATCGTCGGGGGCGAACATCTTGTGCAGCGTCGCCAGCATCATCGGCGAGCCCGAGTCGATGCCGAACTCGATGCCCTTGCAGCCCGAGGCGGCCATCAGCCGCACCAGCTCGTCGTCGATGAACTTGGGGTTCAGGTAGGCCGACCACTCGACCGCGACGCCGCGGCGGAGGAGCTCGGCGCAGATCTCCTTGGCGTGGTCCATCGGCAGGTTGAAGATGTTGTCGACGAAGAAGACGTGCCGCACGCCGTGCGTGGCCTGGAGCCGCTCGATCTCGTCGACGACGTGTGTCGCGGGGCGCATCCGCACCTTGCGGCCCTCGATCAAGGGGTAGCTGCAGAAGATGCAGTCGAAGGCGCAGCCGCGCTTGGTCTGGACGTTCAGGGTGCCGCCGCGCTCGTAGTAGACGGGTGCGTCGAAGAGGTCGTACGCGGGCGTGCCGACGGCGTCGAGCATGGCGTCGCGGGTCACGGCGTGGACGCAGACCCCGCCGTTCACCGGCTCGCAGCGGGCGACGTCGTCCGAGACCAGGGGCAGCCCGCGGCCCAGACGGTCGAGCACCCAGGGGAACAGCCGCTCGCCCTCCCCCACCACGCCGACGTCGGCGTGCAGGTGGGCGAGGACCGTCGTCGGCATTACGGTGAATCCCGCCCCCCCGAGCACGATCGGCGCGTCGCTGCGGGCGCGCACGGCGCGCACCAGGGCGACGTAGTCGTCGACGTACGAGGTGTTCAGCGGGAAGGAGGAGCTGTCGAGGTTGCGGAGCGAGATGCCGACGACGTCCGGCCGATGGGCGGCGAGCGCGGCGTCGACCGTCGCCCCCACGTCGCCGGCGAAGCAGAGATCGACGGCCGCGACCTCGTGGCCGGCCCGGCGGGCCGCGTCGGCGACGTAGGCGGCGCCGATCGGGTACACCGGATCCGGGATCTTCTCGGTGTTGGCGGAGACGAGCAGGACGTTCATCGCGCGACCTGCGGGAGCGTGGCGTGTCTCGTTCGGGGTGTCAATCGCCGGCGGCCTCGGCGATCAGCCGTCCGATCAGCACCTTGCCGAGGGGCGAGCGCGGCAGCGCGCGCCGGACGCGGATCAGGCGCGGCACCTTGTAGGCCGCCATCTGGCTGCGGCAGTGCAGGCGCAGCGCGTCCGCCCCGCACGGGGCCCGCAGCACGACGGCGGCGGCGACGAGCTCCTCGCCGTGCGGCGCCGGCACCCCGAACACGGCCGCCTCGGCGACCGCCGGATGCTCGCCGAGCACGCGCTCCACCTCGGCCGGGTCCACCTTGTTGCCGGCACTGTTGATGAAGAGGCTGGTGCGGCCGGTGACGCGGAGCGCCCCGGCGGCGTCGAGGACGCCCCGGTCGCGGGTGCGAAGCGGCGCCGCCGCTCCGCCGGCGGCGGCCGCGCTCCACACGACGACCTCGCCCTCGGCGCCGGCCGGCAGCGCCCGCCCGTCGGCGTCCTCGACGGTCACGCGCGTCGTCCCGAGGGGGGTACCGACGCTCGCGGGATCGAGGGTCTCCGCCGGCGCCGCGTTCAGCGTCACGCTGCCCGCCTCCGTGAGGCCGTAGAGCTGCCGCACGCGCACGCCGAAGCGGTCGTGGAAGGCGTCGAAGACGTCGCGCGCGAGCGGCGCGCCCGCGCTGACGCACCAGCGCAGCGCCCCGAGATCGCAGCGCCGGCCGCGGCTGCCGGTCGCCAGCATCCGGACGACGAACGGGACCGTCGGAAAGACCGTCACGCGGGCGCGCTCGAGCAGCTCGAGCGTCTGGCGCCGGTGGAAGCGCGGGCGCACGATCAGGTGGGCGCCCGCGCGCAGGCTCGCCAGGAGCGCGTTGCCGAACCCGTGCGCGTGCGAGAGCGGCACGATGCCGAGGACGACGTCGGTCGGGTCGAAGCCGGTGGCGCTCGCCAGGTTCTCCGCCTCCCACCACAGGTTCTCGTGGGTGCGGACGACCAGGTGCGGAGGCGCCACCGTGCCCGAGGAGTAGGCGGCGAGCGCGGGATCGCCGGGCGCGGGCGCGGCGGCGGCGGGCGCGGCGCGGCGCCGGCGCGCGACCGCGAGACCGCCCGGCTCCGGCACCAGTGCGGCGCCCTCGGCGGGCAGCGCGGCGACGACGTCGGTGGGGGCCACCAGCCCGGCGACGGGCGTCGCGGCGAGCAGCCGGCGGAGCTCCGCGGGCCGCGCGGCGGCGGTGATCGGAAACGCCGCCGCGCCCGCGGCGAGGACGCCCAGCGTGGCCTCGACGAACGCCGTCGAGCTCGGCAGCACGACCGCGACCCGATCCCCGTGGCCGATGCCGGCCGCCGCCAGCGCTGCGGCCGCGCGCGCGACCCGCGTCGCGAGCGCGCCGAAGGACACCGTGTCGTGCTCGTCGGAGAGGGCGGGGCGGTCGGCGTAGTGCTCCGCGGCGCGCGCCAGCAGCGCCGGCACGGTGCGGTGGGCGGCGTCGGAGATCATCGAGGCGTCACGGGCGTCACGGAGGGCGTCACGGGCGCTCGTAGCATAGCGAGCGGAGATTTGCGCGCGGATTTGACGGTTCCCGCTGCCGGGGACGCCGTGCTACCGTCAGCACGGGGAGAGAAAGGGGTTTTGCGTATGGGTCAGAAGCCAGCGTCCGTCGCGGAGATCGCGCCCGAGGTGTATCGCGTGTCGGTCTATCACGAGCCGTGGCGCTGCACGGTGAACCAGTACCTGGTCGCCGACGTCGAACCGACGCTGATCTCGACCGGCCTGCGCGAGCACTTCGAGGAGACCTGGGCCGGCATCGCCGCGGTCCTGGATCCGACCACGCTCGCCCAGATCGTCGTGCCGCACTTCGAGTCCGACGAGTGCGGCGCGCTGAACGAGTTCCTCATGCAGGCCCCGCAGGCGGTCCCGCTGGCGTCGATGCGGACGGCGCTGGCCTCGCTCTCGGACTTCTCGGACCGTCCGCCGCGCGGGCTCGGCGACGGCGAGCTGGTGAGCACTGGCCGGCGCCACCTGCGCGTCATCGAGATCCCGTACGTCCACGCCTGGGACGGGATCGCGCTCGCCGACGAGGACACGCACCTGGTCTTCAGCACCGACCTGTTCATCCAGCCCGGGCCGTGCGACGCCGTTACCAAGGACGACCGCTCGGCGCTCTCGGTGCAGCTCTACCGGACCTTCTACGGGCAGCCGCCCCCGACCCACCTCGAGCGCGCGCTCGACCGCATCGAGGCCGTCGAGCCGACGATGCTGGCCCCCGGGCACGGCTCGGCGCTGATCGGCAACCTGCAGCCGTACTTCCGCGCGCTGCGCGGCCTCGCCGGCGAGGTGGTCGCCGGACGCCGGACCGAGCTCTTCGCGGCGCGCTGACCCGCGCCGCCGCAAGCGGGATCGG
>Ga0302046_10002688_pt1 | contig 16479 bp, 15 predicted proteins | sample RVTome_11_FD_200261 | JGI IMG/M metagenome (GOLD analysis project Ga0302046, IMG submission 200261) | Soil microbial communities from uranium-contaminated site in the Upper Colorado River Basin, Wyoming, United States - RVT147D111 (version 2) ...
TGGTCGGGACGATTCCCGCCAGCTTGACGTACAGCCGCCACGGCGGCGCTCCCGCCGGCGCGAGCGGAAACCAGACACGCGTGTTGCCGGCGACGCGGCTGGAGCCACCGCCGACCGGAATCCCGACGCTCACGCCGGTGCCCACCCCGCCGCGGCCACCCCAGGTTCCCCCGCCGACCCCGATGCCGATGCTGGGCGATGAGCCGGCCACCACGGGCGGCGTCTCGACCGCCTCCGGCGCCAGCGCAGTGCCGTCGGGCTTCATGATCCAGGCCTGCTCCAGCAGCCGGCCGTCGGTGTCGACCTCGATGCCCAGCCGGTCGCCGGCGACCTGGTAGGCGGCGGAGACGCGGGCGCCGGACGGCTGCGGATCGGGCCGGTAGGGCAGCGTCGCGCGCGCGCAACCCGAGACGGCCAGCAGCGCGGCCACGACGATGAGCCCGCGACACGGCATCGGACAGTTCCTCCTGCCCCTCATCCTACCGGAGGCAAGCGGCGCCGCCGATCACCAGGGTCCGGAGTCAGAAACCGCGCGCACGTGCCGCCGTGGGCGAGGGGCCCATGGGGTGGGTCTGCGGACCCGTTCCCGCCGCCCGTCACCGTGCGCCCCTCACCCTGATGGAGCCCAGCCGAGGCGGGTGCGAGGCGGCCTCCTGCCTCGTGGTGCCGCAGACCCACCCCATGGGCCCCTCGCCCACGGCGCTCCGGCTGCCGGCGAGCTTCCGACTCGGGCCGCTAGGCCGTGCGCGCGACCAGATCCTTCACGGCGGCGCACAGGGTTTCGAGCTTGAGCGGCTTCGTGAGGTAGGCGTTGAAGCCTGCCTGCTGCGCGGCGGAGGCGGCGAAGTCCTCGTGGTAGGCCGTGATCGCCAGGGCCGGGATCCGGCCGCCCCGCTCGGGCGGGAGGGCGCGCACCCGGCGCATGAACTCGAGGCCGTCGACGCCGGGCATCGACAGGTCGCTGATGAAGAGGCTCGGCACGAACTCGGCGAGCTGCACGATGGCCGCGTCGGCGGACTCGTACGTCGTGACCATCGCGCCGCAGTGCCGCAGGACCTCCTCCACCATGGTGCGCGTGTCCGAGTTGTCCTCGATCAGCGCGACGTGGATGCCCACGAGATCGGGCCATCCATCGCTCGCCGTCAGCGGCAGCTCCTGCGGACTCTCGAGGCCGGGTTCCCCGCTCGCGTCCATGGGTCCAGCCGGGTTGACGGTACAAGGACCGGGCCAGGGGGCTCTCGCGCACAACTCCCGAATTCGACGGGCGGAACCGGCGAGGCGGCGGCGGCGGTGGGTAACCCCCTACCCACTCTGGGTCCCGCCGTCCACGCCGGTGACGCCCGCCGACCCGGCTCACGACGATCGTGCTATTTTGGCCGTGAGTCTTGCAGGAAGAGGTTGTGCAGCATGTCCGATGTCACCGCAGCCCACATCTGCCCCACGTGCTCCTCCGACGACATCGAGCGCGTGCCGCGCGCGCGGGTCATGGACCGGATGCGGCGCGTCTTCGGGTGGCGCGTCTATCGCTGCCGTGACTGCGGCAGCCGGTTCTACGATCGTCAGAGCGCGCGGAAGGCCTCGTGACCGGGACGGCGGTCAGCGGGACGACCGCGGCGACGAGGCGCCGCCGGTGCGCGTGTCGGCCCCCTCGCCGTTCGGGTCCGCACCGTCGTCCGGAGGGACCGGGGCCGTCCATCCGCCCCGGGTGAGCCCGGCGGCGGCGAGCGCGCCGCGAAGGCCGCGCTGGCGGCCGGCGGCGGCCGTGGCGACCGCGCGGCGGCGGCGGCCGAGCCAGGCGCCGAGGTCGTCGAGCAGCGAGTAGGCCACCGGGGTCGCCAGCAGGGTGAGCACGAGCGACAGCGTCTGGCCGCCGATGATGACCACCGCGATCACCCGGCGCTCCTCGGCACCCGGGCCCGTCCCGACCGCCAGCGGGATCATGCCGGCCACGAACGTGAGCGTGGTCATCAGGATCGGCCGCAGCCGATCGCGGTTGCCCTGGAGCACGGCGCCCAGCCGGTCCATCCCCTCGGCGCGCAGCGAGTTCATGTGGTCGATCTGGAGGATCGCGTTCTTCTTCACCACGCCGAACAGCACCAGGATGCCGAGCGCCGAGTAGAGGTTGAGCGTGTTGCCGGTGAGCCACAGCGAGAGGAGGGCGAACGGCACCGCCAGGGGCAGCGATAACAAGATCGTGAAGGGGTGGACCAGGCTCTCGAACTGGGCGGCGAGGACCATGTACATGAACACGATCGAGAGCGCGAAGGCCATCACCAGCTCGACGAAGGTCTTCTCCAGCTCGCCGGCGCGGCCCGAGATGACCGTGTCGTAGCCCGGCGGGAGGTCCATGCGCACGACCTCCGCGCGGAGCGCCTCCACCCGGTCGGCCAGGGCGAACCCCGGCGCCACGTTCGCGCGCAGGCGCGCCTCCCGGGCGCGGTCGAGGCGGTCGATGCGCGAGGTGCCCCACGTCTCCGACACGGTGACGAGGTTGTCCAGCCGCGCGATGCCGCCGCCGGCCCGCGGCACCCAGAGCAGGCCGATCAGGGCCGGGTCGTGCCGGTCCTGCTCGCGCAGCCGCAGCTGCACGTCGTACTCGTAGTTGGCGCGTGCGTCGTAGAAGCGCGTGACCTCCTCGTCGCCGCCCACCATGAGGCGCAGCGCGGTGGCGATGTCGGCGGTGTCCACGCCGAGGTCGGCGGCGCGCTCGCGGTCGACGCGCACGCGCACCTCGGGCTTGTCGAGCTTCAGCGTGGTGTCGGCGTCGATCAGGCCGAGCGCCTCCGACCGCTGGCGCAGCTGCTCGGTGTAGGCGGCGAGCGCGTTCAGGTCGGGGCCGCGCAGCACGAAGTCGATGTCGATGAAGCCGCCCACGAACCGGAAGCCGGAGGGGTTGCGCACCTGGGTGCGGACGTCGCGGGGGACGACCCGGCGGAGGCGCGCCCGCACGTCCTGCATGACCGCCTGCTGCGGGCGGTTGCCGCGGAAGGCGGCGCCGGGATCGCCGCGCAGCAGGCCCCCGGCCAGGCGGGTCAGGGAGAAGAGGCGGTCGTCGTGGGGCGCGAGGCCGATGTACATCCGCGCCTCGTTGACGGACCCCAGGAACGAGCCGCCGGTGGTCGCCAGCACCAGCCGCACGCCCGGGACGCGCCGGATCTCGGCCTCGATGACCTGCACCAGCTCGTCCATGGCCGGCAGGCTCGTGCCCTGGGGCGCGGTCACCCGCACCTCGAACTCGCCCTCGTCGACGCCGCTGGGCAGGTAGTCCTTGCCGAGGCTCTGGTAGAGCGGCACCACCGAGGCCATCACCGCCAGGGCGACGACCGCGACCGCGAGCCGGTGACGCATCGCGAAGCCGAGCGAGGCCAGGTACGCGCGGTCGATCCAGCGGTAGAAGCCGCGCCGGGAGCGCGCCCCGTCGTGGGCGCCGCCGGCCGGCCGCAGCAGGCGCGCGCTCATCATGGGGGTGAGGGTGAACGACACCAGCAGGCTCACCATGACCGCCACCCCGGCCGTGAGGCCGAACTGGTAGAGGAAGCGGCCGGAGATGCTCGACATGAAGGAGACGGGCACGAAGATGATGACCAGCGACAGCGTCGTGGCCATGACCGCCAGGCCGATGTCGGCGGTCGCGGCCCGCGCGGCCTCGAACGGCCGCATGCCCTTCTCCTCCATGAACCGGAAGATGTTCTCGAGGACCACGATCGCGTCGTCGATGACCACGCCGACCATGAGCACCAGCGCCAGCATGGTGACGCTGTTCAGCGTGAAATCGAGGAGCCGCATCATGGCGAACGTCGTGATCACCGACGCCGGGATGGCCACGGCGGCGATCGCCGTCGAGGCCCAGCTCCGCATGAACGCGAGCACCACCAGCGACGCCAGGATCGCGCCCAGCACGAGGTGCACGTTGATCTCGTGCAGGGCCGCGTGGATGTAGCCCGACTGGTCCTGCAGGACCTCCACCTGCACTCCCGGGGGCAGCTCGGCGGCGGCCTGGGCCAGGTTCGCCTTGGCGGCCGCGATCGTGGCGACGGTGTTGGCGCCCGACTGCCGGCGCACCTCGAGCACCACCGCCGGGGCCCCGTTGAGGCGGGCGATCGAGCGCTGCTCCTTGGTGCCGTCCTCGGCGCGTCCCAGGTCGCGGATCCGCACCGAGGCGCCGCCCCGCGTCGTCACCACGGCCTCGTTGAAGGCCTCGGCGTCGGGCAGCCGGCCCATGGTGCGCAGCGAGTGCTCGCGCGCGGGGCCGGTGACGTTGCCGCCGGGCAGGTCGGTGTTCTGGCGCACCAGCGCGTCGCGGACGGCGGTGATCGGCAGCTGGTAGGCGGCGAGCCGGTCGGCGTCGATCCACACGTTGATGGCGCGCTCGAGCCCGCCGACGATCTGCACCTGCCCGACCCCGCTCGCCCGCTCGAGCCGCAGCTTGACGACCTTGTCGGCCAGCTCGGTCAGCTCGCGGATCGGACGGTCGCCGGACAGCCCCACCGTCAGCACCGGCGCCGACTCGTTGTCGAACTTCGAGACGATGGGCGGCTCGGCGTCCCGGGGGAGGTTGCGCAGCACCGTCGCCACGCGGTCCCGGACGTCCTGGGCCGCGGTCTCGATGTCCTGGTCGAGGGTGAAGGTGACGATGATGATCGAGCTGCCGGCGGCGGAGATGGAGCGCAGCTCCTCGACGCCGGCCACCGTGTTCACCGCCTCCTCGATCCGCTGCGAGATCTGGATCTCGACCTCCTCGGCGGAGGCGCCGGGCAGGGTGGTGCGGATGATGACGGTCGGCAGGTCCACGACCGGGAACCGGTCGACGCCGAGGCGGAACCAGGACACCCCGCCCACGACGACGAGCGACAGCATGAGCATGGCGGCGAAGACCGGCCGCGTGATGCAGACCTGGGCGAGACGCTGCACGGCTACGCCGCCCCGGCCGCCGAGCCCCGGGGCCCGGGGCGCCGGCGGGCGCCCGGCGCGGCCTTCGCCGGTGCCCCGCGGGCGGGCGCCGTCGTCACGGCCCCCCCGTCCTGGAGCTGGCCGAGGCCGGAGGTGGCCACCTGCTCGCCGGCCTTCACGCCCTTCACGATCTCGACGAGCCCGTCCTGGCGGGCGCCGAGCGTCACCGTGCGGGCGTGGGCGGTGCCGCCGGCAACGACGAACACCCGCGTGATCCCCGCGAAGTACGAGACCGCGGTCTCCGGCACGAAGACGACGTCCGGGTCGGTGCGCAGGACGACCGAGACCCGGGCGAAGAGGCCGGGCTTGAGCAGGCCCTGGGCGTTGGGCACCTCGGCCTCGATCTGCGTCGTGCGGCTCGTGACGTCGATCGCCGGGCTCACCCGCGTGACGCGACCGCCGAACTGCCGGCCGCCCAGGGGCTCCGCCCGGAGCCGCACGAGCTGTCCCGGCCGGACCTCGAGCGAGGCATGCTCGGCGACCGTACCGGTGAACTTCAGCGGATCGCTGCGGACGATGGTGAACAGTGGCTTGTCCTCCAGCACGTACTGGCCGGGGTTGAGATGCCGGCGGGCGATGGCGCCCGTGATGGGAGCCCGCAGCGTGACGTCGGACAGCTTCTTGCGCGCCAGCGCCAGGTCGGCCTCGCGCCGGCGGAGATCGGCCTCGGCCACGCGCACGGCCGAGCGATCGCTGTCGAGCTGCGCCTCGGCCACGCGCACGCGGGCCGGGAACTGCCCCAGGTCGACCTGCGCCGTCTCGTGCTGGGCCCGCGCCACCTCGTACTGCGTGCGCGCGATGTCCACGTCGCGCTGGGCGATCAGGGATTCCTGGACCAGCCGGCGCATGCGTTCGAGGTTGGTCTGGGTCTCCTCGAGCGCGGCGCGGGACCGGTTCACGCCGGCCTCGAGCGAGCGACGGCTCTCGCGAACCTGCTCGAGCTGGGCCTGACCGGCCGCGACCTGGGCGCGGGCCCGGGCCAGGGCGTCCCGGGCCGCGCCCACGCCGGCCTCGGCCTGCTCCACCCCGAGGGCCAGTTCGCGCGGGTCCAGCTCGGCGACCACCTGGCCGGCCTGCACCCGGTCGCCCAGGTCGACGAGGAGCCGCCTGACCGTCCCGGCGACGGAGGTGTTCACGATCACCTCTTCCCAGGGCAGGAGGCTGCCGGTCGCGTCCACGGTCCGCTCGACCGGCCGGACCTCGACCCGGGCGACGGTGACGGACGGACTGCGGGCAGACACCGGCTTGCCCGGACTGGCCTCCTTCGCGCTGGAGGGGCGGCCCTCGCAGCCGGTGGCGGCCCCAGCGGCGACGAGCCACGCTGCCAGGAGCAGGATCGGGCGACAGCGCCCGCCCGGGGCGCGGCCGCGTCGGTCGGCTGGGACTCGATGCACGCCCAGAGTTTACGCCAGGATGTGGCCGCCGGAGGCTCCTGCTCCACCGCGCGCGATTTTGTGCGAGGCCTCCTCCTCGAGTTCCGTCACAATCGACGGGTCGGCCGGGGGCCTGCGCCCGCAGCACCAACGCCCCGGCGAACAACCGACCCGACACGCGGACAGGAGCTCGCCATGAGGACACGGTGGATCGTCGTAGCGCTCGTGATGCTGGCCGCGGTCGCGCGCGGTCCTGGCCTGGTGCTCGCGGACGAGCCACCGCCCCCGGGGCCCGCCGGCGAGGCCACGCCCGCGCGCGTGAGCTACATCCACGGCGAGGTGTCCTTCTGGCGCCCCGGCGCCGAGGAGTGGGCGGAGGCCAGGGCCAACACGCCGCTGGCGCCCGGCGACCTCCTCTACGCCGGGCCGGGCGGCACCGTCGAGGTGCAGTTCGGGCCGCGCGCCTTCGTGCGCGCGGGCAACGGCGCGCAGATCGGCCTCGACAACCAGGAACCGGACTTCGTGCAGTTCCGCGTGGCCGCCGGTCATGCCGCGCTCGACCTGCGGGAGCTGGCGGCCGGCCACACGGTGGAGCTCGCCACCCCCAACGCCGCGTTCACCGTGGAGCGCACGGGCTACTACCACGTGGCCCTGACCGACGACGCCACCACGTTCAGGACCCATCGCGGCGGCAGCGCCACCATGACGCCGGCCGGCGGGACGGCGACACCCATCGCGCCGAACCAGCAGATCGTCGTCACCGGCGCGGACACGCCGCTGGTCGAGACGGGCCCCGCGCCCGCGCTGACCGCGTGGGACCAGTGGAACTACCAGCGCACGGCCTACCTGATCCACCCGAGCAACACGCAGCACGTCTCGCCGTCCGTCTACGGCACGGAGGCGCTCGCCCAGCACGGGACCTGGCGGTCGGTCGAGACGTACGGTTCCGTGTGGGTGCCCGCCGGCGTCGCTCCGGACTGGGTGCCCTACAGCACGGGCCGCTGGATCTGGGATCCACGCTTCGGCTGGACCTGGCTCGACGACGCGCCCTGGGGCTGGGCCCCCTACCACTACGGCCGCTGGGTCTTCGTCGGCCGCTCCTGGGCGTGGGCGCCCGGTCCCGTCATCGTCCGGCCCGTCTATTCTCCCGCGCTCGTCGTCTTCCTCGGTGGACCGGTGAGCGTGAGCGTGGGCGTCCATCCCCTGCACTGGGCGCCGCTGGGCTGGGGCGAGCCCGTCATCCCGTGGTGGGGCCGGCCGGGCTTCGCCGGGGTGGCGTGGTGGGGCGGCTGGGGCGGTCCCCGCGTCGTCAACAACGTCGTCATCAACCGCACCACCACCGTCAACGTGACCAACATCACGGTCTACAAGAACGTGCACGTCCACAACGCCGTGGTGGCCGTGCCCGCCGACCGCTTCGCGCACGGACGCGTCAAGCCGACCCGGGTCGACGCCGCGCGCGTGCGCGAGCTGAAGCCGTTCCGCGGCCCGCTCGCGGTCAAGCCCGTCGCCGCCAGCGTGATGCCGGCCGGCGGCTCGGCCGTGAAGCCGCCCGCGGACGTCCGCCAGCGCCGGGTGGTGGCGACGCGCGCGCCGCGCGAGTTCACGCCGCTGCAATCGCAGGGGCCGGGCGCGAGCCGCGAGGAGATGCGGCCGGCACGGCCGCGGCTCGTGCCCGCGCCCGAGCCGAAGAAAGACCGCGCGAGCGCCCCCGGCGCGCCGGCGAGCCGTCCGGGCTCGCAGGAGAGGGCCCGTCGGGAGGAGTCTCCGGGCGCCCGGCCGACGCCGCGCACGGATCCGGTTCGGGACAGAGCGCCGGGCCCGCCGCGACCGGGACGGGGTCCCGAAGCGCCGGCGCCCGAGGGCAGGGCGGACAGGGCCCGCGTGCCCGACGAGAAGAAGGCCCGCGCCGCTGCGCCGCCCGTGCGGCGGCTCCCGCAGCCCCCGCCACCGCCGGCGCACGACGCCACGGCGTCACGCCCGGCGCGGCCCCAGCCACAGACCGTGCAGGAGGGCGCCGCCCAGCGGGGTCGACCCGAGGCGAGGCCCGCGTCGCGGCCGAAGGGTCCCGGCGATGGGCGCGGCCGCGGCGAACGCGAGCCGGGCCCGGAGGGGCGCGACGGCGAGCGCCGGTAGGCTCGCTCAGCCGCGGGTCGTGGACGTGTAGGTGCCTCGAGCCCGCCGGCTGTCCGCCCGCGCCGTGACGTTGCGTCAGTAACCCGACGCTGCACTCGGCGGCTCCTCACCGGTTCTGTGCGACTTCCTGCTGCTTTGCGTTTGTCGGCCGCGTGGCACTTCGCTTGCCTAGCACGAACGCTGCCCGGTCTCGCAGTGGCCGCGGTGCACGCGTGTGCTCGACGACTGCGGACGCTGCTCCGAAACACGGAGGAGCGACACCGTGATTTTCTGGACAACCTTGCTCCTCCTCGGCGCGATCGCCGGCGGCGCCTCCAGCGCCGAGGCGGCCTCCCTGAACATCGAATGGACGGCGCCGACCACCAACGCGGATGGAACGCCGCTGGCCGATCTGGCGGGCTATCGTGTGTACCTCGGCACCGCGTGGCCGTCCTGCCCCGACGCGTCGTTCCGTGGCGTCGCCTCCGCGACCCCGGCCCCGACGCTGGGCGAGACGGTTGCGTACCGGGTCTCCAGTCTCACCGCCGGCGCGACGTACTTCGCGGCCGTCACCGCGGTCGACATCACGGGCAATGAAAGCGCGTGCACCGGCGCGGTGAGCGCCGTCGCCCAGGCCGACCTGAGCGTCAGCCCCTCCACCGCGGTGAGCTTCGGGAGCACGACGACGGGGACCGCCCTCGACGTCACGTTCACGGTGCAGAACCCGACGGGCTCCAGCATTGCGGGGGCGGCCAGCGTGGGGTCGCCCTTCAGCATCGTTTCGGGCGGCTCGTTCACGCTGGCACCCGGTGCAAGCCAGGCCGTCGTCGTGCGCTTCCTCTCGACCGCCGCCGGGAGCTTCGCCAGCAACGCGACCTTCACTGCCAACGGCGACACGCTCTCGCGCACCGTGACCGCCACCGCGACCTCGGCCGACGCGACGCTGTCGGTCACGACGAACGGCACCGGCACCGGGACGGTCACCAGCGTGCCGGCCGGCATCACGTGCGGCACCGATTGCACGGAGACGGTGGCCGCCGGGACGGGATTCACGCTCATGGCCACCGCGGCCTCCGGCTCGACCTTCACCGGCTGGAGCGGCGGCGGCTGCAGCGGTACCGCGACGTGCACCCTGACAGTGACCGCGAACGCGACAGTGACCGCGACCTTCGACAGCAGCAGCCTGACGACCGCGCCGGTCCCGGTCGCGGGCAGTCTCTCACCGTCGAGCGTCACCGCCGGCTCTCCCAGCTTCACGCTGACCGTGAATGGCCGCAACTTCGTCTCCTCGTCCGTCGTGCGCTGGAACGGCGTCGATCGGCCCACGACCCTCGTCAGCGCCAAGCGGCTGCACGTCGAGATCCCGGCGTCGGACACCATCACCGCCGGCTCGGTCCCGGTGGCCGTCTTCACGCCCGCGCCCGGCGGCGGAACGTCCAGCCCGCAGATCTTCACGCTCACCGCCGCCGCCGCGGCCGGCGAGCTCGTCCTCGACAATGCCGCGCCGGGCGAGCAGGACCCGGCGGGGGGGCGCACGTTCACCGGCACCTGGTGCCTGGCGAACGCCGCGAGCGAGTTCGGGGCGAACTCGCTCCGCAGCTGCGGCAAGGGCGGCGCCACGTACCGATGGACGCCGACGATCGCGGCCGCCGGCACCTATGACGTCTACGTCTGGATTCCGACGCGGAACGCGCTCTCCACGAGTGTGCCGATCGTGGTCGCCCATGCGACCGGGACCACGACGCACCTGTTCAACGAGCGCAAGGGACCGGGGACGTGGGTGCTCCATGGCCGGTACACGTTCAACACCGGCACCGCCGGCTACGTGCAGACCAGCGGCGTCTACGGGGCCGCCGCCGCCGACGCCGTCCGCTTCGTCCCGGTCAGGTAGTCCCTGCCTGCCCCAGCGGCACCGCCATGGACCGAGGGCACGAGCCGCTCAGGCGTCGCGGTCGCCGAAGACGCGCTCCAGCTCGTAGGCGGGCGTGACCTCCAGCTGATCGTAGCGGCAGTCCTCCGGGCGCTTGTCGGGGCGCCAGCGCAGGAACCGGGCGGCGTGCCGGAAGCGAGACCCCTGCATGTGGTCGTAGGAGACCTCGCACACGCGCTCGGGCCGGAGCGGCTCCCAGCTCAGGTCCTTGCCGCGGTTCCACCGGCTGGTCGCGCCGGGCAGCCGCTGTCCCCTGGCGTTCGCCTCCTCCTGCTCCGCGGCCCAGTCGCGCCAGGGATGGCCGTCGAGCGCGTTCTCGCGCAGGGGCGCCAGCTCGGCGACCAGCTGCCTGCGCGCCGCATGGGTGAACGCCGCGGCGACGCCGACGTGGTGCAGCGTGCGATCGTCGTCGTACAGGCCGAGCAGGAGCGAGCCGACCATCGTGCCGGGGCCCTGCTTGTGCCAGCGGAAGCCGGCGACCACGCAGTCAGCCGTGCGCGCGTGCTTCACCTTGATCATCGTGCGCTCGCCGGCGCGATAGGGCGCGTCGAGACGCTTGGCCATGACGCCATCGAGCCCGGCGCCCTCGAAGCGCCGGAACCAGTCCTCCGCCAGCGCCCGATCGCGCGTGGCCGGCGAGAGATGCACCGGCGCCGCCGCGCCCGCCAGCACCTGCTCGAGCCGTTCGCGCCGCTCCGCCAGCGGCGCCTGGCGCAGGTCCTGATCGCCCAGCGCGAGCAGATCCCAGGCGACGAACGAGGCCGGCGCCTGCTCGGCCAGCAGCTTCACCCGTGACGCGGCGGGATGGATGCGCAGGAGCAGGGCTTCGAAGTCGAGCCCGTCGGCCCCGACGATGACGACCTCGCCATCGACGACGCAGCGCTCGGGCAGCCTGGCGGCCAGCGGGGCGACCAGCTCGGGAAAGTACCGGTTCATGGGCTTCTCGTCACGGCTCTGCAGCAGGATCTCGTCGCCGTCGCGAAACACCAGCGTCCGGAAGCCGTCCCACTTGGGCTCGAACTGCCATCCCTCGCCGCCGGGCAAGGCGTCCGCGGCGCTGGACAGCATGGGCGCGAGGGGCGGCGCGAAGGGCAGGCGCATGGCTCGATCCTAGAGGAGTGCGGGCGGCTCGGCCATCGCCGCGCGCCTGAGCCCGGGCAGTCGTCACTCGATTTGTGCGGCCACTGATCGTATGCTGCACGAGCCCTGGAGAGGCGCAGCCATGACGCGTCGGGTGGTGGCGTTGGTGCTCGGTGGAGTGATCCTGCTGGCGCTGCCCGGCCCGGCCGGGGCCCAGGTCCAGGCGGAGGTCGCGCGCCTCCTGCGCGTGGAGCTGGCGCCGGTGAGCGAGGAGTGGACGCGGCCACGGCTCACCGGCCACGTCTACAACGACTCGATCTATCGCATCGGCAGCGTCAGGCTGCGCGTGCAGAGCCTGGACGCCTCCGAGCGGGTCGTTCGCGAGGACCTGGCGTGGACCTACGTCGACGTTCCGGCCAGGGGCCGCGCGTACTTCTCGGTCTACCGCCCCGCCGGCGGACAATCGTTCCGCGTCAGCGTCGAGGCCTTCCTCCTCATCGCCCGGGAGCGCTTCGAGGAAACACCCTAGGTTCAGGTGTCAAGAACGCCGACAATTGACCGCGCGGGCCGACGGCCCTACCGTGCACGCGTGGAGAGCCCGCCCTCGGTGCTGATCGTGGACCTCGAGGAGTTCGTCCTCGCCCATCGTCCGCACGGTCAGCTCTTCGCGGATGCCGGCGCTTCTGGCCACAACGGGTACCGGCTCGAGGTCCGGTGTCACTGCGGGGTCGTGTTCGAGCGGTGGGTCACACCGGCCGACGCCGGCGTCGAGCTGTCGCTGTTCGCGCGATGGAACTGACCACGGCCCGGGGTCTCGGCGCGGCGCTCGCCGTGCTCGTCCTCGCTGTCCACGTCCTGGAGGCGAGGCCCGCGCACGGACAGGCGCGCCTCGATGCCGCCGGCGTCCACGCGTGCACGAGCATGGAGCGGCTCAGCGTCGAGCTGCGGAGTCGGACGCTGCCGGTGGACCAGGCGCGGCAGCGGCTGCGGATCCTCTACGACATCGCCCGGACCTCGAGCAGCCCGCGCCTGCGCCAGATGGCCGACGCCCAGATGGGCCAGCTCACAACCGCCGACGACTCGCTGCTGCTCGTGATGGCCGAGCAGTTCCGCGCGATGTGCCGGTGAACGCCGCCGAGGGAGGGGGCCCCCCCGGGCCCGTGGGCGTCAAGAACATCGACAATTGACGCGGTCTGCGTGGAGGCCTACTCTCCCGCCACCCTGTCGTCGAGCGCGGTGCACGGCCCGGAGGCCCCCATGGCTGCCATTCCCTCCATCCTCGAGCACTCCAAGCGGAGCATCCCCAGCCTCCGGATCGCCGCGGCGGCGCTGGTGGCGCTGGCGATCTGCGAGGTCGTCGTCCTCCACCTCTACGTCGGCGCGATCCGGCGCTCCACGGCACTGAGCGTGGAGCTGGAGTACGCCAGGGGAGCGGCCGCCGTCGCGTACGCCCAGGCCGAGCGCTGCAGCTCGCGGGGCGCGCACAGGTAGACCCGCCGGCTCCCTCGGATGCGCGGCTCCGAGGGCGTTCCTCCCGCCGCTGTGCGGTACTCACGTGCTCCAGCCGTCAGTGCCGTTGACAACGGCGGGCGTACTGCTAGTCTCTCATTGCCCATGCTCCGATGTCGGCGTGCCCGCCCGATGCTCGTCGTGACCTTCGTCGCCCTCCTGGCGATCTGCTGTGCGCGGGCGGTCGACGCCCAGGTTTCGATCTTCTGGCGGACGGTCATCGTGTCCTGGGACAGCCCGACCACCCAATTCCACGACGAGCTGGCCGTTCAAGGCATCGCCTACGTCGACGGCGCTCGTCAGCTCCGCGAGCACACGGGCGCCGCGCTGGCGCCCGCGGGACGGCTCACGGTCCGTCCGGATCCCGGCCAGGCCGATCTCATCGCCGTCACCTCTCGGCTCACTCGCGCCCCTCCCACGGCCTAGTCCCCGCTCGGAGTCGCCAGCGCGCCGGCCAGCAGTGGGGATGCTCCCACCGCGCCGCGCGCGCACAGTACCGGCTCGCGTAGGTCGCAAACGACGGGCACTGGAGTTACCACGATGAGTGTTGAGCAGCCTTTTCAGATCCGGGACCTGGTTCGCCGTCGCACCGGCCGTAGCGATACCGTTGGCTACGTCGGCGGTGTCGTCTTCGCCGATCCCGTGCAAATCCTCGTGCGTTGGGACAAAGGGGCGTCGACCTTCGAGCGTGCGGACACGTTGATCGCGGCTCGTGACGTGGTTCCCTAGCCGACGGCATCCGGGGGACGATCAAGGGCCAGAACATCAAGCTGCGGCGGATCGCGGCCGGTGACATCTGACGTCGGCCTCATGCCGCCAGCGCGGTAGAATCCCGAGGGTGGCCTCGATGGCTCGGGCGCCAGACGCTAAGCCCTTCGACCTCGACGTGCTCGCCGGCATCCTCACCGCCGCGCTCGTCTATCGGGGGCGGTAAGGCCGACCGGCGTGGCGAAGAACGATCCCGCGTGACGCCGATGACCCCCTGTGGCCGCGTCCTGATCGTCGACGACGACCCCGATGTGCTGGACGTCCTGTCGGAGATGGTGGAGACGCTGCACTACGTCCCGGCGCGGGTCGAGACGGCGGCCGCCGGCCTCGTCGCCATGGGCACGTTCAAGCCGGACGTCGTGCTCCTCGATCTCGCGATGCCGGGGCTCAGCGGGGTGGACGCGCTGCCGTACTTCCGCCGTCAGCACCCCACCGTGCCCGTGATCGTCGTCACGGCCGTCACCGATCCGGCGACGCTGCAGCAGGTGCAGGACCAGGGCGCCTTCGACACCCTGAGCAAGCCCTTCCAGCTCCCGGCGCTGAACCGCATGCTCGCCGAAGCCATGGGGCAGCGCGCCGGTGGGTGAATCAGCCCGCCACCTCGCCGTCGGCCGCCGCCTCCGTGCCGCCCTGGGGTTCCTCCAGCTCCCGCCCACCGAGCCCGAGCTGCGGCTGCTGCACCGCTGGCTCGACTCCTGGGCCGGCCTCGGCCTGGTCGCCGCCGGCGTCGAGCGCCGGGGCTTCCGGATGTCGCTGAGCCACATCGCGGCGGGGGAGTGGCGGGCGACGTTCCGGGGGGACAGCGCGCTGCTGGCGCCGATGGGGTTTGGGGTGGCGGCCACGCCGTGGCGGGCGGTACAGCGGGCGGGGTGGGCGTCCCTACAACGCGGGGCGGAGTAGCGGGTGTACGGATGGACGAGCAGATGTCCGATTCGCTCGGGGAACTTCACGCCGTCCCGCCCAGCGCGTTCACCCGCGAGCGGAACGCCAAGGCGGCGGCGCTCGAGAAGACCGGGCGCGACGCCGAGGCGCGCGCGGTCCGTCAGCTCCGGCGCCCGTCCGTCAGCCTGTGGGCGACCAACCAGCTCGCGCGGACGGCCCCGAGGGACCTGGCTGCTCTGATCGACGCCGCGGAGCGGGCCCGTCGCACCCAGCTCCGCGACCCGCGGGCTCTCCACCCTGCCTGCGGACCCGGGCGAGCGCCGGCTTGCGTTCGCCGTCGTGCTGGTGTCCGCGGCGATCTTCATCGCCGCAGTGCCCTTTGCCAAGGTGCGGCTGGCCCCGGTCCTGGCCTTCATCCCGATCTATCAATCGGCGCTCGCTGTCAACGATCTGATCACCGCGGTGTTGCTGTTCGGTCAGTTCAGCTTCCTGCGGTCGCGCGGTTTGCTGTTGCTGGCCAGCGGATACCTGTTCACCGCCTTGATGGCCATCGTGCACATGCTCACGTTCCCGGGCCTGTTCACGCCGACCGGCCTGCTGGGCGCCGGGCCGCAGAGCACGGCCTGGCTCTACATGTTCTGGCACGGCGGCTTCCCCGCGCTCGTCGTCGCCTACGCGCTCTCCAAGGAACAGCCGCACGAGACGGATCCGCCGCGTGGCCGGGCCTCCGTCGTCGTCCTCGCCAGTGTCACGGCGGTAGCCGCCGTGGCGGCCGGATTCGCCTTGCTGGCCACGGCCGGACACGACGCTCTCCCGGCGATCATGCAGGGCCACCACTACACCCCGGCGATGATCGTCGTCGTCTCGAGCGTGTGGGCCCTGAGCCTGCTCGCGCTGGTCACGCTCTGGCGTCGCCGGCCGCACTCGGTGCTCGACCTGTGGCTCATGGTGGTCATGTGCGCGTGGCTCTTCGACATCGCGCTGGCCGCCGTCCTCAACGCCGGCCGCTTCGACCTCGGCTTCTACGCCGGCCGGGTCTACGGCCTGCTGGCGGCCAGCTTCGTGCTCGCGGTGCTGCTCGTCGAGAACGGCAGGCTCTACTTCGAGCTCGACCGCCAGAACCGCTCGCTCGAGAGCACCGTGCGCGAGCGCACCGCCCAGCTGCTCCAGAGCGAGAAGGTGGCGACGATGGGGTCGCTCCTGGCGGGCGTGGCCCACGAGTTGAACAACCCGCTGGCCGTCCTGATGGGGCAAGCCACGCTGCTGCAGCGGGGAGCGAAGGATTCTCCGCTGGTCCAGCGCGCCGAGAAGATCCTGGTCGCGGCCGAGCGCTGCTGTCGGGTCGTGAAGAACTTCCTGGCGCTGGCGCGACAGCGGCCGCCGGAGCGGGGCGACGTCGTCCTCAACCAGGTCGTCGCGGAGGCGGTCGAGCTGCTGGCCTATGAGCTGCGCACCGACAACGTCGAGGTGCGTCTCGACGCCGCCGATGATCTGCCGCCGCTGTGGGCGGACGCGCACCAGCTCCACCAGGTCCTCGTCAACATCGTGGCGAACGCGCACCAGGCCATGCGCCACCATCCCGGGCCGCGCCTGATCTCCATTGCCACGCGGTCGGACGCCGAACGTCCGCGGGTCCACCTGGAGGTCACGGACACCGGGCCTGGAATCCCGGCGGAGACCCGGGCCAGGATCTTCGAGCCCTTCTTCACCACCAAGCCCGCCGGGGAGGGCACCGGCCTGGGGCTCTCCCTCTGCCGTGGCATCGTCGAGGAGCACGGCGGTGTCATCACCGTGGAGAGCGAACCCGGACGGGGCACCACGTTCGCCATCACCTTGCCGGTGCTCCCGCAGCCGGCGGACGGCAGCAGGACC
>Ga0302046_10002689_pt1 | contig 16469 bp, 13 predicted proteins | sample RVTome_11_FD_200261 | JGI IMG/M metagenome (GOLD analysis project Ga0302046, IMG submission 200261) | Soil microbial communities from uranium-contaminated site in the Upper Colorado River Basin, Wyoming, United States - RVT147D111 (version 2) ...
TTGCTCCGCGCCCGCGAGGCCCGGGGACTCATCTGGTCGATCACCGCTCGGTTGGCTATGTACGCGGTCGTGCTCACGGCCGGGTACCTGCTCGGAGTGACCATGAGCTCGGTGGGGACCTTGGAATCGTGCGCCTACCGGATGGAAGACGCACTGGGAGAGAATCGGGAGCTCCGTCCGGTACTCGACGTTCACAAGGAGAATACCGGGACCATCCGGAAGGCCGGTCAGAGGATCTCCGGCGTCGTTCAGTCGCTCCAGAACTTCGCTCGTCTCGACGAAGCCGAGGTCCAGAAAGCCGACCTCCGCACCGGGCTCGACAGCACGCTCGCGCTCATTCGGCCGGAGACGAAAGGCAACGCCGAGGTGGTGAAAGAGTATGAAGACGTTCCGCTCGTCTCTTGCCGTCCCAAGGAGCTCAATCAGGTCTTCCTGATGATCGTCACCAACGCCTTCGAAGCCATGGAGGGGAAGGGCACGCTTCGCATTCACGTGGGAGCCGACCAGGGGCGGGTCAGGCTGGAGTTTTCGGACACGGGAAATGGCATGTCACCGGAGAGACTCGGTTCGCTCTTCGACATCCGTTTCGCGACCAGTGCAGGGGCCGTCTCGATGATCTACGGTTCCCGATCCCGGTTTTTGTTCAGGCCTCTCTGGCGCAGGACCTCGTAGAGCGCGATGCCCACGCAGGTGGACACGTTGAGAGAGACGAAGAAGGCCTGTCCCAGTTTGGGAAGTTGCGCCTGGAAAGAAGCCCAGTCGGGCCAGACCCGCGGCTTGACCCGCGGCCAATAGTCGAGGCCGGCTCTCCGAACCTGGTTTTCGTCCAGGGAAAAACCGAGGGGCTCGATCAAATGAAGCTGCGCACCCGCCGCCAGGCAGCTCCTTCCCGCGTTGCCCGTGTTCCAGTGAATCTCGGGCTCCAGAAGCACGACATGAAGGGATCGGGCTTCTGCGGGGTCGCTATCGGGACCCACTGGCACGCGAGCCGGAGCCAAGGAATCGCTCGATCTCCTCGATGGTTCGCGGAACCTTGCGAGAGAGATGCTCCAGTCCCGAATCTGTGAGGAGGAACGAGTCTTCGATGCGAACGCCGATGCCCTTGTACTTCTCGTACGCGGGGCGGATCTTCTCGATGAGCGCCGTGTTCTCCGGGCTGGGCGGAAGGAGATCGAGGGCTCCCTCCCGAATGTAGATCCCCGGCTCGATCACGAAGGCCATCCCGGGCTCGAGCGGGCGCTCTCGCTTGCCGACGTCGTGCACGTCCATGCCGATCCAATGGCAGGCGCCATGCGTGTACCACATTCGATACTGTTCCCCGGACGTATCCGTGATGAGACCCAGATCGAGCAGGCCTTGCTTGACAACCTCCACCGTTTCTAGATGGATCGCCGTGAGGTTGCTGCCTGCTACCGCGGCCTTCATCCCCGCCTCCTGAGCGGCGAGCACGATACGGTAGATGTCCTTTTGAAGCGGATCGAACGTTCCATCGAGGGGATAGGTCCGTGTGATGTCGACGGTCTGGTACTGGTAGTTGGCCGCGGAGTCGACCAACAAGAGCTCGCCCGGCTCCATCTTTCGCCGCGAGGCGTTGTAATGGAGGATGGTCGCGTTCGGACCGCTCGCCACGATCGCGGGATAGCTCGAGCCATAGGCGCCGAGACGCATGTAGGTCGCTTCCATCGCCGCCTCGACCTCGTACTCGTATTGCGCTGAGGCTGCCGCCCGCATACCCTCCAGGTGGCCTTCACTCGCGATCTCGCCACTGCGTCGCAGGATCGCCTGCTCGTAGGGAGTCTTGACCTGCCTGAAGGCGTGGAGCATCTCCGTCGCGTTCTGGACAGAAAGGCCTAAATAGCGTTCCCTGATCTCCTGAGCGAACCGCAGCGGCGGAGTGAGCTCCCCGGCGATGGGCGTCAGCTCGTGCAGAACCAGTGCCACGCGGGCCCGATCGTTCTTCAATGCGTCGAAGAACGTCTCGTACTCCGTTGAGGCGCGATAGCGATCCACGCCGTACGGGCGGCCGGATAATATGGAGCTGACGAAATCATCGAACTCCTCGGCGAGAAAGACTGTCTCGATACCGGTGTGCTGGCTCGCGGCCTCCTTACTGAGAATGTGACCTTCCCAATGCTCGCGAACGGGATCTTTCCTCTTGACGAAGAGGATCTCTTTGCGCGTCTCGTTGCCGGGCATCAGAACCAGAACGGTCTCGTCCTGCTCCATGGCCGTCAAGTAGTAGAGATCGCTATCCTGCCGAAACTCGTACGTGACATCGTGCGAGTAGGTGGAAACCGGGGCGCTCGAGAGAACAAGCATCGCCTCCGGGCCGAGCTGCTCCATGACGCGGGCGCGTCGAGCGCGAAGGTCGTCCTGTAGCTCACCGGCAAACGTGGCCGGGGAGACGAAGACCAGGGCCAACAAGGTCGAAGCTAGTAGGCGCGGCACGGGATTGTCCTCCTCCTGAATCTCCCATTGATGCTAGCATAACCCGCCATGACGGGGGTGAGCCGGCTTCAGCTTCCGACCCCGCCTAGCTTTCACTTCTGGAACACCGTGTGCAGCCACGGCTGGTCCATCCTTGCGCCGTTCGCGATCGATGAGGACGAGCGCACGCTCACGCGGGTGCTCGAGCTCCCCGGCCGGCGGCTGGTCAAGGTTGTCATCTCTCAGGGGCAACGTCCACGGAAGCTGGAAGCCCGTTTGTGGTCGAGCGCCAAGTTGGACTCCCGGCAGCGGGCCGAGGTCAAGACGCTGCTCGCGAGCTGCCTTCGCCTCGAAGAGGATCTCTCCCCCTTCTACCGCGCCTTGTCCGCGGAACCCTCCTTGCGCTCCGCCCGACGACGAGGAGACGGCCGTCTCTTGCGAGCGCCGACGGTCTTCGAAGACGCCGTGAAGATGATTTGCACCACGAACTGCACGTGGGGACAGACCAGGGCGATGGTTCAGCGCCTGGTGGACGCGTATGGCACGTCCGATCCGGTGGCCGGGCGCAGCTTCCCAGGCCCGGATCAGATGGCCTCGGGCAGCGAGAGCTCTTTCGATCGTCTGGTGAGAGCGGGCTATCGTTCGCGGTACCTCTACCAGATCGCGAGCGACGTCGCCGCCGGCGATCTCGATCTCGAGTCTCTGCGCCGCGAACGAATGAACGGAGAGGATCTCAGTCGCTGCTTGCGCGCACTGCCCGGGGTCGGCCCCTACGCCGCAGCAGGGCTGCAAACGTTGTTGGGACGCTACGATCGGCTGGCAATCGATACCGCATGCCGCAAGATGTTTGCCGAGCGGCACCGACGTGGGCGGCCAGCGTCGGATCGGTCGATCGCAAAGCATTACGAGCGTTTCGGTGACTATCGAGGGCTGGTGCTGTGGGTCGAGCTGGCCCGGCACTACCGGAGTTAGCCGGGTCATGTGCTACGACCGGACCGGACCAGCGGACGGGCCCCCAGCCTTCGCTGGAGGCTTCCCGCCTACGCCGTGGCCAGGTTTCCTCTTTGGCCACGGCTTCGGCAAGGTCACCGATGCATGACGATGCAACAGGCGATCATCGTTCTCGCGGCCCTGTCGGTCGCGGCCAAGATCGCCGTCTCCGGAGGATTGCCCGCCCTGGTGGCCACGTGCCTCTACGTTCTCACGGCGGTCGCGGCTATTGCCGCGACGCTGGCGGGCGGAGCGAATCGATGGCTCGACGGGCCGCGACTGGTTCTGATCCTCCTCGCTCTCTACTATGTCCCCTCGGTGCACACCCGTGTGGGAGGGGACGGCATCGAGTACTACGTCCAGTCTCGATCGATACTTTTCGACCGCGACCTCAATTTGGAGAACGACTACCGGGGACTGGGTGCCGCACCGGTTCGCTCCGCTCAGGGCGCCGTGACCAGCCGATTCCCGGTGGGGCTTCCTCTGTTCTGGCTTCCCGCCCTCGCGCTCACGCACGTGAGCGCAACCTTGGCCTCCTGGTTGGGTGCGTCCGTGGAGACGAACGGGTTTTCGCCCGTCTATCAAACCGCGGTCAACGTGACGACGTTCCTGTGCGGCTTCATCGCGCTCGTCTTGATGGAGGGTTTCTTGCGGCGCCGGCACGGGAAGGCCATCGCCTTCTTGGTGGTGGTCGCGCTCTGGCTGGCTACGCCGCTCCACTTCTACCTGACGGCGAATCCGTTCATGTCACACGGCCTGTCCGTGCTGCTCGCGACGTGCTTCGTGCTCGCGTGGCTGAAGGCGCGGGACGGCGAGGACAAGAACAAATGGCTGCTCACCGGTATCTGGGGCGGACTCCTGATGTTGGTGAGAGTGCAGAACGCGGTCTTGCTCCTTCTACCGATCATCGATCTAGCCTTCGGCCGCACCCGACGTCTCCAGTCGACGGGGAGTCTCCTCGTCGGCCCGCTGATCTGCGGCTTCCTGCAAGCGGGAATCTGGGTGTCCCTGTACGGAGCAAATTTCGTCGAGATCGTTTTCCTTCATGGCAAGATAGCGCAAACGTTCCCGCATGGCGTCGAGTTCTTGTTCTCTCCCCGCCACGGGCTCTTGACCTGGACGCCCCTCTTCATCGGCGCTCTCTTCGGTTGGGTGCTCGTGGCGCAACGTTCACCCAAGCTGGGGCTCGCGGTCTGGGTGGGTTTTCTGGCCGCGGTCGCCATCAACAGCTCGACGGGTGATTGGTGGGGCTCCGAGTCCTTCGGTCAGCGACGCATGCTGGGGTGGATCCCTCTCTTCGCGCTCGGCCTGGGAGAGACCTTCAACTTCTTTCGCCACCGCCCCCTGATCCCGTTGGCGGTCACCGTGGGGGCCTTGATCCTCTGGAATCATCAGCTGGCCTACATCTACAACGCCGAGCTCGTGACACGGCGGGATCAGCCGGTCACGTTGGATCGGCTGATGGACGCACAAATCGATCTGCTCTATCGCAGGCTTCTCGCGTCCTACGAATGGATGCCCCAGCCGCTCTGGGTTCTTCTCTACGACCATCTAAAGGGCGTGTGGCTCGTAGAAGGCGGCCGCTCGTTGCGAGGCAAGATCGATCTCGGGAACGAGCCCGCGGGCTACTATCCACTGGTCGGTGATGGGTGGTTCCCGGAGGAGACCGAGAACGGCGTCAGCTACCGGCTCTCCCGCGGACGGCGGTCGTTCATCACGGTTCCCATCCGTCGCCCGGTCCAAACGCGGATCGTGCTGCGGGCGCGGTGGGAGGCATCCGGGGTGGGGGAAGGGCCGGTTCGGGTCGGCTTGGCCGTGAACGGCAAGCAAGCGGGGGAGCGGACTTTGGTCGAAGGCTGGTCGGAATACGTCTTCGATATTCCCAAGGACGGTCTACGCGTCGGTCTCAATGGGATCGTGCTGACCTATTCGAGCACCCCCCGCATGAACGTGCCGGGTTTTCACGGTCGCAATGCGGTCCTGGCGGTCGATTGGATTGATTTTCGCTAGCCGTCCGTTTGATTCCGGCTACCGGAATTCGCGATCAGGTAAGCCAGGAAGCTGAAGAGCGTCGCGGTCAGCGAGACGGGGAGGTACACGCCCCATGACGCGGTGAGAGGCGCGAAGAAGTGCTCCCACCCGGCTACGTAGTGGATTACCCAGAGGCCCGAGCCGACCAGCATGGAAGCGATGGCGGCGCGCTCGCGCACCGAGCGAGTCTTGAGGCCGAGCGTCAACGGAACGAACAGCGCGACGAGCGGCAGCTCGTAGGCATCCTCCAAGAGCGCGTAGGCGCTTTCCCCGAGGAAGGCGAATCCGACGCTTCCCGCCGCCACGATGAGGACCGCGATCCGGTTGAGCGTCAGGGACGCGATACGCTGTCGGGTATTGAATCGCTCGAAGATATTTTGTGACAGAACGCTCGCCGGCGAGAGAAGGGCGCTATCGATCGTCGAGAGCACGGCGGAGATGAGCGCCACCGTGAAGGTCACGAGCAGGACTGGGCTCAGGAACAGCGAGGCCAGAGCGGGCAGGATGGAACGCGTGATCTCTTGTGGAACGAGCAGTCGGGCGGCGAATCCGAGCATGATGGGGATGAGACCGAACGTGAGGTAGGCAACACCCGCCAGGATGGAAGCCCGCTTGGCCACCACCGCGGACTTGGAGGCGAAGATACGCTGCATGAGATCCTGACCGGGGATGTTTCCGAGCGCGCCCACGCAAAAAAGCGCCATCCAATCGAGGAAGCTTCGCAACGAGTCGGTGGGGATGAGCTCCAGCATCTCTGGCGGCGTCTCCTCTCTCAGTCTCAGGAGACCGAGGGCGGCGCTCCCGTTCCCGAGCTCCCCGAGCGCCGCGATGGCGAGCACCACGAGACCGACGAGAACCAGCGCGATCTGAACTGCGTCGGTGAGCGTCACCGACCACATCCCTCCGAGAAGCGTGTATCCGGTGGCCACCACCGCCACCAGGAGAATTCCGACGGGGAGATCGATTCCGAAGAAAAGCTCCAGCATACCGGCCAAGGCCACGAGCTGCGCCGCCACCCAGCCGAAGTAGGTGGGGACCATGATGCAAGCGGAGAGGATCTCGGCGGTTGGGCCGAATCGCCTCCGGAAGAAGTCGCTCAACGTCAGAAGACCCATTTCCCAGAGTGGCTTGGCGAAGAACAGGCCGGCGAGGATGAGACAGAACCCGGCGCCGAGGGGATCGAGCGCGGCGGGGCGGAAGCCGTCCCGGGTCACCTCCTCGCTCACGGCCAGGATCGTGCCGGCTCCGAACCAGGTGGCGAGCAGCGTTGCCCAAGCCAGAGACAGTGGAAGACGCCGGCCCGCGACGATGAAATCCTCGGTATCGTGGATGCGCGAGCGCACGGCCAGGGAGAGCGCGTACATCGCGGCGACGTAGACCACGATGGTCGTTCCCAGCATCCAAGTGAGTTGCTCGGTCATCTCGAATGGAGCCATGGACGGGTTGCGAGCCGGGCGAGCTTCGCTGATAGACTTGCCGGACCCGCGCGGACATCATAAACGATGGTTGACGTGAATGGAGCCGAAAGACAAGCCACGGGCCGCGTGGTCTGGCTGGCCCTGTTGTCGTGTTTGATCCTCGCTGCAGCTCTCCGGATCTGGGGGATCGACTACGGGGTACCTCATCCAACCGTTCGGCCGGACGAAGAGCGCATCGTCGGAAGGGCCTACACGATACTGGCCACCGGAGACCCGAGCCCGGTGGACTATACCTATCCCGGCCTGATGATCTATCTGAATACTCTGGCCCTCGGCGCCTACGCCTGGATCGGCCAGCTTCGCGGACACTATCAGAGCCTGTTCGATTTTCTGTTCGACGTGGCGGTGTTGCGACCGGGTCTTCAATACCTCGTGTGTCGCGCGGTGAGCGTGGTCCTGGGAGTGGCGACCGTCTTCGCGACTTTCCTCCTGGCGCGGGACGGTTATCGAAGCCGGGCGGTGGGTTTGGTCGCAGCGGTCTGTCTCGCCACCAACTACCTGCACGTGCGGGACTCCCATTTTGCGACGGTCGACGTCGGCATGACGTTATTCGTCACCGTGTCCCTTATCTACGCGGTCCGGGCGTCCTCCGTACCCTCATGGAAAAACTACCTGCTCTGCGGTCTTTTCGCGGGAGCGGCCGTTGCGGCCAAGTACAACGCCGCGCTCGTCATTCTGGCCCTTGCTGCGGCGTCGGTCTCGGCGATGCTTCGCGGCGAAGAATCGGAGGGTAAGACCGCGCGGCTCATCTATCGCTTCCTGGCTGCCGCGATGCTCATGGTCGTGGTCTTCGCCGTGTTCTCGCCGTATTCTCTGCTTCACTATCGTGCCGCTTTCAATGAGTTAGCGACCGTGCGCCGGTTTCTCACCTCGGGTAGTGACCTAGGCGCGTGGGTTCACATGAGCGTCACGTTGCCGGACGGGTTTGGGTGGCCGTTCTTTCTAGCGGTCATGGTGGCCGTGCCTCGAGCCGTCTGGCTTCGGAGGCCGGCGGATGTGCCCGTGCTCGCTTTTGTGGGCGCGTTCTCCCTGCACGTAGGCGGTCTCAACGTCGTCTATCCACGTTACGTCGTGCCGCTGGCGCCCGTTCTGTCGGTTCTTGCCGCGGAGCTCCTGGTCTCGTCCATACGGGGCAGACGCGGGTACGTCGTTGCCGCGGCCACGGTCGTTCTCGTTGGTCCAGGACTATGGAAATCCATCCGGATCGATCGGCTGCTGGCGCGAGAAGACACGCGCCTCATGGCGTCGCAATGGGTTTCCGAGAACCTGCCTCGGCGCGCGGCGATCCTCGTTTGCCGAGGCTACGGTGCCCCGGCCATCAACTCCGATCGGAGGCGCCCACCCGCCTTCGAGCCGCTTTCGATCCCCTGTTCTCTACGAGCCGTCGAGGAAGCCGAGGCGAGCTACCTCGTGACTCACGAGCATCCCTCGCTCTGGAGCTCCCGCATCCTGCCCCCGAACCTTGCGACGTACCTGGAGAAACGGGGACAACGCTTGGTGCAATATGATCCGTTTCGGGAGGATTTCCAGGGCGACGTGTACTACTACGGCGCGGACTCCTTCTACTTGCCGTTCTCCGGCCTGGGCTCGGTGGAACGAGGTGGGCCGAGGATTACGATCTGGAAGCTGGCGCGCGATGGGGAGCGCTCGACTGAAGACGGTTGAAGGCGAGTTGACCCGCTTCTTCTCCTAATGCAGACTCCATTCGGTGCCGCGGGGCCCCACCCCCGCGGCTCGCCCTCCGGCGACTTCGCGCCTGCGGGCGGGTTGAGGACTCCATCTGCCATGCCCACGTCTTCCCGGGGATCGGCCGCGGCTCTGGTCATGCTGTCCCTCGTGGGCGGAGCGTGCTCGTCCAGAGGCGCCGGCAACAGCCTGGAGCTCTACGTTTCACCGGCCGCCTACGACTTCACCGAGAACCCGGAGCTCTTCGAGCGCGTCGAAGCCTCTCCCTATGGGTACTTTCGCTTCATCAACGAGCGGTTCATTCGATCCCTGTGCGCTCGGTTCGCCGACGACCTGGCCGACATGCCCAAGGTGAACCTGCATGGTGACGGCCACATGGAGCAATACTCGGTGACAGAAGCCGGACGCGGTCTTAGTGACTTCGACGACGCCTCGGTGGGTCCCGCCATCGTCGATCTCGTCCGCGCTGGCGTTTCGATCGAGCTCATTGCCGACGAAAAAGGATGGCCCGGTGAGGGAGCGAAGCTCGTCGAAGAGTTTCTGCGAGGCTATCGCGCGGCTCTGGAGAATCCCGCGACCGAGGCTCGGCAACCGCGCATCGTCGAACGCATCCGCGCCCGGTTCGGTTCCGATCGCGGTCCCCTCCTGGCCTGGGCGGACTCGCTGATGGATCCGGAGGCTTTGCCGTCCGCGGGAGTACAAGAATTGATCGGGCCTTTTTCCGATGCGATTCACGAAAAGAACCCCCATCTGGCGCCGACGTACTTCGAGGTCAAGAAGGCGGGCCGGCATCGCCTCGGAGTGGGGAGCGCGATGGACGAGAAATACCTTCTTCGCGTCGAAGGTCCAACGGACGCTTCCGAGGACGACGTCCTGGTCGAGGTGAAACAGATCCGCGACTTGAGCGCGATCCCATGCATCGAGCGGCGCCCGAGGGATCCGGATCCCATATTGAACGCGCAATCGCGCATCGCCTATCAGCCCTACCGCTTCATCGGGTTTCTTCACCTCGATGACCGCGCGGCAGGCAACGGCGGGTCGGGCTCGGGAGAAGGACGAAGCTTCTGGCTGCATACCTGGGTGGATCACTACTACGAGATCTCGGCCGGGGATTTGGAGACCGTCGATGACCTGAGGGAGCTTGTCTTCGACGTGGGCGTGCAGCTCGGGCGCGGTCACCCCAAGGACGTCACGCCCGACGATTCCGGGCTGCGGCGATCTCAGCTGGAAAGCCTCGACCGGTATCAGTCTAAGATCGAGCGCACCATCGACGAGCTTCTAGAAGAAACCATCCGGGCCTGGGAGAGGTTTCGCACCGAGATGGCGTCGGCGCCACAGAAATAGCCGGGCTGCCGAAAAACGAGTCAGCCCGAGCTCACGTCGGACTTGAGCTTGTTCAACCCGTCTCGAATGCGAACCAGCTCGTTCTGACCGTCGCTCAGCCGAATGTGCTCGGCGCGGACGAACCGCGTATAGGGGGCGATCGCGTCGCGGATGCGAGCGAGGCTCTGCTCGATCTCGCGGTCGAACTGGCCGGTCAGAGCCTCCAGAAGCTGGCTTCGGACGGTCGTCACTTTTCGGTGCAGGTCGCGCTTGGCGGATCGCTTTCGGGCAGGAATCACCAGAAATCCAACGATAGAGAGGGCCCCCGCGGCGAAGAGACCGGTCACATCGGCGAGCGTGGTGCTGGCAATCAGCGACACGATGGTCCCGAGTCCGACGGCTCCCACCTCGAGCAAGGCGGCCCCCGCCACGGCCGTCTGAACGGACTCCGCCAGGCGAGTGGATTCCCGATCTTGGTCGTAGCTCGCGATGGCCTGGCGCGCCGTCCGCCCGACCGTATCGAGTAGCCGCTTTCGGTCATACTCGAATTTTCCGAGTTTACCGACCAAGCGACCGGATCTCTGAGTGTTGCGCGACTCGAGGTAATCCGTGACGGCCTGCCACTGCCGTAGCTCGGCCGCGATCATCCAGTCGGTCACGTCGTTCACGCGCTGTTCGATCACCTGGGGAAGATCTCCGACCACCTTGCGTTCGAAGTCGCTCTTGACCTTGGCCTTGTTCATCAGGTCGAAGACTCGCGGCAGGCGCATCGTTTCCTCGAAGAAATCCATCCCTCGCGTCTCGAAGTCGAGGAGGGCGTTCTCGATGTCCGCCAACCGAAAGCGAAAGTCCCGCCCCAGATCTTCCTTGTAGACGGCGAGCTGCCGCTCGATCTCTTCCAACGCTTTCAAGTCACCGGTGAGAAGCTCCAATTGGTCCTCCACCAGGCCGAGATACTTCTGGACCAGCCGGCCGGCCACGCCGATGGGATTGAGAAGCTTGAGCCGGACCCGCTCCTTCTCGTCCAAGGTAGCGAGGATGAAGCGCTCCAACTCTTCGAAACGGCCCGCCTGGCTCGGGGCGGCATCGCCTCCCGCCTTGCGACGCAGCGCCTGGCGAGAGGACACCGGGAATATCTCTGGCTTCACCTTCAAGAGGGACAGCAGGTTATCGGAGACGAACTCCACGACGCGTCCTCTTTCGTCTTCACTTTCCAGAATGTCGATCTTGTTGATGACCACGACGATTTTCTTGCCCCAGTCACGGATGCTTTCCAAGAAGATCCGTTCGCTTTCCGTGTAAGGACGATCCGCCGAGGTGACGAAGAGAACCATGTCCGAGCGCGGGACGAAGTCACGAGTGATCGCCTCGTGCTCGCGCTGGATGGCGTTGGTGCCGGGCGTGTCGACGATGTTGATCTCTCGAAGAAGCTCGACCGGCGCGGTGACGACGTCGATGGAGCCATTTTCTAGTAGCTCGACCTTCTCGCCGTACTTGAGCAGGCAGATGCGCTGGGTGGTCGGAGTGACTCCCTCCTTCAGGATGGGCTCGCCCAGAAGCGCGTTGATGAAGACGCTCTTTCCGGCATTGAACTCTCCAACGACCACCAGGAGAAAGAGCTCGTCGAGCTGTTGGATCGAGCTCTCGAAGGTGGCCAGATCCTCGGCCTCGGCTTCCAGATCGGTCAACGCAACGCGCAGATCGCGCAGAAACTTGCGCTCCTTGGCGAGGAGCTTCTCCTGCTCGGCGGTTAGGATATGGGACAGCAAGATGTTCTCTCGTCGATTACCCGTGGTCCAGCTTGCGCTGCTGGGAGGCTCTTTTCACGAAAGACTCGCAGTAGGCGAGGCTGTTGACCTCCTCGCCCTCCCGACCGGAACGCTGTGATTGAAAGGCATTGTCGATTCCCGAAAGGACCGCCTGCAGCGAGACTCCCTCCGCAAACCAGTGCTTGATGCGCGCGAAGTCTTCCGGCGACAAGGATCCGGGCCGGCCCTTCCATCGAAAGAAGAAGGCCTCGATCTCCCGGCAATAGGACTCGAGCTCCTGGTCTTTCAAGGTTCGATCTCCCGGGGACGATGACGAGCCCGGTTGTCCGCGAGTCGGCGCTCTACGTCCGCGCGGCTTTGGAAGACACCGGTGACTCCTTTGGCCTCGACCGCAAACGAGGCGGCACAGACGGCGAACTGCGCGGCCTCGAGAGGCTCCCGTCCTTCTCCCAGGGCAACCAGGAAACTCGCCGCGAAGACGTCCCCGGCGCCGGTCGGCTCGAGCTCGGGGCGTTCCCAGGCGGGGACGTGGAAGCATCGTCCACCCGTGTAGACGCGCGCGCCGCGCTCGCCTTCGGTGAGGGCGAGAATGCGGTCCCCGCGAGCGAGCTCGGCCGCAAGCTCTCGGGGACGCGGCGCGTCGGCGACGCTCAACGAAATGAAAGTCGCGTCCGCGAGCGCCGTCGCCGCTCCTTCCCACGAACACGTGCGAATGGCGCCGTCATCATCCCAGCACCGGAAGAAGCCTTGCGGCGCCACACCGCAAGCCCCTCCCGGCTCGAACGGCACCAGTGGCGCTTCGACTTCTCGAGCAATGGGACAATAGAGGACCATGGCGTCGTCGGCAAGTCTCGATCGCAACGGAGCCAAGTCTGCTTCAGTGAGAGGGCGAGCGCGGCCCAGAATGTGTTGATGCCGGTGCTCACTCCGATATTCGTTCTTGAACGTCGTGCTCTCTCGCGACGGGTGGTAGTGAATCTCGATTCCCTCAAGCGGCTCGAAGAGGTCGAAGTCCTCACCGACCGCGGTGACCATGGCACTCGCGCGACCCAGCCGGGCCGCGGCGAGGCAGCCGTAGGCCGCGGCACCTCCGAGGGTCCGTTCCCTTTTTCGCAAGTCGACCGCCAGATGTCCCACCGCGACGAACTCGATCGGCCCGGACAGCTCTCCCCGGATCTCCATGGACGGGCATTCTAGCCCCGATCCGAAATTTCTCGGTGTAGGAAAATCGTTGCACGGGGCCTCGAACGATGGGCAACGACGGCTGATTTCGGATCGGGGCTAGTCTGTCCCGCGTCTAAGCGGAACGTAGACTATAGTATCTTGCATGATTTGGACCTCTTTGATCGCGCAGGGTAAACGCCAGCAGCTGATGTCCATCTTGTTGGCGGTCCTGTTGGCGTTCATCTACTTCTACCTGGCCCGTTTCTACCGAACGAGCGGCGGCGGGTGGATTCTGGGCATCGGTTGGGTCATCGTCATCGGCAATCTGCTACGCGCGCTGCTGGGGGGGCTCTACCGGTGGGATCGGCAGCCATTCCGTCGTTTCGATCTCGGTTTGCGGGACGATCGAGCCCGCCCCGGGCAGGCCTTCCATCTCGAGCTGGTCCTGCAAGCCAAGCGGTCGACCAAGCTGGCGCGCCTCTCGGTGGAGCTTCGCTGCTTCGACGAGAAGATCACGAAGGGTCGCGAGCGAGAACTGTTGCACGAGCAGCGCCGGATCGTCATCGAGTCCCTCTCCGTCGCTCCCAACGGCAGCCATCGTTTCGAAGTCGAGCTACCGATTCCGCTCGGGGCTCCTTCGACGTTCAGGGATTCCGGGAACCGCATCCGCTGGGAGATCGCAATCGATGCCGACGTCCTCGACTGGGGCGTCCTGCGCGACGAGTTTGGCGTGACGGTGACTCCCAGCTAGCGCGAATGGACCAGGCGACTCTCATCTACAATCCCGAATCGGGACCGGGTCCATCGAAAGAGCGCCGTCTTCCTTCGTTGCTGAAGACGCTTCGAGAGCTAGAGATCGACGCTCGCGCCGCGCCGACCGTTTCGCCGGGTCACGCGACGGAGTTGGCGCGGGAAGCCCTGCGACAAGACGCCGCGCTCGTGATCGGTTGGGGAGGAGACGGCACCATCAACGAGATCGCGGCGGGCATGCTGGGGTCGAAGACACCGCTCGGTGTTCTTCCCGGTGGCACGGTGAACGTCTTCGCGCGGGCCACGGGCATTCCTCGCGGTAGTCTCGAGAAGGCTTGCCGGGTCCTGCGTGAGGGCCGGCCATCGCGGGTTCCGGTGGGGATGGCGGGAGATCGTCCGTTCCTGTTGATGGCGGGCATCGGAATCGATGGCGAAGTCGTCCATCGGCTCGATCCTGCCTTCAAGAAGCGTTTCGGGAAGTCGGCCTTCTGGCTTCTTGGCTTTCGCCTGCTCGCGAACTACCCGTTTTCGTCGATCACGGTACGGGCGGATGGGCAGGAGATCCGCGGCACGGGGCTCGTGGCCGGCAAGGTCCGCATCTACGGTCCCGGTTACGTCATCACCCCCGGTGCCCGGCTGGAAGAGCCACTGCTCGATGTCGTCGTGTTCCAGGGTCGCCGCGGCTGGGACTATCTTCGCTATCTGGTCGGCGTCGCGGGCGGCTTCCACCTGCGCTTCAAGGACGTCGTGCGTCTCAAGGTGTCCCGCCTCGACGTAGAGGGGGAGGACGGACAGCACCTTCAGCTCGATGGCGAACCGGCCGGCCGGGTTCCGGTACATCTGGAGATCCGGCGCGACGCTCTCACCGTGCTGCTTCCGCGCTAACGCTTTTCCCCCGAAGGCCCTGATGCTGCTCGAGCTTTCCGCTTGACATTCCGGGTGCTTTGTATACAGTGTGACCATTCTTCCCACATAGCTAGGCGCGGCTTCGGGAAGGCGGCGCCGTCTTCTCAGGTAGTCACGGAACATTACACTTAGCTGGAAGGGAGTGAGATTCATGAAGATCGTAGCTGTGCGCGGGGACATCACCCAGGTCGACGTGGATGCGGTTGTCCATCCCGTCGGGGCAAGATCTTCCGAAACGGGCGAACCGCCTCTTCTCGCCCATGACGATCTCGTCGAGCGAGCCGGGTTCGAAGTAGAAGCGGAAGCGACCTCCCGTGGTCCCATCCGTGTTGGAGAGGCCATCCTCACGACCGGTGGGGATCTGCGCTGTAAGTACGTCATTCACGCTCCGGTAGCGCGGGCCTCTGATGTCTTCGACCCGGACGATCCGGAAGGCATCAAGCGATCCACGCTGGCGGCCCTCCGCTGCGCCGCCGGGAGCCGCTTGCGCTCGGTCGCCATTCCCGCCTCCGCTCACCGGCTGGGAGCGACCGAGGCGCTCATCAGCGCGCTCCGCGACTTCGACGCGGAGGGCGGTCTCGAGGAGGTCTTCATCGTCGGCGAGAACGGCAGGATCGTCAAAGCCATCAAGAAGGCGATTGGAAGCGGCAACTGAAGTCGTTTAGGATCGCTAGCGCTTGTTGAGCGTCCGCGACTGGATCTACTCTCTCGGCCTTCTCGTCCCGCTCACCCTCTGCAACGTCGTCCTGAAGCTCCAGCACATCGACCAGCTCGGAACGGCGGGCTGGTCGGAGCGTGTCGCCCTTCTTCGTTCCAGCTTCCTCTTCAGCCTTGCCTTCGGGCTCTGCTGGATTGGTCTGCTCTCGATTGCGCGTCGCGGTCCCAGGCGCTGGGCGACGCTCGTCCTTCTCCACGTCGCCGCGCTTGGCTATGTCGTGATCGTGGTCGCCGCGCATCAATATTTCAAAGTGACCGGCGCGTCATTGGGCTACGACCTGATCGCGCTCGCCTTGACCGACTTCACGGAGCTGAGGCCGGTTCTGGCGAGCGAGGTGTCTCTGGGGGCCTTCGCGGTCGTTTGCGGATATGTGCTCTTCGCGCCCGGGCTACTGGTACTCGCGGCGGATCGCCTCCAACTGCTTTCGAATCCCACCGTTTCCGAGCCGAAGCGCTGGCTCGGGCTCCTGCTGTTGCCGGCAGCGCTCGGCGTTGCGCTACTCGCACTGATCCCCGCGGCGAGCCCGCTCGGCATCTCGTTTTCGCGAGATCCGGTACTCCAGGTGCTCGTAACCGCCGTCGAGCGGGACGAAGACGTGGAGGCCGCGAGCAGCGCTGACATCGCGACCGGCCCGGTCAACGCCTTCCTCGTCGCGCGGCCAGACCGCGAGGCAAAGAATTTGGTCTTGGTCGTTCTGGAGTCGACAGGCGCCTCCTCGGTTACGCCCTACAACGAAGCGATGCCGACCACGCCTTATCTGCACGAGTTGGCCAAGAGCAGCCTGCTCGTCGATCGCGCCTACTCCACCATCCCCCACACATCCAAGGCTCTGGTCTCGATCGTGTGTGGTATCGAACCGCGGCCCATACGCCCCATCGCCGAAGCCCTTCCCGGGCTCATTCCTTCGACGTGTCTGCCCGATCTTCTGGAGCCCCACGGCTATCGCAGCGTTTTCTTCCAGCCGGCGAGCGAGTTCTTCCAGGATCGCCGGCAGCTCGTCGAGAACTTCGGCTTCCAGGATTTCTATCCCGGGGAGTCGATGAGGAGCCGCGGTTTCGAAAGGGCGAACTACTTCGGCTTCGAAGACGACATCATGCTCGCCCCGAGCCTGCGCTGGCTGGAGAGCCATCGCGGCGAGCCCTTCTTCGCCACGTACTTGACGATCACACCGCATCATCAGTATCTGGCTCCGACACGGTACGGGAGGGTGGCCTTCACCGAGAGGGA
>Ga0302046_10002690_pt1 | contig 16467 bp, 14 predicted proteins | sample RVTome_11_FD_200261 | JGI IMG/M metagenome (GOLD analysis project Ga0302046, IMG submission 200261) | Soil microbial communities from uranium-contaminated site in the Upper Colorado River Basin, Wyoming, United States - RVT147D111 (version 2) ...
CACCAGAGCAGGCCGAACCAGAAGGTCCGAATCTGCCATCGGAAGTGCGACTCCAGCCAGGTGCCCCGGGCATCACCGCGCTTGACGTAGTTGAAGATGACGGCCAGCAGCGACGGCCAGCCCGTCAAGAACATGCCGATGACCGTGGCGGGACCGGTGACGCCGTTGAACAGGCTGAAGGCGTGGAGCGCGTAGATGACGTGCGTCCAGGTCACCTGCGAGGACCGGGGCGCCGCAAGGGTCGAAGCGTTCACGTCGTCCTCCCTTTTCTGGAGTGTGTGACGATTTGGCCGCTCGGGTCGTTCGCCAGGCCCAACGGGGACCGAACCGGACGGATCCGGCCGGATCTAATGGGATCGCCCCCCGCACCGATAATGGATACCGTGCAGCCACAGGCAATTCCGGTCGCGGTCCGGCCCCCCCTCAAGTGGGCGGGCGGCAAGCGGCAAATGCTCTCCGTGCTGGCCGAGCACTATCCCCCGGTCTTCGACCGCTACCTCGAGCCGTTTCTCGGCAGCGGGGCCGTCTTCTTCGACCTGCTGAACACGGGCCGGCTCGATGGGCGAACCACCCGGCTCGCCGACGTGAACCCCGACCTGATCGGCTGCTACCGGACGCTCCGGGACCGGCCTGCCGCGGTCATCCGTGAGCTGGCCAGGCTCGAGCGCCAGTACCGCACCGGCGGCGCGGCCTGCTACTACGACGTCCGCGACCGGCGCTTCAACCCGCAGCGAGCCGCGCTGCTCGCCAGGAGCGGCTCGGCCGCGCGCTTCGCCCGGGCCTACCCGGCGTCGCTGGCGGCCATGCTGATCTTCCTGAACCGCACGGGCTTCAACGGGCTGTTCCGCCTGAACCGGCAGGGGGCGTTCAACGTGCCGGCGGGCCGCTACGACGACCCGCGGATCTGCGACGAGCCGCATCTCCGGGCCGTGGCCACCGCGCTCGGGCGATCGGGCGTGTCGATCACGCTGCGGGGGTTCGAGGCCACGCTGGCGCAGGCTCGGCTCGGCGACTTCGTCTACTGCGATCCGCCGTACGCGCCGCTCAGCCGGACCGCGTGCTTCGCCAGCTACACGGCCGACGGCTTCGGCGCCGAGGACCAGCTCCGGCTGCGGCAGGCCGTCGTATCGGCCTGCGAGCGCGGAGCCTACGTGGTGGTCTCCAATTCGAGCGCCCGCGAGATTCTGCATGCCTACGGCACGGAGCAGGCCCGGGACGCCGGGCTGGTCATGCGCCGCGTGCCGGCGCGACGGGCCATCAACTCCAAGGCCTCGGCGCGCGGCCCGGTGGACGAGCTGATCATCTCCAACGTGACGCGGGCGGAGGACCCACGGGCGCGGCTGTACGCCGTCAGGCCCCGGATGGTGCGGGCGAAGCCCCGCCGAGCGGCCGTGGACGCGCTGGCGCAGGCCTGAGGCCCCACGGGGGGAGCCCGGAGGCTTCGTGATAGGCTGAAACCAGCACAGAGTTTCGGGCAAACGAGGCGTATAGCGGTCCAGGCGAAAGTGGCGGAACTGGCAGACGCGCCAGACTTAGGATCTGGTACCCGAAAGGGTATGGGGGTTCGAGTCCCTCCTTTCGCACCAGCCTTCGCCCGCCGTGGCCTTCGGCGATGGCAGGCTTCGGCTGGCAAGCCAGGTGTTCACACGGGGCGAGGCGGACGACGACGAGCCAGACCAAGGTTGCCCACCGTAGCCCGAAGGGCGAAGGTGGGCCTCACACCCGTTCCGTAGACAATGAAAACCGAGTTCACCGACGTCAGCGAGACGCGCAAGACCGTCGCCATCGAGATTCCGCGCGACGTGGTCGATGCCGAGATCAACCGCATCGCGAGGGACTACTCCCGGCAGGCACGCGTACCCGGGTTCCGGCCCGGCAAGGTGCCCGCCACCGTCGTCAAGCAGCGATACCGGGAACAGATCCTCCACGACGTGATGCACGGGCTGATTCCCAGGGCGGTCAGCGACGCGCTCCAGGAACGGGGCATAGAGCCAGTGGACACCCCGGACATCCGGGACGTGGCGCTCGCGGAGGGCCGGCCGCTCACCTTCACGGCGGCGGTCGAGACGGTGCCGCCCTTCGATCCCGGCGACCTGGCGACGCTCTTGGCCGCTCGGCCACTGGCGACGGTCACCGACGAGGCCGTCGACCGGACGCTCGAACGGCTGCGCGAGCGGGGTGCCACGTTCGAATCGGTGGAGGACCGCCCGGCCGCCGAGGGCGACACCGTCGTGGCGGACCTCGTCCGGGAAGGCCCCGAGGGCCCCGACCGGCACGAGAACGTCAGCATCGAGCTCGGGTCGGCCGCCAATCCGCCCGGCTTCGACGCCGAGCTCACCGGACTCCGGCCCGGAGACGACAAGCGCTTCACCATCCACTTCCCCGACGACTACACGGTCAAGGAAATGGCCGGCTCCGACGTATCGTACGGCGTGACGGTCAAGGAGCTCCGCCGTAAGGTCCTGCCGGCGCTCGACGACGAGTTCGCCAAGGACCTCGGCGAGTTCGACTCCCTGGCGGCATTGCGGGACCGCGTGCGGGCCGACCTGGCGGCCGAGGCCGCCGAGCAGGCCGAGCGCCAGGTGCGCGGCGAGCTGCTCGCGCAGCTGGCCCGGAGGGTCACCTTCGAGATTCCCTCGTCGCTCGTGGAACGCGAGATGGATCGACGTCTGGAGGACTTCGTCCGGCACCTGGCCCAGCAGCAGGTGGACCCGCGCGAGGCGGGCGTCGACTGGGGGCAGCTGCGCGAGGCGCAGCGCGAGTCCGCCCGGGCCTCGGTGGCGAGCGCGCTGGCCCTGGACGAGATCGCCCGCCGGGAAGGCCTCACGATCCTGCCCGAGGAGATCGACAGGGAGATCGAGCAGTTCGCCGCCCGGAGCGGCCGGACGCCGGCGGCGGTGCGTGCCCAGATCGAAAAGGAAGGCGGCACGGCCGCGCTGGCCGCACGGCTGCGCCGGGAGAAGGCGGTTGACTTGGCCTTGTCGCGTGCTAGCATCACGGAGCAAGAGGCTTGAGCCCCCTGCCCCCCGACAGGTCGTCGAACGCGTCCACCAGCCCGTCGCCACTATTCACCAGGCGAACATTCACCAGGCGAACATTCACCAGGCGAACATTCACTAGGCGAACAATGAGCCGCGCCCAGCTAGTGCCGATGGTGGTCGAGCAGACCAACCGCGGCGAACGTGCCTACGACATCTTCTCGCGGCTGCTGAAGGACAGCATCATCTTCATCGGCACGCCGATCGACGATGCCATCGCGAATCTGGCCATCGCCCAGATGCTGTTCCTGGAGGCCGAGGATCCCGACCGGGACATCATGCTGTACATCAACAGCCCCGGCGGCTCGATCACGGCGGGCCTGGCCATCTACGACACGATGCAGTTCATCAAGCCGGACGTGCAGACGATCTGCATCGGCCAGGCGGCGTCGATGGCCGCTGTGCTCCTGGCGTCGGGCGCCCCCGGCAAGCGCTTCTCCCTGCCGAACTCCCGCATCGTGATCCACCAGCCGCTGATGCAGGGGCTCGCGGGCCAGGCCACCGACATCGACATCCACGCACGTGAAATCCTGCGCATGCGCGAGCTTCTCAACGAAATCCTCGTGGAGCGCACGAATCAGCCCATGAAGCGGATCCGCGAGGACACCGAGCGCGACTACATCATGTCGGCGGACCAGGGGAAGGATTACGGGATAATCGATGACGTCATCCGGAAACGGGTGTAAGATCGGAAGCAGCTCGTCTCACGGGGCGCCGCCGCCCCGGGGAGGCCTCCACTAGCCTCCAGCCGGCCTGCGACCGAAATATCAGGCAGGCCTGCGAACCAGCGTCAAGCCGAGAGCCCCGAGCCCGAACATACATGGTCAAGAAGAACGGCGAGACCGAGATCCTCCGGTGTTCGTTCTGCAACAAGGACCAGAACGACGTCCGCAAGCTGATTGCGGGCCCCACGGTCTTCATCTGCGACGAGTGCGTCGAGGTCTGCAACGACATCATCGCCGACGACAACCGGTTCGAGAACCGGGGTGTCCGGTCGTCCCTGCCGTCGCCGCCCGAGATCAAGAAGTTCCTCGACGAGTACGTGATCGGGCAGGAGCGCACGAAGCGGAAGCTGGCGGTCGCCGTCTACAACCACTACAAGCGGATCGAGATCCAGAAGCAACCGCGCAGCCGCAACGACGTCGAGCTCACCAAGTCGAACATCCTGCTGATCGGCCCGACCGGCACGGGCAAGACGCTGCTGGCCCAGACGCTGGCCAAGCTCCTGTCGGTGCCCTTCACGATCGTCGACGCCACCACGCTGACCGAGGCGGGCTACGTCGGCGAGGACGTGGAGAACATCATCCTCAAGCTGCTGCAGGCGGCCGGGGGCGATATCGAGAAGTGCCAGCAGGGCATCATCTACATCGACGAGGTCGACAAGATCTGCCGCAAGGACGAGAACCCCTCGATCACGCGCGACGTCTCCGGCGAGGGCGTGCAGCAGGCGCTGCTCAAGATCCTGGAGGGCACGGTGGCCAACGTGCCGCCGCAGGGCGGCCGCAAGCACCCGCACCAGGAGTTCTTCCAGATCGACACGACGAACATCCTGTTCCTCTGTGGAGGCGCCTTCGTCGGGCTCGACAAGGTGATCGACCGCCGCGTCGGCAAGAAGACGCTGGGCTTCAAGGCCGACGTCAAGTCGGTCCAGCAGCGCGAGGTGGGCAGCACGCTCGAGGCCGTGGAGCCCGAGGACCTGATCAAGTACGGCCTGATCCCGGAGTTCGTGGGCCGGCTGCCCGTCGTGGGCACGCTGCACGAGCTCGACATGCCGGCGCTCGTCCAGATCCTCACGCAACCTCGTAACGCGATCACGCGTCAGTACCAGAAGCTGTTCGAATACGAGAACGTGAAGCTGAGGTTCACCGACGACGCGCTCGAGGCCATCGCCGATTCGGCCCTGTCGCGGAAGATCGGCGCGCGCGGCCTGCGCATGATCATCGAGGATCTCATGCTCGACCTGATGTACTCGGTGCCCGGCCAGAAGAAGCTGCGCGAGGTGGTCGTCACGCGGGAAGTGGTCGAAGCCAAGGACAAGTCCGTTACACTGATCGAGAAGGCCGGGTAAGCTGCCGGACAGGCAGAGTCGCGGGGCGTCGCGGTCGGCGCCGCGCCGGATTCTCATCCACAGGGTCTGATGGAACTCTACGAGACGCTCCCCATCGTTCCGCTCCGCGACGTCGTCGTCTTCCCGCACATGATGATGCCGTTCGTCATCGGGCGGCCGTCGTCGACCCGCGCGCTCGACCACGCGCTGCTCAAGGACAAGCGCATCTTCCTGGCGGCGCAGCACGACGCCTCCACGGACGACCCCCGCCCGGACGACATCTACACGATGGGTTGCGTGGCCAACGTCGTCCAGAGCCTCAAGCTGCCCGACGGCAACATCAAGGTGCTCGTCGAGGGCATCGATCGCGCGCGCGCCGTCGAATGGAAGGAAGACAAGGGCTTCTACCGCGTCGTCGTGAAGGTTCTGCCCAAGCAGAAGGAGACCTCGGGCGAGATCGAGGCCACGATGGGTCGGGTGGTGTCGCTGTTCGAGCAGTACGTGAAGCTCTCGAACAACCTCCAGTACGACGCGATGATCGCCGCCGTCCGCGTGGACGACCCCGGCAAGCTCGCCGACACGATCGCCGCCCACCTGCTGGTGGGTGTGGACGAGAAGCAGAACCTGCTCGAGATCATCTCGCCGATCGAGCGCCTGAACCGCATCGCCGGCATCCTCGAGATCGAGGTGGACAAGCTCCAGGTCGACCGCCGCATCCAGTCTCGCGTGAAGAAGCAGATGGAGAAGGCGCAGAAGGAGTACTACCTCAACGAGAAGATGAAGGCGATCCAGAAGGAACTGGGGCGCAAGGACGAGAAGGGCAGCGAGATCGACGAGCTCAAGAAGAAGATCGAGCAGTCGCGGATGCCGAAGGACGTCGAGGAAAAGGCGATCCAGGAGCTGAAGCGGCTCGAGGCGATGCCGCCGATGTCGGCCGAGGCCACCGTCTCGCGCAACTACCTCGACTGGCTCATCGCGGTCCCCTGGCACAAGAAGTCGCGGGAGAACCGCGACCTCAAGCACGCCGAGACCGTCCTCAACGAGGACCACTACGGGCTCGAGAAGATCAAGGACCGCATCCTCGAGTTCCTCGCGGTGCGCTCGCTCGTCAAGAAGCCGAAGGCCACGATCCTGACCTTCTCGGGGCCTCCAGGCGTCGGCAAGACGTCGCTGGCCAAGTCGATCGCGCGGGCGATGAACCGCAAGTTCGTCCGCCTCTCGCTGGGGGGCGTGCGCGACGAGGCCGAGGTCCGAGGCCACCGGCGGACCTACATCGGCGCCTTCCCCGGCCAGATCATCCAGATGATGAAGAAGGCCGGCACGCAGAATCCCGTGTTCCTCCTCGACGAGATCGACAAGATGTCGATGGACTTTCGCGGGGATCCGTCTGCGGCGCTGCTCGAGGTACTCGACCCGGAGCAGAACAGCACGTTCCTCGACCACTATCTCGACGTCGAGTACGACCTGTCGAACGTGATGTTCATCTGCACGGCCAACGTCCTGCACACGGTCCCCCAGGCGCTGCGCGACCGCATGGAGGTGCTGCAGCTCGCCGGCTACACCGAGCAGGAGAAGACCGAGATCGCGAAGCGCTTCCTCGCCCCGAAGGCGGTCGAGGGTACGGGGCTGACGGCGGAGAACATCGCCTTCCAGGACGAGGCCATCCAGACGATCATCCAGCGGTACACCCGCGAGGCCGGCGTGCGCAACCTGGAGCGCGAGATCTCCTCGATCTGCCGCAAGGTGGCGCGCAAGGTGGTCGTGGAGGGCAAGTCGTTCAAGGAGGACGTGACGGCCGAGAAGATCGCCGACTACCTCGGCGTGCCGCGCTTCAGGCCGACGATCGCCGAGGAGAAGAACGAGATCGGCATCGCCACCGGGCTCGCCTGGACCGAGGTCGGCGGCGAGCTGCTGGTGAGCGAGGCGACGCTGATGCCCGGCAAGGGCAAGCTCACCCTCACCGGCAAGCTCGGCGACGTCATGCAGGAGTCGGCGCAGGCCGCCCTCAGCTACGTGCGCTCCAGGGCGGCAGACCTGAACCTGGCGGAAGACTTCCACTCGAAGATCGACATCCACGTGCACGTGCCGGAAGGCGCCATCCCGAAGGACGGCCCCTCGGCGGGCATCACCATGGCCACCGCGCTCACCTCCGCGCTCACCAGGATCCCGGCGCGCCGGGACGTGGCGATGACGGGCGAGATCACGCTGCGCGGCAAGGTGCTGCCGATCGGCGGCGTCAAGGAGAAGGTGCTGGCAGCGCACCGCGCGGGCGTGACGCATATCGTGCTGCCCCGGGACAACGAGAAGGACCTGGCGGACATCCCCAAGAACGTGATGGACGCGCTGGACGTCCACATGGTGTCCACGATGGACGAGGTGCTGAAGATCGCGCTGGCCGAGCCGCTGCCGGCGAACCTGTCGGCCGCCTCGGTGGTGGGTGACGTCACGGAGCCGGCCGGCGACACGCGCCCGCACTGACGGGTCGCCGTCCGGCGGGGCCGGGAGCAGCCGGCACGTGAGGGTCCTGGGGTGCGCATCGACGCCGAGTTCGTCACGAGTGCCGCGCGCGCCGGGGATTTTCCGCGTGACGGGCTGCCCGAGGTGGCCCTCGTCGGACGGTCCAACGTCGGCAAGTCGAGCCTGATCAACGCGCTCGTGCATCGGACGATCGCCCGGACGAGCGCGGCGCCGGGCAAGACGAGGCTGGCCAACGTCTATCGCGTGCAGCGCGGGACGGCCCGGCCGCGCTACCTGGTGGATCTGCCGGGATACGGATACGCGCGGGGAGGCGACGCGGCGGCCGGGGAGTTCCGGACGCTGACCGACGCCTTCTTCGACCGCCCCGGCTCGCGGGCCGTGCTGCTGCTGGTCGACAGCCGGCACCCGGGGATTGCATCGGACATGGACGCGTGGGCGTGGCTGCAGGGGCAGCCGTGGCCGTACGACGTGGTGGGAACGAAGGTAGACAAGCTGACCCGCGCCGAACGGGCACGGGCCGGCCGGGAACTGGAAACGCTGTTTGAACGACCGGTGACGCTGATCTCTGCGCGCACCGGCGAAGGACTGGATGAACTGTGGAAGACGATCGCAAGCCTGCCAAGACCAACGGCGGCGTAGGCACCGCCACCGCCGCCCCGCCTGAGAAGCCCGCCCCGCCCGAAAAGGCCGAGCGCCCCGAGAAGGCCGAGAAGGCCTCGCCGCCGGAGCGTGCGGAGAAGGGCGACAAGGGACAGCCGTCCCAGGGCTCGGCCCATCAGACCATTTCGCTCTCGGCCATGAAGGAGATGAGCATCGCGGCGCTCACCAAGATCGCCAAGGAGCTCGACATCGCCGGCGCCAGCGGCATGCGCAAGCAGGAGCTGATCTTCGAGATCCTCCGCGTGCGGGCCGAGAAGAGCGGGAACGTCTTCTCCGAGGGCGTGCTCGAGACCCTGCCGGACGGGTTCGGCTTCCTCCGGGCGCCCGATTACAACTACCTGCCGGGCCCGGACGACATCTACGTGTCGCCCTCGCAGATCCGGAAGTTCGACCTCCACACCGGCGACACGGTCTCCGGTGTCATCCGGCCGCCCAAGGACGGGGAGCGGTACTTCGCCCTGATCAAGGTCGAGGCGATCAACTTCGAGCCGCCGGAGAAGACGAAGGAGAAGATCTTCTTCGAGAACCTCACGCCCCTGTACCCGCAGGAGAAGCTCGCGCTCGAGACCGACAGCGAGAACCTGTCGGGACGCGTCATGGACCTGCTGACACCGATCGGCAAGGGGCAGCGCGGCCTGATCGTGGCCCCGCCGCGAACCGGCAAGACGATGCTGCTGCAGAGCATCGCCAACAGCATCACGCGCAACCACCCCGAGGTCTACCTGATCGTCCTGCTCATCGACGAGCGGCCGGAAGAGGTCACCGACATGCAGCGGTCGGTGCGGGGCGAGGTCATCTCCTCCACCTTCGACGAACCGGCGCAGCGTCACGTGCAGGTGGCCGAGATGGTGATCGAGAAAGCCAAGCGCCTCGTCGAGCACCGGAAGGACGTGGTCATCCTGCTCGACTCGATCACGCGTCTGGCGCGGGCCTACAACACCATCGTGCCGGCCTCGGGCAAGGTGCTGTCGGGCGGCGTGGACAGCAACGCCCTGCAGCGTCCGAAGCGGTTCTTCGGCGCGGCACGGAACATCGAGGATGGCGGCTCGCTCACCATCGTGGCCACGGCGCTCGTCGACACCGGCTCGCGCATGGACGAGGTGATCTTCGAGGAGTTCAAGGGAACCGGCAACATGGAGATCCACCTGGATCGGAAGCTGACCGATCGCCGGGTGTTCCCCTCGATCGACATCTCGAAGAGCGGCACCCGCAAGGAGGAGCTCCTGCTGCCGAAGGACGAGCTCAACCGCGTGTGGGTCCTCCGCAAGGTGCTCACGCCGCTCTCCCCCAGCGAGGCGATGGAACTGCTGCTGTCGAAGATGGGCAAGACCAAGACCAACGCGGAGTTCCTGGCGGCCATGGCCGCCGGCAAGTCGTAGCGAGGCCCTGGCCCGGCTCCTCCACACGGGCGCGAGCGCCCGCGCTGGAGGCCGTTCGGTCTCCCCGGCCTGGGGATGGATCCGGGGGCACGGGGTGGTCTGATATACTCGGAGGTTCCAGCAGGTTCCGGGGGAGTGGCCGTGAGAGAAGGTATCCATCCGAAGTACGAGCAGGTCGAGGTTCGCTGCGCCTGCGGAAACACGTTCACGACGCGCTCCACCAAGCCCGAGCTGCACCTCGAGATCTGCTCCGCCTGCCACCCGTTCTTCACCGGACGGCAGAAGCTCATCGACACCGAGGGCCGCGTCGAGCGGTTCACCAAGAAATTCGGCGCCCAAACCTCCGAGCAGCGCAAGACGGCCGAAAAGGCCGCGAAGGCCGCCCGTGTCGGCAAGACGGGCGGCGCAAAGAAGAAGGCCAAGGCCCCCGCGACCACCGCCAGCGCGTGAGCTGACGCTGGGGGTTCTGCGCTCAGACTCTCAGGGTTCAGCGTCCTCGACCGTCAGTCGGCGGAGGCCGGACGCCTGACGGACGGGACCCTCGCCATCCTGAGCAGCGGGACGCCGCCCGCGGCGGCCTGACCCAGCTTGCGATCGAGCCGCCCGAGCCGGTACTGGCCTGCCAGCCGCCGCGCCGGGCTCCCGTCCATCTGCAGCGACCGCACGGCGAAGGACCGCGCCGCCCCGGGATCCCGGCGGCGATGCTCGTGGTACACCGCCAGCGCTTCGGCCGCTTCGCGCACGGCTCGCGCTCCGCAGCCCGGCTGCTCCAGCAGCCGCTGCCACGCCCGCGCCGCCTGCTCGTGTCGCCGGAGGCGCCGGCAGAGCACGGCCTCCGCACGCAGGGCCTCGGCCGTCGGGCCGCCGCCCATCCGGGCGGCGCGCACGAAGCAGTCCAGCGCCTCGTCCACCATCCCCGCGCGCTCGTAGAGCCGGCCGATACCGAGCGCCTCGCGCGAGGTGGACGCGGCCGCCGCCCCGCCGTCGAGCAGGCGCATCGTGTGCGCCGTCACCATCGCAAGCGACAGCAGGTCCAGCCGGTTGTGCTCCAGGACCGGCACGAGCGCCGTGGCGTCGCCGCCGTGCACGTAGTCGAAGTACCGGGCCGGGATCTCGATGCCGGGCACGTCACCGGTCCGCTCCAGGCCGAACAGCACGCGCTCGAGCATGCCGAGACGACACCCCTCGTCAGGGCCGCGCCAGAGGCGCCGGGCCGGATGCAGCAGATCCACATGCGGCATCGCCTCGAACGGCGCGGGCATCCGGTGCATCACGCATCGCGTCTCGAGCAGCGGGACGTCGAACGTCTTGCCGTTGTAGGTCACGATGGTCGTCGCACCGGCGGCGAGCTCGTCGACGGCGGCCAGCAGGTGGCGCTCGGCCACGAAGCTCGACAGAAAGAACTGCCGGACGTGGAAGGCGTCGTCGGCAAACCAGCCGCAGCCCACCAGGAACGCGTAGGTCCCGGCGCCGCCGGCCAGGCCGGTCGTCTCGAGATCGACGAAGAGCGCCCCGTCGGGCCCACTCGCCCGCTGCGCCAGCAGCGGGAGCCGGGGCCAGCCGCCGGGCGGCACGGCGTCGGCCACGCGAAACCGCCCATACCGATGGTCCGGGTGGTAGGTGTGGTCCACGACCAGGAAGCGCGCGCCGTCGACGTCGTGCCACCGGCCGCCGAGCACGCCGGCGACGCCGGCCACGTCCACCTCCGCGGTCGCCCGTGCGCGCGCCGGCGCGCGCACCTGGTCGCCGAGCACGGCGCGCAGACGGTCGCCGAGCGATCTCATCCCGGCAGGGCCCCGGCGTTCCGTGCCTCGAGCAGTTCCAGCAGGCGCAGCGCCACCGTCCTGGCCAGCGGGCCGGTCTGGCCGATCGGCCCCACGCACGTCGGGCAGCCATGCTCGCACGCACAGCCGGCGACGAGCTCGCGCGTGCGCCGGCGCAGCTCGCGGTCCATTGCGAAGAGGGGCTCGCTGAAGCCGATGCCCCCGGGATAGGCGTCGTACACGAAAATGCGTGGCTCGTCGGACAGGGCCACCGGCTCGCCCGGACGCGACGCATCGGGCGACTCACCGCGATCGCCCCCGCCGATCGCGATGCCGATGTCCTGCCGGTCGCACATCAGCAGGAGCTGGGAGACCTGGCGCATGGCGAAGGACAGGCCCACGATGCCGTCGCGCCGGTCGTCGGCGGCGAAGGGCAGCGCCGCCATCACGTCGGCCGGCACGGTCAGCCAGTAGGCCGTCGTGTGCATCTCCTGCTCGGGCAGATCCAGCTCGCCGGAGCCCACGTTCTCGTTGGTGTGGAACTTGATCTTCTTGAAGCCCACGACCCGGGTGGACACGTGCACCTCGCCGTGCGACCGCGTGCCGCGATCGACGGCGAAGGTGTCGAGTACGGTGACCTTCGTGTAAGTGATCGCATCGGTGTAGTAGTCGCAGTCGATCCGGCGGACGTACGCCTTCCGCCCGTCGAAGTCGAGCCGCTCCACCTGGTAGAGCGCGCCCTCCACGAGATAGATGGCCTTCTCGTGGAGCGTCGACGGGCCGCTCGAGAAGCTCGTCTCGCCGATCACGTCCGCGCCGTGCGTGGTATCCACCACGACGAAGTTGTCCGACGAGATCGAGCGCAGGCTGACCGCATCGGCCGGGTACGACTCGTTGGTCCACTGCCACACGCCGCCGGCAGCGTCCCCGCCACTCAGGTGTACGAAGCCGCCATCGGCGAGCGCACCGAGCACCTCCTGCACGTCCGGGGCGTCATCGGGACCATCGCGGCGTGCGCCGTAGGCCTCGTCGGTGGTGAACGGCAGCTCGAAGGCCGCGCACTTGACGTGATCGACCAGGATGTGGAGGTTGTCGGGGTTGACGAGCGCGTGCTCGGGTGACGCGTCGAAGAAGTACGCGGGGTGGCGGACGACGAACTGGTCGAGCGGCGCGCTGCTGGCCACGAGCACCGCGGCCGACCGTCCGCTGCGGCGCCCCGCCCGGCCCGCCCGCTGCCAGGTGGCGGCGATCGTCCCGGGATAGCCGGCCATCACGCACACGTCGAGCGCGCCGATGTCGATGCCCAGCTCGAGGGCATTGGTGGAGACGACGGCGCGGACGCTCCCTTCCCGCAGCCCGCGCTCCACCTCGCGCCGCCGCCGCGGCAGGTAGCCCCCGCGGTACCCCCGAATCTCCTCGCGCCCGCCGGGCGCGCCCGGGAACTCCTCCTTCAGATAGGTGGTGAGGATCTCGGTGGCCAGCCGGCTCTGGGCGAACACGATGGCCTGCAGCTTCCGCCGCAGGAACTCGGCCGCCACCCGCCGGGTCTCGGCCAGGTACGAGCGGCGGATGCCGAGCTGGGCGTTGACGACCGGCGGGTTGACGAACAGGAAGCACTTCTCCCCGCGGGGCGCGCCGCTGTCGGCCACGAGCTCGAAGGGCCGCTCGACGAGCGCCTCGGCCAGCTCGCGGGGATTGGCGATGGTGGCCGACGAGCAGATGAAGGTCGGGTCGGACCCGTAGTGCCGGCAGATGCGCCGCAGGCGGCGCAGGACGTTCGTGAAGTGGCTGCCGAAGACGCCACGATACGCATGCAGCTCGTCGATCACGACGAAGCGCAGGTTCTCGAGGAGCTTGGCCCAGCGAGGATGGTGGGGCAGGATGCCGGCGTGGAGCATGTCGGGATTGCTCAGCACGACATGCGCGCGGCTGCGGATGGCGCGCCGGGCATCCTGTGGCGTGTCGCCGTCGTAGGTGTAGACGCCGACGTCGGCGTGTCCCGACAGCGCCTCGGACAGCCCGTGCAGCTCGGCGAGCTGATCCTGCGCGAGCGCCTTGGTCGGAAACAGGTACAGCGCCCGGGTCGACGGATCGCGCAGCACGGTGCTCAGCACGGGCGCGTTGTAGCAGAGCGTCTTGCCGGACGCGGTCGGCGTGGTGACGACGACGTGGCGACCGGCCAGCGCGTGGGCAATTGCCGCCGCCTGGTGCGTGTAGAAGCGCTCGACGCCGCGCCCCCGCAGCACGTCCAGGAGCCGCCCGTCCACGCCCTCCACCGGCTCGTAGCGCGCCTCGCAGGCCGGCAGGCGCCGCACGGCCGTGACCCATCCGTCCGGCGTGTCGGCCTCGCCCCGGCCGCCGGTGAGCCGGTCGAGCACGAGCGCCAGCGCCGCGTCTGCCCCCGTCCGGCGGCGCACGAGGCCCGCCGGAGCACGCCTCCCGTCGTCGCCGAGCCGATCGGACCGACCGGGACCGGGCTGGACCTGCTGCATGGCGAACGATCATAAGGCGAAAGATCGGGCGCCTCAAGGCGTTTCTGGCGGTACAATCCCGATGTGATCACCCGGGGCATCCGCGAGTTCGTCGACCGCGACTGGAACGCCGTCCGGGAGGCCAAGGACGCGTACTGGGCGGCGCGCATCGGCCGACTGGGCCCCCTGGAGGGCCTGCGCATCGCCGACGAGCTGCGGCGGCAGGCGCTCCTCCGCGATCCGTCCTGGCCCGACGCCGGCGAGCGACAGGCGGATCTCGCGTCTCACATCCGCGTGGCCGGACTGCTCCGCCGTGTCGATCGCGCCCGCCGCCCTTGAGCTGCTCGCCTCGCTCGCACCGGTGCTCGCACGCTGGGGCCGGTGGTACGTGTTCGGGGCGCAGGCGGTCGTCGCGCACGGCGTTCCGAGGCTCAGCGCCGACGTCGACGTGACGCTGGCGCTCGTGCCGGACGACCCCCCACGGTTCGTCGAGGACATGCGGGAGGCCGGCTTCACGCTCCGCGTCGAGGACGCCGACTTCGTCCGCCGGACGCGCGTCCTGCCGTTCGTCCACGAGTCGACCGGCATGCCGCTCGACGTCGTGCTGGCCGGCTCGGGCCTCGAGGACGAATTCCTGGATCGAGCCGTGTGGACCGACATCGGCGGGACCCGCGTGCCGCTCATCGACGTGAGCGATCTCGTCATCGCCAAGATCCTGGCCGGGCGCCCCAAGGACATCGACGACGCCAGGGCGCTCTGGCGAGCCCATCGTGGAGGCGTCGACGAGCCTCGCATCCGAGACTGCCTGAGCCTGCTCGAGCGGGCGCTCGATCAGAGCGACCTGCTGCCCGCCCTGGCGCAAATCACCGACGCCATCGACCCATCCCGAGGAGAATCCGAGTGACGAACCCCTCCCGATCCTTCCGTGCCCGCCTGCGCGCCGGCGACCGGCTCGTGGCCCCGCTCGTGACGCTGGGCTCCCCCGCCGTGGCCGAGCTCCTGGCCGCCGTCGGCTTCGACTGGCTCTTCCTCGACGCGGAGCACTCGGCCTACGGCACGCCGGATCTGCAGGCCCTGATGCAGGCCGCCGGCGCCACGCCGTGCGTCGTGCGGCTCTCGGCCGGCGAGGAGGTGCCCATCAAGCAGGCGCTCGACGTGGGAGCCGCCGGCATCATCGCGCCGCAGGTCAACTCGGTGGAGCACGCGCGGCGCATCGTGAGCGCCGCGAAGTACGCGCCGATGGGCCAGCGCGGCCTGGGTGTGGCGCGCGCGCACCGCTACGGCCTCGACGTGCGCGGGTACCTGGAACGCGCCAACGAGGACACGGCCGTCATCGTCCAGGCCGAGCACCGCGACGCCGTGCGGCACATCCGCGACATCGTGCGGGTCGAGGGCGTGGACGCCGTGCTCATCGGCCCCTACGATCTGTCCGCGAGCCTGGGCCGGCCCGGCGCCGTCGATCATCCGGAGGTGGTGGAGGCCATCGCCCGCGTGCGGGATGCGTGTGCCGACGCGAAGCTCCCCATCGGCATCTTCGGCCTCGACGCCGACGCCGTCCGCCCCTACGTGGAACAGGGGTTCACGCTGATCGTGGCCGGCGTGGACACGGTGCTGATGGCCAGCGGCGCCGCCGCGCTGCTGGCCGATGTCCGAGCAACCCGCGGCTGATTCCGGCCAGGCGCCAGCCCAGGGATGCGACGCGGCCCCGGTGACCTACGTGCGAAACGGGCAGCGCCGTGGGGCGGCGACCGTAACACCACCCGCATCCTGCCTATCGTCTCCTGCGGCGGCGTGGCGCTGCTCTTCAGCACCCGCTCGATCCGACCGGACGATAGGCGCCATGAACGGCCTCCTGGCACACGTTGACGGAACCGCCGTTATGCGATCTCGCCCCCCCCCACAGCCGCGATGTTGCCTTCCGCCACGTGGTACGGCGTCGGCACTCCGGATGCGATTATTTCGCAGCTCAATACCCTGCCTGCCGGTGCCCCTGTCAACGCTTCGATGGCTGCCTCGCGGCCGACCACGCATGACTCGGGGTCAGGATGGGTCGCTACTCCTTTCCTGTATGACTCTTTCATTCACGACTCCACGCCGGTTTATCCCGGCGCACACCACGGGCTGCTAGTCGTCAGGGCAGACCACCAGAGTACAACTGGCAACGCCGAAGCGATGCCCACAAGTGGACACCCGACTCCGTGAGCCAGTCTCCCAAGGGCGCAGCCTCGTTCTCACTCAACCCACGCTGCCCCCGATAAGCAGCTCCGTACGTGCACCCGCCTCGGCGGCCAGGCCTTCAATCCGCCCCACATTCCGAGCTCTACGCAGCGTGCGCGACGTTTGTCTCCGGAACAGGAATCCGCGGGATCTCGACAAGTCCGGCCAGGTACGTTCGGGTTTCCAGCAGCGTCGAGGCCACGAGATTCGCCCCGGTATCCCGCAGCACCTGCGTGCTATCGTCCGCCAGCGCCGGCGGTCCCCAGCGCCCCACCAGGATTCGGACGTCGGGCAACGCAGCGCGCAGTCTCTTGACGAGATAACGCGTCTTCGACGACGGACTGGGTGGCAGATCGGCGAAGCACACGACCGAGACCCCTTGCGTGTGCACGAGCGCCAGCAGTTCCGAGGCCT
>Ga0302046_10002691_pt1 | contig 16466 bp, 18 predicted proteins | sample RVTome_11_FD_200261 | JGI IMG/M metagenome (GOLD analysis project Ga0302046, IMG submission 200261) | Soil microbial communities from uranium-contaminated site in the Upper Colorado River Basin, Wyoming, United States - RVT147D111 (version 2) ...
CATCGAAGTGCGCGATGCCCAGGGGAACGTGATCTCGTCGGCCAACGTGACCGTCGGTCCGTAGCGCGGCTGGTTCTTCGGCGAATCGCTGTCCGCCGGTATGTCGGTGCCCGAACCCGAGGTTGACTGCGCTATCGTGGGCGCGGGACCCGCCGGAGCCGTACTCGGCCTGCTTCTCGCGCGGCAGGGACTGCGGGTCGTGCTTCTGGAGGCCTGCTCCGATTTCGAGCGCGAGTTCCGCGGAGACACGCTGCATCCCTCCGTGATGGAGATCATGGACGAGATGGGTCTGGCCGAACGGATCCTCGAGCTTCCCCACACCCGGATCCACCGGGGGATCGGCGAGACTTCCCACGGGGAGATTCCTTTTTACGACTTCACCCGCCTCAAGACCCGGTTCCCCTACGTGGTCATGATGCCGCAGTCCCGCTTTCTCGAGTTCGTTACCGGGGAGGCCGCGCGATTCCCAGGGTTCGAGTTGCGGATGGGGGCGGGCGTTCACGAGCTCGTAGAGGACGCGCAGGGAACGATCCACGGAGTGCGGTATCAGGACGGGCCGGCGGTGCGGGAGGTTCGCTCCCGCCTGACGGTCGGCTGCGACGGGCGGGGCTCCCGCCTCCGTCGCCTGGCGCGCCTCGGGGTGGTTGGGAAATCACCGCCCATAGACGTGTTGTGGTTCCGACTCCCGCGTCACGGATCGTCGGAGGAAAAGGGATTTCGCAGCCTCATCGGGTCCGGATACATGCTCGTGCTCGTGGACCGTGGCGACTATTGGCAGGCAGGGTGTGTCATCAGAAAGGGGGACTTCCGCAGACTGCGCGAGAAGGGCCTGACGGCGTTCCGGGAATCGATAGCGAAGATGGCGCCGGAATTTGGCGGGCGACTCGAAAGCCTGAACGACTGGAGCCGTATATCCGTGCTCTCGGTCCAGTCCATGAGGCTCTCGCGCTGGTGGAGGCCGGGACTCCTGCTGATCGGAGATGCAGCACACGTCATGTCGCCTATAGGCGGCGCGGGCATCAGCCTCGCGATTCAGGATGCCGTCGTCACCGCCAACGAAGTAGCGAAGCCGCTCGGGAAACGTGCGCTCGAAGAGGCACACCTCGTGAGCGTCCAGCAGCGGCGATTGCCGGCAGTCCTCATCGTCCAGAGCTTTCAGGCGTTGGTGGAAAAGTTTCTCGTCTCCCCCGCCCTGGACGAGCGAGGCCGTTTCCTGGTGCCCTGGCTGCTGCGTCTCCCGCTCGTCGGCGCACTGCCGACGCGTCTTGTGGGGTTGGGTCCATGGCGCGTTCACGCAAAGGCGTAGGGCGCCGCGGGGCGGGCCCCGCGTCAGCGGCGAACAACTGTCAGGTCGAGACAGTCGAGCAGCTTCTCCCTAAGGGAATGAAGGCGCTCCACGGGTCTCCGCTCACCCCCGTCGCCGTCCCACGTCCGGGCGTCCGCGGCCGCGTGCAGATCTCCGGCCTCGGAAGGCGGAAGTCCCAGCTCGCGGCTCGCGGCCGTCCATGACTTCTCGCCGTAGGCTTTGCCTGTCAGGGAATAACAGACGGCACCGATCGGTTCAAGGAGCGCTCCGGCCGCCGGCCCCATCTTTGGCCGGCCGCGGACCCAGCCGCGACGCGCGGCCCGGCCGTCGGTATACCATCCGCTGTCGGGTTCGATGTTCCACTCGAACCTGTTCCGGATCGCTTCCAGAATGTCGAAGAATTCCTCGAGCGTCATAGGCCAGATCTCCCGGGTGCGAACCCTTTCGGCAACATGTACGAACGACTAGACCGAGCGTAGCGCTCCGGCGCCGCTTTGTAAGTAGTACCCGGGTCCGGGGATATGGCACCAAAGTGCGGGAATCGTTGCTCCTGGGACGTCCCCGGGCTTTCATAGAGGGACGGGCCTGATCGCGAAAGAGCCCGGGATGGAGGTGCTCGCCATGATTTCCCGACAGCCTGTACTCGCGGCCCTTGTGTGGTTTCTTGCACCCGCCGTGCAGGGAATTCACGTCGATACCGAAGGGCACCCCTCCCGCGGCGCGGCCGCCGCCGCTGTCACGATCGTCCAGTTCGGAGACTTCGAATGCTCCCGATGCCGCGACATGGACGCCACGCTGAAAACTTTCGGAGAGAACTATCCCGACCAGGTGCGCCTGGTCTTCCGGCAGTTGCCCCTGAACAGCGTCCACCCTCATGCCCAAAAGGCGGCGGAAGCCTCGCTGTGCGCCCTGGAACAGGAGCGGTTCTGGGAGTACCACGACTTGCTGTTCGGGAACCAGGAAGCCCTGGGTATCGACGCCCTCAAGGCCCGGGCGGCGGTTCTCGGCCTCGATACGGAGCGGTTCGACGCGTGTCTCGATTCCGGAGAGATGGCCGAAGCCGTCGATCGCGACATCCAGGCCGCGATCGACGCGGGCGCCTACAGCACGCCGACGCTCTACATCAACGGCCAGATGTTGACAGGGAGTTGGCCCTATCGGGATGTCGAGCGGCTCATCGAGGCCGAGTTGTTCCGGATCATGGGCGAAGAACTGGAAAGATAGCGTCGATCGTCACAACCCGTACATATGCTCATCCGGATCGACGACGTTGTCCTGCCAGTCGAGCATGTCGGCGGCGGCCTCGACGGTCGCAGCCTGTCCTGCTTCGACCATCCCTTCGAGCACGCCGCGCTGTTCCGCGTCGAGCGCGCCGCGGTCGAGAGCTTCTCGCCAGCTCCTGAACTCGCGTTTATCCCAGGGCAGTGCCATCCATACCTCCCGCGGCGGGCCGGAATTCCACGTCCGTGCCGTCTTTAAAGAATAGCTGCAGATGCTTGCGGTTCAGCCGGAATTGGGACAGGACACCGCACACGTCCCCGGCCGTCGCGTCCTCCGAGGACGCACGCGCCCATCGGTTCCGGCGGCTGGTGTGTTCGAACCGGATATGGCTTCCGTCCCGAAACTCCAGCACGGCCCGATTGAATTCGGTGTTGGCGACGGACCGGACCGCGTGGGCGCGTGTGAACTCTTTCGATGTCATTTGTCATCTCGCTGAGGGCGCGTATCGTTTTTCGCGAGAACCTGACCGGAGAACGGCGTGATCCGCACGTCGACGACCGCCGGGCGGCCCGAGCGAACGTCGTCCATCGCCTTGCCCAGCGTATCGGTCAGGTCCTTCCTGTCGCAGACTTCGAACGCGGAGACGTTCCCCGACGCCCGGGCAACGTCGGCGAGCCGCGTTCCGGACGTCGTCGTCGCCCAGAACGTGTCGTTCCGCATCGCGGTTCCGTGCGGGTGGACTCCGAGGGTCGAATATTTGGGAGCGTTCCATCCTCCGTTGTTGTAAATGACCGTGAGGAACGGGATGTCGTACGTGCTCGCGACCCAGTACGCGCTGCCGGGCACGCCGAACTGGTAACAGCCGTCCCCGACCAGAACCACGACTTCCGAGTCCGGTGAGGCCAGCTTCGCGCCCAGCGCGGCGTTGATCCCCCAACCGAGGCCTGTGCCTCCGCTGTTCAGATAACTGCCCGGCCTCGATAGCTTCAGCACCGAGGGGATGACCTCGGTCGAGGTGGGCGCTTCGAAGACGACGACCGTGCGTTCGTTGACCAGATCCCGAACCCCCTGACTGAGCTCGGCCGCCGTGATCGGACCGAACACGGGCGCCTCGGCGGCCGCGGGCAGCGATAGCCGCCGGGACCGGATCCACTCCCGCCGGGCGTCGGCGCCGGCGGGCCGGAGTCCGACCTCGTCGAGGAGCTGGTCGAGAGCCTGGGCGGCATCGGCCTGAAACGACCACCGGCACGGGTAGTGCCAGAAGCCCATGCCGGCTTTCACGGGATCGACGTCGACATGAACGACGTGCGCTCCGGGAGCGGGACGGACCTTCGACTTGAGCCACGGGACGTCGACGTCGATCAGAAGGATCAGGTCGGCGTCTTCGATCAGCGTGTTCCTCCTGTAGCCAAGGTGATGCGGGTGATCGCCCGGGAAGTTCATGTACGACGGGCTGACCTCGGTGACCCCGATCGCCGCGCGCTCCGACAACGCGACCAGCTTCCCGACTGCGCCGGGGTAACGGCCGAGATAGCTCGTGACGACGAGAGGGCGGGACGAAGAGATCAGGAGATCCCGCAGGTCCGCGACGGCTCCGGCGGGCAACCCCCCGAGGCGCGGGGTCGGCCAGTCGGCGGTTTGCTCCCGGGCTTCCGGCGCCGCGCCTTCCCAGACCTCCCGCGCCCCGGTGAGATACACCGGGCCCTGGGGCTCCATCGTGGCGAGCTGCACGGCGCGGAGGACGACGCTGTCGACCGTTTCGGGAGCCCGCAGCTGGTAGCACCACTTCATGTACTGGGCGACGATCTCCTCCTGGCGCGGGGCGTCCTGGAGATCGTGGATGAACTCGTTGCGCCCGCCGCGAAGACCCGCGTTCTCGGTGACGGGTGACAATCCCGCGACGACGATCGCCGGGATGCGTCCCCGCGCGGCGTTGTGAACGCTGCCTCCAAGATTCTGCGTCCCGACGTCGACGTGGACGAGAACCAGTTGCGGCCGCCGTGTGACCATCGCGTACCCGTGAGCTGCGCTGAGCGCGGTCATCTCGTGGGGGCACACGACGACCTGGGGCATTCTCTCTCCCCGCTCCCTCATCCGCGCGAAGCCCTCGATGAAGGCCGGATGATCGCTGCCCAGATTCGCGAAGATATAGTCGGAGCCGAGACGCGCCGCCAGGCTCAGCAAACGTTCGGCGCATGTCGGGCGGTCCGTCACCGGGGAAGTATCAGACGAACGCGACCGGGATGTCCAGGCTGCTCGGGCGAAAACGTCACGACGATCGTCGTCACGACCCGAACTGGCGCGCCGTTACGGTTCTTACCGCCACTGGCCGACCGCAGCGGCCGCGGCTTGCCGGAGGAGTTACGAGAGGGCGCGGACCAGGACGACGATACCGGAAAGCCCCGAAAGGGCGAGAACGAGCGGGCGGACCGCCCTATCGGGCAGGAGATGCCGGACGGGCGCCGCGACGGCGAAGCCCAGAACCATCGCCGGGACGAGGAACAGGGCCAGGAGGATCTCGTCGAGCCCGAACCGACCGACGAAGGCCAGCGCCAGAACCGAGAGCGACGTCCCCACGAGGAAGTAGCCGCCGAGCGTGCCGCGAAGCTTCGGTCCGCCGGAGCGCTGGTAGAGGAGCGCCATGGGCGGCCCGCCGATCGAGGAGATCGTGCCCATGAGGCCCGACAGGGATCCCGCGAGAACGGTAGCGAGGCGCCCCGGCTCGACTTCGAGTCCCGCCGCGCTGAGGAAGACGGCGAGGAGGACCAGGCTGGAAAACACGATATCGAAGAGCTGCCCGGACGCAACCACGAGAAACGCGGCGGCGCCGACGATCCCGACGACGCGTCCCGCAAGCGCCATCCCCACCCCTTTTAGGTCGACGTGCGCACGGTCGCGGCGGACGACCAGCGCGGTCAGCGCCAGGCTGGATGCCATCAACGGCCCTGGGATGAAAGGCGGGTAGATGAGCAACAGCATGGGCGCGGAGAGCATGCCCATGCCGAACCCCGCCGCCGACTGGACCGCGGCGCCGGCCGTAGTGACGGCCAGAATCAGCAGGGCGTCCGTGAGACTGAAAGGTAATCCAGGCATCCGACCCGTTTTCGATGATCCGTCAATTCCGTTGGGAGGTAAAGCCGGTGATTTTCAGCACGGCGGGCGGCACGGGTGAATCCCGCCGGTTCGTCCGCGATGAACGGATAGTCCTGCCGAACCCAACTTTCCTGTCCGAAACTCCCGGCTCGTGGCTCTACCGAACGAGCCCAGACAACGCAGATTTTGCGCTAACTTGATGCAAACTCAGGTCCAGACGAGCATCGCCATCCCGCCGGCCGGCATCGTGGTCGCCGACTCGAGCGCGCGAGTGCGCGGTACGCTCGCGCAGGCGATTCGGTACCAGTCCGACATGCGGGTCGTGGCCGCCTACGAAACGACCGAGGACACCTGGCGGTCTCTCCGGCAATGCCAGCCGGAGATTCTGCTGCTCGACTGGAGGCTTCCCGAGGCGGGTGCGATGACCCTCCTGCGCCGTCTGGGTCCCGGCTCGGACCTCAACGTCATCCTTCTGACCGAAGAAAAGAACCCGGACGTACTGGCCCAGGCCATGATCCTGGGCGCCAGGGGGGCCATCAGCGGGTCTTCAAGGCCAGAGACGGTGCTGCGCTGCGCCCGTGCTGTGCTGGCCGGCGAGCTATGGTTCAGCCGGAGGGTCACCCGCGCGCTTCGGGACCACATCGTTACCAGCGCACCCCGGCAATTCTTCCCGGTTCTCGAAGAGATCCTCACGAGGCGGGAAACCGATGTCGTCCAGGCCATCTCCCGCGGCAGGACGAACCAGCAGATCGCGGCAGAGTTGGGGATCAGCTCCCTGACCGTTCGCCACCACCTCAAGGCCGTCTTCGGAAAGGTGCACGTATCGAGCCGCCTCGAGCTGGCGCTTCTGGCCGTGAAGAACCGATTGTGAGTCGTTTCGGAGGCCCGCGGACAAGCGTGTATACTCTCGATATTGTGAAGAAGCCCCTGCTGCTGTCCACGCTTCTCGTGGCGTTCGCGTTCCAGGCCCGGTCCGACGAACCCCACGGGGATTCCGAGTTCGTCTTCGCCCGCGTCCAGTTCACGATGAGCCTCGAGGCGCTCTTCGAGGCCGAAGCCCCCTGGCACCACGACTACCCCTTTTCCGAACACTTCTATCTGGGGATCCTGCGCGAGGTGACATCCCTCCGGACGACCGGGGACGCCTACGAGATCGTCCAGCTCGGGAGCGACGACATATTCCGGTACCCGTTCCTCTACGTTTCGGAGCCGGGCTTCATGCAGCTCACGCCCGGGGAGGTCGAGAACCTTGGAGAGTACCTCGATCGGGGCGGGTTCATCATGTTCGACGACTTTCGGGGAGAAGATTTCTACGTCCTGCAGGCCTACCTGCAACGGGCGTTTCCCGACCGGGAGATGTTTCGGCTCGATGCGACCCATCCGCTGTACAGCGCTTTTTACACGATCGATAGCCTCGACTCGATCGAGGCCCCCTATATGGATGCCAGGTTCAGCGGAAATCCCGAGTTCTGGGGCATGCACGACGACCGCGGGCGTTTGATGTTCGTGGCGAACCACAACAACGACATCGGAGAGTTCTGGGAGGGTCTCGATCGCGCTGATGATCCGCTCCGCCCCGCGATCGACGCTGTCCGCCTCGGCGTCAACTATATGATCTACTCGATGACACACTGAGGGTACGCCGTCGCGTTCGGTTTCCGGTTTCCGATTTCAGGGAAGTTTTGCCGGATTCCGCTCCGGAAACGGCTCTGGCGCCAGGGAGTTCCTGTGCTATCTGCCGCTCCTGGCGTGCTTTGTCGGACTCGGGGCCTCGTTCTCCAAATGGACCGCGACCTGCATGAGTGACCGCATTCAGTCAACCACTGTCCCGGGAGATGACCGTGAATGACAAGTACGCGGGCGTCAGCGTCACGCCTAACAATATCGAAGCCTCAGTCCGTCCTACCGGCGAGCGCTGGGCCGTCCCGATCGGTGACGAGGGGATAGCGGAGATTGCGGGACATCTTCAGGCGGCCGGTCCAGAAGTTGTCGTCCTGGCCGCCCACGGCCGGCGGGAGCTGCCCGTCGCCGGGCGGCTGGTCACCAAGGGGCTGCGCTGTGCGTTCGTCCCTCCCCTTCAGGTCCGCGACTTCGCGCGGATGATCGGCCGCGCGAGTCACCTTTCTCACAAGGAGGCCGACATCCTGGCGCACTTTGCCGAGCTGGTCCGGCCGGTCGAGCGGGCCCTGTCCCCCGACCAGGTGGCCCACCTTGCGGCGATCGAGCGGCGGTGCTCCGACCTTCGGCAGATGATCGAGCTGGAGCGGAGCCGCTGGGCCGACGCGGTTCCCATCGTCCGCCGGGACCTGCGCCTCCACGTTCAGTACCTCGAGCGCAACCTGCTGGCCATCGAAGAGGACTTCAACCTGACGGTGAGATCCAGCCCCATCTGGCGCTGACTCGCCCAGGTCATTCGGATTCCGCGAGGGCAGGCGCCACATCGCGTGGGAGGCCGCCCGGGTACTCGAGCGGAGACTCGAGTCGGGCGGTTTTCTCTTCTGTTTCGACTGGTCCGAAGCCCACGACTTCGCCGACGCAGGCGGCGGGCCTGATGCCGTCACTCGGTGCCGGCCGAAATCCACATCGACCCTGCCGCGCCCGTCGCCCTGTCCCGCACCACGACACGCAAGCGGCCGGCCTGTCCATCGGTGCTGATAGGCTTCTGGAAGAGGAACCCGGTGTCTAGCGCGTTCTGGTAGCCCTCCTCGGTCAGGTTGACCGGCAGGGTTTCCGACGGCAGGACAGCCACCGAGCCGTCTTCGGCGGACTCGAAGAACGCCGCGAAGTCGAGGGTGCCGACGCGACGTCCGTCGGTCTGGACGAGCGTCAGGTCGTTCATATCGATGAGGACCAGGAGCCGGTAGCCCTCTTCTCCGTCCGGCGCAGCGCCGGCTCGTCCGACCAGACCGATCGAAGTCGCGTCGAGCGGGCTTGCGAGCATTTCAGCGAGACCGGGAAGAGTCGCGGAGTCCGGGTCCTGGAACGCGAAATAACCCGGCCGGTGCTGAACGCTTGCATCCTCCCGATCGACCACCTCCACGTCCAGCGTTCGGAAACTGCCGTTCTCGCCGGCCTGGCTGGGATAGAACCCTAGCGAGTAGGTCAGCTGCGTGTCGGCAACGGCCCGCCCGATAGCCTCTCCGACGCTGTTGGTCCCGTAGTAACCCCGTCCCCCGGTCATCTCGGCGATGGTACGCATGACACCCTGGAGGTACGCGTCGTCGTCGGTCGTGCCCGGTCCCCTCACGTCGACAGGGTAGATGGCTATATTGTTTGCGGTCAGCAGATGCCCCACACGTTCCATCCACAATAACGTCGTCAGCCCGACTTCCTGCGTGAGGTCGGTTTGTCGACGCGGATAGAAGGTGAAGGGGAAGCGGCCGGAAAGCCACACCAGGTTCTTGCGTCCGGGTAGCCCCTCGAGGTGGTGCGCGATGACCTCCAAAGCCGTGAGCGTCCGTTGCGCACGATTCTCGAGGAAATAGTCTCCCGTCAGTCGCGAGAAACGGCCCTCGAAGGCCACGAGCCCCGCGTTCCGGTCGCGAAACTCGACCAGGGCGCGGTCGACTCCGGCAGAGTTGAGGCCTGTCTCGAATCCGCCGTTGCTGTCCGAACTCTCGAGCGCGAGGGACTGTTCCGGTTCCAGTTCGCCCACGAGGCGAAGGAGCTCCTGGGGGTTGCGCGTGAAGTCGTGAACGATCCTGAACTCGTTGCCCAGTTCGTAAAGCGCCAGGCGCCCCGCCTGGTCGAAGGACTGCATGAACTCGAGGAGCAGCCTGTTCATGAAGATCTGGTCGGCGGTGGGCGTGTTCAGACGGTCGACGAGAATGACCGTGGCGGAGGTTGGCACGGCTCCCTGCCAGTCGCGCCGGTTCGACACGATCCCGGCCGGCAAAGCGACGACGTCTTCGGTCTGGGTTGAGACGACCTCGAAGACGGCGAGATCCTGGCGCGTGCCCGTGTCGAAGACCGCGAAATCGTCGATGGCAAGGTTGCGAACCGGTCCGTCCTCGTCGGTTACGACGACATCCACCATCACGAGCTGCGTGCTGACCCTCAGCGTGCCCTCCTGTGCCGAAACGGCAACCGAAGACGCCGCTATCGACAGGCATGCTGCGGCAACTGCGAACGCGGCCAGACGGGATGAAACGAGCTTGATTGAGCGCATGACCTGGGGTCCTCCGGGACGTGCTCCGTGCGGTGTGTTGCGGGCCGAACAGCTCTACGATTAAATCACCACCCGGGCTTTACCGTCCAGCGGAATCCTCTGTGCGCACTCGATCGGCCCGGCCCTCGCGCAAGGATTACGGCCGGTCGGCCTTTTGGGGTCCGGAAACCACCTGCGAGTCTGGGGAAGACCCTCGAAGACAAGGAGAACAACGAGGTGGACAGGAGACAAACGCCTCTGCAAGAGTTACACTAGGCGGTCATTCGGACTGGAGGAGTGGAGGATCACTGATGGCGAAGGAAGCGAAAGCGATCCACGTGTCGACCGCAGCCCCGGACGACGCGCGTGAGATGGAAGCCCGGGGCCGCCTGCTGACCGAATACGGAGATATCCGGCGGAGGCTGGTCGCGCTGATGGCGGAGGCGTCAGACCTCGGGACCGAGTTTCAGGAGTTGTCCAGCCAGCTTCGCATGTGCCCGAATGTCGTGACGGTCGACGGGCTCATCGTGCCCAACTCGACGAAGCCCGTTTTTCGACCGTCGCTCTTCGAGCCTGTCCGGCTGGTCGAACTGGTCTCCGACATCCGGGAGACGATTGCCCGCAAGAACGAGATCCAGGAGCGCCTTCAGGATATCGGTATCCTGGATGCGTACGGCCAGTTTCGATTCTAGCCGGTGCGTTCCGTGATTGACTCTCGCCTTCGGGCCCGATAGCATCCTCGTCATGCTTTTCCGCATCGTTCACACGGTGAACGACCCGGCCGTGACTCTCGTGCGTCTTGTTCTGGGCGGAATCATGTTCGCGCACGCAGCTCAAAAAGTTTTCGGGTGGTTCGGCGGCAACGGTTGGGGACCGGCGATCGAGTTCTATAGCGGCGTGCTCGGAATCCCCGTTGCGATCGCCGCCTTCGCCATCGTTACGGAGCTTGTGTCTGCGGTGGGCATGATCGCCGGATTTCTGAGCCGTCTCGCGGCCCTGGGCATCATCGGCATCATGATCGGCGCCATCGCGATCATGATCGGCCCGAACGGTTTCTTCATGAATTGGTTTGGGCAGATGGAGGCCGGTGCGGAAGGGTATGAATATCACCTGCTGGTTATCGCGATGGCGATCCTGCTGGTCGTTCGCGGGGGCGGTGCGCTTTCGGTAGACCGCTTTCTGACCGTGCGGTAGAGGCGCGAAATGAAGTGTTCTTCGCGTTCGAAGATGATTGCGCCGCTCCTGGCCCCCTTGCTGGCCGGTATCGGATTCTCTCAGGATCCCGATGAGCTGTGGATGGAGGTCCGGGACGCTTTCGTGTCGGGCGACAGGCTCGCGATCGCCGGGATGATCGCCGATCCCGCCGGGGACGCCGAGACAGTCTCACGTTACTTCGCTATCGAGCGGGCGCTCTATTGGGAAGCCCGCGACCTTCCCGCGGCCGTCTTCGTGGCCGAACAGGGGATCGCCTATTCCCTGGCGCGGGCTGCGATCACTTCGGAGAATTCTGCGATGGCTCGTCAGTTACGGGGCGCGGCCAGCCGTATCGCGTTCAACCTGGCTTCCTCCACCTGGCCAGGCTGGGACGAGCCTGGGATTCGGATCACGCCCCAGCAACGTGAGTTGGGTTGGGCCAGCGCCCGCCTGGCGCTGCGCATTTCCGAAGAGTTGAACTCGGGTCCGGCCGCGCTGGCCAACGGAACCTGGATGGTGGGCGCACACCAGCTCGCCGGCGGTCAATTCCGGGATGCCATGGCCTCGTTTCGCCGGGCGGCTCTCTTTGGAGAGGCCGCCCAGGACCGCGGAACCGTGCTCGTGTCGGAAGGCTTCGTCGCCATCACCGAAATCGCAGCCGATGACGACGCCGAAGAGGCGCGCAGGCGTCTGGAAGAAATTCGGGCGATGCTGGAACGGGAGGTCGACAACCCCGAGTCCTGGACGGTTCAGTTCGACTCCGCGTATCGGGTTTTCATCGAGCGGGCCGAGCTGCCGCCTACTAGAGATTGATCGCGTGGGATGGTGTTTCCACGGCCCGAATGAGGTCGACCCTCAGGGCCTGAAGACGGGTGTTGGGCCGCCGCCGCCCCTCTGATTCCTCCCAGGTCCGGTCGTTCGCGGCGTCGGCCAGCCGGCGGGCCTCGTCGGCGCCAAGGTCGATGGCCTCGGCGGCTTCGGCCCACCGCGCGGCGTCGCACACCTTTCCGGTCCGGGCGAAGCAAACCGCCCCTATCGGATCGAAGACGACCTCTTCGGTCCCGGCCCGATCCGACACGGCCCGGATCTGAAACCTCGTCCACTCCCGGCGTTCCGAACCGGTCGCGGTGTCGGGCTCGAGCCGCCATGCGAACTCGCATCGTATCTTCGAGAGTTCTTCGAGGAAGGACTGCGCGGTCATGCGCGCATTGCTCTTAAACCAACTCATGCATCGTTCCGTTCGGCCAGTTTTCCGGCCGTCCCGTCCATTTTCAGTGAAAGACGGAGCGAATGAAACAAGGAAAAGGCCCCGCCTGGGGCACTAACGTACGAGAGTCAGCCTTTGACCGGGAAATCTATAATCTCGTAAGGGTGCACGGATCAGAGACAGTTCGGGTTCTCATGGCAGTCGGGGACGCCGCGCTCGGTCGCTCGCTCATGCGCGCGCTCGAAGGAGACGGCCGGATCGACGTGGTGGGCATGTGCCAGATGGCCCGGGAAACTCTGGAATGCGTCCGGGAACTCGCCCCGGATGTGCTTCTGCTCGACTGGGAGCTGCCCGACACGGACATCCTGTTCCTGCTGAGGCAGTTGAGGAGACGGCAGGAGACACACACGGTTCTCCTCGTCGACGGCGTCCGGAGCGAGGATCTCACCGACGCCGCGTCACTCGGCGCCTCGGCTGCTCTGGACAGGAACGTCGACGCGGGCGTGGTGGTCAGGTGTGTCCACTCCGTGGTCGAGGGGGAATACTGGTTTCAGCGCGGCCTGACCCGCGCGCTGCTGGATGCCGTGCCCGATGCGCCCAAAGCCGGCCGGGCCGGTATGGCAAACGCAGGTGGGCGGCTCACCCCGCGGGAGACCGACGTCATGCAGGCGGTCGCGCGCGGCAAGACGAACCGGGAGATCGCCGGGGAGCTCAAGTTGAGCGAACACACCGTCAAGCAGCACCTCAAACAGGTCTTTGGAAAGCTCGACGTGTCCAGCCGCGTCGAGCTGGTCCTGCGGATCGCCAAACCCTCCAGGCCGCCACTTCAGTAAACATTGCCTTCCGGGTCCTGACACGCGGTAGAGTAGATCGCGTGGGAAATATGCTCGCCTTGATCCTCACAGCGGCGATGGCTGTCGCCCAGGAGCGCCCGCCCGCCCCGGTATCCGAGCCCGCCGCTCTTCGGATGACGGCGGCGGTGAGAAGCATGGAGTCCGATTCCATGCCGGGACGCCGGGAGGCCCTCGAAGCCATGCTTCAGGACCTCAGCGTGTCCTACGAGATGGAACCGTTCGCCTTCAACCAGACCGAAGGGGTGAATTTCGTCGTGACCCTCGGGAGCGGAGCCGCGGACATCGTGATCGGAGGCCACTACGATGCGGTATCTCTCAGGGGCGGAGCGCTGAGCCGCGGCGCCGTGGACAACGCGGCTTCCGTGGTCATTCTTGCCCACCTGGCCGCGAGGCTCGGCGATCAGAACCTGCGGCATCGCCTGCGGATCGTGTTCTTCGATATGGAAGAAGTCGGCCTGGCGGGTTCGCGCCGGTATATCGAAAGCCATCGCGGGGACACGATTCGCGCTGCCGTCAACCTCGACGTCAACGCCTACGGCGACACGGTCTTCTACGGCCCGTCGGCGGCGCCGGGCAACGCGCTGCTATACGACGTGATGCGGGAGCACTGCGCGGAAGCCCGCATCCCGTGCCTGGAGTTTCCGGCGTACCCGGCCAGCGATTACCTCAGCTTTCAGGCCGCGGGGATTCCCAATATTTCCTTTAGCGTCCTGCCCGCCACGGAAGCCCAGGAGCTTTCCCTCTACCTGAGCGGCGGACGTGGCGCCTTTCCGGCCGGGTTCGTTCCCAGGGTTCTCGATGTGATCCACTCGCCGGCCGACAGCTCCGACCGCGTCGAGGCGGCAGCCATGGATCTCGCGCTCCGGTCGCTGGAAGGGTTTCTTCGAAGGCTGGATGCGGCGCTCGACCAGCAAGCGTCCGAGTCGCCATAGTCTCCGGCGTTACCAGCGTCCCTGCCGCTGCCGAATGGCTGCTTCCAGCTCGAGCAGCGTTTCCGGAGAGCCTGTGAAGAGGGTGTCCGGGTACCGGACGCCCGAAGACACCATGTTGTTGAATATGCTCTCGGCGAAATAATAATTGAGGCCCTGGCCCGCCAGATACTGGAGCCGCAGGTTCCGGTCGCGGTTGATCGGGGCGCCGTCGAGCCACGCCGCCAGGTCCGGCTTCTGTCCCGCGAAGGTTCCCAGCAGGTCGATCGCGGAATAGAACTGAACCTCGCGCAGCGAGTTGACGACCTGGGCGTACTCCGGGCTGGCCAGTCGGTCGATGACCAGGTCGGCGTCGATCGGAGTGTCGTCCTTCCGTCCAAAAAGCACGACGTCGTATCCCTGTCCGGAAATCGTGTTTGCAAAAACACCGCCGTCGGGAAAGACCTCCAGAAACGTCGCCACCTCGGTTCTGACCGCGTCCTCGGTGCTCTCATAGAGCTGGACGAAGACCGTGACGACCCCGCCCGGGTTCAGGCGTTCCTTCACCAGCGTCCAGAATTCTTCCGTGTAGAGGGCCGCGGCGCCCTTGACCCAGGGATCGAGCGGATCCGAGGTGATGCCATCGAAGGTTTCCCCGGTCGTCAGAAGGAAATGCCGGCCGTCGTCGATGTGGACGTCGACGATCGGGTTGTCGACGACGTCGTAGTTGAGCTGTCCGAAGTACTCCGAGACCACCCCGGGGACCAGCGGCTCGATTTCCGCGATCACGACCCGCTCGGCGTTGGGGTTGATGCTGACCGCCCCGGCCGTCACGCCCGCTCCCAGGCCGATGACCAGGAACGATTCGTTGTTCTCCGGGATGAGCGTGGTCAGATGGCCGAGCATGCGCTGCAGGCGCATGTCCTGAGGCCAACTGGAAGCCTGCACTTTCCCGGCGTTGTGGTAGTTGAGGATCCCGCCCGGCTCCTCGGTGACCGCGACCGAAGCCGTGAGCCCCTCGCCCATGTAGATGACCTCGTTCTCGAAGCCTCGTGTCGTCATGAAACGGCCGAACGCGACGAACTTCCCGGGCAGGCCGGGGACACTGACAATCAGGAGGACGACGATCAGCATCGCGGCCGCAAGGCGCAACGCCTGTTGGGTGGAAAGCCGCACTTCGCCGCCACCCATCGGGACGAGCATCAGCAGTCCGGATACCGCCGAGGCCGCGATCAGAAGCTGCTGGGTGCTCTGGCTCCCGATCCACACCACCAGGATCAGGCTCGAGCCGAGCGAGCCGACGATGGCGCCGAGAGTGTTCGCCGCATACAGCCCGCCGACCAGCCTCCCGGGGTCCTGACCGCGGGAGGCCGCGGCCGCCAGCGCCAGGGGAAAGCTCGCGCCCCAGAGCACCGACGCGGGCAGGACGGTCCAGACGGTGCGGACCAGATCGATCTGGAGGCTGATCCAGGGGTCGGTGGGGAGCGTGACGTCGAACGGCCAGTAAGGCAGCGATTCGGCGATCGTGTAGGCGGCCCACGCCATCGCCCCGCAGAGCAGGAGCTGGCACAGGCCAAGGGCCGTGCGTGCCGATCTGACCGAGCGGGACAGAGCCGCGCCCGAGCTGCTCCCGATACCCAGTCCCAGGAGAAAGACCGCAAGGACGAGGGCGAACGTATAGACCGTCGCTCCGAGCAGCAGCGACAGGTGGCGGGTCCAGATGACCTGGGCGCCCAGCGCCGTCATTCCGGAAATGCCGATCGTCACATAAACGGGCCAGGACCCGACTTCGATGGGCTTCGCCGAGCCCAACGCCGCCGGCGAGTACGCCGCGAAGCGGGCGATGACGAGGGCCGCGAGCGCGACGGCGACGTTGATGCCGACCGCGGCGAAGGTGGCGACCAGGACGTCATGTCGTGGGAGCAGGTAGTATCCCGCCGCCAGGCTGCCCACGACCGCCCCGGCGATGTTGCCTCCGTAGAAATAACCCAGCCACGAGACACCCTTCGGCGTCGTTTCGACCCAGCGGGCGATCGCGGGCAACGTGGCGCCCATGAAGATCGTCGGGGGCAGCAGGAGCATCGCCGCCACGATGCTGCGAAGCGCCAGGCCTGTCAGGCCCGTTCCGGCCCACGACGTGTACACGGTTCCGACGAGCGGCATCGCGAAGTAAATGAAGATTCCCAGCACCGCGATCCCCAGCTCCAGGTACGCGTAGAGCTTGAGCGGGTGATGCCTGGGAGAGACCAGCCTGGGCAGGAGGAGACTGCCGATGCACATGCCCCCCATGAACGTTCCCAGCAACACCCCCAGAGACACCGAGGAGGCGCCGATCCAGAGACTGAGCAACTGAAACCAGACGACCTCGTAGATCAGCGCGGCCGCGCCGCTGCCGACGAACAGCGCCACTAGGAGCGGGAAGGAGCGGCTCGAGGCGGGCGGGGTCGTCGTCGGACTCACGTTCTGTTCATTCATCAGCTAAACTCCGAAGGCATTACGTTCTGATCCCTGCGGTCCGGGTAAAGTCAAACGGTTC
>Ga0302046_10002692_pt1 | contig 16464 bp, 17 predicted proteins | sample RVTome_11_FD_200261 | JGI IMG/M metagenome (GOLD analysis project Ga0302046, IMG submission 200261) | Soil microbial communities from uranium-contaminated site in the Upper Colorado River Basin, Wyoming, United States - RVT147D111 (version 2) ...
ACGATTATTTCGTTGAATCCGCCTCCAACGAGAACGTCTCGAATCTCATCTTCGGGGCTTACTCGGGTCCGAGCTGCGTATCCGAGCCGTACTGAGGTTTCCGTTTCAATGTTGTTGTATCCGTACATTCGGGCAACCTCTTCAACAAGATCAATTTCCTGGATCAAATCTCGCCGATAGGAAGGAATGCGCACCGATACCGTATCTGCAGAGGATCTCTGCACCTCGAGCCCAAGCCGGCCCAAAAGCATCCTGACGCTTGCGCCCGAAAGGTCGGTACCGAGGATTTCATTGATCCGCGAAATTCTCACCTTCACCAAAGCCGGCTTCCACTTTTTCGGATAGGCATCAATCGTACCTTTCAGTACCTCGGCACCGGCAAGATCCTGAATCAGCCCGCCCGCCCGTTGAGCGGCGTAAAGACATGTGTCAATGTCCACAGACCGTTCGAACCGTTGGGACGCGTCCGTGGAAAGTCCAAGATATCGGGATGTGCGACGAATGCTCACGGGATCGAACCACGCACTTTCCAACAGGACATTTGTCGTCGAGTCGCTGATTTCTGAGTTCATTCCACCCATCACCCCTGCGATGGCGATAGGCTGCCAATCATCACAAATCAGGAGTGTGCCTGCCTTCAGGGTTCTCTTTTTTCCGTCCAATGTCGTAAATGTCTCCCCCTCGTTTGCCCCCCGGACAATGATCGAGTGGCCGTTTACTTTGTCATAGTCGAATGCATGAAGAGGTTGACCAGTTTCCAACATAACCGCATTTGTCACATCGACAATGTTATTGATCGGGCGTACACCGACGGACAGAAGTCTGTTCTGCAACCACATGGGGGACGGCTCGATCCGGACATTCCGAAACACCAGAGCGACATACCGTTGACAGCCATGTTTGTCTGCGAGAGCGACTTTCGCGTGCTTCGAAACATGTTCCCGGCTTTCACGGAGCTTTGCTGCCGGGTTCCTGACCTTCTTTCCGATCAACGCAGCCACTTCCCGTGCGACCCCCAGGTGGCTCAGCCAATCGCCGCGGTTCGCGGTAATCTCAACATCATAAATAACGTCGTTCCTTCCTAAATGCCGGGCGAGGGGTGTTCCTGGCTTTGACGAAGGATCAAGGATCATGATGCCGTTTCGATCATCACCCATATCCAATTCATATTCCGAGCAGATCATACCCTCGGACTCAACCCCTCGAATTTTCGCTCTCTTTAGCAGAAACGGAGAGCCGTCGGCCGCATGTTGATTTCTTGGAACTGTCGCTCCTTCCAGTCCGACCGCCACTTTTTGGCCGGGGGCGACATTCTGGGCTCCACAGATGATCTGCAGGACTTGTGTGCCCGCGGCTACCCGGCAAACCGTGAGCTTGTCCGCATTCGGATGCTTTTCCACTGAGCGAACCTCGCCTACAACAAACCCGTCAAGGTGCTTTCCCTGGTCTTCAAATCGCTCAATTTCCAGGCCGAGCATTGAAAGCCCCTCCGCGAGTTTCCCCGGCGAAAGAGTCGCAGGAACAAGGGTCTTGAGCCATTGGTGGGAGATTTTCATAAAAAGCGCCTAAAATTGTTTCAGGAACCGAATGTCGTTTTCAAAATACAATCGGATATCGTCAATACCGTAACGGAGGAGAGCCATCCGCTCAATGCCCATTCCAAACGCAAAGCCCGAATAGCGCTCCGGGTCATATCCTCCATGTTTCAGGACATTCGGATGAACCATGCCGGAACCAAGAATCTCAAGCCAACCGTTGTATTTGCAGATCGCACAACCTTTCTGGTTGCAGAGAAAGCAAGAGATGTACATATCAGCGCTTGGCTCTGTGAACGGAAAAAAGGTGGGCCGGAACTTATACTTGACCGAACTTCCATAGTACTGATGCGCGAATGAAACAAGCGTTCCTTTGAGTTCACTCATTGTCACATGCCGGTCTACGTAAAGCCCTTCGAGCTGATGAAATAGCACATGACTCCGGGCGCTCACGGCTTCATTCCGATACACCCTGCCGGGCATAATCACCCGCACCGGAGGTTTCTGGGACTTCATGACACGAATCTGGACGGGCGAGGTGTGTGTGCGCAGCAGGATATTCTTCGAAATAAAAAATGTATCCTGCATATCTCGCGCGGGATGCTCGGGGGGAAAATTCAGTGCAGTGAAGTTGTGGTATTCGTCCTCGATATCCGGCCCCACCGCCACACCAAATCCCATTCCAGCAAAGATTCGCTTCAATTCCCCGATGGTTTGCGTCAAGGGATGTTTTGTGCCAAGAGGGCGCGGGCGGCCGGGCAGGGAACGATCGATACCGGGGACCCGGCTATCGACGGCTGCAGTAACATTCTTGCTGTCAAAGAGATTCTGGACAAACGCACGCAGCTCATTCAGAGATCTTCCGACGGAAGGACGATCAGGCGGCGCTACGGCCTTCAATTGCTCGAACAGTTGGGCAACCAGGCCTTTGCGTGAGAGGTATTTGACCCTGAGGGCTTCGAGGTCAGCAGGCCCTTGTACGCCCTTCAAGTCTGCCTCAAACTGTTCTTTGATCTGCCGGATTTTCTCGACCATGATTGACCTTGAAAGTAGCCGATACGGGAGCGGGAACAATCCCGGCGGCAGACCCGCCGGGACATATTCAACGTGGAATCAGGATACGGAAGCGAACTTCACCACTTCCGAAAACGCGGTCGGATGGTTCACAGCAAGGTCGGCGAGCACTTTCCGGTTGATCATGACTTGTTTCTTTTCCAAGCCGGTCATAAGACGGGAGTATGTCGTGCCGTTGAGTCGTGCCGCGGCATTAATGCGGGTAATCCACAGGCCGCGATATTCGCGTTTCTTGGTCTTCCGATGCCGGTAGGCATGGGTTAAAGCCTTTTCGACGTGGTTTTTTGCAATGGTGTAGACCTTGCTTCGTCCACCCCAATACCCCTTCGCCTGGTCGAGAATTTTCTTACGACGGCGATGCGATGCTACTTTGTTTTGTGCACGTGGCATTGTTCTAAATTCCTTTCCTTACGCTGATAAAAATCTCTTCACTTTGTATGCTTCCGACTTGTGTACCAGGCCGGGTTTTCTCAAGTGCCGCTTCCGTTTCTTCGACTTTGAGGTCAGGATGTGCCTTCGCAGGGCTTTATGGCGTTTCACCTTTCCCGACCCCGTGATCTTATAGTGTTTCTTGGCGTTACGACGGGTTTTCATTTTTGGCATAACTTACGCTTCCTTCTCTTGGGTCTTAGGTGATTTTGGCCGTTTTTCCTTTTCGCCACTCTTCTTTCGACTCTTGTCCGCAATATAGAATGCAATCATTTGTCTTCCCTCCATTTTCGGCGCCTGCTCAACCTTCGCGATATCGGAAAGGCGCTCTGTGAACCGTTCGAGCATTTCCTTGCCTTGCTCCTGGTAAGCAAACTGCCGTCCGCGGAACACGACCGTTGCTTTCACTTTGTCACCTTCTTCGAGGAAGGCCCTTGCATGCCTCACTTTGAACTCGAAATCATGCGTATCCGTGTTAGGATGAAAGCGAATTTCCTTGACCTGGGTAACGTGCTGGTGTTTCTTCTGGAGCTTCTCCTTCTTGGAGAGCTCATATTTGTACTTACCGAAATCCATAATCTTGCAAACTGGCGGATCTGCATTGGGGACAATTTCGATAAGATCCAAGGCTTCATTCGAAGCCCGCCGAATCGCCTCTTGTGTAAGCAGGATACCCAATTGCTGACCATCGGCCCCGATGACCCTCACTTTGGGCGCCCGAATTTCTGTGTTAACACGCGCTCGCTGTTGTTTGATAGGCTCGACTCCTACAATGTCAGTGATTTTGTTTTAATTGTCTCAACAATCCGTTTGAGAAATCCATTCAGGTCCATCGACCCCAGATCACCCTTCTTATGCTGCCGGACAGAAATGGTGCTGGCGGATCGTTCCTTCTCCCCTACAATCACCATATACGGGACCTTTTTCAATTCCCAATCCCGGATTTTGTATCCGATTTTCTCATTGCGCTCGTCCAGCTCCACCCGGACCCCGGCTTCCCGAAATTTAACAGCAACGGACCCGGCATAACCCAGATATTCGTCCGAGATTGGAAGGACGACAGCCTGAATCGGCGCAAGCCAGAGAGGAAACTCCCCGGCGAAATGCTCAATCATTACTCCAATAAATCTCTCCAGGGAACCGAAGGGCGCCCGATGAATAACGACCGGCCTGTGTTTCTGTCCGTCAGAGCCGGTATATTCAAGGTCGAATCTCTTGGGCATGACGTAATCGACCTGGACCGTTCCGAGTTGCCAGGTTCGTCCAAGGGCATCGCGAACCATGAAATCGATCTTCGGCCCGTAAAAGGCCGCTTCCCCTCTCGCGACGAAATGGTCGAGACCTGCTTCCAGAGCTGCTTCCTGGATCTCTTTTTCAGCCCTATCCCACAGCGCATCCTCTCCCCCGAATTTCTCCTTGTCCTTTGGATCTCTGAACGAGAGCCGCGTCTTGAAATCATGAAAACCAAGCGTGGAGAATACGTGTTGAATCAGCTTAATAACATCAATCAACTCTGCCTTCAGCTGATCCTGTCGTACAAACATGTGCGAGTCATCCACCGTAAACGAACGCACACGAATAAGTCCGTTGAGTTCGCCGGACTGCTCATACCGATACACAGTACCGAATTCTGCAAGCCGAATCGGCAGATCCCGATAGCTTCGCGGCTTCGAGGCGTAAATCTGGAAGTGGTGCGGACAGTTCATCGGTTTGAGGAGGTACATTTCCTCATCAACCTTCACCGGGGTGAACTGGCTCTCCTTATAATAGGGATAGTGACCACTTGTTTTATACAGCTCAATACTACCGATATGAGGCGTAACAACCGGAAGATACCCGCGTTTGCGTTGTTCCTCGCGAAGGAATTGCTCCAATGTCTCACGTACGATCGTCCCTTTGGGCAACCAGAGCGGGAGTCCGCCTCCCACTTTCGGGGTTAGGAAGAAGAGTTCGAGTTCCTGTCCGAGTTTTCGATGATCCCTTCTCTTCGCTTCTTCCAGGCGAAAAAGATGTTCATCAAGTTCCTTCTTTGTGGGAAACGTGACACCGTAGATGCGTTGAAGCATCTTGTTTTTTTCGTTTCCGCGCCAATAGGCTCCGGCAACACTTGTAAGCTTAATGGCTTTAATTCTTCCCGTCGAGGGGATATGAGGCCCGTAACAGAGATCGGTGAAGCCGCCCTGATGATAAAACGTTATCGTCTGACCCTTGAGTTCATCAAGCAATTCGACTTTATAGGGATCACCCTTCTTCCGAAAATATGAAACAGCTTCTTCCCAGGTCTTTTCTTCCCGCTGATAAGAAACATCACGCCCTGCCAATTCCTCCATTTTTTTTTCGATCTTCATCAGATCATCCTGGCTGAGGGAATGATCGCCAAGATCGATATCATAATAGAATCCCGCTTCGATCGGTGGCCCGATTCCGAACCGAGTGCCCGGGAACAGCGCCTCAATCGCTTCTGCCATCAGATGGGCAGAACTATGCCAGTAGGCATACTTTCCACCCTCATCGGCCCACTTCAAAATTTTCAAACTCGCATCATTGGTGATCGCCCGGCTCAGATCCCACACCTCGCCGTTGACCTCCACAGCAAGGGCTTCTTTTGCCAGCCCCTTGCTAATCCCGCCGGCAATCTCGAGGCCCGTGGTTCCACGCTCGAATTCTTTTCGAGATCCGTCCGGAAACGTAATTTGAATCTTAGTCATTGTTCACGAATAAAAAAAATCGGACCGCTGTCCGATTGGTCGGGTTCGTCGAGATAGTCTCTCGATCACCGAGCGTGGCATTCAGCCCTTGCTGGTGGGCTCTATAGGACTCGAACCTATGACCTCTACCATGTCAAGGTAGCGCTCTAACCAGCTGAGCTAAGAGCCCTCTTTTTCCAAAGGAATTCTAAAATATCAAAAAATGACGGGAAAATCAACAAAAGAAGAGTATCGGAGGATGAAATCGATCACGCGGACCCCGGCGTGGACTTTCCTGTATTGAGCTTCTTCCATAATTCGTCGACGTCTTTCTTTGTCTTTTTGGGCAAATATAGAGCCGCAAGTCTCTCCAGCGTCCTTTGGGCAATCGTATCCAGGTCTTCGTCATCTTTATCCCGTTTCAGGATCATTTCAAAATCATAGCGATCAGTCCCGGACATAGTTCCGAGGTGATATTTCAGGTCCTGGACAAGCTTATGCTGTTCGGGGAGTGTCATGGTTTGGATTCGATGCCCATGTGAGGGCGGGATGAGGTTACCGTTTGAGGTCTCGAAAGCGACCAGTGCCGAGGATGGGACTTGAACCCATACGAGGATTGCTCCTCACAGGATTTTAAGTCCTGTGCGTCTACCAGTTCCGCCACCCCGGCCAAAGATTGCAGATTTGAGATTGTAGATCGAAGATTTAGACGCAGGCTTTGAACAGTTCATCCAACCACAATCCAATCCGCAATCTACACCGAAATCTGCAATCTAAAATCTACAACCTGCCATGTTGAGGCGCCGGGCGGATTCGAACCGCCGCATAAAGGTTTTGCAGACCTCTCCCTTACCACTTGGGTACGGCGCCAAAGAAATTGCGGATTGTTTTGAACATCCGATCCGTTTACTCATGACTCAAGACCCTTGCGGGCCGGGCGGATTCTCCGCCAAAGGCGCCAGCCCGCCTCATTGACCTGCGAAGGCTGGCGGGGATGAGCCTTAGGCTCAGAACCGCCGCATAAAGGTTTTGCAGACCTCTCCCTTACCACTTGGGTACGGCGCCAAAGAAATTGCGGATTTCGCATTGATGATTGCGGACTGCGCTTTACCAACAATCCGAAATCGCCAATCCCTACGGGCCGTAGGCCGAAATCCGCATTCCTATGAGCGGGAAACGGGACTCGAACCCGCGACATCAACCTTGGCAAGGTTGCGCTCTACCAACTGAGCTATTCCCGCAATGAACCCAACAAATATATCAAAAAACTCCCGACTTCGCAACAAGGAAGGGGACGATCCGGATTACTCAAGCATCTTCATGAGGATCGTTCCCACATCTGCATTAGGGCGAATTCCGGTAAACTTCTCAGCCGCCGATCCCATTGCGAAGAGTGGAACCAATGCAGCCGTGTGATCGTCCGTAACAAAGCCACCTTGAACCGTATGATCGCCAGATGAGCCGTCGAGGATTGCATATCCGCCGGTTTCATGGTCGGCTGTAACGATTATGAGCGTCTCCGGATTTTTCTCGGCAAATCGCACCACCTCACCGATGGCATCGTCAAAATCAGCCATTTCTGCTATAATCTGATCCGATTTATTGTCGTGACCTGCCCAGTCAATTTGTGATCCCTCAACCAACAAAAAAAAGCCCTCCTCACCTGAAAGGGAATTCAGGGCATGCGCCGTTAATTCAGAGAGGCGTGGCGTACGGGTTTGGGCGCTTCCCACATGTTCCTCCGCAAACAGGCCGATCAGCTTTGGTGCCTTCCTGTTTTCTGGCATCCGAAATGCACTGTCGGAGAGAACGACCGTGAAACCGCTCATTCGCATTTCAGACAACAGATCCCTTCCGTCCGTTCTCCTCCCGCCTGATGCTATTGGCAGAAACCACCCCCAACCGCTTCCGAGATAAAGGTCCGCTTTTGCCTTACCGGCGATCTGGAGCGCTATTTCAAGCTGCATTGTTCTCGAAGGTACATGCGCTATATAACTTGCAGGAGTTGCGTGAGTAATGCTGCAGGTTGTTACTATTCCGGTCTTCTTGCCCCTTTTTTGGGCCCGTTCGAGTACCGTTTCATGATTGAGGCTGTCCGGCCCCATGCCAATCATGCCGTTCCGCGTTGCGACACCAGTGCTCAATGCTGTTGTTGCAGCCGCCGAGTCAGTTATATAGTCCGATCCGTACGCATGCGTCAAAAGGAGGCCAAGGTGGCGAAAACGCTGAAGTTCAAGCCGTCCTTTTTTGGTATGTCCTGCTGTCACTTGGGCAACACCCATTCCGTCGCCTATCATCATCACAATATTCCTCGGCCGTGCCTCCTGCGCAAGAGATGCTTGCACCCCCCAGAACACAAGGGTAGTGAAAATAAGGAGGGAGTGTTTCATAGTGATCACCGTGAGCGATTGACAAGCATAGTACTATATGATGTGCCGACGCAATCCCGATCATGAACTGAGAATGCTGTTTTCAGAACACTCATGAGACGTTTTGCCTGCGGCAGGCCATGGCGCACAATCACTTCGAACTCTATGTAGCTTCCCAGCCCCGAGACCTGATCCAGATGGATGCGCGCGTTCCGCAGGGTATAGAGTTCCCGCCTCTTTCGGACAACCACCAGCACTCTGAAGACAGATGTCAGGGCCCGTTTCAGTTCGCGCGCACTGTGGATCCGGGCAATGATGTACTGCGAAACCCGTGCCCCCGGGTTGTTTGGTCTGGTGTATGAAATCAGTTCAGTCCGTCCGCCACGGAACTCCCTTAGTTTCAGCCGGCCTGCGGGGACCTTGAAATACGTATCGGTATGAAACAGGCGACCTTTGTTCCGAGCCCCGAGGGAGCGCGCAATTTCCACTGCTGCAGTTCGTGAAGAAAGTGGAGTTTTCAGCTCCAGATTACGAGGCATAAGGGGGGAAAACCGAAGTGTTTCTCAGCGGCGAATTTCGAGTAATTTATATTCGAGAAATCCTGCAGGAACTTTGATCTTCACCGTTTCTCCCTCTTTGCGTCCGAGGAGTGCCTTGCCGATCGGCGATGCGACTGAGATCTTGTTCTTTTCAAAATCCGCTTCCTCGGGAGAAACAAGGCGGTATTCAATTGTTTCCTTTGACTTGGTATCTCTCAATTTCACAACGGACAAGATGTACACCTTGTCATTTGGGAGTTCTTCACTTGAGAGAATCTGCGTGCGGGATAATGTGATCTCGAGCTTTTGGATGCGCAATTCCAGGTGTTGTTGCGCTTCTTTCGCGGCATCATACTCAGCATTTTCACTGAGATCGCCATATCCCCGGGCTTCGGCGATTTTTTGGGCCATTTCGGCCCTTCCGCGGATCTTGAGGTCCCGAAGTTCGTTTTCTAATTCAACGAGACGCTCGCGCGTTAAATACACATGTCCGTTGTCACCCATGCTTCCTCCTAAAAAACGCAGCGCTTCATCTCAGAGTGCTGGACGAAGCGAGCTGACATAAAAAGAAAAGCCAACATCGATTGGATGATGGCTGTTTCATTGTTCAATGGCAACGTAAAACAAAAATCTCTGAAGCGCAAGCACAAAAATCCGCCTTAGCTTCTCTGTCCCCCGGCAGCCGAGGGATCAATCAAAATCAGGTGGCCGAGTTTATCCCTTTTTGCTGTCAGATAACGCTCGTTGTAGAAATTGGGATCGATTTCCAGCGGAACCCTCTCGACGATTTCAAGCCCATATCCGAGGAGACCAACAACTTTCTTGGGGTTATTCGTCATGAGCCGCATTTTGCTCACGCCGAGGTCACGCAGGATTTGTGCACCAATTCCGTAGTCGCGGAGATCCGGTCGGAAACCGAGTTTTTCATTTGCCTCGACGGTGTCCATGCCTTCATCCTGGAGCCGATACGCCTTCAGCTTGTTCACCAGACCGATTCCGCGCCCCTCCTGGCGCATGTACAGCACAATGCCCCTGCCCTCCCTTTGAACCATTTGCATGGAAGCGATCAATTGTTCGTTGCAATCACATCGACGCGAACCGAACACGTCCCCGGTCAGGCATTCCGAGTGTACACGAACAAGAACAGGAGCCTCCGCCGAGATGTCGCCTTTCGTAAGGGCAATGTGTTCCTTTTCATCCGTTTGACTTCGGTAGAGATGAAGCTGGAACTCGCCAATGAATGTCGGCAGGCTTGTCGTTACAATCCTTTGAACCAGCGTTTCCCGCTGCATCCGGTACTCAATCAGCGATCGGACGGTGATGATCTTCAGGTTGAATTTCCCCGCAAGATTCATCAGTTCCGGGACACGTGCCATTGAGCCATCCTCGTTCAGGATTTCACAAAGCACGCCGGCCGGCGAAAGACCGGCAATTCTGCAAAGGTCAACGACTGCTTCGGTGTGACCCGCGCGACGGAGGACGCCGCCCTCTGAAGCCCGAAGAGGAAAAATATGGCCGGGTCTTGCAAAATCCGCAGGATTGGCGTTAGGTTTGATGAGAGCCCCTACTGTGGCAGCACGGTCGGACGCTGACACCCCCGTGGTCGTCCCGTGGATGTAATCAACGGAAACGGTAAAGGGAGTCTCGTGAAGAGAGGTGTTCGCATCGACCATCGGTTCGAGCATAAGATCCCGGGCTCGCTCGTTCGTGATCGGCGCACAAACGACACCTCTCCCTTCCCTTACGAAGAAGTTGATGGTCTCTGCGGTCACGAATTCTGCAGCAGCAACAAGGTCACCTTCATTTTCCCGATCTTCATCATCAACCACAATAAGAACCTTCCCTGCCTTCAGGTCTCCTATTGCGGCGTCAATTGTGTGGAACCGCATCTCGGTTTCACTTGGCATAATTATTCCCTCGGAGATCAGGATTCACTCACAATCGAGGAAACAGACCCCCGATCAACTTTGACCTTCACGTTGTCGGCGATTTGAACCAGCACCGTCTTATCTTCCACTCCAATAACCGTCCCGTGTACGCCGCCGGCTGTGATTATTTTATCACCCTTTTTGATTGCATCCAGCATCTTTTGACGTTCTTTTGAACGTTTTTGCTGCGGACGGACAATCATGAAATAGAATATGAGGAAGATCAGTCCGAACATCACAAGGGTGCTCGTAATGCCCGATCCGGAATCTCCCTGTTGGGGCTGCATAAGAAAAAGAATTGTCTCGATCAAATGGACCTCCCTGATTCAGTGTTGAGTGTCGATTTGTTTATTCATCCGGTTCAGTTGCACGCGTTTCCATCCTGAATACCTGCCGTTATGAATGGCAGACCGGGCCTCGCGCATCAACCAAAGATAAAAAGCCAGATTGTGGATCGTTGCGAGTTGCAGAGCAAGGATCTCCCTGGCTTGAAACAAATGACGCAGGTACGCTTTTGAGTGTGTCTCGCAGGTGTAACATTTGCATTCCGGATCAACCGGTGTAAAATCCGCTTTAAACACGGCATTCCGGATATTCAAAGAACCATTACGTGTAAACAGCATCCCGTTGCGCGCATTGCGGGTCGGCATGACACAGTCGAACATGTCCATTCCGCGATCAATTGCCTCCAGGAGGTTTTCCGGCGTTCCGACTCCCATCAGATATCGAGGCTTGTCGGTCGGGAGCATTCCTTCGCAACGTTCGACAATATCATACATGGTCTCCGCAGGCTCCCCAACCGCAAGACCGCCAAGCGCATACCCGTCAAAATCCATCTCGATCAGCTCTCGGGCGCTGCGCTCCCTGAGTTCCGGGTATGTTCCTCCCTGGACAATTCCGAACAACGCCTGGCCGAAATCATGGACGGGGCCGTGTTGATTTGCATATTCCCTGCATCGACGCGCCCAACGAATGGTCAGCTCGTTCGATTCTCTTGCATATTCGAATGAGCATGGGTATGGTGGGCATTCATCGAGGACCATCATGACATCGGAACCCAGCGCCCGCTGAATATCCACAATTGACTCGGGGGTAAACGAATGTTCAGATCCGTCGAGGTGTGATCGGAACCGTACGCCGTTTTCCTCGATTGTCCTCAACTCGGCGAGACTGAAAACCTGATATCCGCCGCTATCGGTGAGGACCGGTCCGTTCCACCCAGTGAACCTATGAAGCCCCCCCGCCTTTCCCACCACCTCCGACCCGGGACGAAGATACAAGTGATACGTGTTTCCCAAGATAATTTGCGCCCCAAGTTCTTTCAATTCACGATGCTCGATCGCCTTAACACTTCCTTGTGTTCCCACCGGCATAAAAGCCGGAGTCTCCACGATTCCGTGGGCCGTATCCAAGGTACCTGCCCTGGCCCGTCCTTCTGTTTCGTCGAGGAGAAACTTCACCGCGATTCGGATTGCCGGCAATAGTGCATCAACAGAAATCCGCCGAAAGGATTTCCTCGCGGCGGATTCCATGCCATCATCATTTTCAATTTCTTATTTTTGCAGCCTGAATCGGATGGGAATCGACATGCGAACCTTCACAGCTTTTCCGCGCTGCTTCCCGGGCTTGAACTTCGTTTTGTTCACTGCGGCCTGGGCGGCCTCATCGCATCCGGCTCCAATACCTTTGACAATGTTCGTTCTTGTCACGTTACCGCTTTCATCAACGAAGGCCTCAACATACACCGTTCCTTCAACGCCGGCCCTCTTTGCAATTTCGGGATACACAACCGCACGCTGAATGGCAGCAATACCGCCGACAGGTTCCGGGAGGTCTTCCACCGCCACAAAATACACTTCCTCATCGGCGTCCGGCGGAGGCGGTGGCACTACTTCCGGCTGAAGCTCGCTGCTGCTGATTTCCACATCATCGATCGCTTCGTCACTTGGAGCCTCGATGGGAATGGGCGGCCTTGGGGGCGGAGGCGGCCGATTCTCCTGCTTGGTAATTTCAATGTCCTCAACGTCCACAATCTCCTGCTCGTTCTTGAGGATCTTGTCCGGCGGAGAGACATCCGGGAAGAACTTGAACGCGAAGATTATGAGAGCGAGAGAGATGATCAAAGCGATCTCAAATGTTTTCTGGTACTTCAATCTGAGATCGACTTCCGGATTCTTCCGAATCATAACAATCACCCTGTAAGTGATGCAACCTCAAGAAATATAGTCAGAAAACCACCCTATGTCAAATTCTGGTAGTGGGTCAGTTTCCCGTTGTAAAGAAAATCGCAGAGACGCAGAGAGCGCGGAGGAGCGCAGAGGGATCAAACAAAATGGGCTGTTCCTCTGCGATTCTCTGCGTCCTCCGCGTCTCTGCGTTTATCTTTAGTTCAAAACGACCCACTACCACGCAACAAGTTACTTTACCAACACGATCCTCCCGCTCGGCTGTTGCCCGCCGAACTATCGAATCGGATTCAAGTGCCACCAAATGCCTTCCACCGGGGACCACGTTTTTGCCACCTGCGAAATTCTATTTTGAGAAATGCGTTTCTATTCAATAGTAAAGTGATGGATGATATGCGTCGATCATTTCAAGGGACCAACCGAAAGGTCAATTGACCCGCTACCGGCGTTGTAAAGTTCGATCCACTCGTCCTCTCCACTGATCTATCCACCCCCTCCGGCTCGAGTACCGGTATCCGCCATTTTTGTTGCGGGCCCCTTTTGAATACCCGGTGGTGGCTGGATTCACTGCGTACGATGAAGATAGAGAGCCGTGATATCGTCACTCTGCGGGGCGGATCCGGTGAACCTCCGTATCCCCGCGATCAAGTCGGAGATAAACTCATCGGCCCGGGATGTCTTGTGATTCTGCAAGAAATCCTTCAGGGATAAGCAATCTTCGTAAAGTTCATTCTTTTCATTCGTTGCCTCTGTAATCCCGTCGGTGTAGAGCAGAAGACTGTCTCCCTGCGTCACGCTCACACACTCGCTCTCATACGGCAGTTCGGTGTCCAGCATTCCAAACGGGAGTCCGCCCGCCGTCAATTGTTGAGAGCTGTTGTCGCTCCTCAACAGGTAAGCAGGGTTGTGTCCTGCGTTGAGTGACTCGATCTCCCCCTTGCCCGGAGAAACCAATGCAATGATTGCCGTTATGAACTTATCGGCCGTGGAGGCATGGCCGATGACGGTGTTCAGCCGTTTAGCGAGGTCGGGAAGCGATATTGATGTTTCCAAGTAGGCGGAAAGATACGCATGCAGACTGCTGACGAGCAGTGCAGCCGGCATGCCCTTCCCTGCGACGTCGGCAATGATCAGAGCAAAAGTGCCGTCACGCAGCGGGATGCAATCATAATAATCGCCCCCCACCGATTTCGAGGGAATGTTGATACCGGCTATGTCATACCCCGGGATCTTCGGCAGTGACTTCGGAATAATTCTCTGCTGAATCGATGCCGCAACGCTCATTTCCTGCTCAATCCGCTGCTTCTCCAACGCTTGCTCGTGCAGGTATCGGTTTTCCAGAGAGGCGTGAACCTGCCGGGCAAGCGCGTCCAGAAGAAGTTGATCTGTTTCCTCAAACTGAACAAACCCGTTCCTGCTCTCCTTTTCGAACAATTCAAACGTGTACGTGTTCTGTCCGAACGTGAATTTGGCGGAGATCTTGTTCTGTGCGCCCCTTTGAATTGAAACTCCGCTCGGAAAGGTAATCTGTTCTTTGATGCTTTTTCCCTGTTGCAAGCGGACAACCCCCTTCGATGCATTCGTCAACGAGGCAGCACGTTCCAACGCCATTTGATGCGGTGAACTTTCCTGATCGAGCTTTGCGACCTCGATTCCGGTACCGATAAGACTGTTGAGCTGAAGAACGCGATGGTTCAGCGAAAAGATCAGATCTTTCTCATGCCGTCTGGAAAGAAGATCATGATATGCATTGTCGAAGAGATAAACGAAAAGCCGCAATGACAATCGTTCCACCTCGGAATACTTTTTCCCGGGGGGTTTGCGCACGACAATCCCGATGGTAGAATCGTCGACAAGTTCCTGAACCATGGAAAGAGTATTGGAAGTCTCGCGGACCGCAGAAGTGGCGGTGGGATGTTTCCGGGGCAGGAGCGGAAGGCGATCGCCCGCGCCGGGACCCGTGCGGGCCATGAGATCCCATTGACCTGCGCCGGGGGCCTGATAAAAAAGGTCGACGTCCGTTGACGGAAGGACTTCCTTTACAACCCCGGCAAACTGGACCGCGAAGTCCTTCAGCGTTGCTGCTTTCGAAAGCTTTCTCAGCCTGCCCTGGAAGGCGGCGATGTGACCCGAAAGCTGATCCCCCTTCCCGTTTTTTCGTTTTGCCATGGGCATCGCTACTTTTGCCTGGCGAATGATTTCAGCGCATCTTCAATCGTAGCCGCCTTTCCGGCAAACTCGAACAGCCCCATAATTGTCAGCATTTTCTCGACTGCGGGGTCGAGGTTGGTAAACACCAATTTGCCTTTGGACTCCTCCAATTGCTCGATGATCTCGATCAGAAACGACATCCCCACGGAGTTCACCACCTTCGATTGGGCAAGATTGAGGACCACCTCTTTCGTCCCATTTTCGAAATGGCGTTGGAATTCCCTGGCAATCGCTTCACCGCCCACATTGTTGACATACCCCGAAGTGGTAATGATCAGGCGTTTGTCGCGCAGTTCGGAAGTCAGACTGAAAGGTTGTTCCATAGCAGCTAGCTCAGAAGCTTTCTGATGGTGATTCTGGTCCCGTCCGGTCCGGACTCTATTTTGAAGTCGTCGGACATGGATTTCATGACCTTGAGACCCCAGCCGCGTTTATGCTTCGATCCCAATTTAGCTTGAAGGTCCGGGTTTTCGACCGAGGCAACCTCAAAACCCTTCCCGTAATCCCTGACGAAAATGGTCAGTTCTTTGGTCGTCATTGTGAACTCCACGTTCACCGTTGCATTCCCCGAATGTTCAAGGGCGTTGATAATCGCTTCCGTGACAAGAATCCTTGCTTCTCCGAGCTTTCCATCCGCGATTCCAAGGTGCCGTGCAAGACGATCAAGTCCTTCGACCGCCACGAGCTCGATGTCCGGAATTTTTGGGAGCGAGACCTTCAGAACCACGGGATCCTTCATGCGTGCTATCCCTTCTTTCTGATGACAAGCAGCGTCATATCATCGTCCTGAACGGCACCGCCCATCCACTGCTGACTCATGTTTACCAGTTCTTCAATAATGCCGTTCGGAGCGGCAGAACCGGAACCCGAGAATGCCTGGGCGATCCTCGGATAACCAAACATTTCATCCTGGACATTCTTCTGTTCTGCTATTCCGTCGGTGATGAGCAGGAGCGTGTCACCCGGCTCAAAGTCGATTTTGTGCAGAACATACGGAAAGTTTTTCATCGCCCCAAGCGGCATCCCTTTCAGGAAAATCTCCTCCACCGCCGCGTTCTTCTTCTTATAGAGATAGACAGGGGGCATTCCCGCGCTCGATAAAGATACGGAATTCCCTTTGAGTCTTACAAGGGAGAATGCCATGAAAAGCCGACCAAGCTTGATTTGTTTGATGGCTGCACTGCAGTGGTTGAAAAAAGTCGGAATTTCGACTTTCGGAGAGTCCGACAGGAACAGACCTTTCATGAGCGTGACAAGTGCGCCGGCCTGCATCCCGTGCCCCGTAGCGTCTCCGAGGGCCACATCCATCCCTCCGTCGGCCGAAAGACGGAAGTCGTAGTAATCTCCGCCGACTTCCGTGGCGGTTTTCATAAAGACGGCAATTTCGAAGTCCTGGTGTGTCGGAATCTCCCTGGGGAGCATGGAAAGCTGAAGCCGCCTTGCGTCCTCCAATTCCTTCGTCTTGCGCTCGTTCTCCGCCTGGAGGGCGCGCTTTTCCGCTTCAAC
>Ga0302046_10002693_pt1 | contig 16463 bp, 14 predicted proteins | sample RVTome_11_FD_200261 | JGI IMG/M metagenome (GOLD analysis project Ga0302046, IMG submission 200261) | Soil microbial communities from uranium-contaminated site in the Upper Colorado River Basin, Wyoming, United States - RVT147D111 (version 2) ...
TCTCGCTCGCCTTTCGACCCACAGCCTGCGCGGACTTCACCTTCAGAATGGCCTGTGCGGCGTCGTTGAAGAAGTTGATCCTCCCCTCGACATCCGTTGTCATCAAGCCCGATGTCAAGGAGTCGATGACGGTTTGGTTGAACGCCTGCAGATCGGCGAGGTGGTCGGACGCCACCTCTAGCTCGCGCCCTTTCTCCCGCAGGCTCTCGGAAAGATAGCTGGTGAGGAGGGCAACCGTGAAGTAGAGGAACGTATTGAGAAAGATGGAAAAATGCAGCGTCTGTGAGGGTACGGGATAGAAGGCTCCCAGGAACGGGTAGCCGGGAAGAATGCCCCAATGAACGAGCTCCAGGACGGCGGCATAGAGGATGGACGCCGCGCCCGCCGTCGCCAATCCGCCGCGGCGGTAGAGAATGATGCTGGCGGCGATGATGGATATGAAATAAAGACGGGAAAAGCTGCTCTCGACACCTCCGGTGAAGAAAACGAGTCCGGAGACAATGATGAGGTCGCCCGCGATCTGGACGTAGGCCATGGGACGGCGGTACGCCCCGGTAAAGGGCCATGCCAGCGCGTAGAGCAAGGTCAGAAAATACGTGATGGCGATCAGGGAATAGAGCGGATGAACGGGCGTTTCCGGTCTGGCAATCACCTCGGTCGCCACCGCGAGCCCTAGAAGGATGGTGACCACGAGCACACGTAGCACCATCAACCAGATGAGTCGGGTCTCGATGGGTGTGGAGGCTTCTTGTTTCGACATACCGAATAACAGGCGGGACTTGACTAGTTGAAGGCGACCGGTTTCCAGAGTCGGCGATCGAGCCTGCCCGAGCTCAGGCGCCACTAGCTCAACTGATTGATCAAGTCGAAGATCGGCAGATACATCGAGATCACGATGCCGCCGACGACCGTACCCAGGAACAGGATCAGAACCGGTTCCATCAGAGTCATCAGGTTGGCGACGGCGGTGTCCACTTCATCCTCGTAGAAATCCGCGATCTTCGAGAGCATCGCATCGAGTGCGCCGGTCTGCTCGCCCACCGAGATCATCTGAACGACCATGGGTGGAAACACCTCGGTGGCCTTGAGCGGCTGGGCCAGAGTCTGCCCGCCCTCCACACTCTTCCGCGTTGCCATGATCGCGTCTTCGATAATGGCGTTTCCCGACGTGCGTGCCGTGATCTCCAGCCCGTCCAAGATGGGAACGCCACTGGACATCAACGTCGCGAGCGTCCGGCAGAATCGAGCCACGGAGATCTTCTGCAGCAGACCGCCGAGTATGGGTAGCTTCAGCAGAAAACCATCGATCACCCGCCGCCCCTTGTAAGTCGCATAGTAGCGGCGAAGGAAAACGACACCAACGATTCCTCCGATGACCATGAAGGGCAGCAATCGAACGAACCAATTCGACATGCCGATGACGATTCGAGTCGGCAACGGCAATTGCGCTCCCAGGCCGGCAAACAGCGCTGCGAAGGTCGGAATGACCTTCCACAAGATGACGCCGACGACGAGGCCGGCGATGCTGACGACCGCGGCGGGATAGATGAGCGCCGATTTCACTTGGGACTTCAGCTTGACGGCCTTTTCGATATAGACCGCCAGACGCTTGAGGATGGTATCCAAGATACCACCCGCCTCGCCGGCGGCAATCATGTTGGTATAGAGGTCATCGAAGGCCTGGGGGTGCTTTTTCATCGCGTCGGCGAGTGAAGAGCCACCCTCCACGTCTTGGCGCACTCCCAGCAACACTTTCTGAAAGTTGGCGTTGTCCTGCTGGCTTCCCAGAATTTCCAAGCACTGCACGAGCGGCAGCCCGGCATCGATCATCACCGAAAACTGACGCGTGAAGATCGCGATGGACTTGGCCTTGATCCCGCCGCCCAGCTTGGGAAGCGCGATCTCCTTGCCCTTCTCCTTGATGCTGGTGACCAGGACCTGCTCACGGCGGAGCATGGCAATCACCGCGTCCTTCGAATCGGCCACTCTCTCACCGCTGGTAGCCACCCCGCGACGGGTCTTGCCCTTCCAAACATACGCCGGCATCCTGTGCCTCCTTTACCTCAGTCTCCCAAGGGTCCGAGTCTGACTGTGTTGCCGTTCGGGCTCGCACCCTCGGGTCAATGTCTCCATCATCCCGGACATCGAATACGCCTGCCTATCGCCTCTGGTTGGCCGCCATCGCCGGTCGATGACCGCCGGTTATGCCCGCCCCGCGATTGATCATGTCCTGAAGCTCGTCGGGGTTGGACGAGATCGAGAGCGCCAGCTGCAAAGTGATCTGCTTTTGAAAATAGAGCGTGGCCAATGACTGGTTGAAGGTCTGCATACCGTGCTTTTCCTGGCCGGTCTGCATGGACGAGTAAATCTGATGGATCTTGTCCTCTCGAATCAGGTTGCGAATCGCCGAGTTGGGGATGAGAATCTCCATCGCCAACACCCGCCCGGTCCCGCTCGCCCGCGGCAACAGCGACTGACACAAGATTCCCTCGAGCACGAAGGAAAGCTGGGCCCGAATCTGGGGCTGTTGATGAGCGGGGAAGACGTCCACCACGCGGTTGATGGTTTGGGCGGCCGAGTTGGTGTGCAGGGTGGCAAAGGTCAAGTGGCCCGTCTCGGCGATGCGGAGCGCGGATTCGATCGTCTCGAGGTCGCGCATTTCTCCGATCAGGACGACGTCCGGATCCTCACGAAGGACAGATCTCAGGGCGTTGGGAAAGCTGTGCGTGTCGGCGTGGAGCTCCCGCTGGTTCACCAGACACTTCTGGTGATTGTGCAGATACTCGATCGGGTCTTCGATGGTAATGATGTGCTGGGCTCTCTCCTTGTTGACCTTGTCCAGCATGGCGGCGAGCGTCGTGGACTTTCCACTCCCGGTCGGCCCGGTTACCAGCACCAAGCCTCTTGGCCTCTCGCAAATTTGAGACACCACCAGAGGCAGCCCGAGCTGCTTGAACCCGAGTATCTCGTAGGGAATGGTTCGATAAACGGCCGCAACCGACCCGCGCTGCATGAAAACGTTGGCGCGAAATCTAGCGAGATTCTTGATGCCGAAAGAAAAGTCGAGCTCCAGGCTCTCTTCGAATCGGTGTTTCTGATTGTCGGTCAGCACGCTATAGGCAATCTGCTTCGTTTCCACCGCGGTGAGCGGCGGCATGTCGAGTTGACGCAGCTTGCCGTCGACCCGCACCTGAGGGGCGGAGTTATTCGTCACGTGCAGGTCCGACCCGCCCATCTCGAGCATGGTTTTCAGGAGTTGATGAAGGCTAACCGCCATATTGGTTCCTCTCTAGTTTCCCACGGCAGACACGAATGGGGTTACGTTCAGCCGTAGACCCCGCGCTCACTTCACGGTCTCACGAACGACTTCGTCGATGGTCGTCATGCCGTCCGCGATCTTCTGAAGCCCACTTCGCCTGAGCGTCAGCATACCCTCCTGGATGGCTTGCTTCTTGATCTCCATCGCCGATGCGCCTTCCAAGACCATCTGACGGATCTCATCGGAGCATTCCAGAACCTCGTAGAGACCGACCCGCCCCTTGTAACCGGTGTTGTTGCAGGTCGTACACCCCTTGCCCTTGAAAACGGTAACGCTCTTGGCCTCATCCGGTTCGAAACCGACGTCGATGAGAGCCTGCGGAGGCAGCTCCGTGGGTCCGCGACACTCCTTACAGATCCTCCGAACCAAGCGTTGTGCGCAAATCAGATGGACCGATGTCGCGACCAGGAAGGGCTCGATCCCCATGTTCATGAGGCGGTTGATGGTCGAGGGAGCGTCATTGGTGTGAAGTGTGGACAACACCAAGTGGCCCGTCAAGGCGGCCTTGACGGCAATCTCCGCCGTTTCGAAGTCTCGAATCTCACCAACCAGCACGATGTTGGGATCCTGCCGGAGGAACGATCGCAGCGCGGCAGCGAAGTTGAGCCCGATCGACTCCTTCATCTGCACCTGGTTGATTCCCACCAGGTTGAACTCGACCGGATCCTCCGCGGTCATGATGTTCGTCTCGGGTGTATTGAGACGGCTGATGGCGGAATAGAGGGTGTTGGTCTTACCGCTTCCCGTCGGCCCGGTCACCAGGACCATGCCCCACGGTTTCAGGATCGCTTCTTCAAAACGCTTCAGCGAGTGCACCTCGAACCCGAGCTTGGTCATGTCCAACATCAGGTTCTCTTTGTCGAGAAGTCGGAGCACGACCTTCTCGCCATACAGAGTCGGCAGCGTCGAGACGCGATAGTCCAGCTCTCGCATCTTCCCGTTGCTGTTCATGCGAATCTTGATGCGGCCATCCTGAGGAAGGCGCTTTTCCGAGATATCGAGCTTGGCCATGATCTTGAGCCGGGACGTGATCGCGTCGCGGAGCTTCATCGGCGGGTTCATCACCACGTACAGGACGCCGTCGATCCGAAACCGCACCCGAAATTCCCGCTCGTAAGGCTCGATGTGGATGTCGCTCGCTCCGCGACGAAGCGCGTCGGTCAGAATGAGGTTGCAGAGCTTGACGACGGGAGCCTCTTCACTGGAACGCTCCAGCTCTTCGAGGTCGATGTCCGACGCCTCCTCGAGGACTTCGACGTCGCCGGCATCCGTCTCGGCTAGCTCGCTCATGACTTCCTTGAGCTGCAGAGAATGCGCCGACCCGTAATACTTGTCGATGGAGTCCATGATGGCGGTCTCCGAGGCCACCACCGGCTCGACATTGTAACCCGTCATGAACTTGATGTCGTCCATCGCAAAGACGTTGGTGGGATCGACCATGGCGATGGTGAGGTTCGCGCCGGCGCGAGAGAGAGGAATAATCTGGTACTTCTGCGCGGTTTCCGCGGGCACCAGTTTGATGACGGACGGATCGATCTCGAAGCGTGCGAGGTTGATGGCGGGCACGCCATACTGTCGGGAAAGCAAACCGGTGATCTCCTCGTCCTTGACGAAACCAAGCTTGACGAGGTTGTAACCTAACTTTCCGCCGTGTTGTTTTTGATAGGTCAGGGCTTCTTGGAGTTGCTGGGGTGAAATCAAGTTTTCCTTAACCAGCAACTCGCCGAGCTTAATTGGCATCCACCTACCCCGCTCGAACTCGATCTGGACCGGAGGCTTAAGTTTCTCTGTTCACTATGGATTACCGTGAATAGATTACTTTACCTTCCGGGTCGAGAATTGTCAAGAGACACCCTCCCCCGGAAACAGCGAAAACCCGCTCTCCATAGGGGTTCGCGGGCCCTCCCTGGGCCAGAAGCCGCCTCACAGGCCCCGGTTTGGAGGCGAGAGCCCAAAAGACTCACCGCGTGAGGCTCAGTCCCAGCCAAACACCTCCCTGGCGTCGTTCCGTGCTCGTGATCCCGCCCACGTCCACGATCAACATGGCGATGCGCACACCGACTCCGACCGAGAAGCCCGGCCGCCGCAAGGCGCCGTCCGCTAGCTCCGATCGAAAACCGCCACGCAGCGCGACCCGGCGGTCTCCCCACTGTTTCTCCGCGCCGAGCGCGAGCTCTCGCCAGGACGGCATCGTCTTCGTGAGATCCGAAGCATCGCGGGACGTGAGATCGAAATCGATCGCGACCAGCCAGCCCGGATCCTTCATGAAAACGACGCCGGCGCGCGCATGTCGGTCGCGGACGATCTCTTCGTCGCTCGGCGTGTGAAAGGTCGGCCGGGTGAGGTTCCGCCCCATGAGACCGACGCGTATCCAATCTCTCGGCTGATAGAGGACACTCGCATCGAGCCCGATCTCGGTTTCCGCGCGCCCATCGGAGGAGGTAGCCGCCTCAAAGAGATTTCTCACGTTGCGATCCGCGGGTGGCACCGATGCCGCCGGAGCTTGCTGCTCGAAGGCGGTGCCACGAATGACGCTGACGTTTACGCCGACCGTCAGCACGTCGACTGGAAGAGATTGCACGAGCGTCATCGTGACATCGAGCGTCTCGAGCCCTCGCGACCTCAAGGTGGTCTCTTCCAGGAACGTATCGGTTTCGGTGAAACTGGATACGGCAACGCCGAACGCCGTAAAGCTCGTCGAAAAACCCAAAGACGGACCACCCTCGAGGACGGAGTCGGCCCCCGGTAGCTCGGAACGCAAGCGCTCGACCAGCTCATTCCGGTCTTGAAAGGAAGTGCCGCCGTAGAAACCTCCTCGGATCAGACTTCCGTGAACGATTCCTGCCGGATTCCAGTAGAAGGCCGTCGAGTCGTCGGCCACGGCGGTGAAGGCTCCGGCCAGTGCCGTTGCCCTCGCGCCCACCAGCCGGGGGCCGGAATCCGAGCTGGCTCCGCGAGCGACCAGCAGAAGGCACACCGTTGCCAGAGTCATCAACCCGCCCGCAGGCGCGCAGTCGCCGGAGGGCGAGCCGCGGGGGTGGGGCCCCGCGGCTTTGAAAGAAGCTCGCACCATCAGGTCACTATAACAACCGGAAGGAAACGGGAAAAGGTCATTGACACGGAAGATCGGCGGGAGCTATGATTGCGGGTGCACTGTAAGCAGACCGCGCCGTTTCTTGGTTGAATGCGGAACATAGCGGTCATTCCTGCCCGCTTTGGCTCTCAACGTCTCCCCGGAAAGCCCCTCGCTAAAATCGGCGAGCGCACGCTCGTAGAGCACGTCTATCGCCGCACGGCACAGGCTCGTCGGGTCGATCGGGTCTTGGTGGCGACCGACGATTCCAGAATCCACGCGGCGGTGACGGCGTTCGGAGGGGAGTGCGTCATGACTTCCCCCGACCATCGGAGCGGAACCGACCGGGTAGCCGAAGCGGTGGCCGGCCTCGAGGTCGACATCGTCGTCAACGTGCAGGGCGACGAGCCTTTCATGGAGGCGCAAACGATCGATCAGGCGATTGGCGCGTGCGAAGAGCACCAGGGGACGATCGCGACGCTCGCCGGCCCGATTACGACCGCCGAAGAGTTCTGGGATCCCAACGTGGTCAAGGTGGTCATGGATCGCCGCGGCTTTGCGCTCTATTTTTCCCGCTGGCCCATTCCCTTCATGGCGGGCCCGGAGATGAGCGCCGCCGAGATACGCCGGCTCTCTGAACGAGCGGCCACGCCAACGGCCGGCTCGTGCCTCAAGCACTTGGGCCTCTACGTGTATCCAAAGTCCCTTCTGCTGGAGCTGGCCCGGAGCGAGCCCACCCCCCTCGAGTGCCAAGAGCGTCTGGAACAGCTGCGCGCACTGGAGTGCGGGTTGCCGATCTACGTCGAGCTCACCGAGGCGGCGGGAATGGCGGTGGACACTCCCGCCGATTTGGAACGGGCGCGCCAGCTGTTCGCGAGAACAAGGAGCGCGACCACGAGGACCGTATGAACGACAACAACACATGAGGAAGGAGGAAACGAATGCAGCAAGCCCCCTCGAGCCACGCTAAATTTATTTTCGTCACCGGGGGTGTCGTTTCATCGCTGGGCAAGGGATTGGCCTCCGCCTCCATCGGCCTGCTGATGGAATCGCACGGATATCGTGTTTCCTTTCTGAAGTTCGACCCATACATCAACGTCGATCCGGGGACCATGAGCCCCTACCAGCACGGCGAGGTCTTCGTCACCGACGACGGCGCCGAGACAGACCTAGACCTCGGGCACTACGAACGGTTCACGCGCGTGAGACTGAGCCGCGCCTCCAACGCGACGACGGGGCAGATCTACGACACCGTGATCACCAAGGAACGGCGCGGGGACTACCTGGGAGGAACGGTTCAAGTCATCCCTCACATCACGAACGAGATCAAGAGTCGACTCGAGCCGGTGGCCAAGGACGCCGACATCGTGATCGTGGAGATCGGAGGCACGGTCGGCGACATCGAAGGACTCCCCTTCCTTGAGGCCGTCCGCCAATTCCGCCAGGACGTTGGTCGCAAGGGAGCCATCTTCATCCATCTCACTCTCGTCCCGTTCATCGGTGCGGCCGGCGAGCAGAAGACCAAACCGACCCAGCACAGTGTGCGGGAGCTCCGCGCCATCGGTATCCAGCCCGACATCCTCCTCTGCCGTACCGATCGCGCGTTGCCTCGCGATCTGAAATCGAAGATCGCCTTGTTCTGCAATCTCGACGAGGAGGCGGTGAAGACCGCCAAGGACGTGGACACGATCTATGAGGTTCCCCTCTCTCTCTCGGACGAGGGTCTGGACACCATCATCTTGAAGCTCCTCGACCTGCCGGCGGGTAGGAAAGACCTCCAGAAGTGGGAAGAACTCGTCCAGCGGATCCGAAACCCCAAGGGAGAGATCACCATCGGTATCGTCGGGAAGTACGTGCGCCTCGAAGACGCGTACAAGAGCCTCTCCGAAGCGCTCGCTCACGGAGGCTTTGCCCACGATCTCAGGGTCAATCTGGAGTGGATCGAGGCGGAAGACTTGGAGGCCGGCGACCTCTCTCCGTTAGAGCACGTCGACGGGGTCCTCGTTCCCGGCGGTTTTGGCCAACGGGGCACCGAGGGTATGGTCGCGGCGGCGGGGTACGCGCGCACGCACGGTATCCCTTACTTCGGCATTTGCTACGGGTTTCAATGGTCGGTCGTGGAGTACGCGAGAAACGTCTGTGGATTGAAGGGAGCCAACTCCACCGAATGCGACCCCGACGCCGCCGAACGCGTCATTATCAAGCTCGAGGAGTTGGAAGGCGTCGAGGAGCTGGGCGGCACCATGAGACTGGGCGGTTATCCTTGTGTCCTCGAGCCCGACTCGCTCGCGCATCGAGCCTACGGAGCGCTCGACGTCGTCGAGCGGCACCGCCACCGATTCGAGTTCAACCGGCAGTACGAGCAGGTCCTTTCACGCGCCGGCATGCGTATCACCGGGAGGTCACCGGACTCGAAGTTCGTCGAGATCGTGGAAATCCCGACGCATCCGTGGTTTCTGGCGGTGCAGTTCCACCCGGAGTTCAAGTCCCAGCCGCTGAACCCTCACCCGCTCTTTCGGGACTTCGTGGGTGCGGCGCGGAAGCACCAGCTATCCCGCCAGGAGTCGCGGACGCGCCGGGTCTCGGCGGCCGGGGAGGAAATGCCCCAACCCCGCTAATAGGCTGCTGAAGTACGAGTCAGCCCCGCGACCGCCGGCCGCAGCCACGCGTGTCGAGCGGAGGCCGGGGCCGAACGAGGAGTGAGGCCCGCAATGAAATTGGCTTGCGAGCCCGGCGCGCGTAGATCGGCACTTATCTGTTGGCCGCCAAACTACGTGGTTGCTTTGACCGGACGTGGTCAGGCGGCGGTCCCCACGGCACTAAGGCATCGATCAGTTTTCGGGTAAGATGTCGGGAAACCGATGTCCGCACACCCGCCCACCCGACCGGTCCACGTAGGCCCCACGACCCTGGGTGGCGGCCATCCGTTCGTTCTCATCGCCGGCCCCTGCGTCATCGAAGACGCCCGGCACACGCTGTTCATGGCGGAACAGTTGAAGGCGATCGCGGAAGAGGTCGGCGTCCCTCTCGTTTTCAAGGCGTCGTTCGACAAAGCGAACCGAACCTCCGTCGACTCGTTCCGCGGCCCCGGCCTTGCGGAGGGACTCCCCGTGCTGGCGGAGGTCCGACGACGATTCGACCTCCCCGTCACCACCGATGTCCACGAAACGCATCAGGTGGAGGCGGCTGCCGCCGTCATCGACCTCATTCAAATTCCCGCTTTTCTCTGTCGCCAGACGGATTTGATCCTCGCTTCCGCCAAAACGGGCAAGCCGGTCAATATAAAAAAGGGGCAGTTCTTGGCTCCTTGGGACATGATGCACACGGTGGAAAAAGCCATGTCCACCGGGAATCGGAGCGTGCTCGTTACCGAGCGCGGCACCAGCTTCGGATATAACAATCTAGTCGTGGACATCCGGAGCTTCTCCATCATGCGGGAGTCCGGCTGCCCGGTGGTATTCGACGTGACCCACAGCCTGCAGCTTCCAGGCGGAGCGGGTAAGTCATCGGGGGGGGAGTCTCGCTTCATCACCGAGCTCGCCTCGGCAGGCATCGCCGCCAGCGTGGACGGCATCTTCATGGAAGTGCACGACCGCCCAGAGCACGCCCGTTCCGATGGTCCGAATAGCTGTCCGTTGGATCGCCTGGGCCCCATCCTGCGGCGCCTGAAAGCTATCGAGAGGGCCGTGCGGGAGGTCCGCTCTTGAGCCTCGACTTGGCGCGCCGCGTGCTCGCTATCGAGGCTCGTGCCATCGAGAACCTCATCGAGCGCCTCGACGAACGATTCTCCCGGGCCGTCGACTTGGTCTCGCAATGCGCCGGCCGCGTGGTCGTCACCGGCATGGGCAAGTCCGGAATCATCTGCAGAAAAATCGCCGCCACCTTGAACAGCACCGGGACCCCCTCCGTCTTCCTACACCCGGCCGAAGCGCTTCACGGTGATCTCGGAATGGTCGTGAAGGGCGACGTGGTGATCGCGGTCTCCAACAGCGGGGAGACCGAGGAGCTCGTGCAGCTTCTCGAGACGCTGAAGCGCCTCAGCATACCCTTGGTCTCGCTACTCGGGCGTACGCGCTCGACGCTCGGAGACGCATCCGACGTCGTGCTGGATGTCTCGGTGGACGAAGAAGCCTGCCCGATGGGTCTGGCTCCCACCGCGAGCACGACGGCGCTTCTCGCTCTGGGAGACGCGCTGGCCATGGCGGTTCTAGAGAAGAAGGGCTTCACCACCGAGGACTTCGCGGTTCTTCATCCGCGCGGCCAGCTAGGCTACAAGCTGCAGCGCGTCGAGAACCTGATGCACAAGGGAGACGAGCTTCCCGCGGTCAGAACGGATGCGCTGATGCGCGACGTGATATACGAAATGTCTCGCAAGGGCTTCGGCGTGACGAGCGTCCTGAACGAGAGCGGCCGCCTGGTTGGCGTCATCTCCGACGGCGATTTGCGGCGTCAATTGGAAAAGGACGAGAGGATCCTCGCGAAGACGGCCGGCGATTGCATGACCAAGAACCCGGTCACCATCGAGCGGCACGAGCTGGCGACCCGCGCGCTCGCCCTCATGGAGCAGCGCAAGATCACGTCCCTTCTGGTGCCTGACGAGAATGGTGGCGTGGCGGGCATCATTCATCTTCATGACCTGTGGCGCCTCGGCCAGTATTTCTAGCAAGCCAACGGCCCGTCAGGGCCGCGGCCGGGAGGAATTGCCGATGAGATACGGCGCAAGGGAATCCGGCCGTGGTTTTAGGCCCGAGCGAAGAGCGAGGGCCGCGAGCGAGGCGAAGAGCCGAGCGAGCAGTTACCGGCCCGGAGGGCCGCCGGCCGGGAGGAATTGTTGATGAAATACAGCGCAAGGGAACCCGGCCGTGGGTTTAGGCGCGAGCGAAGAGCGAGCGCCAGCGCGCGAGGCGAGGAGCCTCGCGCGCACTAATTTTATGGACAACACTTTTCGAGAAAAGGCCAAGCAGATCAAAATGCTCCTGCTCGACGTGGACGGCGTCCTCACCGACGGCACCTTCGAACGCCACGGCGACGACGAGGTCAAGCGCTTTCACTCGCGTGACGGTATCGGCTTCGTGCTGGCCCGCCGGGCCGGTCTCAAGGTCGGGCTCGTCTCGGGACGGCGCTCGAAGGCGGTGGAGCATCGCGCGCAAGAGCTGAATCTGGACTTCATCAGGCTCGGCACGAATGATAAGCTGTCCGCCCTCCAGCAGGCTCTCGAGCAGGAAGGGCTGTCGGAAGAACAGGTCGCCTTCATGGGTGATGACCTGCCCGATCTGCCGGTGCTGAGCCGCGTCGGTCTCTCGGCGGCCGCGGCTGACGCACATGCCGAGGTGAGGTCGCGCGTCAACTATGTCACCCGCACCCGAGGGGGATTCGGAGCGGTTCGCGAGCTGGTGGATGAAATCCTTGCCGCCAAGGGCCTGTTGCAGGACTTGATTCAAGAATACTTGAGGGAGCCATGAAAACCTTGACGATGTTTTTCTACCTGCTTCTCGGCTCGGCCCTTACCATCTTCATCTATTCGAATTTCGAACAAAGCGTCGTCATTCACTTCACCGACAGGTATCGGACCACGGCCATTCCGCTGGCGCTCGCGCTCTTCGGAGCCATGGTGGCGGGCTTTCTGGTCGCGGCTCTCCTCGCGTTCACCCATCAGTTCCGACTCCGAAACCGGATGCGACAGCTTCGCAAGACCAACGAAAGACTGGAATCGGAGATAGCTGGACTCCGTAACCTGCCCTTGACTTCCCTGCCCTCATCGGCAGGTCGCTCGGATTCGGAGAGTCAAGACCGCGAGCTAGGTCCATCCGTCGATTGAGGTGGCGACCGTCTCCTTCCGATGAGCCCCAACGAGCAAATCCTTCTGGTGGCGCTCCTGGCCTTCGTGGGCGGCGTCGCGTTGGGGCAGCTCTGGGCACGCCTGGCGGGAGGAAAACAGCAGGCGCGCAAAGGTGTGGGTGAGTCGCTAGCCTATATTCTTGGGCTCGACCTGCTAGCCTCCCGGCAAATCGACCGTGCGATCTCGGAGCTCGCGCGTGCCGCTCGCTCTGACACCGAAGCGATCGAGATCTATCTGATTCTCGGAAACCTCTTTCGCGAAAAGGGACAGCTCGAGCGCGCCATCCAGATACACCAGAGCATCCTCCATCGACCGGGGCTTACCACGCAGGAAAAAGCTCACGCGCTCTTGTGCTTGGGAGTGGACTTCAAACGGGCGGGCTTTCGCGATCGCGCCGCCGACACGCTGCAAGAAGTCCTTCGCCTCGATCCGAAGAACTCTTACGCGCTCCTTCACCTGCTGCGCACGCATGAAGAGGAGCAGAACTGGGAGCAGGCGCTGGCCGTTCTTCAGAAACTCGATGCCACGACCGACGAGCCGAACACGACATTGGCGGCTTTCCTTCACGATCGGGCGGGCGAGGCAGCCGTGGCCCGGGGAGAGGAAAAACGCGCCGCACGGAGTTTCGAGACCGCAATCCAATACGATCGGACGCTTGCGCCGCCGTACCTTCACCTGGGCGATCTCCTGGAGCGGCGGGGCGCACTCTCGGAGGCCGTGGCTCAGTGGGAAACGCTGGTGCACGAGAGGCCCGAGCACGCCTATTTGACGTTCGAGCGCCTGCGGCGCATCTATCCGATGATCGGAGAGGAGCAAAAACTCGATCGTCTGTATCAGGAGGCCATTGCCACCGATCGCAAAGACTGGCGTGCTCACCTTGCACTCTCCCGCCGCAGAAGCCACGAAGGGAAAAGGGAAGAAGCCTTTCGACTTCTCGAGGAGGCGGTGGCCAATAATCCACACGCCATCGACGTTCACCTGGAGTTCTGGAACCTTCTCCTCGCCAACGGCGCGTCACCGGATCGAGTCCGGCGCTACATGGACAGAGTGCGGGACGCCGTTTTCTTTCTCGACCCACACGTCTGCGTCACCTGTCACTACCGGGCCAACGGCATCCTGTGGCGATGCCCTCATTGTCAGGAGTGGAACACGTTCGTGGAGGAACGACTGGCTTCGCGGCGGCCGCTTACGGGTTAGCGTCGTTACGGAGTTTTTCCCACACCGCTTGGACTTGCCACTCGGTATCCGCCAAGCTGCCCGAGGTATCGATGAGGAAGTCGGCGTAGGGCTTTTTTTCGTCGACCGGCATCTGCGCGTCGACGCGGCGAGCGGCTTCAGTACGAGACAGACCGTCGCGCGCCGCTAGCCTATCCAGCTGCAACGCGCGAGGACAGTGAACCACCAACAATCTGTCATAGTCACGATACGTGCCCGCTTCGATCATGAGAGCAGCGTCGACGACCGCGACGTCCACTCCCTTACCCTCTGCCTCTCTCAATAGTCGTTTCTCCTCCCGGATCACTTCCGGGTGTACCAAAGCGTTGAGCTTCGACCGTTCCGAGGGATCGGAGAAAACGAGACGACCCAATTTGGTCCGATCGACGGCCTCCTCCGGAGACAACACGTCCGGACCAAACGCGTCGGCGATGCGTCGCGTCAGATCGGTACCGGCTCCCATCAACTGATGCACGATCGCATCCGCATCGATGGTGAAAGCTCCCCGATCCGCGAGAAGTCTTCGAACGACGGTCTTGCCACAGGCGATACCGCCGGTCAGGCCGACCCTGAGCATGAGAGAATGATTAGCTTGATAGACGTCGACGGCGAGCCAAGCGCATCGTGTTGTCCAAGAGCATGGCGATCGTCAAGGGCCCGACGCCTCCCGGCACCGGCGTCAGCGCACCCGCAACCTTCTGTGCCTCTCTAGGATGGACGTCCCCCACCAACGTGTATCCCTTGGTCTCGAGCTGCGCCAATCGAGATTCGTCTTCGCCAAAGTAATCAATCACCGCGTCGCGCTCTTCCACGCGGTTGATTCCAACATCGATGACCGTGGCCCCTGGCTTTATGAAATCCCCCCTGACGAAACCAGGGCTTCCCATCGCGGCGACCAGAATGTCCCCCTCGCTTGCCACCTTGGCCAGTTCTCGTGTCCGCGAGTGGCAAATGGTGACCGTGGCGTGCTCGTGCAGGAGCAGTAGCGCCATGGGCTTGCCCACGATGTTGCTCCGACCGATGACCGACGCACGCGCCCCCTTGATTTCTATCTTCTCACGGCGCAGAAGCTCAATGATACCGGCAGGGGTGCATGGTCTCGGGCCAGGGTCGTTCTGAACCAACCGTCCGACGTTGACCGGATGAAACCCGTCCACGTCCTTGTCGGGATCGATGCGCGGAATGAACTCACCGGAGTCGAGATGCGAAGGAAGAGGCAACTGAAGGAGGATGGCGTCGATGTCCTCTCGCCGATTAAGGGCGTCGATCGTCTCGGCGAGCACGCCTGGTGTCGTGTCAGCGGCAAGCCGAAGAGTCTCCGAATGAATACCCGCTTCTTCCGACGCGCGGGTCTTGTTCCTGACGTATATCTCGGACGCCGGATTCTCGCCGACCAGGATAGCGGCGAGCCCCGGCGTGACTCCCCTGGCCACCAGCTCGCTCACCCCGCGCTTGACCTCTTCGCGAATCGCCTTCGCCACGCCCTTGCCGTCCAGTAATCGTGCGCTCAATTCTCCACCTCGGTCGTGCTCCTATCAGTTTAATGTGTGCGGGACGCTTGCTTTGCCAAGAAACGCTCCAGGAAGCGGGTATCGTAGGTCCCCTTCTGGAAATCTGGATCGGAGAGGACCTTCTTGTGTAACGGAATGGTTGTCTTGACACCTTCGATGACCGTGAGCTCGAGACAACGCCTCATGCGCTCGATGGCGGCCCTACGATCATTGTCATGGACGACCAGTTTGGCGATGAGAGAGTCGTAATATGGCAGCACCTGACATTCCGAATGAGCCGCCGTGTCGACGCGCACGCCCGGACCGCCCGGCAAGTTGAACGCATGGATTGTGCCCGGCGAGGGCTGGAACGTCACCGGGTCCTCGGCGTTGATACGGCACTCGATGCTCGCCCCGCGAAACGAAATCTCTTTTTGTGAGAAACCGAGCCGCTGGCCGGCTGCGACGCGAATCTGCTCTTTCACGAGGTCCACACCGGTGATCATTTCGGTAACCGGGTGCTCGACCTGAATCCGGGTATTCATCTCCATGAAATAGAACCTCTCGTTGTCGTCCACCAGGAACTCGATGGTCCCCGCGTTCACATAACCCACCGCGCGCGCCGCATCCACCGCGACCCGCCCCATCCTCTTGCGTAGCCGGTCCGAAACGGCTGGCGACGGGGATTCTTCCAGCAACTTCTGATGTCGTCTCTGAATCGAGCACTCTCGCTCTCCCAGATGAACCACGTTGCCCTTCGAATCAGCGAGGATCTGAAACTCGACGTGGCGGGGATTCTTGAGATACTTCTCCAAATAGACATCCCCCGCCCCAAAGGCCGCCTCGGCTTCCCGCTGCGCCGCACCAAAGGACCTCGTGAGCTCGTCCGGATTCTCGACGATCCGCATCCCCCGCCCGCCGCCACCCGCGGTCGCCTTGAGAATGACGGGATACCCGATCTTCTTCGCCATCTCGCCCGCTTGCTCGACGGTGTCCAGCAGGCCATTCGAACCCGGCAGGACCGGGACGCCAGCCTTGCTCATGGTCCGCCGCGCGAGCGACTTGTCGCCCATCAAGCGGATCGCACGCGGTGTCGGTCCGATGAATTTGATATGGCATGCCTCGCACACCTCGGCGAGGTACGAGCTCTCGGCGAGGAAACCGTAGCCGGGATGAATCGCATCGGAGCCCGTGATTTCCGCGGCAGAAATGATCCCGGGGATGTTCAAGTAACTGTCGACGCTGCGCGCCGGCCCAATACAGACCTCTTCATCCGCGTACCGCACGTGAAGCGAGTCGCGATCCGCTTCCGAATAAACGGCGACGGTACGGATTCCCAGTTCCTTGCAGGCGGAGATCACCCTGACGGCAATCTCGCCGCGGTTGGCGATCAAGATCTTCTTGAACATGGAATAGAGCTTCTGAGGGTCGCCGCGGGGGCTCAAAGAGGGGCGCTAGTGCCGTTCCAACTCGATCTGCCTGGAGAGCAGAATGGTCAAGCCCAATCTTCGTGTTCCGGGAACCCCC
>Ga0302046_10002694_pt1 | contig 16461 bp, 14 predicted proteins | sample RVTome_11_FD_200261 | JGI IMG/M metagenome (GOLD analysis project Ga0302046, IMG submission 200261) | Soil microbial communities from uranium-contaminated site in the Upper Colorado River Basin, Wyoming, United States - RVT147D111 (version 2) ...
ATCGTGAATGCATCTCTGACTCCTGCGCCCCATACTGTGGAGCCGCCGAACATGAAGATCGCCATTGGATCCCTTGCCCCTCGCTGTCCAGTTCCAGGGGACCAACTCAGTCTGATGCCGTTGGAATCGATGTTGACGTGATCTCCCCGATAGGGTTGCCGGCGCCAGTAGACGTAGGACGTCCACTTCATGGCATTCGCCTCGTGGAATTCCCTGCGGTAGTCATGTACCCAGGGAGAATCCGCGTAGACGTCTGCCTTGGCCTTGTAGTCTTCGACGTGAGAGCCGCCCGTCACGAAGGAACGCGTGAGAAACGCGAGCGACAACACGGTTTCGAGCCCCAAGAGCAGGAGCGCCGTGATGCCGAATATGATCCATGCATCCTTGCCCGAGCGGAGAGTTCTTTCCAGCTTGGCCATCCGAGGCACCTTCACGTCCACGATGACGATCCAAGCCGCCGGTCGCACACTGGCGGTCTCACTCGGCGCGCGTGAAGTGGTATTCGATGCGCTGCGGCGCTTCCTGGCCGTCGACGGGCCCCTCGATCGACGCGCTCAGCGAGCCGTCGGGGCCTCTCGCATAGATGATCTTCTTCGGAAAGTCGTGAGCGGGATTCTCGAACGTCACCGAGTCCTTCGTCGCCTCCACGAGCCGGAAGGCGACGGGGTAGGGGTTCTCCCTCGGCCGCGGGATGTAGAACACCTCCCCGCCCATCTCGACGAGCAACAGCGACTCCGTGACGGTCGTGGCGCTTCCCGACGCGCCGGCCAGATAGGCTTCGCCCTCGAACGTGCGCTCGCTCAGGATGCGCCACGTCTCGTAGTGCACTCCTCGGCTCGTCTCGCGCTTCCAGGTTCCCTCGAGCCAGCGCAGATCGTCGAGACCGGAGGCTCTCGAGGTGGTCGCGCCGCCGAGGGCCAGCAGGAACAGCAACGCGAAAACCCGTCTCGGCGTCGTGACCATGGCGAACTCTCCTTCGAGGGGGTCCTTCAGGCCGGGATCGTCGCGGTTCTCGTCCACGATCCGCGGTGCCTGCGGCGACCCTCGATGCGGTACTTGGTCTCGTAGTTGGTCAGCGGTTCGTCGACCGGCAAGGGGAAGTGCTCCCCGCCGAACTCGGGGAGGCGCGTGAACATCGGGTGCTCGTCGAGCAGCGGCTCGATCGATTCCCAGTACTCCCCGTGGTCCGTCGCGACGTGCAGGCTGCCGCCCGCGGCGAGCGTGCGCGCCAGGTGCTCGACCGTGTCCTTGCGGAAGAAGCGTCGCTTGTGGTGCCGCTTCTTGGGCCACGGGTCGGGGTAGAACACGTAGTACGCCCGCACGGACGAGGACGGGATGCCGCGGCACACGAGCTCGTGCGCGTCCGCGCGCACGAAGCGCACGTTCTCGAGCCCACGCTTGGCCGCCCGGCTCTCCGCGACCCGCAGGTACTTGTTGGCCCACTCGACGCCGAAGTGCAGCACGTCGGGACGCAGCGCCGCGGCGGCCAGCAGAAACCGGCCCTTGCCGATGCCGATCTCGACTTCGACCGGGCCCTCCGTGCCGAACACCTCGACCCACTCGATCCCCGAGAGCGCTCGCTCGGGATCGACCCGAAAAGCCGACTCCACGACGACGGCCTGCGGCTCAGTCATCACCGGTCCGGCGCTCGATCCACAGCGGGACGCCGGCCTCGCTGCGCTCGGACGGCTCCCCGGCACCCGCCTGCAGGAGGACCTCCTTGGAGCGCGAGGTGGACCGCAGCTCGGCGAGGGCCGATTCGTACGACACGCGGCGGTCGCCGTCCACGCCGATGCGCAACTGCTCCAGCTCCGCCCCCATGGAGAGATTGCTCACCGACTTGAACCTGCGCACCGCGGTGATGACGTCCACCGTGCGCTCGAAGGTCTCGAAGGCGTCGGTGTCGATCTCCTCCCGGCCTCCCGGCCAGGACAGGAGGTGAACCGACCTCTCGCCCACGCGCGCCCGGAAGCCCTGCTGGTACAGTTCCTCGGTGACGTGCGGCATGAAGGGCGCGAGCAGCTTCAGCGTGTCGAGCAGCGCGCGGTGCAGCGTCGCCTGGGCGGCCCGCTTGCCGGCCTCGCCGTAGGTCTCGGTGTCGTAGATCCTCCCTTTGACCATCTCGAGGTAGTTGTCGCACAGCACCGACCAGAAGAAGACCTCGATCTCCCTGAGCGCGGCCCCGATCTCGTACTCCAGCATGTGCTTCGTGGCGCGCGCCTCGACCCGCTCGAGCTTGGCCACCAGGCCGCGATCGATGGCGGTCGGCTGGCCGGCGCTGCCGTCCCAGTCCTCGAGGTTGCCGAGCGCGAAGCGCGTGGCGTTCCACAGCTTGGTCACGAAGCGCTTGCCCTGGTCCATCATCTTCTCGTCGTAGGCCGAGTCCACTCCGAGATTCGCGCGGCACGCCCAGTACCGCACGGCGTCGGCCGAGAAGCGCTCGATGATCTCCTCCGGATGGCTGAAGGCGTGCTCCCGGGACTTGCTGATCTTGCGGCGCTTCCCGGTCTCGTCGCGTTCCGCCATGAGCACGTGTCCCGAGATCATGACGTCCCGCCACGGGACGTCGCCGTGGTGGTGCAGGTTCTTGACGATCGTGTAGAACGCCCACGTCCGGATGATGTCGTGGGCCTGCGGGCGCAGGGTCATGGGCATCAGGCGCGCGGTCCGGTCGCCGTCCCGCTCTCCCCATCGCGAGTTGATCTGCGGGGTGACCGAAGACGTCGCCCACGTGTCCATGACGTCCGTCTCGGGCTCGAGGTCGCGCGAGCCGCACTTCGGGCACGGCCCGGGCGGCGCGTCGACCGCGGGATCGACGGGCAGGTCCTCGTCGCGAGCCGGCACGAACGAGTCGCAGCCCGTGCAGATCCACACCGGGATCGGAACCCCGTAGAACCTCTGGCGCGAGATGCCCCAGTCCCAGTGCAGGTTCTCGACCCAGTGGTCGTAGCGCACTTTCATGCTCGCAGGGAACCACCGCACCTTGGCCCCGGCCTCGAGCAACCGGTCCTTGAAGTCGAGCACCCGGATGAACCACTGCTTGGCGGGCACGAACTCGATGGGCGTCCCGCAGCGCTCGTGGGTGTTGACGATCTGGGTGATCCGCTTGTGCGCGAGGATCAGGCCCTGGTCCCGGAGATCCCCGAGGATCGCCTCGCGGGCCTGCTTGACCTTCATGCCGGCGTACTTCCCGGCCTGCGCGGTCATGCGACCGCTGCGGTCGATCGACATCCGCAGGGGAAGGCCGTAGCGCTCCCACCAATCGATGTCCTTGGTGTCGCCGAAGGTGCAGCACATGACGACGCCGGTCCCCTTCTCGAGATCGACGTCGTCGTTGACGAGAATCGGCACCTCCATGTCGAACAACGGCACGCGCGCCGTGTGGCCCTCGAGATGGCGGTGGCGCTCGTCGTCCGGGTGCACGAAAACGCACACGCACGACGGCAGCAGCTCGGGACGGGTCGTGGCGATGACCAGGTCGCTGCCGTCCGCGAGCTTGAACGGGATGTCCGAGAACAGCGTCTCGCGCTCGACGTCCTCTTCCTCCGCCTGCGCGACCGCGGTGCGGCACTCGGGGCACCACAGCGCCGGCGATTCCTTGCGGTAGACGAGACCCTTGGCGAACAGGTCGAGGAACGAGCGCTGCGAGATGCGCTGCGACAGCTCGTCGACGGTCGAGTATTGAAGGGTCCAGTCGGCCGAGAAGCCCAGACCCTGCCACAGCTCGCGGAACTTGGCCTCCAGCTCGCGTGTCGTCTCGAGGCACAGCGCCACGAACTCGGAGCGCGCCATGTCCCGTCCGCGGACCTTCTTGGTATTCTCGACGTAACGCTCGGTGGGCAGGCCGTTGTCGTCGAAGCCGAAGGGGTAGAACACGTTGTGACCGCGCTGGCGCCAGAAACGCGCGATCGCCTCGGCCTGGGTGTAGGAGAACACGTGGCCCATGTGGATGGCGCCCGACACCGTCGGCGGCGGAGTGTCCACCGAGAAGACCGGGCGCGTGGTGTCCTCGTGATCGAAACGAAAGATGCGCTCGTCGTCCCAGTATCTTTGCCACCGGGGCTCGGATTCCTTGGGATCGTAGCGGTTGGGCAGCGATGCCATGGCCAGCACCTTTCGGCCGAGGGAAAAGGCCCAATTTAGCACAGGCGAGACGGGCGCCGTCCCTCACAAGCCGAGAGCCTCGGCCAGATCCTTCTGTCGTCGATCGAGAGTCACGAAGGCCAGCTCGTGCAGCCTGTTCTTGAGGAACAGGGCGCAGGCGAGATGCCACAGGTCCGCGCCTCGCGCGTGCCCGCGGTCGAGGACCTCGTGGAACTCCTGGGTCAGCGGACGGTCGGGGAAGACCCAGCCGATCCACGACAGCAAGGGCGCGCAGTCCGCGCGTACCCGCTCTCGCGACACGGCCGAGCGCAGCTCGGCCTCCAGGAGATTCGAGGAAAACAGCCGGCTGAAACCCTGGAGTCGCTCGGCGAGGTCGGCGGCCCCCGGCTCGTCGAAGGCGATCGCGACGAGGCACGAGGTGTCGATGTAGGCGAGCTTCACTCGCGCGACCCCAGGAAGCGCTCGAGAGCGCCCGGCTTCTTCGAGACCGGCTCGAGCCGCCCCGCCGGCGCCGTCGAGCGGGACAGGACGCCTTCCTCCTCCATCTCCTGCAGGGCCCGGCCCAGGTCGGCGGTCCGGTAGATCGGGCGGATCTCGGCGACGTCGCGGCCGCGGTAGGAGATGGTGACGTGCTTGCCCGCGCGGACCTTCCGCAGGATCTCGCTCAACCGGGCCTTGGCCTCGTAGGTGGAGTAGCTCTTCGTCATGACCCGCGCTCCGCGGGCAGTATACGAAGACAGGTCTGACTAGTCAAGTCACGGATCGCCGGTGTCGCCCCTGGGCGCCCGGTCCGCCTACATGGAAACCGGGCCGGGCACGGGTCGGTCCTCGATGAGGCCCAGGACCTCTCCGACGAGATACAGCGACCCGGCGACGAGCACGTAGCCGTCGGGCAGAGCCAGGAGACGCGCGCGCTCGAGCGCCTCGGCAGGGTCGCGCACCACCTCGACGCGCTTCACGAGATCTCGGAAACTCCGCGCGACGTCCTCGGGCTCGGCCGCGCGCTCGACCCGCGCGCGCGTGACCACGACCGCGTCGACCCGCTCTGCGAGCGGCCCCACGATCCCCTGCGCCTCCTTGTCCTTCGTCAGGCCGAACAGCAGGACCGCCCGGCGCCGGCTCGCTTGGGACGCCAGGAACTCCGCGAGCGCCTCGGCCCCGGCGGCGTTGTGGGCGCCGTCCAGCATCAGCGGCGGCTTCGCTTCGATCCACTGCAGCCGCCCGGGCCAGCGCGTGCTTGCCAGGCCCTCGCGCGCGCGGGCCGCATCGACCTCGAAGCCCAGCTCCGAGCCGAGCGTCTGGAGCGCGACGATCGCCACCCGGGCGTTGTCGCGCTGGTGCCGGCCGCGAAGCGGTGGTCTCAAATCGCTGTACGTCCGCTGCGGCGTGCGGATCTCGAACCGGCCGTCGGCGAGATCGTGGACGTCCGCGAGCCGCCGCGCCTCGACCAGCTCGGCTCCGGCGCGGTCGGCGGCCGCGCGCAGGATCGCGCGTGCCTCGTCCTGCGCGACGCCGCTCACGAGCGGCTTGCCCGGCTTCGCGATCGCGGCCTTCTCTCCGGCAATGCGCTCTATCGTGCCGCCCAGATGCTCGACGTGGTCGTAGTCGATGGTGACCACGACGCCCATGGCCGCGTCGACCGCGTTGGTCGCGTCGAGCCGGCCGCCCATGCCGACTTCGAGGACGGCGCACTCGACGCCGCCCTCCTTGAAGGCTTGCAACGCCACCGCGGTCATGGTCTCGAAGAACGACGGCTGCACCGCGAGCGTGCCGCGCTCGACACCGCGCTCGAGGCGCGCGCGCGTCTCCACCAGCAGGCGATCGAGCTCCGCGGCGGAGATGTCCTCGCCGCCGATTCGAATGCGCTCGGTCGGGCGCACGAGGTGCGGTGAGCTGTACATCCCGGCCCGGATCCCGTGCGCCCGCAGCATCGCTTCGAGCATCGCGGCGACCGAGCCCTTGCCGTTCGTGCCGGCGATCAGGACCGAGGGGTAGGAGCGCTCGGGGTGCCCCAGGAGGTCGAGCAGCGCGCGGATGTTGTCCAGCCCGAGCTTGATGCCGGAATGCTGCAACCCGTAGAGCCAGCGGACCGCATCGCTCGTCGCGGGCGCCGTGCTTGGAGGCCGCTTGGACAAGCCCCTATGATAGCCCGGCGTGGAAGATCGAGGCCGGTTGTTCTTCTGGATCGTCGCGGCCGGCGCGGCGGCGCTCCTGTTGCTCCGGCTCGGAGCGCCCGCGCTCATCGATCCCGACGAAGCGCGCTTCGCGCGCACCACCGTCGAGATGGTTCGCAGCGGCGATCTCGTCGTTCCGACCTTCGAGGGCGCGCCGCGCGTGGTGAAGCCTCCCTTGCTGCACTGGGCGCAGGCGGCGTTCTACCGGCTGCTCGGCCCCGGCGGGCCGTTCGCGCGACTTCCCGCAGCGCTCGCCACGCTCGGCGCGTTGTTCCTCGTCGCGTGGGTCGCCCGCCGCCGGTTCGGCGAGGAGGGTGCGGCGTGGGCCGCGGCGATCTTCATCACGACCCCGCTGGTCGTGGTGCTCGGCCGCCTCGGGACGATCGACGCGCTGCTCTCGGTCCACGTGTTCGCGGCCCTGGCCATCGACATGGCGGAGTACGGCGAGACCGGGCCCAACCGGGGAGCGGTCATCGGGGCGCTGCTCGGTCTCGCGTTTCTCGCCAAGGGGCCGGTGGGCGTGGTCCTCCCGCTCCTGATGATCCTCGCCGGGCGGACCGCCGCCGGGAGGAACGTGGTGCCGCACGGGCGCGCGGTGCTCGGGTTCGCGGCCGGTCTGCTCGTCGCCTTGCCGTGGGGCGCGGTGTTCGTCAAGCGGCTCGGGACCGAGCGGGTCGTCGACACGTTTCGCACCGAGGTGCTCGAGCGCTACTTCGCGGGCACCGACCACGTCCAGCCGGCGTGGTACTTCGCCGCGGTCGTCGTGGTGGCGTTCTCGCCATGGGTCGGGCCGCTCGTGGTCGCGCTCGTGCGCGCGATCAGCCTGCGGCGCGACCCCGTGGCGCGCACCGGCCTCTATGCCGCCGGGGCGTTCCTGGCGGCGCTGCTGTTCTTCTCGCTCGGACGCGGAAAGCTGCCGCAGTACATCCTCCCCGCCGCTCCGCTGGCCGCGCTGCTGGTGACGTGGGAGCTCGGACAGGCGCTCAGCGCTCCCCGGGAGCGGCGCACGGGGGCGCTGCTTCTCACCGGCGCGCTGTTTACCGAAGCGATCGTCCTGGGCGCGATCGCTGCGGTGTTCCCCATGCCTGCCGCGAGGGTCACCGCATGCATCGCGGCGGTCGCCTTCGGCATCGGAGGCTTGGCCGCGCTGTGGGGACTGCTGGGGCAGCGGCCGCGCGTGGTGTACGGGACCGCCGCGGCGGCCGGCGCGGTGCTCCTCCTGACGAGCGTGCTCGTGCTGCACCCGGCGGTCGCGTCGTACCGCAGCACCGCGGGGCTCGTCGAGGAAGTCGCCGAGCTCGGCGGCGATCGTCCGCTCGTCGTCGTGGACATCCGGCTTCCGAGCCTGACCTATTACCTCGACCGGGTGCCGGAGGCGATCGCGCGCGACGACATCGACTCGAGGCTCGATCGGGACGACTCGCCGATCCTGGTCATCGCCTTGGCCGACCTCGAGCGCATCCCGCGGACGACCCTCGCCCGCCTGCGCGAGATCGGCCGATCGGGCAAGCTGCGCGCCTTCGCCGAGATCGACCTCGCCGGGTAGCGCAGACTCCGCGCCGCGGCGTCGCTTGGACGAAAGTTCAACGAAGGTCCGGTGCCCGGCGCTTGACGGGCGTGGGACGTCATGGTTAGGTTGATCTGATGGCGTGGTTCAAGAAGGAGAAGATTCCCAAGCAGCCCACGGAGCGACGCCTTCCGATCCGCGAAGGCCTGTGGCTCAAGTGCGACCACTGCAAGGAGATCGTCTACAAGCAGGAGGTTCTCCACAACACCAACGTCTGCCCGAAGTGCAACTACCACTTCCGGATCACCGCGCGCGAGCGGCTGGAGCGGCTGCTGGACGACGGGAGCTACACGGAGTTCGACTCCGAGATCTCGCCGCGCGATCCCCTGGAGTTCAACGACACCAAGCCCTACACGGAGCGTCTGGCGCACTACCAGGAGCGCACGGGTCTCAAGGACGCCGTCATCTCGTGCACCGGTCACCTCGGGGGCTACCCGGTCGTCGCGGCGGTCATGGAGTACGGCTTCATGGGCGGCTCGATGGGCAGCGTGGTGGGAGAGAAGGTGACGCGCGCCGCCGAGCGCGCCCTCGAGGAGCGCGCCACGCTGATCATCATCTCATGCTCGGGTGGCGCCCGAATGCAGGAGGGCACGCTGTCGCTGATGCAGATGGCGAAGATCTCCGCGGCGCTGGCGCGGCTCGACGAACAGGGCATCCCGTTCATCTCGATCCTCACCGACCCCACGACCGGAGGAGTCACCGCTTCGTTCGCCATGCTCGGGGACCTCAACGTCGCCGAGCCCCGCGCGCTGATCGGGTTCGCCGGGCCGCGGGTGATCGAGCAGACCATCCGGCAAAAACTGCCCGCCGGCTTCCAGCGCAGCGAATTCCTCATCGAGCACGGGATGCTGGATCTCATCCTGGACCGCGGGCAGATGCGGGACACCCTGATCTCCGCCCTGGGTTTCATGGTCGGGGCCAGGCACCCGTCCGAGCGATCGGTCCCCGCGGTGACCTCCGCCGAGTCGCCGCGCTGACCCATGCCGGATCCCGCCCCGACGCCCTCCCCCCCCGCATACAAGGACCGCAAGATCGGGCTCGTGGTGTTCGGGGTGGTGCTGTTGCTGATCGGGGCGGTGTGCGCGCTCTTGGCCGCAGCCGGCTTCCTCGGGGCGGTGCTGAACCAGCCCGGTTACAACTGGAAGATGTCGATCGGGAGCGCGGCGCTCTACGTGACGTTCGCCGCGTCGTTCGTGTGGCTCGGTATCGGCTCGATTCTGGCGCGGCGCTGGGCGCGGACGCTGATCCTGATGCTCGCCTGGGCGTGGTGGATCACGGGGATCCTCAATGCGGCCGTGCTGGCCTTCCTGCTTCCCACGATGACGAAATGGATGATGCTGGGCGGGGAGTTCGGATCCGACGTCGAACGCGTCTACCCCATCGTCCTCGCCGTCGCGCTGATCCTCACGGTCGCGCTTCTCGTCGTGCTGCCCGGCGTCCTCATCCTGTTCTACAGGAGCAGCCACGTCCTCGCGACCGTGGAGGCCCGCGATCCGCGCCTGAGCTGGACCGAGAGGCGCCCGCGGCCCGTGGTGCTGTTGAGCGTCGCCCACGCGGTTCTCGCGTACTTCCTGGTCTTGAATGGATTCATGTACGGCTGGACGGTCCCGCTGTTCGGGGTGGTCGCGGGCGGCTGGGCCGGCGCCCTGGTGGTGCTGGCATCGACCGGGGCGAGCGTCTACCTGACCGCGGCGCTGTACGAGCGCGGACCTTCGGCGTGGTGGATCGCGACCGGTCTCGCGGCGGCGTGGACGGTCTCGGCCGTGACGACCTTCTTGCGGGTACCGATCGCCGACTACGGGGAGGCGATCGGCATGCCGCCCGAATCGCTCCAGGTTCTCGCGGCCATGGGCGATCTCACGTGGGCGACGATCTCGTCGATCCTGGCGATCAGCGTCCCGTACTTCGCCTACCTCGTTTACGCCAAGCGGTTCTACCGGGCCAAGAGCGCGCGGTGAGTCCTGGCACGCTTGCGTTAGAATGAGCCATCGGGGCCCGAGTCGACGGCAACAACGAACCTTCGGAGGAGGCCGAATCATGGACTGGGGAATCGCCAACCGCCTGAGCCGCATCCTGAAGCCCCAAACCGGCCGCACCGTCATGCTGGCGGTTGACCACGGCTACTTCCTCGGGCCGACCTCGGGTCTCGAGAAACCGGGGGAGACCGTCGCGCCGCTCCTGCCCTACGCCGACTCGCTGATGCTGACCCGCGGCACACTGCGGCAGTGCATCCCGCCCCAATCGAACGTCCCGATCGTCCTGCGCGTCTCCGGCGGCACGAGCATCCTGCGCGAGCTCAGCCACGAAGGCCTGACGGTCGCCATCGAGGACGCCATTCGACTCAACGCCACGGCCATCACGCTGTCGATCTTCGTCGGCGCCGAGGGCGAGCGCGAAACGCTCCTCAATCTCGCGAAGCTCGTGGATCAGGGCGAGAAGCACGGCATCCCGGTCCTGGCCGTCACCGCGGTCGGCAAGGAGATGACCCGCGACGCGCGCTACCTCGGCCTGTGCTGCCGCATCGCCGCCGAGATCGGGGCGCACTTCGTGAAGACCTACTACTGCGAGGGCTTCGAGGAGGTCGTCCGGAACACCCCGGTGCCGCTGGTGATCGCGGGCGGAAAGAAGGTGCCCGAGAGGGACGCCATCCGCCTCGCGCACGACGCCATCGCCTCCGGAGCGCGCGGCGTGGACATGGGACGCAACATCTTCCAGTCCGACTGCCCCGTGGGGATGATCCGGGCCGTTCGCGCCGTCGTGCACGACGATGCGAGCGTCGAGGACGGCTTCGTCATCTACCGCGAGGAGAAGGACCGCGCCGGCGCGCGTGCCGGCAGGGCCTAGGCGGTCGCGGTCGAGGTGAGCACCGCGGCTCGTACGGTGGCGGCGGGGGACGTGCGCCGGGTGGTCGCCGCGATCCGGTCGAACGACGTCGCCGCGCTCCGGAAGCTCCTCGACGGCGACGATCGGCTCGCGAGGCACCCGAGGGCGGTCAACGAGGCCGCGCGTTGCGCGCGCGCGAAGCCGCTGCGGCTCCTGTTGCGTCTCGGCGCGGATCCCGACGCGCGCCATCGCGGTTACCGGCCGCTGCACGCCCTCATTCAGGAGCGCCTGCACGGAGAGGTCGGGGATCCGCCACCCGAGCGGCTCGCCTGCGCCGAGCTGCTGCTCGAAGGCGGCGCGAATCCGGAGCTTCCCGGCGCCTACCCGCCCGCGAGCGCCATGCTCATCGCGGCGTTCACCGGGTCGAGGCCTTTCGTGAAGCTGCTGCGCGAGGCCGGGGCCCGCGCCGACGGCTTCGTCCATGCGGCCCTGGGCCAGGCGGGTGCCGTGCGGCGCCTCGTCACTCGCGATTCCGCGTTCGCCTCCTCGCGCACCGCGGGCGGGCTGACCGCGTTGCAGTGCGCCGCGGCTTCGCGCCTCGGTCGCGGTGATGCGCGGACCGCGCGCGGCCTAGTGGACTCGGCGCGTACGCTGCTCGATGCGGGCGCGGACCCGAATGCGAAGACGCGGGCGTGGAGCGAGGAGGTCGACACGGCGTACTTCGCCGCGTCGTCCCGAAACCTCGAGGTCTTCCGCCTCCTTCTCGAGCGCGGCGCCGACGCGACGGCGGCGCTGCCGTCCGCCGTGTGGAACGCGCTCGAGGAGTTCTCGCAGCTCGCTCTGGAGCACGGCGCCGATCCGGACCGCGCGACGTCGAACGGCAAGCCGCTGCTCAACGACCTGATTCGCTGGGGGCAGGTTCGTCCCGCCCTGTGGCTGCTCGAGCATGGGGCGAGCCCCGACGTGCCCGACGACGCCGGCTGGACGGCGGTCCACCAAGCCGCGTCCCGCGGCAACGCGCGCATGACGGCGGCGGTGCTCGAGGCCGGCGGCGACCGCCGGCGCGAGGATCGCAAGGGATGCACGCCGCTCGTCATCGCCTCGCGGCTCGGCCGCGCGAAGATCGTCGACCTGCTGCTGGAGAATCCACCGTGCGCGTAGCGATGTACTACAGCAACCGGGACGTCCGGCTCGAGGAGCGGCCGCGCCCGGCGATCGGTCCCGGCGAGCTGCTCATGCGCGTCGAGGCCAGCGGCATCTGCGGCTCGGACGTCATGGAGTGGTACCGCCTCGAGAAGGCTCCGATCGTCCTGGGTCACGAGGTCGCGGGCGTGGTCGAGGAGGTCGGCCCGGGTGTGAGCGCGTTCGTGCGCGGCGATCGCATCGTCACCACGCATCACGTGCCGTGCGGACGGTGCCGGTACTGCGAGACCGACCGCCACAGCGTGTGCGAAACGCTCCGCACCACGCACTTCGATCCCGGTGGGTTCTCGGAGTACGTCCGAGTCCCGGCGCTGAACGTCGAGATGGGGACCTTTCGTCTTCCCGACCCAGTCAGCCTCGAGGAAGGGTCGTTCGTCGAGCCGCTCGCGTGCGCCGTCCGGGCGCAGCGCGTCGCGGGCGTGCGCCCGGGCGACGCCGTCGCCGTGCTGGGCTGCGGGATCTCGGGCGCGCTCCACATCCAGCTCGCCCGCGCGCTGGGTGCCGAGCGCGTCATCGCGACCGACCTCCACCCTTTTCGGCTCGGGATGGCGCGCAAGCTCGGGGCCGACGCGGCGATCGATGCGCGCGGGAACGTGGCGGCGGAGCTGCGCGCGGCGAACGACGGGCGGCTCGCGGACCGCGTGATCGTGTGCGCGGCCGCTCCGGCCGCGGTGCGTCAGGCCTTCGAGTGCGTCGATCGCGGCGGGTCGATCCTGGTCTTCGCCTTCCTCTCGCCGGGCGCGGAGATCACGCTTCCGATGTGGGAGCTGGCGCGGGACGGGATCTCGGTTCTGCACTCTTACGCGGGGCCCCCCGGCGACATGAGCACGGCCCTGCGCCTGCTCGCGGAGCGCAAGATCGACGTGACCTCGATGGTGACCCATCGTATCGGCCTGGCCGAGACGCAGCGCGGCTTCGACCTCGTGTGCGAGGCGGCGGATTCGCTGAAGGTCATCGTCGAGCCGCGGCGTTGACGCGCGGATTCGGTCTCGGAGCCTAGCCGCGCTGGGCTCGACCCAGCGCTCGGCGGAGCGTTTCGGCGAGACGGCCGTACTGCTCCGCGCTGTTGTAGAGCTGCGCCGAGATCCGCACCAGGCGCTTCGGCCGCGCGGGCCACGGGACGATCGGGACCTCGATCCTGTGCCGCTCCCACAGCAGGTCCTGCAGCGGGTCGAGGGCCGAGAACGTCGTCGTCGGCGCCCGATGATCGGGCGAGCCGTCGGGCAGCGGCAGCACCGCCAGCGACGCGATCATCGAGTCGGGACACGGCGCCGCGACCCCGAGCGCTGCGCGGATCTTCTCGCGCGCCGCGAGGGCCAATGCGCGATTGCGCTCCATCACCTCGGGCCACCCGCCGGGCAGCAGCGAGCCCAGAAACGCGATCGACTCCGGAACGCACAGGAACGCGCTGGGATCGCCGGTGCCGATCCAGTCGAACTCGTCGTGGAACCGCGAGCGTCCCAGGCGCCGGGTGGTCGCACCGTGGCTGATCGTCAGGGGTCGCACGTCTTCTCTGCGGTCCTCGCGCACGTACAGGAACGCGGCGCCCTTCGGCGCGCACAACCACTTGTGGCAGTTGCCGGTGTAGTAGGCGCTACCCAGCTCCGTCAGATCGAGGGGCACCATGCCGGGCGCGTGCGCGCCGTCGACCAGCGTATCGACGCCGATCTCGCTCAGGCGCCGGACCAGCCTCTTGATGGACAGGACCATTCCGGTCGGGCTGGTCACGTGGTCGATCAGGGCCAGGCGCGTGCGCGGCGATACGCCGGCGAGGATCGCGTCCTCGATCTTCTCGGGCGTCGAGCCGGGGAACGGGACGGGGACCACCACCACCGTGGCGCCGAAGCGTCGGGCCACGTAGTCCAGGGCATTGCGGCACGCCTCGTAGGCGTGATCGGTGACCACCAGCTCGTCCTCGGGACCGAACTCGAGGGAGCGCAGCACCGCGTTCACGCCGCTCGTGGCGTTCGGCACGGGTGCCAGGCACTCGGGATCGGCGCCGACGAACCGCGCCAGCGCTTGCCGCGCGCCGTCCAGCCGCCCGGGCAGCTCGCGCACGAAGAACCGCACGGGCTCGCGCTCGATCTCCTCCCGGATGCGCTGCTGCGCCTCGAGCACGACCCGCGGGCAGGCCCCGAACGAGCCGTGGTTCAGGAACGTGACCTCCGGATCGAGGGTCCAGTGCCGCGCGAGCGGGCTCGACATGGCGCATACTTTATCGCAGTTCGCCGGCCTGTTACGATCCCGCGATGTCCGCGTCCGAGCCCGAACGAGCCTCCGGCTCGTACCTCCGCGTCCTGTCGCGCTTCGACGCGACGATGCTGGTGATCGGCAGCATCATCGGCGGCGGGGTGTTCTTCACGCCCAACGACATCGCACAGGTGACGCAGGAACGGGGCACCATGCTCGCGGTGTGGCTGATCGGCGGACTGATCGCCATCACCGGTGCCCTGACCTACGCCGAGCTCGGCGGGATGTACCACCGCGCCGGTGGGGTCTACCTGTTCCTGCGCGAGGCGTTCGGAGGGCTGCCGGCCTTCCTCTACGGATGGGCACTGCTGCTCGTCATCGTGCCCGGGGCGCTGGCCCTCGTCGCCGGCTTCTTCGCCGCCAACCTGAGGACGTTCTTCCCCTCCCTCGGGCAGACCGCACAGACCGCGATCGCGCTGGTCTCGATCCTGCTCCTCACCGCGCTCAACATCCGCGGCGTGCGCTGGGGCAGCGCGGTGCAGAACGTCGTGACCGCGGCCAAGCTGCTGGCGCTGGCGCTGCTGATCGTCGGGGGCTGGCTGTATACGGGCGACCCGCGGCCGCCCGAGGCCGGCGCGGTCGTCCCCGCGCCGACGCACACGGGTCTGGCGGCCCTGGCCCTGGCGATGATGCCGGTCCTGTTCAGCTACGGGGGCTGGCAGAACGGCACCTACATCGCCGGCGAGATGAAGCGGCCGGGTCGCGACGTGCCGACGGCGATCGTCCTCGGCACGGTCGTCGTCATCGCGACCTACCTCGGCCTCAACTTCGCCTACCTGCGCACGCTGCAACCGGAGGCGATCGCGTCCTCGCGCACCTTCGCCACCCGCGCCGCCGAAGCGGCGCTCGGCTCGGCGGGCGGGACGCTGGTGGCGGTCGGCATCCTGATCAGCACCTTCGGCATCTGCGCCGCCATGCTGTTGACCAATCCGCGGGTCGCTCAGGCGATCGGCGAAGATGGGCTGTTCTTCCGCGCGTTCGGGAGACTCCACCCGAAGTACCGCACGCCGCACCTCGCCATCGCGGTGCTGGGTGTGTGGGCCTCGGTGCTGCTCGTCATCGGGGCGGCCGGACAGCTCATCAACAGCGTCGTGTTCGCCGACTGGGTGTTCTTCGCCATGACGGCGGCGAGCCTGTTCGTCCTACGCCGCAAGAGGCCCGACGCCGAGCGACCGTACCGCTGTCCGCTCTATCCGTGGGTGTCGCTGACGTTCCTGGTGCTGGCGTGCGCGATGGCGGTGCTCAGCTTCGTCAAGGCCGACACGACCGCGAGGCTCCTCGGCCCCGGCCTGCTCCTGGCCGGCATCCCCGTCTACCTCGCGTTTCGCAGGTTTGGGGGTCAGATCCCTTTCTTACATTCGTCCTAGTCCTCGAGAAACGCGCGGCGATGGCCCAGGGGAGCGCCGCGCGCCGGCCCTGGGGCGCGCGGATCGCCGGGGCCGCCGCGACCCGCGACCCTTCCGTCGAGAACCAGCGCAGCTGGCTGGCGACGTCGCCGGCCGACTGCCAGCGGTCCTCGGGGTCCTTCTCGAGACACTTGCGCACGACGTGGTCGAGGGCGGGCGGTGTCATCGGCTGCACGCTCGAGATCGGCGGCGGCAGCGATGACACGATCGCCGCGATCAGGCTCGTCTTGCTCTTGCCCTCGAAGGCGCGCCTCCCGGTCGTCATCTCGTACAGCACCGCTCCCAGGGCGAATGTCCGTGCGGGCGTCGGCCTCGATCCCCTCGAGCTGCTCGGGCGCCATGTACTGGAACGTGCCCAGGATCGTGCCTTCCGTGGTCAGCGGCTTGACCTGCGTCGGCAGGCTCGTGAGCCCATCGATGGGCGGACCGGCCTCGGTCGCGGTCTTGGCCAGGCCGAAGTGCTGCAGGGTCTGTCCGGGTTCGCGGCCACCGCCAGATTATTGGCACACCGGGGAAAGGATGCTCCCCAGCTACGAACCCCATTCGATCGTGACGAGGCGATTCGGCTCGACGTTCTCCAGCACGCTCCGCGTGCCGTCCGTCCAGCGGATCTCGACGCGGTCGACGACGCCGGCGGCGCCGAGGCCGAAGTGCGGGCGCGGGTCGTGCGCCGACAGGTACGATCCGCTGCTCGCCACGTCCCGGAACTGGACCCGGCCCGCCGCTTCGACGACGACGCGCGTGCCGATGAGCGTGGGGCCGTCCGGCGGCACGTCGCACGCCACGGTCAGCCACGAGCCGACCTTGGATTCGTTCCTCAAGAGCAGGGGAGGGGCATCGAGCCGGGTGATCAGCAGGTCCACGTCGCCATCGTCGTCGTAATCGCCTGCCGCCAGCCCACGGCTGACCCCGGCCGCGGCGAAGCCGGGGCCCG
>Ga0302046_10002695_pt1 | contig 16455 bp, 13 predicted proteins | sample RVTome_11_FD_200261 | JGI IMG/M metagenome (GOLD analysis project Ga0302046, IMG submission 200261) | Soil microbial communities from uranium-contaminated site in the Upper Colorado River Basin, Wyoming, United States - RVT147D111 (version 2) ...
GGCGGCGCGATTAAAATCTTTGTCGATGGAGGCATCAAAGTGCAGGACAGGGGTAAGATAAATTCAGGCGGAACACCTTCAAAAGTTAACATTTTCGGCAAAGGGTCTTCGGTCGATTTTGATTCCGATTCCGAATTGCGGGGAACCTTGTACATTCCCAATTGCGACTTTTTGCACGATTCCGATGCCCGACTTTACGGTTCGGTGATTGCCCGCAGAATAGAGTTGACAAATAACGCCACTATCCACTTTGACCGGGCGCTGTTGAACCTTGTTGTCGGCACCTATGGCAATAGCTACGAAATTATCGCCTGGCGTTTACAAGAATAATTTCAAAATTATACTGCGCCCTGCTGCATCATGGCGTCGGCCACCTTCAAGAATCCCGCAATATTGGCCCCGTTAACATAATTCCCCGGCGTGCCATACTTTTCCGAAGCCTCAAGACAAGCCTTATGAATTTTCTTCATAATTAAATGAAGCTTTTGGTCAACTTCTTCTTTCGTCCACGATAATCGCATGCTGTTTTGAGACATCTCCAACCCGGAAACCGCCACGCCGCCGGCATTGGCCGCTTTGCTCGGCGCATACATAATGCCGGAATCGAGAAATGCCTTGGCGCCGTCGAGAGTCGTCGGCATATTGGCGCCTTCGCATACCAATTTGATTCCGTTAGAAAGAAGGTTTTTGGCGTCTTTGCCGTTGATTTCATTTTGAGTAGCGCACGGGAAAGCGCAGTCGGCTTTTAGTTTCCACAATGCGTTATGGTCCGACTTAGCGTCTGTCGCCGTAAACTTGGCGTCCTTAAACTTATCCGTGTACTCACCGATTCTGCCGCGGCGATTATTTTTTAAGTCCTTGATAAAATCAAGTTTCTTTTCATCGATGCCCCCTTCATCATATATAAACCCGCTCGAATCAGACGTCGTTACTACTTTGGCGCCAAGGCGTGTCAGCTTTTCAATCGTATATTGTGCCACATTGCCCGAGCCGGACACTAGACAACTTTTGCCGTGCAGACTCTCGTTGTTGGCAGCCATCATTTCAGCGGCAAAATAAGTCACGCCGTAACCGGTGGCCTCGGTACGTATTAACGAGCCGCCCCAGTTAAGACCCTTGCCGGTCAACACTCCGCCGAATTCATTGCGAAGTTTTTTGTATTGCCCGAACAAATATCCGATCTCGCGTCCGCCCACTCCGATATCACCGGCCGGAACATCGGTGTTCGGACCGATATGCCGGAACAGTTCGTTCATGAATCCCTGACAGAAACGCATGACTTCGTTATCGCTTTTCCCTTTAGGGTCAAAATCGGAACCGCCTTTGCCGCCGCCCATGGGGAGAGTCGTCAGGCTGTTTTTAAATACCTGTTCAAATCCCAGAAATTTCAGAATGCTCAAATTTACTGAGGGATGAAATCTCAAACCGCCTTTGTACGGCCCCAATGCGCTATTGACCTGAACGCGGTAACCGCGATTAATCTGAATCTCTCCTTTATCATCGAGCCATGCCACCCGAAACGAAATTGTCCGCTCCGGCTCAACCATACGCTCCAGAATTTTTCCTTTGCGATATTCCGGGTGCTTGTCGAGAACGGGGGAGAGGGATTCAACAATTTCTTCGACAGTCTGATGAAATTCCGATTCGCCGGGGCTTTTCTTTTTGACACTTTCCAGAAGTTCGGACACGTAGCTCGACATCAATGTCTCCTTTTAGTTAATTTGAAGCCCCTAACATGTGCAGACCGGATACTTGTTGCAAGTTTCAAGTTTTGATCGCAAGTTGAATTGCTTGAATTTTATTACTGATTCACTGCCGCAAATTTTGTCAGAAACTCCGCCACCGATTTGCCTTCGCGCTCGCGAAGATTCACGCAATCGTTGACCTGTGCCGTCACCCGCGTTAAAACCTGTTCGGTCTCTTTATCGAAACGGCTCTCGTGAGTAAAAAATTCCTTCGCTCGGGCAAGCTTCTCGTGCGAACAGCCGCCGCCATATCCGGCCAGCCGGGGAAGTGATGTTTTCGGCAGTCGTTTGGCGATAACATCATAATTTGCCATCATCCATTCAAATATCATCATCTCGTGTTCATCATCGATGGCGCCGACAACAACTGGAATCGCAAAAGTCTCCTGCGCCGAAAAATCTCCGTTCAATGAATAATCCAGAGCGGTCGCAATTATCGCCGAGTCCTCAAACGCCCCCAGACACCAGAGCATTCTCTGTCGCATCGTCGGCACCTGCGCCGTTTCAAATCGTGTCTTGTAATCCTCAAATAATTTCATATCGCCGTTTTTGGCATAAGTGCGCAGTGACAAGCCCGCCAAAGACGGGTCGACCGATGACGGGTCCTGCAGATATTTTTTGGCCAGCGAAATCAAATAGCCCGTGACTGCTTCATTTTCTCCTTCATCAGCCAGCACATTAATCAGCGACGGCCGAAGCAACGTGACTTCTTCGCTTTCGCCTTCTTTTGCTTCAAGACCAAATCGTTTAATCGCCGGCTCAAGCATCTGATTAATATATACCGCATATTCATCTTCCAGTTCATCCGGTATCAGCGCTACTTTTACTTTGTTAATGCCCGAAATCAGATTATCAACTACCACCGGGCTGGTGTCGCCGGAAAATAAACTCAATGTTTCAAGATATTTCCCGCCGCTCAATTCTCCGGCATCCAGCAGCGCCGCAAGGTTTCGTATCAGTCCGATTCGTTCTCTTGAAGACAGATATGTCTGGGAGTTTTCACACAGCTTCTCCAGCATCGGATTTGGAATCTGCCAGCGATAATACCCGGCCGATTCGGTATTTGGATAGAGCCACTGCACTTCGCCATTTGAATCAAGTTTCACTGTCTCTTCTTCTGCGGTCAAAAGCAGGCTTAGGATTTTGGTCTCTTTTCCGTCGCTATATTTTATCGAGACCGGTATCTGCCAAAGCAATTCTTCGGGCGCTTTGTTGCCGTAATTCATAAATCTTTCCTGCGACAGCCGCAGGCTGTTGGAACCCTCGAATTCAACAGTGACAAGAGGAACGCCGGGCTGCACAATGAATGTCCCCAGTGCGCTTTCGACATCTTTGCCGGATGATTCACTCAATGCCTGCCACAAATCTGCAGCCGTGGCATTTTTCCATTCATTCTGACTTAAATAGTGATTAATTCCTTTTCGAAACGCTTCTTCTCCCAGCCAGCGCTCCATCATTAATAGGACAGCCTGTCCTTTACTATAAACGGCGCCGATATTTCCCAATAATGTAGCGGTCTCCGTTTCCGGCGGTCGGATTGCTATCGCCGTCGGTCTGGCGTCACCGACCATCGCCCGAAGTCCGGTCTCGACCGTGCTTATTTCAATTCCCAGATGGGGAAATGCTTTATGCGAAATTTTATCTCCCATCCACGATGCAAATGATTCGTTCAGCCACAAATCATCCCACCACTCCATCGTTACCAGATCGCCGAACCACATATGCGCCAGTTCATGCGCCATCACCGTCGCCAGTGAATGTTTTTGCCCCACACTTATGGAACTCGGGTCATGAAGAATAACGGTCTCGCGGAATGTAATCGCCCCGGCATTTTCCATTGCCCCCGCCCAGAATTCCGGCACCGCAATCAAATCGAGTTTTTCGTAGGGATAGGGACGGCCGAAATATTCTACCAACGCATCCAATATCGGCGGCGTCATCCGGGCGGTTATTTCCGTCAAATTGCTTTTCCCTTTTACGCAGACGATTCGCGCAGGAATCGGCATTCCGGGCACATCGACTGTCTCAAACGGCCCCACTGCCAGTGCGACTAAATAAGAGGGGAGAGGTTCAGTTTTCTTAAACGATACAGTCTGCCATTCGCCGCTGGCCGCCTGAATTTCAATCGGAGTATTCGAAACGGCGATATGTTCTTTCGGAATCGTAACGGTCAATTGATAAGGAAACTTAAAAGCCGGTTCATCGAAACAGGGAAAGGCCTTTCTGGCGTCACTCTCTTCAAACTGCGTAAACAGATAACTCTCGCCGCCAACTTCAGTGCGGTACAATCCCACCGCCTGTGTATTGAAATTAGCTGTAAAGCTTACCCCAAGAGTGTATTCCCCCGGCGCCATCATTTCGTCCGTTATTATGGTAGTCCGGCCGAATTCACCCGCCGAATGTTCGGCTTTGACAGACCCTTTCTTATCCGACAAAATTAGATCAACAATCGACATATCCTCGGCATGAAAAATAAACGTGTTGGTTGTCTTATTTACTGTCAGCATAATACTGACATTCCCTTCATAGCTTTCCGTACGCGGATCAATTTTGAGATTTACAGTTTGAAATGTCGGTACTACTTCTTTTAAAAGCCGTTCCGTGTCCGCGGCAAAACCTGCGCAAACGTTGATACAAATTATTAGCGCGGTCAACTGAATGATAAATTTAGGGCGGCGGGATGTGAGTTTCATCGAACTACCTCAACTGATATTATTGTCATGAATTTAATTGCCGTGAATATATCACTCACCCTGTTAAAGGGCAAGATGCCAGTTCATGCTGAATCAGCGGACTTGAAGTTATGTAAACAGACTGGTAGATTGACGATATAATGACTCCCGATTCCGAAATTCACCCGACAATGTGGATCAAAGAATTATTTCTGATTTCCAATCTGATAAGTCTGGTCCGAATAGCGGTCATTCCGGCACTCTGGTACTACCTGGCTCTTCCAGACCCGATATCTGGTTTTGTTGCCGTGGCCATATTGATTTTCGCAGGACTGACCGACTGGCTCGATGGCTTCTTAGCCCGCCGACTAAATCAAATTTCAAAATTGGGGATGATTCTCGATCCGTTGGCCGACAAACTGTTGGCCGCGGCGTTGGTATTTTTGGCAATTGCCTATCGCGACTTTCCGGTTTGGCTGGCCGCACTAATTATAGGACGCGACCTGCTGATATTGGCCGCATCGGCGATTCTTTTGAAAGGAAGGAGTGTCGTCGTCGCCTCGACCATTACCGGCAAATACGCCTTCTTTTTTATAGTGGTGCTATTGGCCTGCTCGGTCATTAGATTTGAATTGGGAGTTACGATTACGTCTTACATCAGTGTAGCATTAATCGCCCAGTCGCTGATATTTTATTCGCGCACATTTATATTAATTAAAAAAGGGGAGAGCCTTCCGCAGTTCAACGACAAACCAATTTATCAGATAGCAAGAATCGGCCTGACTGCAATCGTTTTGTCATACTTATTGTATGAACTTTACTTGTCGCCGGCCTGATCGCTCGGCGCGTGCTCATAAACATGAGTTATTATGCGAGCGCTCTTGGCCCAGGTGAAATAATTCCAGGCCCATTGAATCAAAACCAGAATTCGATTTTGATATCCGATTAAAAACATCAAATGAATAAACAGCCACAAAAACCAGGCGATAAAGCCCCTGAATTTGATTTTCCAGATCGTCCCCACCGCGCGCGAACGTCCGATTGTCGCCAGCGTCCCTTTATCGACATACTTAAACCGTTTGATTGATTTATTATTCAAGCGCGCCTTGATAAGTCTGGCGATATACGTTCCCTCTTGCATTGCCACCGGCGCAAGTCCCGGAAGCGGCGTGCCGTCCTGATATGGGTAGTTGGCCAGATCGCCGATTACATAAACATCGGAGCAGCCGGGAACGGACATGTCCGGCTCAACTTTTACGCGCCCGCTTTTATCGAGAATACTTTCATTATTATTGGCGGCCATCTTTCCTAATGGCGACGCCTTAATTCCCGCACCCCACAAAACGCATTTTGATTGAATAACAGTTTCCTGACTCTCTTTATTCAAAGTTACTTCGTCACCGGTGATTTTAGTTACAAAAGTGCCGGTCATGACTTCAACGCCCAAATCGGTCAGCATTCTTTCACAGGCATTTGATAAATCCTCCGGAAATGTCGGCAGTATTCTGTTTTGTCCTTCTACCAGAACAATTCTGGCTGTCTGCGGATCAAACGAACGAAAATCTTTGCGAATAGTATAATGCGTTATTTCGCCGACCGTGCCGGCCAGTTCCACTCCGGTCGGCCCGCCGCCGACAATGACAAACGTCAGGTGTTTCCTTCGAAGTGCCTCATCATCGGTCAATTCGGCCGACTCAAAAGCCGATAGAATCCTTTTGCGGATATCCAGCGCTTCTTCAATTGATTTTAATCCCGGCGCATAAGGACGCCATTCGTCATGCCCGAAATAATGATTTACCGAACCAGCCGCGACAATCAGACTGTTATAGAGGACAGTAATCTTATCACACAGCACGCGTTTGTTTTTCGTGTCGATACTTTGAACTTCGGCCATGTAAATTCGGACGTTCTTGTTTTTACGGAATATCGCCCGAAGCGGCGCCGCTATGTCCCCCGGTGACAATCCGCCCGTGGCGACTTGATATAAAAGCGGCTGAAACAGATGGAGATTGCGCCGGTCGATCAGAGTCACTCTGACCGGTGCGTTTTTAAGTTCCTTGACGGCGTTGAGTCCGCCGAATCCGCCGCCGATTATGACAACGTGATGAAGATTTTCTCCTTCGGTCGATTGACTGCTCATTTCCCCTCGGTAATTAATTTATCGATCCTGACTACAAAAGAATAGGCGTGGTCGTAAGCCGACCAGTTCATCAGGGCGCACAGCTCGAGCATCGACTCATAAAAATCATTCCGCCCGGAGATTTCCTTTAATTGCGATTCATAGAAGTTTCTGATTTCGCCGTTCAACTCGTCATAGTCCGAAATTCCGGCATCGTATTGATTAATCTTGTCGCTAAGCGAAATCCCGTCAAACAGCACCTTTTGCCCATTAACCGCCAGATTGTTAAATACGTCAATGAATTCCTCGAATGACTTTGCCGCTTGTTCCTTTCTTTTTTCTGCGGATTGATAAAATCTTTGGGTGCTCAAGCTTTTGGTAGAATCGTTTTTAACAAATTGATACAATTTAGCATAAAGTTTCTGGGTCGATTCAATTGAATAGCGGGAGCCTTCAACACTCAACTCATTATCTATGGGAAAATTCATCAGCGTATTCAAAATAATCCGAGCCGCCATTAAATCATTTCTCGCTCCGGCTGCTCGATTAATTGATTCACTCCGCTCGGTTTTCCAGAACCTTAAATCCTTGGCGTCCGACTTTTCGGTTTTAAACCTGGCAGTGCAGACTTCCACATTGCGATCGATAAGCTCTCTGATTCGGTATTCATTTTGAAGTATTTCCTGCCACTCGACATAATTCAAAAATACTCTCGTTACGGCATTTTCAAGCCCCAGCTGAATTTTTTTGGAATCACCCTCATCCAAACTCCAAGTTTCCAGGTTCTCTTTCACTACACTGATAAGTTCACTCGAATTATTTCCTGATTCCGGTGCACTTTTCAAAAAATTCTCTTTGACCGCTTTCTCTCCCTCACGAATCGCCGACTCAATCGCTAATCGTTTAGCCGTATCCCCGGGATTAAACGACATCGCTCGCGCAATAGCATAGCTCAATGTCATCACCGTCACATCTTCGTCCGGCGGCGACGGCACAACATAGGCTTCACTATACAGACGCGGCTCAATCTGAATGCGTTCTTTAGTTGCCGCCTTTTCATTAATCGCAATCGTCGGCTCACTTGTAAATTCAACCGGTAAAGTATTCGGCTTTTTGCCCATAATTATCTGTGCCGCCTTGAAGGCGCTGAACCTGGCCTCACTGTATAGCCCGCTGGCGTTGTTGGTCAGTAACGCCCCCCGCTCGACAAAAAATTTATCTTCTGAAACCATCACCGGAATCCGGTCGTGGTCGGTGTTATAAAAAAACTGATTTATCATCTGAATATCACAGGCCCACATCGGCCCGACATAAAGCGCATCGATTCGCTTATCAAGTTTCCCGTAAGCGTTAAAAATCGCAAACGTCCCTTTGTTATTTTCTCCCGTCGCAGTGACAACTTCAAACCCGATTTTCTTCCCGACTGCTTTTGCTTTCGCCAGAACAGAATCCGCCTCATTCGACGACGAATAATAAATGAGCCCGACTCTCTTTGGTTCTACAATTTTCGCCAACGCCGTCAAATCACTCTCAATTTTATTTTTCTGATAATGAAAAGTAAGATTCTCCGCTTTCGGCTTCCCCGACTTATCCAATAGCCCCTCAAACTGCGGCGCAAACTGATGAATTCCGACAATCGGCTTTGTAAATCCCGCCTCGAGCAAATCATTGACCACCCACGGCCCCTGTGCCACCACCAGATCAATCGTATTTACACCAATCAACTCGCCCGCCATTTGTTTGGACTTGTCTCTGTCCCATTCAGCGCTTCTGTAACCTTCCGGTGCAAAAACCGCCAACAAACTATCCGGCAATATCGCCTCAAGCTGCCGATGAAATTCTTCTTTCAGCCGGTCGTGATACGGATATTTCCCCCCCTCAAAATAGGCCATTCTGATTTGAGTATTACCGGCGTAACTGTTTGGCAAGATTATCAAAATCGCCAAAAGGGGCCAAAGCCACTTGGCGGCTAATCGACTAACTGACATAAACTTATAAGAGCTTAAATTTTTCATCCTTCTCCATAATACCTAAAACCGATTCGCAATTAAAGCACTATTTAAACCGGTACTTTTCCATACTAATCATTAGACGAAAAAGTCCGCTGTTCGATTCAAGTACAAAATCTCCCAATTCTTATCGTAATAGTCCAAAACTCATTGACACTTTTGGGAATCTTTGTTAACTATTAAAAGCCTCCGGGCTGATTCGGAATTTAATTAACAGAACTTTCCGGGAAAATTTGAAAAAATGCGCGCAACCCTTGTCCAAAAAAACGTCAATAACCCAGACTACGCCGGCTTTTTAAAAAATATCGACCCGCAACAAACCGATCTCGTCTGCTTTGGCGAACTGGCCACCTCCGGATGCTTGTACGAACCCCGCGAAGTCCCTACACTCGACAGCGTCATCCAAAACGTCAACGGCAAACCATACGCCGTAATGATCGGCTTTCCGTACACAACTGTTGACGGCACCTACAACTCATTTATGTATTACCAAAACGGCCAGTACCAGCTTTACAAAAAAATAAATCTCTTCCCGCCGATGAACGAAGACAAAGTCTTTACTCCCGGCGCCGAACCCGGCCTTTTCGAAACTCCCATCGGTAAAATAGGCGTAGCCATCTGCTATGATCTTCGCTATCTCGAAATTTTCTTAAACCTGAAAAAACTCGGCGCCAAAATGATTTTCGTCCCGGCCGCTTTCCCGCGCGTTCGTATCAATGACTGGAAAAATTTATTGGTCCAGCGCGCCAAAGATAACCAAATCAAAATTATAGGTATCAACGCCGTCGGCGATGACGGCACCAATGAGTTCGGCGGAACCACGATGGTCGTCGACACAAATGGACACATCGTGTCCCAACTGGATGAAACCACAGAACAAATCTTAGAGGTAGAATTATGAATAACAAACTTCGCGATGTCGTCTTCTCCGGAATCGTCAAAGTCCGTGACAAATTACTTGCCGCCAAAGACCCCATCCGTCTCGAATCCGGCGAACCGAGTTTCGACACCCCCCAGCACATCAAAGATGCCATGGCCAAAGCGTTACAAGATAACCATACGCATTACGCCCCATCGACAGGCATCAAACCCCTTCGCGAAGCTATTTTAGAAAAAGTCGCCCGTGAAAACGGTATCGATTACTTAAACGGCATCGGCGATATCTGCGTCACCAACGGCGGCATGCACGCCATCTACTGCGCCCTGCACACCATTCTTAATCCCGGCGATGAAATCCTGATGCAAAACCCCAACTGGACCGCCACCGAATGGATATCCCTTCTCTCCGGCGCCACTATCAAATACGTTCGTCTCCGTCCCGATCTCGAATACCGCTGGGATATGGACGAGCTGGCTAAAGCCGTCACCGACAAAACCAAAGTCATCTTCATCAACACCCCCCACAACCCCACCGGCGGCGTCTTCACCAAAGATGACATGGAAAAAATTCTCGACATCGCCGAAAAGCACGATCTCTACATCGTCTCCGACGAAGCGTATGAACACATCATCTACGATGAAAAACATTACAGCATCGCCGGCGTCGCCAAAAACCGTTCCGCGACTTTGCGGAACAAAATCATTACCTGTTTCACTTTCAGTAAAAGCTACGCCATGACCGGCTGGCGTGTCGGCTACACCGTCTCGACCGGCAAAGAATTCAACGAGAACATGGCCAAGATGATTTTGTACAGCATCAACGGCGTCTCGACCCCGTCACAATACGCGGCCGTCGCCGCGCTCAACGGCCCGCAGGAAAATGTCTCCCGCATGCGTGATATCTATAAACAGCGCCGCGACCTCCTCTTCGAAGGCATCAACTCCACCGAGTATCTCACCTGCGAGTTTCTGCCCAAAGGGGCCTTTTATCTCTACTGCGGCATCACTCCCGCCTGGAGCGGCACCGAGTGGGATTTGGCCAATTATTTGATTGATACTTATTCGATGGGCTCCGTCCCCGGCGAGATATTTTACGACACCGAACCGGCCATCCGCTTCTCCTACGCCTGCGACACCGAAACGATTGAACGGGCTATCGCAACGCTAAAGCAGTCGAAGCAGACCGGAAAGAAAGTTACGGCATAGAAAATTCTGAACACTCATAGTATCACGATCGTCACTCAATTGAAAGGGAACCCAACGCTATTTGGGAATAATTGAACTATGAGAAGGTGCTCTTTTATAATCAGCATAGTATCTCTACACTTGAGTGCAGGAATTTTTGCGTCTCAGCCAACAATCCACATCATAAAAAAAGTCGACAATCCAGAACATTATAAGAAATTGGCATCGCAAAATGAGTTTATTAAGCAAATCTATGAGGATTGGAAAATCAGTTCTATTGGTACTCCAATGGAACAGAACAAATTAGTTTTTTTCTATCTCAACTTGAAAGTGCCCAAAAGTATTGCTCCGCTTGGCAACTCGTATGATTTCGGCTTGTGGTTAAAGTTCTCAGGTGATTCGCTCACGAATTTCGACGAGATAAAAAATTGCAAGATGCAACTCGAAGAAGTTATTGAACATATCGAAAATCATAAAGCAATTAGAACGTTTCGTTCAAACACCACTACTGAATCAGAATACTTGTATTGGAATGGCGGATATATTTTTCAAATTCGCTCAACTAACTATGACACATTAGTATGTTCCTTTAGATTGCCTGCTTTGCCTGGCGAAGGTCATGTTTGGTGGTTCAGCTTTTATTCACCACATTTATTGGATTTATTGGAAGTTTTCATGGGTGCAGCTGCCTACAACCTCATTCCCGAATTTGGTAAGAAAGTAGGACTTGGACATGTCCGCTCGGGAAAACAGGAATTGTTCGTTTCATCAGATATTAATTGCAGTGGAATGAATTCTTGTTTCACTTTTTCAGGTAGTCAGGTTCAATCTTTCAAATTATCTATGGAGCATGATTGGTCGAAGTTTCCATTTTTCGCTAAAGCTTTTAAGGAGCTTCAATATTATTTAATTATTGAAGGAAATCGAGAATGTCTCACTGCAGAAACCACCGATAAGTTGTTTGCAATTATGTGCCCCCCAAGAAAAGGCGGTCCTAGGCGTGTTTATTTACCTTGGGATTGCGAAAACGAATTAGTCCGAATCATTTCCTTCCAAATAGAAGGTGTAGAAGAATACAGTCAAGAGCCCATCATTCAAAACATTTCGGTTTTGGATTCTCTTATTGACGAGCTTAGATAGCACGGCTCGCCCACAACTTGTATCCTCATCCCGATTCGACGGGGCTGCGGGATATTCCAATACCCCCTCACTTTCCCCACCAAATCCCCCCAAAAAATCCGCCGCAGAGCATATTCATATGAACAGTCCTATAATTACGTCCGCGTATGAAAATATTTGTACCAGATCCGCACAAGGCGCGAAAAACAAAAATAACAAAACGAACCCATTTCCTCATAGCTCATTATGTAACAAGAAATTGGAGGGGATTTTAAGCACTTGAAGTTGCAATTTGCAATTTGCAACTTCTAAACTCGAAATAAAGTCATCCTGAGCCTGCTTGTCCTTAGCTTGTCCAAGGGTCTGCCATTTGACTCAAAAAGTCAATTCTATCCCGAACCCCATACTCACACAAGAGTTACGGGAAAATGGAGCAGTGAATCTGAATTTATTTCACATTATTTGAAGATTGTAGTTACTATTTCAAATAATATGCCGTACTATACTATAGAAAGCGTCACGCTTTAATCTTTTCACAAGCTTTGTTCTAGCAACTCAATCCTTGTTAAATCGTTAGCTCTGTGACAATGGCGCTATTTTGCGCCGGATCACATTATCCGATACCGCACCGGAACTTCCGACTGCGACGGATAAAATAAAAGGAGTAGAGAATGAATATCTACGTAGGAAACCTTGCCACCGAGACAGCAGAACCGCAGATTCGCGAGACTTTCGAAAAGTTTGGCGAAGTCAGCAAAGTCAACATTGTCATGGACAAAGACGACGGAAAACCGCGCGGCTTTGCATTCGTGGAAATGACCTCTGATGAACATGGCAAAAAAGCCATTGCCGATCTCAACGGCAAAGAACTGGGCGGACGCGCGTTGAAAGTCAACGAAGCGCACGCAAAAACTGAAAATAAACCTGCCTAAGGTTTTTTCAAAAAATTAGAGCCATAAATTTTGGCTCTAAAGTCTAAGTTGAGACATTGAGCCATCCCGCCTCGGGCGGGGTGGCTCTTTTTAGTGGGGGAAATTCACCGGCTAAAATCCGCAATTAGCCGCCGGGCCGCCGCGGAAAAAGAAATCGACCAGATGAGTCAGATCCAAAATGTTTGTCAGGCCATCCTGGTCAACATCGCCGGGCACATTGTTGCAAGTCGATCCTGTCACCATCGGCGGCATTTTGTTTTTAACCACTCCCACTTGTCCGCCGCACAATGTGCACCATTTGGTTCCGGCAAGATCAACCGTGCCGTTGCCGTCAAAATCGGCCGCTACGACTGTTGACACCCAGGAGAAGCCCGGATGATAATTGTCGGGCTGGTCAAGTGCGCAGGATGCCATGTTATAAAGTATCGAAATGTTGTCATCGCCGCGATTGGCCACGGCCACATCGACCAGACCATCACAGTCGAAATCAGCCGCCGACACCCAGACCGGGTCAATGCCTGCCAGACCATAAAACGGCCCGACGAATGTCCCATTGCCAAAATTCAGATAAACGAAAACACCGCTGACTTCGGCGTCATTGATGGGCAGGATTATGTCGTAATACTCGTTTTGGTCAAATTTCGCCGCAATAATATTCAATCCGTGCGCAAAACCGACCGGAATATTTGTACCGGCCGTAAATGTGGCATCACCGTTGTTGTAAAACAGATAGACATCGGTAAGAGTGGAACTCTTGGTCGAAATGGCCAGGTCGGCATCGCCGTCGTTATCGAAATCCTGCACGACCAGTCCTCTGGCAACGTTATTTTCGACCGGACCGATAGAAAATGTCGTTGCGGCCGAAAAAGTCCCGGACATGTTATTGAGAAAAATTGAGACGGTGTTGTTGAGCATATTAACAGTGGCCAGGTCAGGATAAATATCGCCGTTCAAAAACGCCGCTCTGATAGTCACCGGTCCCTGATCGGCGGTGAGATAGACCGGCGAAAGAAAGGTCCCATCGCCGTTGTTTTTGAGCAACGCGACATTATCGGTGGCGGTATTTCGGCTGACCGCGAGATCCATATCGCCGTCATTATCGAAATCGATCGATGTTACCGATATCGGCTGCGAACCGACCGTGACTGTCTGGAAATTCCAGAAATTCCCGCTTTGGTCGTTCATATAAACAAAAATGTAATCGGCGCCGAACGGCACAGATACCAAATCCTGGTAATTGTCACCGTCCAAATCAATGGCGGTAATATCGCTCATTGAATTGGCTCCGGAGTAAACTTGGGGAAACCCAAATAGTGAATAACCGCAAACCTGTGCTCCGGAGAAAAGAATCAGTGCCAGTCCGATTGTTAGCGTTTTCTTTAACATTATATATCCTCCCATGATATGGTTATTTCCAAGCCGGGACGCATTGTCTGGTTATAGAGAGCAGGAAACAAGGGCTTTCGTACAGTAGAAATTTGAGTCTGGAATATGAAAATTGAGAAATTCATGTCACAATAAATTTACTTGTTAAGTTAGCGGTTGCGTAAAATTCAAGAGCGATTATTCTTGAGTCATGCAAATGAAAAAACTGACAGATAAACAGATGTATAGGGCGCTGGTCGACAAAGACTCTTCATATGAAGGGATCTTTTTCGCAGCAGTAAAAACTACCGGAATTTTTTGCCGCCCCACCTGTACCGCCAGAAAACCTGACAAGAAGAATGTGGAATTCTTCGCCACTGCCAAAGATGCGCTCGAAAATGGGTACCGCCCTTGTAAAGTTTGCCGGCCGTTGGAAAAAGCAGGTGAAACTCCGGGCTACATCAAGAATATTCTGAAAGAAATCGACCAAGAGCCATCACAGAAAATCAAAGATGCTGATTTGCGTTTGAAAGGAATCGAACCGCATACAATTCGCCGCTGGTTTATCAAAAACCACGGGATGACTTTCCATGCCTACCAAAGAATGCGCCGGATAAATGCGGCGTTTAAGCAGATTAAAAAAGGAGACAGTGTGACAAATACGGCTTATGACAAGGGATATGAATCATTGAGCGGATTTAATGATTCATTTAAAGCACTAATAGGCGCGGCGCCTTTGAAAAGCAAAACGAAAGAAGTTATGGACTATACGCGAATTGCCACGCCTTTGGGAACGATGGTCGCTGCTGCAGCTGATAAAGGCCTTTGCTTGTTGGAATTTGCCGACCGCAGAATGCTTGAGACTGAATTAAATTATTTTAGAAAGAAATTTAATGCGTCAATTATCGAAGGCAAAAACCAACACCTGGAACTGCTGGAGCGAGAACTGGCCGAGTACTTTGCCGGCACGCTGAAGAAATTTACTGTTCCGTTGGCAATTTCGGGCACTGACTTTCAAAAGTCGGTTTGGTATCAATTAGTAAAAATTCCATATGGTATTACCCGCTCTTACAAGCAAGTTGCTGAATCAATTAAACAGCCATCGGCAGTTCGGGCGGTAGCCAATGCCAACGGGATGAATCGAATTGCCATAATCATCCCTTGCCACCGCGTTATCGGCAACAACGGCCATCTCACCGGCTACGGCGGAGGACTGTGGCGGAAAAAATGGCTATTGGAACTTGAAGTCGGCGCGGAAAAAATACGAATTGATTCAAGTATAAATTCAAATAAACAATCAGCACAGAATAAAGCTCAATCGAGATCGGCCATATTAGGCCGTTAGCCTGCGGTTATGGACATACACCGCCGTTGCATAAGGGCGGGCCGCTGCGGAAAATCAAATCAACGATGGCCGTCAAATCGAGAATGTTGCCGTTGGCGCCGTCGCAATTGACATCGGCTGCCTCCGGCGGGTTCGATTCCGGGCCGCCTCTGAATAATTTGTCGACTATAAATGTCAGATCCAAAATGTTGCCGACAGTGTTGTCATCGTTTAAATCTCCGCAGAAATAAGGCGGAGACGCCAATATCTCCACCGAACCGCTGTGCAAGCAAAGTTTATTGGTATCCAAAACGAGAGTTGTATCCAGAAAAATAAGCGTATCATCCCAGGGCGGGAAGGGCGTTTGCACCCAATCGAGGCAGCCGATAGTGTCCGGAGGATTCTGTGTTGAATCGATTTGCCACTCTGTACAAACCCATCCAATTGTGTCAAGAGTTACTTCTTCTTTCCAAATCGTCCAGTGAAGGTCGGTAATGACAAATTCCAGATTCTGAGGGAAGTACGGATTTATTTCAAAAGAAACTATACTATCACTGAAAGGATCGTTGATTTGAAAAACATCGGCCAGAATTCTAATCAAAGTTCCTCCGGTTTGCGGCGCCAACCCCGGATTAAACGGCGGCGGCGCCAGATTGGCGATTGCCGTGATTTGGATGTCATTTCCGGTGCCGCTGATAGAACGCGCATCGATAAGCTCCCATCCGGAAATAAGTGTACCGCTGGTATCAAATTTTATAGCGCTGTCCACCCGAAACTGGATGGCTTCAGGGCGGTCCAAATGGACCCAAATCCTGAATCCGAGCAATGTTTCATTGGGATTATCAATGAAGATTGGAATTGATGTGAGCGTGTGCTCGTAGGCTTGATAATCGGCAATGTCAATGGAAATCGGGCACCTTGAAGGTTGTCCGTTGACATGGCTCGGCATTAACGTCGAAAGAAAAAATGGAAATCCAAGGAAAGCGCAAGTTCTTAGAACGGTTTGAGAGGCACTCATGAAACCTCAAATGTTCAAAGGTCAGTCCTCGAGTTTCCCCCCATAAGAAATCTCGGGCAAGAAGTAAAATAAAGTAAGAAAGCGGCCG
>Ga0302046_10002697_pt1 | contig 16448 bp, 15 predicted proteins | sample RVTome_11_FD_200261 | JGI IMG/M metagenome (GOLD analysis project Ga0302046, IMG submission 200261) | Soil microbial communities from uranium-contaminated site in the Upper Colorado River Basin, Wyoming, United States - RVT147D111 (version 2) ...
TATCCGAAGGCTTCAGCCATTTCGTCTCCTCCATAGCTGCTCCGGTTGCTTCCGGCTGGAGCCGTTGCCGGGTGGGGTTCTCACCCACTGGAAAGCGCCGCCTTTGCACGGCGCACGCCAGAAGCGGCCGTTCGCCGACCACTGAATCGCCAGCAAATCGCAACACGTCATGGAAGCACGCCGGCCTGCACGGCGAGGAGCGCGCCCCAGGCGAGCAGCGTGGCGCCGGCCGCCCGCGCGAACCAGGCCGGCCGGCGCAGAAGTTTTTCTAGCAGCACAAAAATGGCGAGCGCGGCGATCCACGCCAAGTTCATTACGCCGAATACGAATAGCAGCGCCATTAGCAGCCAGCAGCAGCCGGTGCAATACGCGCCGTGGCGTAACCCCATCGCGAACGCGCCTGAAATACCTTCGCGCCACCCGGTCATGAGGTAGCCCAGTGGCGATTGGCAGCGGGCGAGGCAGGCATTCTTCAGCGGCGTGAATTCATACGCGCCCGCCGCGGTGAGGAGTGCCACGCTTAACCAGGGGCTGGCGCTTTCCATCATCGGCGAGACGAGCCGCGCCTCGAGCAGAGCCCATTGCGCGAGCGCCGCGAGCGCGCTGAATCCGGTCCACATGGCCAGATAACCAAGCGCAAAAACGCCGATTCCCAGCAGCGCCCGGTTCCGGGCGAATCGTCCGTGATTGATTTTCGTCACGAGCAGCACGAGCGGCATTGCCGAGGGCAGCATCATCGCGATCATCATGACCGCCCACATGAAAAAGACGAGCAAGAGATCGCGTCCGTCCCAGCCGGTCATGGCAGGCATCAGTAGCGAATCGGCGACGGCGTCCATGTTTTCCATTCCCCACGCCATGAAGATGACATAGGCCCAGGAAACCGAAAGCAGGACGGCGGCGCCGGCGCCGACCGCGAGCCGGCACTGGCGCGAGTTCGCCACCTCGCCGCTAGGACTGATAGGCGAAGGGAGAATAGAAGCCATTCTTGCCGCTGATATCGAGGGACATGCCGTGATCGCTGTACTTCATGCGCGTCGAGATCGAGACCACCGCCGGTTGGCCGGGCACCGGGGTAAACGGATGGTTGCTTACGGTCACGAGCGCACCGCCCTGACCTTCCAGCGCCTCGATTTCAATCTCGGCGATTTTCGGGATGCGCAGGCTACGCTGCTTGCCTTTTTCCGAATACTCGATCGCCGCGGGCGTCACGCCCAGTACTTCGCCGATGAGCGGTCCCAGCGCGGCGAGATGGCCGCCCGCCTTCCCAGAGAAGATACCGCCCATCGCCTGCTGCTGCTCGGCGCTCGCGCGCGCATCCAAGTACAGCGCGACCTTCCACTTTGACTGCATCATGTGCCCGGGTGAGTGCGCCATCAACGCAGCGTTCAATCCGGCAAGCGACACCTTGCCAAAATTGCCTTTGTCGATGTGCCAAGCGACGACCACCGTGCAGTTGCCTTCGGTCGGCGCGCTCAGAAAAACGCAGGGGCAGGCGGCGGCACAATTGCAGGCTTCGAAATACGTGCCCGTGACTTTCCAAGATTCGGCCATAACGTTCTCCTTTGTAAAAATCTGATTTGTGAATAACCCGGTTGCGATAGCACAGAGCAAGCAGCCATCGGCATCGGTTTTCGTTGGGCAACCGGCATCATGCGCCCTCCGGTTATCGATACTTCGAACGCTACCATCGTGCCACCGAACGCAAAGTGAACTTCTCAATTGTCGGATAATTAGATACCCGAACCGCTTGGATTGTCATCTCTTATCAGAAACAGGTGGTTATGACAGGGTGATGAAGTCGCCCGGTCAGGATGGGCTGCATGGCCTGCGGAAATATTTGAATAGGCCGCCTGCCTTGGCGCTTTTGGCGTCATGGCAGTTGATACGCCACGCCTTAGAAGCGATACAGGCGCGCGGGATTGTCGACCAGGATTCTCCTGCGCACCGCGGCATCCGGCGTCCACTCGTTGAAGAGATCGAGGAGATGCCCGGTGTCGGGCATGTTTTTCGCCAGCCGCGGGTGCGGCCAGTCGGTGCCCCACAGCAGCTGATCGGGATTGGCGGCGATGAGCGCCTCGTGCAGGGGACGCGCATCCTCGTAGTCCGGGTACTGCTCGGAGGCCCGGTAGGCGCCGGAAATCTTGATCCAGATGCGGCCCTCGGCAAGAAATCGCCTGAGCGTCTCGAAGCCGGGTGCCGCCGTGCCTTCCGCGGCCTTTGTCGAGCCGAAATGATCGAGCACGACGGGGAGCTTCCAGTCCTTCAGCCGCGGCATCAGCTCCGGCAGCGCGCGCGCATCCATGAAGAACTGGACGTGCAGGCCGAGCTCCGCCATTTGGGGCGCAAGCTTCTCGAACGCGGCGAAGCCCTGGCTGCTGTAGACCCCTCCCTGCCGCGGCTGATGGTGGAAGCGTAATGCGCGGACACCGGCATCGGCCATGCGCTTCAGCTCCTCGCGTCCGGTGCTTTCTTTTACGATCGCCACGGCGCGCAGGCGCCCGGGCTCGCGCTTCAAGGCATCCAGCAGCGCGGAGTTATCCGTGCCGTGACCGTTACCCTGTATGACGACGCCGCGCTCGAATCCGAGCCGGGCGTGCATGGCGAGCAGCGCTTCGAGCGGCGCTTCTTGCGGGGTGTAGGCGCGTTCGGGCGAATATGGAAAGCGGTTGATGGGACCAAAGATGTGAAAATGCGCATCGCACGCGAGCGCCGGCGTCGCGAGCTTCGGAGTTCGGGGATTGGCGACGGGGGCAAGGCAGGCTTCGTCCATGGTTCTTCTTCCAGGTGGAATGGCGCGGTCTTTCTCAAAATGCGATCATAACCGAGCCTCCGAAACCAGCGCCAAGCCCGACCCATAATTCGATTCCTGACGAGGTCCTGACGTGATTCCTGCCAAGCGCCTGAAGTACTCCGCCATCGTAGATCGCCCGCCGCTGAAGCTCCCCGACGGCGCGCGGGTCGTCGTCTGGCCCGTCGTCAACGTGGAGGTCTGGGATATCTCCCGGCCCATGCCGCGGCAGGCGCTGCCGCCGCCCACCGGCATCACGCAGCTGCCGGACGTGCCCCACTGGGGCTGGCACGAATACGGCAACCGCGTCGGCTTCTGGCGGCTCAAGGCGCTGCTCGATGAGCTGAAGATTGTCCCTTCCTTTTCGGTGAACGCTCGTGTTTGCCAGGACTACCGCCCCATAGCCAAGGCTGCGCGCGACGGTGATTGGGACTTCATGGGCCACTCCTACGACCAGCGTCCCATGCATACCGAGCCCAACCCGGGGGAGATGATCCGGCGCTCGGTGAAGATCATTCGCGAATTCACCGGCAAGCGTCCGGTCGGCTGGATGGGCCCGGGGCTCACGGAGAAGCTCGACACGCCGGAAGCGCTCGCCGCGGCCGGCATCCGCTACATCGCGGACTGGGTGATCGACGATGAGCCGTGCGCGATCCACACCGCGCGCGGGGAGCTCATCGCGCTGCCCTACACGATGGAGTTGAACGACATCGCGATGATGGTCGTGCAGCATCATCGCGCGAAGGAGTTCGAGACGCGCTGTCTCGACCATTTCGATTGCCTGTACCGGGAAGGCAAGGAACGCGCGAAGGTCATGGCGATTGCGATGCACCCCTATATTTCCGGGGTGCCCCATCGCTTCAAGTACGTCGAAACCGTGTTCCGGCGCATTGCCAGGCAGAAGGGCGTCCTCTTCTGGCACGGCGCGCGCATCCTTGATTGGTATCTGAAGGCCCGGGGGAGAGCGGTCCGGCGCCGGTAGGAGCACCCGTTGCAGGTGGAGGGGTGGCAGGAGGGGCTCGCCGGGAGTATTTGATCTGTCTCAATAAATTATGGGCGGGGGCCTCTGCCGGGCCGCGCCCGATGTTGTAAAATTGGCCCGTCGGCTCACATGAGCCTGCACCCGGCTTTGGACTCAGGGGCGGGATTCGGATCTGTCCGCGCGGCGGGCGCTTACCGGTAAAGCAATCTCCCTGCACGAAGAGGGGTGCTTGTTCCCGAAGTATCGGCACCGCGCGCTGAGACGCAACCGGCAACGGACATCGCTTAACACGGAAGGAGAGCCAATATGGCAAAGACGGCAAATGAACCCTGGAAGACGCACAACTGGTTCGTGAGCCCGTGGAATTTCGCGGACGAGGTGCGCAAGGAGTTCAAGTTCCCGAAGCAGATCAAGATCCACGACATCACGCTGCGGGACGGGGAGCAGCAAACCGGCGTCATCCTGTCCAAGGACGACAAGATCCGGATTGCCGAAGGACTGGCCGAGGCCGGCGTGCACCGTATCGAGGCAGGGATGCCCATCGTGTCTCCGTCCGATGCCGAGGCCATCAAGGAAATCGCGAAACGGAACCTCGGCCCGCAGATCTTTGCCTTCTCGCGCTGCATGAAAGAAGACGTCCAACGCGCGATCGACACCGGTGTCAATGGCGTCGTGATGGAAATTCCGTCGAGCCAGCACATGGTGGACCTCGCCTACAGGTGGCCGATGGAAAAGGCGATCGAGACCTCGATCGAAGCAACCAAGTTCGCGCAGAAGAACGGGCTGGAGGTCGTGTTTTTCCCCATCGACTTCTCGCGCTCGGAGATGAACTGGGTGCTGAACCTCATCAACCGGGTGGCCACGGAAGGGCACATGGACGCCCTCGCGCTGGTTGACACCTTCGGCGTGGTCTCTCCGCACGCAATGCGGTATTTCGTGCGCGAGGTCAAGAAGCGCATCAATAAGCGTCTTGAAGCGCACTTCCACCAGGATTTCGGCATGGGCGTTGCGAACACGATCATGGCCGCTGCTGAAGGCGTCGAGGTGCTGCACACGACCGTGCTGGGCGTCGGCGAGCGCGCCGGCAACACCCCCATGGAGGAAACCGTCATGGCCCTCCTGACAATGTACGGGATCGACTGCGGGTTGAATTACAGCAAGCTGACCCCGCTCGCCAACCTCGTGCAGAAGCTGACCGGCGTGGTCGTGCCCACGAACAAGCCGGTCGTGGGCAAGCAGCTCTACCAGATCGAGTCCGGGATCATCGCGAGCTGGTACAAGAACTGTGGCGAGGAAAACGCAACCGAGCTCTTCCCCGTGCGCGCGGAGTTCGTCGGGCAGCCACCTGCCGAGATCGTGATGGGCAAGGGCAGCGGCATCGATTCGGTCAAGGCCTGGCTCGCGCAGCTCGGCATCGAGGCGAGCGACGAGGAAGCCCTGAAGATGACCGCCAGCGTCAAGAGCTATTCGCTGACGAACAAGCGGCTATTGACTGAAACCGAGTTTCGCAATATCGCGAAGGAAGTCCTCGGCCAGCGCGCAGCGGCATAAGCGCATCGGCGTGTCATTGCAAACGCCAGCGGGCATTGGGTGCGCTTGCTGGCGTTTTTTTCGTCCTGAATTCGCCGGGAGCCGGTCATGCTGATGTTTCGGGAGCTCAATCGGGGAAAGTGCAAGACCTATCTCGTGGCCTGTCCGCGGACGAAACGGGCGCTGCTCATCGATCCGCTGCGCGAGAACATCAGCCGCTACCTCGCGTTTCTCGCCTACCACCAGCTGACGCTCGATGCCGTGCTCGACACGCACACGCATGCGGACCACCCGACGGGCTCGTTTCAGCTCTGCGAGCTGGTCGATGCACGGCTCATCATGCACCGGCGCGCGCCCGCGCCCGCCGTGACGCATCACGTGGAGGAGGGTGACGAGATCGTGGTGGGCGACGTGCGCGCCCGCGTCCTGCATACGCCGGGACACACGCCCGACAGCGTCAGCCTGCACGTGGAGGACCGGGTCTTCACGGGAGACGTTCTGCTGGTACAGGGCACCGGGCGGGCGGACTTCGCCGGCGGCGACTCCGGACAGCAGTACGACTCCATCACGAAGAAGCTCTTCTCGCTGCCCGAGGCGACGCTCGTCTTCCCGGCGCACGACTATCGGGGCAATGTCAGCTCGACCATCGGCCAGGAAAAGCGCACCAACCCGCGCATCGCCGGAAAGACCCGTCAGGAGTACATCGATCTGATGGCGAGCATCAATTTTCCGATGCCGGACAAGATCCAGGAAGTGCTGCAGCCCAACCAGAGCGCCATCGACGATGACAAGACAAAGTTCCCGGATCTCGCGGAGCTGAACCGCGTGCGCCAGCTCCCGGCGGAGGAGGTGCGGGGCATGCTGGAGGCACCCGATGCGCCGGTGCTCGTCGATGTCCGCGAGCCGGGCGAGTATCACGGTCCGCTCGGGCACATCGCGGGCAGCATCCTGCTTCCGCTGCGCGAGCTTGCAGGGCGGGCCGGCGAGCTCGAGCCCCACCGCGGCCGGCGCATCGTCGCGGTCTGCCGCTCCGGCGTGCGCAGCACGACCGCCGCCGCCATCCTCTACGGCCTGGGCTTCGAGCGCGTCTTCAACCTCAAGGACGGGATGGTGGACTGGAACGACCGCAAGCTTCCGGTGGAGCGGTGAACAGTGATTGGACGAATGACCCGGTATTACAGGAGGACGGCGACATGACATCCGCAACCAGGCCGGTGGTGAGAATCGCCCCCAACAATCCCGTGTTCGATCTACCGGTGATCGTGGCGATCGAGGAGGGATTGTTCGAGAAGGCGGGGCTCGATGTGAGCTTTTCGGCGACCTACGCGGACCGCGAGAAGGACCGCGCCGAGAAACCGGTGCTGTCGCGGCTGAAGGAGCAGCTATACGAATGCGGTTCCGCCGACAGCTACAACGTGTGCGAATGGGCGAGCATCGACCGGCTCGAGCGCGGAAAGCGCGGCGGCGGGATTGCCGCCTTGCGCGCAGCGGTCGCGGCGCAGGCAATCCTCACATTCGATGAGACGCTGCAGACCCCGCGAGATCTCGCCGACATCCCCGTCACGGTGCAGGAATTTACCGGCTCGCACTACACGACGCTGCAGATGCTCGAGAGCGCGGTCGGGCGCGAGCATGTCAGGATCGACAAGGGCGGCCTGCCCCCGCAGCGCTGGGAGGGACTCAGGAAGGGCGTCCACCGCGTGGCGACCGTAATGGAGCCGTTCATCAGTCTCGGCATCAAGGAGGGTGCGCACATCATTGCCACGTCGTTTTATCGCGGCGGCGAGGTGGTTGCGCCGGAGTTGACGCCGGAGCAGCGCAAGGCGTACTACGAGGCCGAGAACGAGGCTGTGGACCTCATCAACGCGGACTTCTACAAGTACGCCCATCATGTCGCCGCGCATGCCAAGGGGGCATTGAAGCCGCACGAGCTGCTGAGGGTGTTTGTCCATTACAAGCACGTCGACTACTACGATCCGGCGTTGTTTGACCGGGCCTACGACTGGATGAAGGCGCGCGGCATGACCGAAGGCCAGAGCCAGCATGCCGCGCTGGTCGTCGGCTGATCATCCGCGCAGGTCGCAAGCGGACTAGCGCGCGAGCTGAAGATCGGCGATAACCGCGTTGAGGAAGCGCCCCGCCTCGCCGCCGGTCACCGCGCGGTGGTCAAAGGTGAGCGAGAGCGGAAGCATCCGGTGCACCGCCGGCCTGTCCTCCGTCACCACGACCTGCTTTGTGATCCTGCCTGCGCCCAGAATGGCCACCGTCGGCGGCAGCACGACCGGCGAGGCGTAGCGGCCCGCGATCGATCCGTAGTTCGACAGGGTGATCGTGTTGGCGCGCAGCTCCTCCGGCGGAACCTTGCGTGCGCGGGTGTCGGCGACGAGCTTGTCGAGAGCCGTCGCGAGATCCTCCGGGCTGCGCTCGCCACAATTGCGCAGCACCGGCACGAGGAGCCCGTCAGGGGTGTCCACCGCGATCCCGATATCCACGGTCTTCACCACCCAGCGCCCGATTCGCTCGCTGTCGTACCAGGCGTTGAGACAGGGCTCGGCGCGGCACCCGGCCACGAGCGCGCGGATGAGCCGTATCATGGTGTGCGTGCCCGCAGGCCAGCTCTCGACGTCGGCGTCGTCCATGATGGTGGCCGAGGCCACCTCGGCGGTGGCGAGCTCCATGTTCTGCGCCATGGCCCGCCGCACGCCGCGCATGAGCTCGATCGGACCGGCTTCGGCGAGAATGCGCGCTGCGCGCTGGACGTCGTGCGTGGTGGTGAGCCCGTCGGCGCCGGTGGGCGTCACCATTGCGAGATCGACATTCAATTTCCGCGCCAGCGCCCGCACCGCGGGGGTCGCCTTGATGCCGCCGCTCGCCGGGGCGGGGGCGGCCGGCGCCTGCGGCACGAGCTTCTCTCCCACTTCGACTTTCCCGACCACGGTTCCGGCATCGGAAGCGTCGCTCTCGCCCTCGAAGGCCACCAGCGGGGCGCCGATGTGCGCGATGTCGCCGGGCTTGCCGAAGAGCCTGACGACCTTGCCGGAATAGGGAGCCGGAATATCGACAACGGCCTTCGCGGTCTCGACTGACACCATGGGCGCATCCGCTTTCACTTCCTCGCCTTCGGCGATGTGCCACTTGACGATTTCGGCCTCCTGCAGGCCTTCGCCCAGGTCCGGAAGCTTGAATATCTTCATCGCAAGCCGATTCTAGCGGGAACCACGGTCACGCCTTGTCAAGAGAAGGCGAGAGCCCTCTTCACCGCGGTTACGATGCGCTGCCGGCTCGGGACGTTTTCCTGCTCGAGGCGGTAGAGCGGAGGAACGACGTCGTAGCCGGTCACCCGCTGGACGGGGGCAAAGAGAGTGAGGAGACCTTCCTCGGCGATTCCGGCCGCGATCTCGGAGGCGAAGCTGCAGGTGCGCGCCGCGTCCGTGACGATCACGCAGCGCCCGGTCCTTGCCACGGACGCAAGAATCGGATCGAGATCGAGCGGCTTCAGGGTCGCGACGTCGATCACCTCCGCGGCGACCCCCTGTGCCGCGAGCTCGTCCGCAACGCCGAGCGTATCCGGCACCATGGGGCCCCAGGTGACGAGGGTGACGTCGGTCCCTTCGCGCAGCGTGAAACAGGCGTCGAGCGCCAGCGCCTGCCCGTCGTCGGGCACCTCTTCCTTGAACAGGCGGTAGAGCCGTGACGGTTCGAGAAACACGACCGGATCGGGATCGCGGATCGCCGCGAGCAGGAGCGCGTAGGCGCGGCGGGGGGAGGAGGGGTAGACGACGCGAATGCCGGGAATATGGGCGAACATCGACTCGGGGCTCTCGGAATGGTGCTCGGGCGCGTGTATGCCTGCGCCGCACGGCGTGCGCAGCACCATCGGGCAGGCGAGCCGGCCCTGGGTGCGATGGCGCAGGCGGCCGGCGTGGTTCACGAGCTGGTCGATCACGGTGTAGCCAAAGCCCGAGAACTGGATCTCCGCCACCGGTCTGAGACCCTCGACCGCCATTCCGATCGCCATCCCGGCAATGAGCGCCTCGGCGAGGGGCGTATCAATGACGCGCTCTACGCCAAAGCGCTCGGTGAGCCCGACGGTCGCGCGGAAAACGCCGCCGTCCACGCCCACGTCCTGTCCGAGGACGACGACGTTCGGATCGTTCTCCATCTCGCGCCTGAGCGCAAGATTGACAGCCTCAACGAGCGTGATCTGCGCCATGTTTTAGAATCCGATAGCCACAGAGAACACAGAGAGCACCAAGGCAAGGAGGTTCAGGACCATTTCACTTGGAAAACCCACGTCTCTGTGTTTTCTGTGATCTCTGTGGCTGTTTTGGTGGTTGATCATTGTCCAACTGCGGCGGCGCGTTGGCGCTGGAGCGCGGCGGGCAGCCGCGCGTAGAGGTGGTCGAACATCTGCTCCGGGCCGGGGGCCGGCGTGTCGAGATAGGCCTGGGCGGCGGCCTGCACCTCGTCGTTGCATTCCCTGAGAAGCTCATCTTCGCGCGCCTTGTCCCAGGCGCCGCAGGAGGTGAGATACGAGCGCAATCGAAGGAGGGGCTCCTGCTTCCAGGCTTCGGCGAGCTCATCGGGGCTGCGGTAGCGCGTGGCATCATCCGCCGTCGTGTGATCGGACAGGCGGTAGGTCAGCGCCTCGATGAGCGTCGGGCCTTTTCCCGCGCGCGCCCTGGCCAGCGCCTCGTCGACTGCATGACGCACGGCGATGACGTCATTTCCGTCGATCTGCAGGCCCTCGACGCCGGCCGCAATCGCCTTCTGCGCGAGCGTCTGCGCGTGGCTTTGCAGGCGCCGCGGAACCGAGATTGCCCACTGGTTGTTCGTGACGAGGAGAACCAGCGGAAGCTGCCACGCCCCCGCCGCATTGAGCCCCTCGTAGAAATCGCCTTTGGAGGTGGCACCATCACCCATCGCGCACACGACTGCGCGTGCCTCGCGCCTGAGCTTCATCGCGTAGGCAGCGCCCGCCGCATGGGTCACGTGGGCGGCGATGGTGACGCAGATGGGGAAGTCGCGGCGCGCCGCGGCGTAATTGCTCCCGCGCTCGTCGCCGCCCCAGTAGAGGAACATTTCCCTGATCGTGACGCCGCGCATGAGCTGCAAACCGTTTTCGCGATAGGTGCCGAGGAAGACGTCGTCGAGCTGCATCGCGCTGCCGGCGCCGGCCTGCACCGCCTCGTGGCCGAGCAGTGAAGCGAAGGTGCCGAGCTGCCCCGTGCGCTGCAACGCGATCGCCTTGGCGTCGTAGGCGCGCATGAGCACCATCCAGCGATAGAGGCCCACGAGCTGCGCCGTATCGCGCGCGAATTCGGGCAGCGGCGCGACGGGCTTGCCCTGCGGGTCGAGGAACTGCGAATACCGGATCTCGAACTTCGCGACGATCTTCATCTAAGACCGCTGCAACCGCAGATGAACGCAGATCGACATGGATCGGGAACGGAACATCCCAAACGGTGAGATTACATGACATTTCCAGCGCTTCAAACTGCGTTGCATTTGACAGCCCTCTCCTCGCAACTTACGCTCGCTACCTCGCGCGAAAGGGATTCAGCAGTATGAAGCTCGGCTTTTTCACCATGCCCATGCATCCCCCGGGCCGCAACTACACGCAGACGCTCAAGGAGGACCGGGAGGCCGTCCTGCTCGCCGACCGGCTCGGCTATGCGGAAGCGCTGATCGGCGAGCACGTCACGGACGTGTGCGAATCGATTCCTTCGTGCCTGGCGTTCATCGCGAGCGTGGCGCACCAGACAAAGAACATCCGGCTCGGGAGCGGGACCGTCAACCTTCCCAACAGCCATCCGGCGCAGGTCGCGGCGACCGTGGCCATGATCGACCATCTGCTCGAAGGGCGCTTCCTCTTCGGCATCGGTCCGGGCGGGCTTCGCTCGGACATGGAGATGTTCGGCAACCTCGACGAGGACCGCAACGCGATGTTCGTCGAGTCGATCGATCACATTCTCGCGCTCTGGGCGGGAAAACCGCCCTACAACCTGGAAGGCCGCTACTGGAAGCTCTCCACGGAACGCACGCTTCTCGCTGAGGCAGGGCAGGGCGTGATGCTGACGCCCTACCAGAAACCGCATCCGCCGATCGTCGTGACCGCCATCGTGCCCTATTCGAGAGGCCTGACCGCCGCGGCAGCGCGCGGATGGAAGCCGATCACGGCGAATTTCCTGCAGCCGGTGTGGGCGGCAACCCACTGGCCGATGTATGAGAAGGGCTGCGTGGCAGGTGGTTTTCCGGCGGAACGGGCCGACTGGCGCGTGTGCAAGAGCGTTTTCGTCTGCGAGGACGATGCCGCGGCGCGGCGCTACGCCATGGACCCGCTGGGCCCATACGGCTTCTACTATTGGAATCTCCTGACGAAACGGAAGAGCCGCGGCAGCGTCGACATCTTCAAGCAGGACGTCGAGATGGAGGACGGCGCCGTCACCGTGGAGTACCTGCTCGACACGCTGGTGATCTGCGGCAGCGTCGCGAGCGTCGTCGATCAGCTGCTCGCGTTTCGCGAGACGGTCGGGGATTTCGGCACGCTGCTCTACGCCGGCCACGACTGGGCGGACGAGCGCCTTGCGCGCCGCTCGATGGAGCTCATGGCCGAAAAGGTCATGCCCGCGGTCAACGCGGCCATCGGCCGAAAAGCGGCGGAACCTTCGATGAGGGCCGGTCAAGCCCGCAGGTCGTGAATCGTGAGGCGCGTCAGACCGCGAAAAGGTCGACAAACTCGTGCACCGGCATCGCCTCCAGCCGCCCCTGGTCGCGGCATGCCGCAAGGATCGCGCGCTGCTGCTTGGGCGGAAAGCGGCGCGCAAGGTTGGTCCGGAACTTGGCCTCGAGGAGCGGCACGCCTTCCTTGCGCCGGCGGCGATGCCCCACGGGGTACTCGACCGCCACATTCCCGGACCGGGAGCCGTCACGGAAGATGACCTGGATCGCATTGGCAATCGAGCGCTTGGCAGGATCGAGGTAATCGCGCGTCCACTGCCTGTTTTCCACGCACTGCATCCTGGACCGCAAGGCGTCAATGCGCGGATCGCGCGCGACGTCGTCCTCGTAGTCGGAGGCGACGAGGGCGCCCTTGATGAGGCCGATTGCCGCCATGTACTGCAGGCAGTGGTCGCGGTCGGCCGGGTTATGCAGGGGCCCCTTCTTGTCGATAATCCGGATGGCTGACTCGTGCGTCGTGATGATGACCTTGCGAATCTGATCGAGCCGGTCCTTGACCTGCGGATGCAGCCTGATCGCGGCCTCCACGGCCGTCTGAGCGTGGAATTCTGCGGGAAACGAGATCTTGAAGAGCACGTTCTCCATCACGTACGAGCCGTACGGGCGCTTGAAACGCAACGGCCGGCCTTTGAAGAGGACATCCTGGAATCCCCAGGTCTTCGCAGTGAGGGCAGAGGGATAGCCCATCTCTCCCTTGAGCGCCATCAGGCCAAGGCGCACCGCGCGGCTCGTCGCATCGCCCGCGGCCCAGGACTTGCGCGAGCCCGTATTGGGCGCATGGCGATAGGTGCGCAGCGACTGGCCGTCGATCCATGCGTTCGACAGCGCGTTCAGGATCTCGTCGTGCGTTCCGCCCAGCATGCGGGTCACGACCGCCGTCGATGCGACCTTGACCAGGACGACGTGGTCGAGCCCGACGCGGTTGAAGCTGTTCTCGAGCGCTATCACCCCCTGGATCTCGTGTGCCTTGATCATCGCGGTGAGGACATCGCGCATGAGAAGCGGCGGCCTGCGCTGCGCGATACGGGTGCGGGAGAGCCAGTCCGCTGTCGCGAGAATTCCGCCCAGGTTGTCCGACGGATGGCCCCATTCGGCGGCAAGCCAGGTGTCGTTGAAGTCGAGCCAGCGGATCATGGCGCCGAGGTTGAAGGCGGCGGTGACGGGGTCGAGCTGGTACGGCGTTCCCGGCACCTTCGCGCCGTTGGGCACCACGGTGCCCGGCACCACGGGACCCAGCAGCTTGGTGCAGGCGGGATACTCGAGTGCCTCGAGCCCGCACCCGAGCGTATCCATCAGGCACAATCGGGCCGTGTGGTAGGCCTCCCCGCTCCGGATGCGGTAGCTCGTGACGTAGTCGGCGATGTCCGTCAGGACCTTGTCGAACCTGGGCCTGACGTTCGAGAGTTGCGTGCTCACTTTCTTTCCTGGATGGGGACGAATTTCCTCGGTTCGGGGCCCGTATAGACCGCGGTGGGACGGATGATCTTGTTGTCGATTCGCTGCTCGATCACGTGGGCCGACCAGCCGCTGGTGCGCGCGATCACGAAGATCGGCGTGAACATCGGGGTCGGCACGCCCATGCGGTGATAGGACACGGCTGAGAACCAGTCGAGGTTCGCGAACATCCTCTTCTCGCGCATCATCACCTGCTCGATGCGCTCGGCGATCTCGAACATCTCCATCTCGCCCGCATCCTGGGACAACCGTCGCGCCACTTCCTTGATCACCTTGTTGCGTGGATCGGCAATGGTGTAGACCGGGTGGCCGAATCCGATGACCACTTCCTTGTTGCGGACGCGCGAGGCGATGTCGCGCTCGGCCGAGTCGGGCGTCTCGTAGCGGTTCATCACCTCGAATCCGACCTCGTTGGCCCCGCCGTGCTTGGGGCCCTTGAGTGCTCCGATGGCGCCGGTGATGGCCGAATGCATGTCCGAGCCGGTACCAGCTACGACGCGCGCCGCAAACGTGGACGCGTTGAATTCGTGCTCGGCATAAAGATTGAGGGAGGTATGCATCGCTTTTATCCAGAGCGGCTTCGCCGGCCTGCCATGGAGCAGCGTCAGGAAATGCCCCCCGATCGAATCGTCCCCGGTTTCGACTTCGATGCGTCGCTTGCTGCGGCTGTAGTGATGCCAGTAGAGCAGCATCGACCCGAACGACGCCATCAGGCGGTCCGCGACGTCCCGCGCGCCGGCGATGTTGTGATCGTCGCTCTCCGGTTCCACGGCGCCGAGCACGGAGCAGCCGGTGCGCAGAACGTCCATCGGATGCGCGGAGGCGGGAATCTGCTCGAGCGTCGCCTTGACCGGGTCGGGGAGGGCGCGCAACGACTTGAGTTTGCGCTTGTACGAGGCGAGCTCCGCCGCATTGGGAAGCCTCTCATGCACCAGCAGGTGAGCAACTTCCTCGAACTCGCAACTCTCGGCGATGTCGAGGATGTCGTAGCCGCGATAATGCAGATCGTTGCCGCTGCGCCCGACCGTGCACAGCGCGGTGCTGCCGGCCTCGACGCCTGAGAGGGCGACGGATTTCTTGGGCTTGAACGCCGTCGACGTTTCCTTATGGCTCATTGATCGTCCATTGAATAAACGGTAAGCAGTAAGCGGACGGATACTGGTCCGACCGCTTGCTTACACAGGGTTTACTCTATTCACCGCTCACCGTTCACCGCTTGCCGCTCACCGGTCGTTACCCGAGAAGCTGCTTGATGGCATCGCGCTCCTCGTGCAGCTCCTTGAGGGTGGCCATCATGCGGCCACGGCTGAATTCGCTGACGTCGAGACCCTTCACGATCTCCGGGGTGCCGTCCCGGCAGACGCAGGGGTAGCCGTAGATGACCCCTTCCGGAACGTCGTAGCTGCCGTCCGAGGCGATTCCCATGCTCACCCAGTCTCCGTCCCGGGTTCCGTAGACCCAGTCGCGAACATGGTCCATGGCAGCATTGGCCGCGCTCGCGGCCGAAGACAGGCCGCGCGCATCGATGACGGCGGCGCCCCGTTTCTGGATGGTCGGGATGAAGTAGGTTTCGAGCCACTTCTGATCGTTGATGAGCTTCGCTGCACTCGTTCCGTCCACCTCCGCATGGAAGACGTCGGGGTACTGGGTCGCGGAGTGGTTGCCCCAGACGGTCATCTTTCGCACGCTGGCGACGGGCTTGCCGGTCTTCTGCGCGACCTGGGTGAGCGCGCGATTGTGATCCAGGCGCATCATCGAGCTGAAATTGCGCGGCGTGAGCCCGGGCGCATTCTTCAGCGCGATGAGGCAGTTCGTATTCGCGGGATTGCCCACTACCAGGACTTTGACGTCCCGGCTGGCGACCTCGGACAGCGCCTTGCCCTGAGGCGCAAAGATCTTGCCGTTCGCATCGAGGAGATCCTTGCGCTCCATCCCGGGACCGCGCGGCCGGGCGCCCACGAGAAGAGCGATGTCGGCGTCCTTGAAGGCGACCAGCGGATCGGCGCTGGCAGTCACACCGGCCAGCAGGGGAAAGGCGCAGTCATCCAGTTCCATCACCACGCCGGTCAGCGCCTTCTGGACCTTGGGATCGGGGATTTCCAGCAACTGAAGCGCGACGGTCTGGTCCTTGCCGAGCATCTCGCCGCTGGCAATCCGGAAAAGCAGGCTGTAGCCGATCTGACCGGCGGCCCCGGTCACCGCCACGCGCGTGGGGCGTTTCATCAAGTGGACTCCTGTTATACGGGACGAGGTTTTGCGTGATGGAAAGCAGCAGGCGACGCGAGCAACGCAACGCCGCCGCCCGCGTGTCAAGCGGCGATAATAGCGAACGTTGCATTGAAGTGACAAGCTTCGCTGGCAGCGCAAGCGTTCATCAGAGTGCGTCACGGATCAGCAGGTTGCGCAAGTCGCCGGCGCTTATGCGGTGCATCAAAAACTGCTAGAATCCCCACGCGGAAAGCAGGCAGTTCCCCCGTCGGCGCGCTACGATCAGATTCTTAAGCCCCCCTGATTCCAGTCCTGACCAGAAACAGCTGATGGCCAAGCCGAGACCGAAGTATCTCAATCTCTTTCAGATCCGTTTGCCATTGCCGGGCGTGATTTCGATCATGCACCGGGTCTTCGGTGCCGCGTTGTTCCTCGTTCTCCCGTTGCTGCTCTACGCGATGCACGTGAGCCTCGAGTCGCCGCGGTCCTTTGAGGCGCTCATGACCGTGCTGGCGCATCCGTTCTGGAAGCTCGTCGCTCTCGGCCTCGTCTGGGCTTACCTGCATCATTTCTGCGCGGGAATCCGCTACCTCGCCATCGACCTCGACTACGGGAGCGATCTCGGCCCCGCGCGCGCTAGTGCCTGGGCAGTGCTCGCGGTGAGCGTCGCCCTGACGCTCCTGATCGGAGCCTGGATATGGTGAAGCGCGAGGTGGTCGGGGCTCACTACGGGCTGCGCGA
>Ga0302046_10002698_pt1 | contig 16445 bp, 12 predicted proteins | sample RVTome_11_FD_200261 | JGI IMG/M metagenome (GOLD analysis project Ga0302046, IMG submission 200261) | Soil microbial communities from uranium-contaminated site in the Upper Colorado River Basin, Wyoming, United States - RVT147D111 (version 2) ...
CGGCGCTACGCGATCCGAAGTCCGTGAATCAATTCGTCGGGCTCGCGCACACAAAGTTCGCTTCATCGTCGATGCTGCCGGAGCCCGCATACTGCGAAACCTGAGGGTAGTGACAGAGCGGGCGCGTTCGCTCGACGCCGCGGCTCGGATCGTCGCCGGCGAATTTCGTGGCGATCAGCCGGTCGGGCGCGACTCCGTGCTCCACCCAGTCGACGATCGCGCCCATGAGATCTCTCTCGGGGTGATTGAGGTTGACCAAAGGCCGGCCGGTCGAGCCGAACACGTTCGGCCCCGGGCCGCCGGAGCAATGATGAAAGCCCGGTACCATGAACAAGCGCGCGAACTCGCCGGTCTCGGCGCCGTGCATGTGGCGCACTTCCTCGTAGTACTGAATCGCGCGCTGCGGCGGCGTCGAATGATCGGCCCAGCCGTTGTAGATGATGAGCTTGCCGCCGCGGGCCCGGAACTCGCTGAGGTCGGCGTCGACAGCGTCCTGATCGGCGACGAAGCGGTCGAGCGCCGCCGGGTCGGTGTCGAAATCGAACTCATGCACGGGGTCGTAGTCATGACCGAAGACGAACCAGCGCATGAAGTTGTCCATGTACATGAAATTGCTGGACGGGTACCCGTGCATGACGCCGCTGCCGGTCACATAGTCCGGATAGTCGTCCTCGTGCCCCGGCAGATAACCGACGTACAGCGATTCACCGGCGGAGTTTTTCGGCCCGTCGAGGATCTTCCTCCATGCATCGACTTGCGGAGCCGTCAGGCATTGGGCATTGTCCTCCGCGGCGCATAGCAGCACCCCCGGATCGAAATCACAGCGGTCGGGCCGGCCGATGACGCCGTCCGCCAGACCATCGATCGCATCGCACTGTGCCAGCGTCGCTTTCTCCATCGCCGGAATCTTGTAGGGCGGGATCTCCGCATCCAGCAACGCGCGCTGCGACCAGTCGAACATGACCATGAGCCCGGTACGGTCGATCACCGGCCCGCCGACGACGACGCCGTCGAAATCCTCCGGATGACGCTGCACCGCCATCAGGCCCATCTTGCCGCCGTTCGAGCACCCCATGAAATAAGACGGGAATTCGGCGGCATCGTAATAAGCCGCGACGACCTGCTTGGCGATGACGGTGACCAGGTGCGCGCCGCGGTGCGCGTAGTTGAGCTGCGCCTGAGGATCTTCGTAGAGGGCGGAGGCGTCCCAGTGCTCGCCGCGATGCCCCGTATCGGTTGCCGTTGCCGCGTAGCCTCGCGCAAGAGCCGGCGTCAGATCGGGAATATTGCCGTTGTACCCGCCGCCGCCCACGTAATAGAACCTGCCGTTCCAAGCGGCCGTCGGCAGCGCGATCTCGAACAGGATGAGCGTCTCGACTCCGCCTTGAACGCTGCAGTATTCGGGCACCATCCCCGATTCGGGAACGATCTCGACCGATGTGATCTCGGTATCCTTCAACGAGAGGCTCAACAGCTTCTCGCAGTCGGCCTGCGAGCGCACGTTGCCGACGGCCGTGACGAGGGGTTGGCGCGATTCGACCGCCGGGCCGGCAGACGTTTGGGTTTCCGCCGTGCAGCCCGCCGCGAGCGCCGCTACGATCAAGCCGGCGGGCAGACATCGCTGCGCGCTCCCCGAAGAGCTACGTTGAACGTTCATATCGATCCCCCTCTCGGTACACGCAAGCCTATGCGGATTTAGTTCTCTCCGAGGACCAGCTCCGTGTCCTCGGCGTTGGCCCACTCCGCCATCGAGCCGTCGTAAAGCCTGACGTCTTCGTAGCCCAGCAGCTCCTTGAGCACGAACCACGGCGTAGATGCCTGCAAGCCGATGTGACAGTAAGTCACGACGGTGCTCGCAGGCGCGATGCCGAGCGTCCGGTAGAGAGCCCTGAGCTCCCCGACCGACTTGAAGGTGCCGTCCTCGTTGACATGATCGGCCCAGAAAGCGTTGCGCGCTCCCGCTATGTGGCCCGCCTTGCGATTGGGCTCCTCACTGAGAAACGGCGTGCCGAAGACCTCCCCGGTGTAGAAATCGTGCTGGCGGGCATCGACGACGGCGAGATCCGGATCGCGCGCGCGCTCTTGAAGAAACGCCTTGTCGCTGCGATAGGCTTCGTTCGTCCCTGCGATGCGATAGCTCTCCGCGGCGACGGCCGTGCGCTCGGTCGTGATCGGAAAGCCTGCAGCCCGCCAGGCGCGCTCCCCGCCGTCGAGTATCCTCAAGTCCTCGTGGCCGTAGTAACGCAGCGCCCAGAACATTCTCGCGGCGGCGCGGTTACCGTGGTTGTCGTAGATCACGACCGTGGTCGCATTGCCCACGCCGAGCCGCGACAGCAGGGCCTCGATCGTGTCGGAGGGAGCAACGAGAAACAGCTCCGGATCGCCCGGATCGACCAGATCGACGCGCCAATCGACGAACTGCGCGCCCGGAAGGTGCCCGGCTTCGAACTGCTCGGCTGTCTTGCCGATATCGAGCAGACGCAAGCCGGGGTCGCCAAGATGCTCCCGGAGCCACGCGGCACCCACCAGCGCCGCGCTCGAAGCGGGTTGCTGCGCGGCACACGGCGCCGCCGCAACCAGCAGCGCGCACAGCATCATGGAAGACCGGCCGAATGAGCGTCTCATGTCCCAGCGCTCCGTGATCCAACCTCGACAGGCCATGGTAACATCGCGCCGGGTCGCTGCCGCGCCGGCCGGGGCAAGCCGGCGCCGCCTGAAGCCTCGAACCGGCTCAGAGCGGTCTACGCAAGCCCCCGAGCTGGCGCGTCGATCGTGACGGCCTTCACGGCTAATCCTCGATGGATGCACTACTTTTGCGACACAATCGGCCGGAGGTACAAATCATGAAGCGCTGGAAGAATGCCCTAGCCGCTGCAGCGGCTCTGCTCCCGTTCTCCTGGGCGCAAGCTCAGATCAGCTACAGCTACATCGAGGGCGACCTCACGGTCCACGAGATCGATTTTGCGCCGCTCGACCGGGAGGAAGACGCGATCGGCGGCCGCTTCGAAGCATCCTACGAGCTCATGTCGTTTCTGCACGTCTTCGGCAGCTACCAGTACGCCGAGCTCGACGACTTGGACGCGCAAACCAACTTCGCCCAGGTCGGCGTGGGCGTGCACTACGACTTCTCGGAGATGAGCAGCGTGTTCGCCAACATCTCCGCGATCTCGACCGATCTCGAGCTCGTCGACTCCACCCTGGGCACATTGGAGAGCGACGACGACGGCTACGGCGTCTCCTTCGGCTATCGCGAGGTCAACCAGACGCCGTTGGAGTTCGGCATGAGCATCGACTACGTGAAGTTCAACGATGCCGATACCGACGATACGATGATGAACCTGGCGCTGCTCTACGAGCTCACGCCGCGGCTCAAGATTATCGGCGGCATTCAGTTCGGCGGCGACGACAATATGGTCCGCGCCGGCGTTCGATATTATCTGCCGAGCCGCGATTTCAACTGAGACGTCCGGCGGCGCGTAGCAGGATACCGGTCACAATGGCCGCCCTGCTCTCCAAGGAACGCATCACGGCGACACCGGGCTTCAACCGCTGGTATGTGCCGCCCGTGTCGATCGCCATTCACCTGTGCATCGGCTCGGTGTACGCCTGGAGCATCTACAACCCGGCGCTCATGCGCGTGTTCGGCATCGTAACCCCCGCTGCCGACGACTGGAGCTTGAGCAACGTCGTCTGGATATTCACCGTCGCCATCGTTTTTCTGGGTCTTTCCGCGGCATTCGCCGGCAAGTGGCTCGAAGACGTCGGCCCCAGAACCGTCGGCGTGGTCGCCGCACTTTGCTGGGGCGGGGGCTATTTGATCGGCGGCCTCGGCATCGTCGAACACCAGCTCTGGCTGGTCTACCTTGGTTACGGCGTCATCGGCGGCTGCGGCTTGGGCTTGGGCTACGTCTCGCCGGTGAGCACGCTGATACGCTGGTTTCCGGACCGCCGCGGCATGGCGGCCGGCATGGCGATCATGGGTTTCGGCGGCGGCGCGATGATTGGGGCGCCGCTCAAAGAAGCCCTGATCCGGTTGTTCTACCGGGCGCCCGAGTATCTCGGCGGCATCGCGCAGGTCGACCTCGTCACCGAGGCCGGGCGCCGCTACGTCGAGCTCGGCGGCGTGCTGCGCGAAATCGTCGTCGTCGGCGCCAACGACGTTGCCGGCATGATCGTCGCGGGCCCCGAGGGCGTCTACCTCGCCGGCACTGGATCGGTCGGAGTAGCGCAGACGTTCTTTGCGATCGGCTTGATCTATTTCGTCGTGATGATGCTCGCCGCCTTCTCTTATCGCCTTCCGGCAGCCGGGTGGACGCCGGCAGGCTGGACGCCTCCCGACGAGGCCCACCGCGCCAGACGCATGATCAGCGCCAACGACGTGGACATCGACGAAGCGCTCAAGACGCCGCAGTTCTATCAGCTGTGGATCGTGCTGTGCTTCAACGTCACCGCCGGCATCGGCGTTCTCGGCGTCGCCAGAACCATGATGACCGAGATCTTCGGCACGACCTTGCCGAATATCGTCGACGGCGCGTTCGCCGCCACCTACGTCGTCATGATCAGCGTGTTCAACATGCTGGGGCGGTTCTTCTGGGCGAGCACGTCCGACTACATCGGGCGCCGCAATACCTATTGGATTTTCTTCGCGCTCGGGATCGTGCTGTATCTATCGATTCCGTTCACGGCGCGCCAGGTGAGCATCGAGCCTACCGTCGTCTGGCTGGTGTACTTCTATGCGGCAACGATGATCATTTTCACGATGTATGGCGGCGGCTTCGCGACGATCCCGGCGTACCTGGCGGACATCTTCGGCACGCGTTACGTCGGCGGTATACACGGCCGGTTGCTGACCGCCTGGAGCACGGCGGGCGTATTAGGGCCGCTGTCGATCACCTCGCTGCGTGAGAGCGCAATCGCCGAGGCTATCGACGAGCTCGCCGCCGTCATCGACCCGGCGGCGTTCGCCGCGACCTTCGGCGCCGGGCTCGATCAGCTCGATCTGCTCGTCGAGCAACAAACGGTGACGATCGCCAAGCTCATGGAAATCGCGCCGGCGGGCACGGTCGACCCGACCAGCGGTCTCTACAACACGACGATGTATCTGATGGCGGCGCTGCTGGCGGTGGCCCTGGTCGCCAATGCGCGCATGCGACCCGTCGACCCGAAGCACCACATGAAGGACGGGGCCTAGCGGCCGAAAGCCGCTCTCGAGGCGCTAGAAGCCTTCGGTAGAAGTGAACAGGCCGACGCGAAGATTGGTGGCGTAATAGATCGTGCGCCCGTCGACGTCCATCTCGGCGTCGCCGAGACCCATGATCAGCTTGCGCTTGATCAGGCGCTTCATATCGACTCTGTACGTCACCCGCTTGTTTTCCGGCAAGACCTGCCCCTGGAACTTGACCTCGCCGACGCCGAGCGCACGTCCGCGGCCTTCGCCGCCGAGCCAGGCGAGGTAAAACCCGATGAGCTGCCACATCGCGTCCAGTCCGAGGCAACCGGGCATCACCGGGTCGTTGCGGAAGTGGCAAGCGAAGAACCAGAGCTCGGGAACGATGTCGAGCTCCGCGTGAATCATACCTTTGCCGTAACGCCCTCCCTTGGAGTCGATCTGCGTGATACGGTCGAACATCAGCATGTTGGGCAGCGGCAAACGCGCGTTGCCCGGCCCGAAAGTCTCCTGCTCGCCGGCCTCGATGAGCTCCGCCCGCGTGTAGCTCGACCGCTGCTTGTACTGCGTCAACGTCATCTCCTCGTCGCGGGGACGATCGGTATCGATACTGCTGATCATGGCTGCGGAGGATACGTGTATGCGGTCGATAAAACCACGCTGCAGACCTCGTTTTCGGTGACGTGGACGACGCCGAATCTCCGAAGCGGCGCGAGCGACACGATGACGGACGGCGTTAGGCGCGCGTCGGCGGCGGCTGCTACCATGCGCTGATGACGACGCAAGCACCCGGGAAGACGCCGCTTTTTCCGACACCGAGCTTGAACTTGGTCTCCGTCAAACAGCCGGCGACCGGTCGCATCGTATCCAACGAGCTCTGCCTCAAGGGCAAATCCGCAAGCTTCGTGCGTCACACGGTCATCGACGTCAGCGGAACGCCACTGGCGGGAAGCTGCCTGGTCGGTCAGGCTTTCGGCATCATTCCGCCGGGCGTCGATGCGCTAGGCAAGCCGCACAAGGTGCGCCTCTATTCGCTCGCCTGCCCCTCGTATGGAGAAGACGGCCGCGGCAACGTCGTCTCGACGACGACGAAACGCGTCGTCGCCGAGGGCGATCCCGACAGGCGCAAGGACGAGCATCGATTGTTCCTCGGCGTCTGCAGCAATTTCTTGTGCAATCTCGGGCCGGGAGACGAAGTGCAAATCACCGGACCGAACGGCAAGCGCATGTTGCTGCCGGAGGACCTCGAAGCACACGACTACGTGTTCGTTGCGACGGGAACCGGGATCGCGCCATTTCGCGGCATGCTGCTGGAGCTGCTCGAAGGCCCGCGAGGCCCGGTCTCGAGCGAGATCCATCTGATCATGGGTGTGCCTTACACGACCGACTTGGTTTACGACGATCTGTTTGCGCGCTTGAGCGGCGCGCACGACAACTTTCACTACCACACTGCGATCAGCCGCGAGAGCCGCGGCGACGGACGCCCCGGGCTCTATGTGCACGAGTACCTCGACGAGCGCATCGACCGCTTCGGCGACTTGCTCGGCAACGGCCGAACGCTGGTCTACGCCTGCGGGATTGCGGGGATGCAGTGCGGCCTCTTCAAGGTGCTCGCGTGCCACAGCCTGGAGCAGCCGTACTTCTCGGTCAAGGGCGCGCTCGCCGATTGTGACCCGGCACACTGGGATTTCGGCGAGCTGCGCCGCGGCGTGCGGCTCACCGGGCGCTGCCTGGTCGAGGTGTATTAAGAGCCTGCGGTGTCGCCGTGGTAACGGCGGATCCAGCGCGAGCCGAGTCGCGTCAAGATCTCGTAGCTGATCGTGCCGGCCGCGTTCGCGAGCTCGTCGAGAGGGACGTGGTCACCGAGCAGCTCGACCATCGCTCCAGGAGAGGTTTGTGACGCGGGGACGGCGGAGACGTCGACCGTCAGCATGTCCATGGACACGCGGCCGACCACCGGCACGCTGACGCCGCCGAGAAAGGCATGCGCGAGATTGCCGAGCGCACGCGGGTAGCCGTCGGCGTAACCCGCGCCGACGGTGGCGAGCCGCGCGGGGGGCTCGGCCACATGCGTGGCGCCATAGCCCACGGTGACCGGCTCGATCACCTCTCTCACCTGAAGGATCGGACTGTAGAGCCGGACGACCGGCTGCATCGGATTGGGCTTGTCCAGAAAAGGATTGCCGCCGTAGAGCGCGATGCCGGCGCGCGCGAGATCGCCGCAATAGCGCGCGCCCGAGAACACGGCCGCCGAGTTGCCCACGCAGGTTTTCGCCGCCGGCAACGACGCCCGCAGCCGGTCGAAGCGTGTGAGCTGCGCTTCGTTGAGCGGATGCTCCGGCTCGTCGGCACAAGCGAGATGCGTTAAGACATATTCGATCTCGAGCACGTCGAGCAAGCCGCGCTTGCCTGCGAGCTCACCGACCTCGCGAACGTCCATGCCCAACCTCGACATGCCGGTGTCGATGTGTATCGCGACTCGTAAGCGCCGCCGCCCGGTAGCTTCGACCCAACGCTCGATCTGCGCCAACGAGTTCAAAACCGGGATCAGCCCGGCATCCCTGAGCGAGCTCTCCTCGCCCGGCTCGGGGCCCGCGAGCACGAAGATCTGCGCGCCGGCCAACAGCTTCCCGAGCTGCCGGCCTTCGGCAAGATTGGCGACGAAGAAGTGCTCGCAGCCCGCGGCTCGAAGGCTGGGCGCGACTTGCGCGAGCCCCAGACCGTAGGCATCGGCCTTGACCACGGCGCCGCAAGTTGCCGGCGCCGCGGCTCGGGACAGCAGTCGATAATTGCGTTGCACGGCATCGAGATCGATGCTCAGGAGACCCGGGCTGGTGACGGTAGTCGCGGAACTCATCGCTCGATTGCGCTTCGACAACGATTCGGCTGGTCAGAAATGCGGCGCCACTCTACCATACGGTGAATCCCGGATGTGCCGGACGAAGCCGCCGGTTCCACGCAGCAGCCATCGTGATTGCCGAATTCTCCGCTTACCGCATTCATCGCGACGCCGACACGGTTCACGGCCGTTTGGAGACCTTGCGTGTCGACGACCTGACGCCGGGTGGCGTGGTCGTTCGGGTCGAGTATTCCGGCATCAACTACAAGGACGCGCTCGCGGCCACGGGCGCCGGCAAAATTCTGCGCCGCTACCCGCTCGTCGGCGGCATCGATCTCGCCGGCGAGGTCGTCGAGTCCGCGTCACCTGAATTCGCAATCGGGGAAAAGGTCATCGCGCTCAGCGGGGGCTTGAGCGAGACGCGCGACGGCGGCTACGCCGAGATCGCGCGCGTCGAGCCGGACATGCTGGTGCGAACACCCGCAGGGATCGACACACGCACCGCGATGGCGCTCGGCACGGCCGGCTTCACGGCGGCGCTCGCCGTGCATCGTCTCGAGCAGAACGGGCAACGCCCGGAGCAGGGGCCGATACTCGTGAGCGGCGCGACGGGCGGGGTCGGCAGCGTCGCGATCGACATCCTGAGCGCGCGGGGCTATGACGTCGTCGCGCTGACCGGAAAGATGCATCATGCCCCCTATCTCAAGAGCCTGGGCGCGACCGAGGTCCTCGACCGAAACACCTTGAAAATGGGCGACAAGCCGCTCGAGCACGCGACCTGGGGCGGCGCCGTCGACAACCTCGGCGGCGCGGTGCTCGCCTGGCTCACGCGAACCACCCGCCCCTGGGGCAACATCGCCAGCGTCGGCCTGGCGGCGGGCCACGAGCTCGCGACCACGGTGATGCCCTTCATCCTGCGCGCGGTCAGCTTGCTCGGCGTCAACATCGAGGTCGATTCCGCGCTGCGCGCTACCCTTTGGCGACGACTCGGCGACGAGCTGCGGCCGCGGCACCTCGACGCGATCGTGCGCCGAGAGGTTTCGCTCGAGGGATTGCCCGAGTGCTTTGGCGACTATATCGACTCGCGGGCCGTCGGCCGCACGCTCGTCAAGATCGGTTGATAGGTAACGCTATTCCGTTGCCTGGCGACGGAAATAGTAGTCGTAGGGCGTTCCCATGCTGCGCGCGTTCACCCAGATGACCAGCATTTCCTCGAGCGTGTTCGCATAACGCAACGGCCCGAGATCCATGGCCTCGAAGCCCATGCCCTCGGCCAGGGCCGCGATCTTGCGCTTGGCCTCGGTATCGTCGCCGACGATCGGGATCGTCACCGGGCCGCCCGAGATCTCCGGCGTCTCCATAGTACGGAAATTCAAGGTGTTGAACGCCTTGACGACACGTGCGCCCGGTGCCGCGGCCTGAATCAGCTCGGCGTTGGAAGTCGCAACGCCGTGAACGCGCAGACCGTCGGCCGCCGCCTCGGTGCGATTGGTCGGATCGAGAATGATCTTGCCCGACAGATCACCGAGGCCGCGCACGACCTCTTCGGCGACGGCACCGGGCACCGCGATGACGACGATGTCGGCACCTGCCGCCGCCTCGGCCTGAGCCGACGCCGAGGCAGATCCTCCGGTGCGCGCGACCAGCGCCGCCACCTCTTCGCGCTCCGGCTCCCGCGAGCCGTAGACGATGGTGTGTCCTTGCTTGGCGAACTGAGGACCGAGCGCGCCGGCCACGCGTCCCGTGCCGATGATCGCGATCGTATCGGCAAGCGTGAGGCCGGCGAGGAAAACGCCGGACAACAACGCGAGAGCATGGACGAGACAGCGTGCGAATCGACGGGTTGGCAATGACATGGCGGCTCCGGGGTTCAGCGAGTGGAATCGGCAAAGCGAGTCTCGCTCATGATATCGCAGCGCTTCGAGTGCCGTCAGTGCTTGAGCGCCGGAGACTTCGATTCGCCGCCGGCCGTGGAAGCGTAGAGCGTGGCGTTACCGCCGACCGCGGCGGTATTGATCGTCACGGCCTGCTCGCTCATAAAACGCTCGAGATAGTGCGGACCGCCCGCCTTGGGCCCGGTCCCCGAGTACCCCATGCCGCCGAAAGGCTGGGCGCCCACCTGCGCGCCGATCATGTTGCGGTTGACGTAGACGTTGCCGACGCGGGCGCGCGCGGCAATGTCCTTGGCGAAGGACTCGACGCGGCTGTGGACGCCCAAGGTGAGCCCGTAGCCGACGGCATTGAGCGCATCGACGACCGCGAGCGCCTCGCCTGCCGCATAGCGCGTCACGTGCAGCACCGGGCCGAAGATTTCGCGGGTCAGATCGCTTGCCGCTTCGAGCTCGAGCAGAGTCGGTGCGACATACGCGCCGCGCTCGTGCTCGCCGCACAAGCGGCACTGATACAGAATGCGCTGCGAGTGGCTCTGCACGTAGTCATCGAGCATCTGCTTCGCCTGCGAATCGATGACCGGGCCGACGTCGGTCGACAACAGGCAGGGATCGCCGATCACGAGCTCCCGCATGTGGCCGATCAAAAGCTCGAGCACGCGATCAGCCGTGTCCTCCTGCAAGCACAGCAGGCGCAGCGCCGAGCAACGCTGCCCGGCGCTGTTGAAGGCCGACTGCGCCGCGTCCTTGACGAGCTGCTCGGCCAGCGCGGAGCTGTCCGCGATCATCGCGTTGATGCCGCCGGTCTCGGCGATCAGCGTCGCGATCGGCCCGTCTCGAGCCGCGAGGCGTCGATTGATCACCGCGGCGGTCTCCGTCGAGCCCGTGAAGGCGACGCCGGCCAGACGCGAGTCGCAAAGCAGCGGCGTCGCGATAGATGCGCCGTCCCCCGGCAGGAATTGCAGCACACCGGCGGGTATCCCGGCCGCGAGCATGAGCTCCACGGCGCGAGCAGCGACGAGGCCGGTCTGCTCCGCCGGCTTCGCAAGCACGCTGTTCCCCGCGGCGAGCGCCGCCGCGACCTGGCCGGTGAAAATCGACAGCGGGAAGTTCCATGGGCTGATGCACAGAAACACGCCGCGAGGCTTGAGATAGAGCAGATTGGATTCACCGGTCACGCCGGGCAGGGACCGTGGTGCGGCCGTGAGGCGATCGGCTTCGGCGGCGTAGTAGCGCAACAGGTCGACGGCCTCGCGCAGCTCGGCGAGGCTGTCGGCGACGGTGCGGCCGCCTTCGCGCACGCAGCGCGCGAGCAGCTCGCCGCGATGGGCTTCGAAGGCATCGGCGGCCGCCCTCAGCAACCCGCTGCGCTCGGAAACGGGCCTTAGACCCCACGCAGCTTGCGCGCGCGCGGCGACGTCGAGGGCAGCCAGCGCGAGCTCAGGTCCTGCCGTGACCACCTCGCCGACGGCGTGCTCGCTGTCGGCCGGGTCTCGAGCGGCGCTACGCTCGCCGTCACACGCGACGCCGCCGACGACAGGCGCCGCCCGCCAATCTCGCACGGCGCCGGCCTCGAGCGCCGTTGCCAGCTCGCGCAACTCGAAGAACGCGGCGAGGTTCGCTCCGCAAGCATTGCGCCGCTCGGGTTGAAACAAGTCGCGCGGCAACGGAATCCTCGGATGGCGCCGCACAGCGCCGGCAACCGCGCAACGCTCGAGCGGGTCTTGGACGACTTCCGCGGCCGCAACCTCGGCGTGGACGAAGCGGTTCACGAACGAGGTGTTGGCGCCGTTCTCCAGCAAACGCCGCACGAGATACGGCAGCAGGTCCTCGTGCGAGCCTACCGGCGCGTAAACGCGGCAAGGCCGCGCCGCGCCCTCGGAGTCGATGATCTCGCGATACAGCTCCTCGCCCATGCCGTGCAGACGCTGAAACTCGAATTGCGCTTTCCCGCCGCGCTCGAGCACCCAGGCCACCGTGTGGGCGTTGTGAGTCGCGAATTGCGGATACAGGCACGGTGCCGCATCGAGCAGCCGCGCCGCGCAGGCGAGATAGCTCAAATCGGTGTTGCACTTGCGCGTGAATACCGGATAGTCGCTGAGCCCGAGCGCCTGAGCCTGCTTGATCTCGCTGTCCCAATAGGCGCCCTTGACGAGACGCACCGGAATGCTGCGGCCGGATTCGCGCGCTGCCGCTTCGAGCCAGGCGAGCACCGCGTAAGCGCGTTTCTGATACGCCTGCACGGCCAGGCCGAGACCCGGCCAGGCGCTCACGCGCGGGTCCTTGAGGACCGCGGCGAATACCGCCAAAGTCGGCTCCAGGCGGTCGGCTTCCTCCGCGTCCACGGTCAGCGCGATGCCGGCGTCACGCGCGGCGCTTGCGAGCGCGGCCAGACGCTCGGCCAACTCCCCCACGACGCGGCGGCCCTGGGCGAACTCGAACCGCGCCGACAACGCCGATAGCTTGACGGAGATGCCCGGGGCGTCCATGAGCCCGGCGCTCGGCTCCGCGTCCCGCCCGATCGCTGCGATCGCCTCGGAGTAGGCCTCGAAGTAGCGCGTCGCATCCTCGGCCGTGAGCGCCGCCTCGCCGAGCATGTCGAAAGAGTAGCGGTATCGAGCCGCGTCCGAACGGCGGGCGCGCCGCAGCGCCGATTCGATCGTGCGCCCCATGACGAATTGATGACCGAGAATGCGCATCGCTTGCTTGAGAGCCGTGCGGATCAGCGGCTCGCCGAGCCGCCCGATCATGCGAGCCAGCTCGTCCTGCCAGCGCTGCTCGGCGCGGTACTCGGCCTTGAGGACGCGTCCTGTGAGCATCAGCGCCCAGGTCGAGGCATTCACGAGCACCGGGCTGTGCGGCTGCAGGTGCGCGCGCCAGTCCGCCGCCGCGAGCTTGTCGGCTATGAGACGATCGGCCGTGTCGGCGTCGGGAATGCGCAGCAAAGCCTCGGCGAGGCACAGCAGCACGATGCCTTCGCTCGACGACAGATCGTATTCGGCCATGAACGCGTCGATGCCGCCGGCGTCGCGGCGATTGCGGCGCATCTTCTCGACGAGATCGATCGCGCAGCGCTTGACCTTGCGCCGGAAATGAGCGGAGCCGCTCGCCGGCTCGAGCAAGGCCTCGACGGCGCGGGCCTCGTCGGCCAGATAGTCACGCTCGATGGCTTCGTCGACGGGCGACGCAAGCACGTCGGCCGGGGCGAAGATCCAGGGTCGCGGCGGCGGCATAGCCGCAGTGTACCCGCGAGCCCGAACGGCGTCGCCGCCACGCACTCGCGCACGACGCAGGGCCGCCAAGGCGCAAAGGAACGCCGCGGAGGCGCAGTCGCATGACGCGGGAACGGGGATACAGGTTCTCGAAGGAGTGCGAAGCTCCGACTGAGAGGGCCTGTATCCCCGTTCCCGCGTCCTCCGGGCTGCGGCGGTGGCATGGGGGCGTGAAGGCGGGGTCATTGGTGCTCGAAGGAGTGCGAAGCTCCGACTGAGAGCGCCAATGGCCCCGACTTCACGCCCGTGCGATCCCGCGACGTCCCTCATTCGCCGCCCTTGGCGGCCCCACGTCGTGCGACGGCGCACGGCGCTCCGTCGGGCGGCTACAATGCCGGCTGTCGTTCCGGAAACGTCGAGGCAACGTGGCCAGCAGTGAGCAGCTCATCGAGCAGGCCCGCCGGGTCAGCGCGCAAAACTACGCGCCGCTGCCGGTGGTGCTGTCGAGGGCGCACGGCGTTTGGGCCTGGGACACGGACAACCGCCGCTATCTCGATTGCTTGAGCGCGTACTCGGCCTTGAGCCTCGGTCACTGCCACCCGCGGGTGATCGCGGCGCTCGCCGAGCAGGCGGCGCGTCTGACGCTGACCTCGCGCGCCTTTCACAACGACCGCATGGGCCCGTTCCTCGAGCTCTTGTGCGCGCAGTGCGAGATGGACATGGCGCTACCGATGAATACGGGCGCCGAAGCCGTCGAAACCGCGATCAAGCTGGCGCGCAAGTGGGGCTATCGAGTCAAGGGCGTGCCACGCGACGAGGCCGAGATCATCGCCTGCCGGGGGAATTTTCACGGCCGCACCACGACGATCGTCGGCTTCTCATCGGAGGCCGCGTACAAGGACGACTTCGGCCCCTACGCACCCGGCTTCGAGCTGGTCGACTACGGCGATGCGGGCCAGCTCGAGGCCGCGATCACCCCGCGCACCGCGGCGTTCCTCGTCGAGCCCATCCAGGCCGAGGCCGGAATCAGGGTGCCCCCCGCCGGCTACCTCGCCGCGGCGCGGCGGCTGTGCGCGCAGCACAACGTGCTCCTGATCCTCGATGAGATCCAGACCGGTCTGGGGCGCACCGGCAAGTTCCTCGCCCATCAGCACGAGCGCGACGCCAAGCCCGACGTGCTCATCCTCGGCAAGGCGCTCGGCGGCGGCGTCTATCCGGTATCGGCCGTGCTCGCGGGCGCCGACATCATGGGACTGCTGCAACCGGGCGAGCACGGCAGCACCTTCGGCGGCAATCCGCTGGCGGCGGCCGTCGGCCTGGCGTCGCTGGAGGCGATCCGCGACGAGCGGCTTGCGGATCGCGCCGCGGAGCTCGGTGACTATCTGTTCGAGCGCCTGCGAACGCTCGCCGCTCCCGCGGTGCTCGAGATCCGAGGCCGGGGCCTGCTCGTCGGCATCGAGCTCGCAGGCCAACGCAGCGCGCGCGACTACTGCACCGCGTTGCTCGAGCGCGGCGTCCTGACCAAGGACACGCATGACAAAGTCATTCGCATCGCGCCGCCGCTGGTGATCGAGGCGAGCGAGCTCGACTGGCTAGTCGAACAGCTCGAAGCGGTGTTGGCTCATTGAGGCAACTCGCCGCGCCAGATCAGACCGTAGTCCAGCAGCGCCCAGTGGACCAGCATCGCGTCGAGATTCATACGGTCGAAGCCGGTGACCTCGTAGAGCGCCTCGAAGGCAGCTGAGCCGGACGACGCGGCTGCTTCGGCTTCGAGCCGCTCCTCGAGCTCGGCGACGTCGGCGGCGCTGGTCACCGCCTGCGCCACCTGCATGACGCCGGCATCCCGCGTGCCGGAGATGATCAGAAATCGATTGCCGCCGGGGCCCGGGAAGGTCGAGAGGAATCCGTAGTCGCGGTAGTTGCGCCGCGAGTAGCGCAGCATGCCGGCGCCGCTGGTGTACTGCTCGCCGTCGGAGCGATTGACCAGCTCGTCGTAGGTCTCGCCTACCGCGAGCTTCGATGAGGCGAACACGAACTCCATGAGCGTATCCAGGGCGCTGATGTAGCCGACGTAGATGACGTGACTGCTCTTGAGGTCCGCCGCGCTCAGCTCGGACATCGGCGTCACTCGGACCGGCTTGTCGGAGCTGTAGACCACGCGCAGCAGATCCATCAAGGCGTAGCCCGACGCCTGCGGCAGATAGGTCAGATCGAGGTCATAGTAGGACTCCATGAGCTCCGGCGAATACATGAAAAGCTCATCGAGGTCCTTGGGGGAGTTGATGCTGAAATCGCGAATCAAGCGGCTCACGTTGCCGCGCTCGTCGAGCTCGCCGAAGATGTAGTAGTCGCCGACGACGATGAGAATCGGAACTTCGTCGTCGAGGATGTCGGCCCAGATGGACGACTCCAGCAAGCTGGGCGGGACGACGGAGCCGGTGTCACCGCGCAGTCCGAGGTAGGTCACGAGATTCAGCGCCAGCAGAGCCGCGGCGAGCGCCATCCAGGCGTAGGGCCGGCGCCGCTGTGGCAAGGCGAGCGTCTCGACGGCGTCCGCGGGCTCGACGATGAGGCGGTATTCGCCCTTCGGGATGCGCAAGCGATAACCCTCGTGGTCGGTAGTCCGGGCATTGAAGTGCTCGAGCTTCTGCCGCAGGTTGTGCATGTAGACACGCACCAGCGAGTCCTGGTTCGGATCGAAGTCGGCGCCTTTGCCGAAGACCTCGGTTGCGATCTCGAGCTCCTTGGGCGCCCTGCCCTCGAGCGAACAGTCGACGAGAAAGGCGAGCAGCTTGCCGTAGGTGCGCGAGCGCCCCAGCGCGCCGCTGTCCGTCACGCGCTTGATCTCGTCCCGAATACGCTCTGCGTCGAGCGGGTTTTCGCTGTTGGAAGCTTCGCTCATAAGCCCTCGCGGCCCAGCCTAGCCGATCTTTAACGGTTAATAAACCGTTTATAACTCACTGTATTTAAAGTCTAATCGTAGACTCGCCCGAGGCCGCCCCGTACACTTTGCGACGAATCATGATCAGAATGCTGTTTCTCGTGCATCGCTATCTCGGCATCGCCATGGGTCTGCTGATCTCGCTCTGGTGCCTGTCCGGCCTCGTGATGATGTACGTGCAATACCCGAGCGTGAGCGAGGAGGAGCGCCTCGCAGGCTTGGCCGAGCTCGACCTCGGCGCCTGTTGCCGCTGGCCGGGCGACTTCAGCAATATCGAGCTCGACTCCTTCCGCCTGGAGATGCTCGACGGGCGCCCGATCATCCGCCTGGCAGCCCAGGGCGACGACTATACGCTCGATCTGCAACGCGGCGAGTATGTCGACGGCTTTACGGAGGC
>Ga0302046_10002699_pt1 | contig 16444 bp, 11 predicted proteins | sample RVTome_11_FD_200261 | JGI IMG/M metagenome (GOLD analysis project Ga0302046, IMG submission 200261) | Soil microbial communities from uranium-contaminated site in the Upper Colorado River Basin, Wyoming, United States - RVT147D111 (version 2) ...
TCAATGTCCCACCCGAGGCGGTGGACACCTTCAGATTCGAGCGACTCGTTCGGGATGGCCTCTCGGCGATCAGAGCGGGTGACATGGCAAGGGGCCGGCTAAGACTGACAAAAGCCCTGGAGATCTGGACGAGCGATCCGCTGGCCGACTTCGCCTACGAAGACTTCGCTCAGGGGCACATCCGTTCACTCACCGAGCTGCGTTCCGATGCCCTTGAGGCCCTGGCCTTACTGGAGTTGGATCAGGGAGACTTCGAGGCCGCCCGAGAGGTAGCTCGCTCCGCCCTCGAATCGGATCCACTCCGTGAAGAGCCCCGCCGGGTGATGATGCTGGCGCTGTACCACACTGGACGCCAGGCTGAGGCCCTCCGTCATTTCGCCGGCTATCAGCGGCTGCTGGCAGATGAGCTCGGTGTCGATTCCTCCGAAGCCCTTCGTGATCTCGAGGAGAGGATTCTCCTCCACGATCCCTCGCTAGACATCGAGAGGAAGGTTTCCTCGGAAGGCAACCCCTACCGGGGCCTCAGGTTCTTCTCCGAGGACGACGCCGACGTGTATTTCGGGCGTGAGAGCCTGGTAGAAGGCGTTCTCGATCGTCTCCGCAATGGCCCCGGCTTCGTCTCGATCGTTGGGCCTTCCGGATCGGGGAAGTCGAGCGCCGCCCGCGCCGGGGTCACTCCGACTCTCCGTGCAGCCGGGGAGACCGTGGTGATCTTCCAGCCAGGCTCGAGGCCCCTGTGGGAGCTGGCCGGAGCTCTCGATAAGGCCGGTCTGGGATCACGCGCCACGCTGTTGCGTCGTTTCGAGACCGACCCCAGCGCACTCGTCGATGTGACCACTCGTCCCATCGTCCTTGTCATCGACCAATTCGAGGAGCTGTTCACTCTGTCCGAGTATGACGCGGCGGTGCGATTCTCCGAGTTGATCTCGGGCGCGATCCGGAGTCATCGCACACCGCTGCGTGTCGTGGCGACGCTGCGAGCCGACTATTACGACAAGCCCCTCTCGATGCCGTCTCTTGCGGGCGTGTTCTCCGACTCGGTGGTCAGCGTGAAACCGATGACGCCCCAGGAGATCGAACGCGCCGTCGTGGAGCCGGCCCGAGCCGCCGGAGTGAGGGTCGAGCCTGCCCTTCTCGCTCAGCTGGTGGCGGACATGGGCGACGAGCCAGGAGCGCTCCCCTTGCTCCAGTTCACCCTCTTCCAAATGTTCGAGGACACCTCCAATGGCTTGACCCTCATGGACTATCAGAAGCTAGGCGGTATCCACGGGGCCCTCACCGGTGGTGCCGACGAGTTGCTGGCCGAGTTCAACTCCGAGGAGCGCGAGCTTGCCGAGCAATTGATGATGCGGATGATTCAGAAGGGCCGCGCTTTGAGCACGGCACGGCCGGTGGCGGTTCGTGACTTGGTCGATCTCGGTGTCGACACAGTGGCGCTGCATGGTGTCCTCGAGGCGTTCGCTGCACGCCGTCTGATCACCTTCGATCGTGACGCAACCGGCGCTGCCATTGTCGAGATGGCCCATGAGTTCCTCATCTCGGAGTGGCCTCAGATGGGAGATTGGCTCGCAGCGCATGCCGACGATCTCGATCGGATCTACGCCATCGAGTCAGCGTCTGCCGACTGGGTCGAGGCGGAACGATCGAGTGACTATCTGCTGCGCGGCGAGCGACTCGAACGATTCGAGACGTGGACAGCAACGACGTCGCTACGTCTCACCAGGACAGAGCGTGAGTTTCTCGAGGCTTCCGTTGGTTTGAGGGATACGGAGGAGGCCCGTCTGCGCGAACAGGCCCACAAGGAGGAGGCACTTCGCAAGAGCGCTCGACGTCGCCTCTGGGCATTTGGTGGTGCAGTGGCGGCGTTGGCAGGCGCCGTGACCCTGCTGGTGGTCAACTTGATACCTGCGCCGCCACCGGACGTCATCCTGTGGTCCGAATCCAGGGACGGGGTCTTTGGGGAGATGATCCACTCCGGCTATGACCGCGCCGTGGAGGAGCATGGCGTGGTGGGGCAGGAGTTTCTCGATCTGGACTTGACCAACGTCGACACGATCGACGAACTGGTCGAACGTGGCACCGGCCTCGTCATCCTGACCAACCTCCTCCGCTTCGAAGCGAGAGTCCACGAGCTCATTGCTTCTCACCCCGAGGCGACATTCATATGGCTCGACTGTCAGGGCGACGTCGGTCAGGTGAGCCCGAACGAGTGGTGCATCACCTCCCGTCACTTGGAGATGGGGTTCCTCGCCGGTGCCGTCGCCGGCTTGACCACCGAAAACGACCACGTCGGGATACTGGTGGGGGTGGACGTGGACTTCATGCACCCGTTCCAGGATGGCTTCGAGCAAGGAGCGGAACACGTGAACCCGGACGTGGCGGTGAGCCATGTCTATCTCAGTTCGAACTACGACGGGTTCAGCAGCTACAACCTCGGCTATCTGGGTAGCACGTTGCTGATCGATGAGGGCGTCGATGTGCTGTTTGCCGCTGCCGGCGAATCAGGGCTCGGCATGTTCTCGGCGGTCTACGACGAGCCGTCCTCTGGCAGGCAGCTGTGGTCGATCGGTGTCGACGCCGACGAGCACGCCAAGTTCGAAGTCTGGAGACAGGATGCACTCTCGTCAGGCACCGCGGAGGGCGTCGAGGAGGCGGAGTACCTGGCCGGGTTGCAGAGCCACATCGTCACCTCGGTCGTCAAACGCCTCGATAGTGCGATCTACGAGGCCATCAGCAACTATCTCACCACCGGTGAGGTTGGTCTCGTCGAGATGACTATCGCCACCGGTGGTCTCGACTACGTGACGTCGAACGGGCAGGCGACGAAGATCGCAGACCAGCTGGAAGAGATAAAGGTGGGCATCACTGACGGGTCGATCACCATCACCCCCGCTGAACCCGGCGAGATCCGTCTGCTCCTGGACCTGCTCTTGCGCTGAGGCGACCGACAAGGGTCGGCGCTCCTAGACGGCGATGTCGCGTCGGTATTGCACGCCCGGCCATCTGATCCTCTCGGCAGCGGCGTACGCACGATCTCTGGCGACGTCGACCGTTGGGCCGGTGCCCACCACACTCAGCACCCGCCCGCCGTTCACGAACAGCTTCTCGCCCTCTGCTGCCGTTCCCGCATGGAAGACCATCACATCGTCGGGGAGACCCCCATCTAGGCCCTCGATCTCGGCACCCTTCTCCGGTGCGGTGGGGTAACCCCGGGCCGCCAGCACCACATTGACCGCGCAAATGTCGGACCATTGAGGCTCGGCGCCTTCGAGCACATCGATCAGGTCGTTGCTCAGTCGGGGCAGGACCGCCTGGCCTTCCGGGTCACCCAACCTCACGTTGAATTCCAACACTCTGGGCCCAGCGGCCGTGAGAACGAGACCGGCATACAGGAACCCAGTGAAAGGATTCCCTTCTCCCCGCATGTGCCGGAGCGTCGGCTCGATCACATCTGTCATCGTGTGGTCGACCAATCCATCCGAGAGGTCCTCCACTGGTGAGTACGAGCCCATCCCGCCGGTGTTGGGGCCCTCATCACCGTCGAGCAGACGCTTGTAGTCGCGGGCCGGCTCCATGCCCTTTGCCCCTTTGTCGGTGCAAACGGCGAAGACGCTGACCTCGGGGCCTTCGAGATACTCCTCGATGACGACCGGGCCTTGCTCCACCCAATAGTCGACCCAGGACATCGCATCGGTGCGAGAGTCCGTGACCAGCACGCCCTTGCCCGCCGCCAGACCGTCCGCCTTCACCACGAACGGCCCCTCCATCGCCTCCAGATAAGCATGCGCCGGTTGCGCCATCACGAAAGCCGCAGATTCCGCGGTGGCGACACCGGCCAGCGTCATGACCTTCTTGGCGAACGACTTCGAAGACTCGAGTCGTGCCGCCGCCCGGGTCGGCCCGAACACAGGGATGCCCAGGTTCGCCAGCGCGTCGGACACTCCGGCGGCCAGCGGGGCCTCGGGGCCCACCACGACCAGGTCGACTCCATGGATCCGCGACATCGCGGCGATCGCGCCGACATCGCCCTCCTCGATCCCTTCGACCGTCGGGCCGAGCTCAGCGAGCCCTGGGTTGCCCGGGAGGGAGATCAGCTCACTCACCCTGGGCGATGACGCGATCTTCCACCCCAGGGCGTGCTCTCGCCCACCCGATCCGATGAGGAGGACCTTCATGAGATCTCGATCAGCTGGGACCGTTCTGGTCCGACCGACACCCATCCGATGGGAGCCGAGACAGCTTCCTGGATGTACTCGATATAGGCCCTGGCCTCTTTGGGGAGATCGCCGTAATCACGGACGCCGGTGATGTCATCACTCCAGCCGTCCAATTCGTCGTACACCGGCTCACAGTCGTATAGGACGGATTGCTGAGCGGGGAAGTGGTCGTGGCGGTCTCCACCCGCCCGGTAGGCCGTGGCGACTTTGATGCTCTCGAACGCGGACAGAATGTCGAGCTTGGTCAAGAAGATGCGGGTGAGGCTGTTCACCCGTACCGCATAACGCAAGGCGACCAGGTCGAGCCAGCCACATCTCCTGCGACGTCCGGTGACCGTCCCGTACTCGCCGCCCAGTTCGATCATCCGGTCGCCTATTTCGTCGTGCAGCTCGGTGGGGAAGGGCCCGGTCCCCACCCGCGATATGTAGGCCTTGGCTACTCCGACGATCTCGTCGATCGCCTTGGGCCCGATACCGGTACCTATCACCGCCCCGCCAGCGGTGGGATTGGAGGACGTAACGAAGGGATAGGTGCCGTGGTCGATGTCGAGGAGGGTCCCCTGGGCCCCCTCGAAGAGGACGTTCTCTCCTCGGCGAATCGCCTGGTCGATCAGCAGTGAGGTGTCGGTGACGTGGGGCCGCAGGCGCTCGGCGTAACCGAGGTACTCCTCGACGATCTCCCCAGCCTCCATGGGGAGGGTGTTGTAGACCCTGGGCAGGATCTTGTTCTTCTCGACGAGGGCGGCCTCCACCTTCTCGGCGAAGATCTTGGGATCGAATAGGTCCTGAACCCGGATGCCGAATCTCGAGTACTTGTCGGTGTAGGCGGGGCCGATCCCCTTCTTCGTGGTTCCTATCTGGTTCTTGCCCAGGTATCGCTCGATCACGGCGTCGAGCTTGCGGTGGTACGGCATGATGAGATGGGCGTTGGAAGAGAGCCGGACCCGGCTCGGGTCGAATCCGAGACCGGCGAGCTTGTCCATCTCGGCGATCAACACGGCAGGGTCGATAACTGTGCCGGAGGCGATGACCGGGGTGCAGTCGGGGTAGTGAATTCCTGATGGGATCAGCGACAGAGCCAGCTTCAAGTCACCAACGACGATGGTGTGCCCGGCGTTGTTGCCACCCTGGAACCGGACCACGTAGTCGGCGTGCTCTGCGAAGTAGTCGACGACCCGCCCTTTGCCTTCATCACCCCATTGGGCGCCGAGCACGATGGTCGCGGTCATCTCGGGCCACGACGGTAGTAGGGGGCGTCCCGGTTGCTACTCGTCGGGTTTGCCCAAATACCGGATCCCTTCCGCCACCACCCGGATAGGGGCGGTCCCGATGTTGAAGAGTCCAAGACCAACGGCTTTGGGGATGTCCTGTATTCGGGGTGCTCCGATGAATCCGCGGCGGGCGAAGTAGAGCCATAGCCCGATCGCAAATACCGCCATGCCGCCAATCAGCCACCAAAAGCCATCCTCGACTTCGGCCCCTGGGATTCGTAAGAAGTTCATCCCCCAGAGACCCGCAACCAGGCTCAGCGGCAACAGGATGGCGGAGAACACCGTCAGAACTCGCATGATCTCGTTGGTCTGGTCGGCGACGGCACCCCGGTAGATCTCGACGACAGACAAGAGCAATGCCCGTCCTGCCTCCAGAGATTCCAGCGCCCGCTCGTGGGTGGAGGCGACACGCCGGAACAGCCGCCTGGCATCGGGTGTGATGGCCTCATGTGTCGACTCGGACAGGTCTTCATAGACGTCGAACTGAGGGGAGAGGGCCCTTCTCAGCAGGATGATGTCGCGTCGCAGGGCGTGTGCCTCGACGATCGTGGAAGGGTCGGCTCTGAGGGCCTGTTCCTCGAGCAGGTCGGCCTGTCGTTCCAACTCCATGATCAACGGGGTGTATCGGCGTGAGGCGAGAAGCGCCGTCGACGCCAGGAGTTCCGCGGGAGACTCGAACGCTGCGGCACCGGTTTCGCCCAGGCGTTCCTTGATCAGGTCGATGGTCAAACGAGCCTCGTCTCGGACCGTGACGAGGAACCCGGCTCCGATGAAGATGTCGATCTCCGGTGTGGACATTCTCTCGCCGGTTCCATGGGTGAATCCGTGGAGGACCACGAAGACGTGGTCGGGGTGCTCTTCGATCAGGGGCAGGTTGGTGTTGCCGATGGCCTCGTCGATCGAGTTGTCATCAAGCCCGAACCGGTGACCCAAATCCCGAATGGTGTCTTCGTCCTCTCCGACCAGATCGACCCACACCCAGCCACCGGCGGGTGTCCCGGTGTACGCGTCGGGATGGGAGAGGTTGCCGGCACCATCCCACTGGTACACATCGATCATCGGGACCGATTATCGGAGTGTTCACCTGCCTGTCACGGTATTAAGCGTGTGCAGTAGTACGGCTGTGGCGTGTATTGCGGCTCACGCTCGAGCCTGTGGAAACCACGAAACACAGCGTTTACACGCCAGCAACCCATCCGCAACCGCTTCCGTCTACAAAGTCCTGCGGTTCACGTCGCGACTTGGAAGGAGATCTCGTGACCGAGACGGCTGCCGACGTCCTGTCCCTCGTCGACAAGGAGGGATATGAGTTCGTCGACCTGCGATTCTGCGACCTGCCAGGTCAGGTCCAGCACTTCACCGTTCCCGTACATCAGTTGACCGAGGACTCGTTCCAGGATGGGTTCGGATTCGACGGCTCGTCGATCCGGGGGTTTCAGGACATCCAGGAATCGGACATGATCCTCATCCCCGATCCGTCGACCGCGATCGAAGACGTATTCCGGATGCGCAAGACGCTCATCCTCTATTGCTTCGTCAACGACCCGATCACCGGCTCTCCCTACGAGAAGGACCCCCGGTACGTTGCCATGAAGGCCGAGGAGTACCTCATCGGGACCGGTCTCGCCGACACGTCGTATTGGGGCCCCGAGGCGGAGTTCTACATCTTCGACGACGTCCGTTTCGGTCAGGACCAGAACTCGGGGTTCTACTTCCTCGACTCGGTGGAAGGAGCCTGGAACTCGGGCGAATTCGAGGAGGGCGGCAACCTGGGGTACAAGCCCCGGTACAAGGAGGGTTACTTCCCGGTTCCTCCCACCGACCACTACCAGGACCTCCGCTCGGAGATGACCCACAACCTGGAGAAGGCCGGGATCACCATCGAGGTTCAGCACCATGAGGTGGGAACCGCCGGTCAGGCAGAGATCGATATGCGTTACGACACGTTGCTGCGCACCGCGGACAACGTCACGCTGTACAAGTACATCGTCAAGAACACCGCCTGGGAGGCGGGCAAATCGGTCACCTTCATGCCCAAGCCGATCTTCGAGGACAACGGTTCGGGGATGCACACTCACCAGTCTCTGTGGAAGGACGGTGAGCCGCTCTTCTTCGACGAGTCGGGATACGCCGGGCTATCGGACATGGCGAGGTGGTACATCGGCGGGCTGTTGAAGCACGCCCCCGCGATATTGGCGTTCGCCGCCCCGACCACGAACTCCTATCACCGGTTGGTGCCTGGTTACGAGGCGCCGGTCAACCTGGTCTATTCGAGTCGGAACCGCTCGGCTGCGGTGCGGATACCCCAGTACAGCCAGAGCCCGGCGGCAAAGCGTCTCGAGTTCCGCTGCCCGGACCCGTCATGCAACCCATATCTGGCCTTTTCGGCGATGCTCATGGCGGGCCTGGACGGCGTGCAGAATCGGATCGAGCCCCACGACCCGGTGGACAAGGACATCTACGACCTCCCACCGGCGGAGTTGGAGGGTTTGCCATCGGTCCCGGGAAGCCTCGGCGAGGCCCTCGCCGCCTTGATGGGTGATCACGAATTCCTGTTGCAGGGCGGCGTGTTCACCGAAGGTCTGATCGATGCCTGGGTCTCCTACAAGACCGAGCACGAGATCGACCCGGTGAGGTTGCGTCCTCATCCGTATGAGTTCCACCTCTACTACGACATCTGATGTAGATAGGCGAAATCGCCTGCTACTAGTTGACAAATCGAACGTGGCCAGGGCGGTCGTTCCGCGCGGCCGGGGACCGATGTCGTCGGAGCCGTCCTCACCTCGCTGTCGCCCAGACGCCGATCGTCCATACTGCAATCGCCATGAGGGGGATCAAGGTGACGAACCCGGGACGATGTCGCCTCATTCGAATCGCCACCGCGAACAGGACGGTCCAAACGGTCCAAAGCACGACGGCACTCCAGAAGGACGCCAAGAGTCCTGTGAGCAGGTAAGGAATTGCGATCAGTGCGTGGACGATGAGTCCGATCGTCGCGCTCGGCTCTATCCGGCGTCGGGTGCTGGTGGTGCTCACTTCGACGTCCCCGTCGTTGGTGGGCCCCTCGGCGACCGTGGCCCGGGTGGGAATACGGCTGACGTCACGGCTCCCGCCTCCGCCAGGGGGTGGGTCAGCTCCACGAGAACAGGTCTCGAGAACGGCGTGCCGTGTGCGGGTTCATGCAGGCTCTGGGTGTCGTCGGCGTATTTGTCGTACCAATGATTCCTGAATAGCCCGTCTGGGTCATATCTGCGTTTCAGGGAGAAGAACGACTCGATCTCGGGATAGGCCCTCTCCAGTTGATCCCTGGTGTAGTGAAGCTGGTAGGGCAGGTAGAAGGTTCCACCGTGCTCGATCGCGGTGTCGATGAGGTCTGCGGTCAGCGTGGCCATCCGCTCGTTGCCTTCTGGCGAAACCTCCTGGTTGAGGTAGAGGACGACCGAGAACATGTCCTCTCTGGCGTAGTTGAGCATGATCTCCTCACGGTGGATGACCCGCACCGAGGCGTTGAGGAGCTTGGCGTCGTTTTCGCCCAACACGGCCGCCATCGAATCGAGGAAGGGGAGGATCTCGGCCCGGGGGACGAAGTATTCCTGGAGTATGTCGGTGTCCCGGGGAAGCTTGTTCTTCAGCATCCGCAGGCTCTGGGACAGCGCTTGATTGCGGGATACCAGACAGGCCTCAGGCTCGCGGAGGGCCTCATTCCTCAGCTGGTAGCACTGGCGAAAAAGAGGCAGGACGTGTTTTTGCCCGTACCACTTGAGCCGCTCGCCGACGGTCCCGGTCTTGGCCAGGTTCAACATGAACCGGCCGCCTCTGACCGAAAGGATCCCTGGTTCGCGCAGCGGTGGAAACTCCTCGTTCCACGGAGTCGCCTCGTGGGTGTAGAGGATGGCCTGTTGCAGCAGTGTCTTCGGATCGGTGGAGAGGTGGACATACATGAGTCGGTACCCGTCGTTGTCGACGATTTCGTCTTCGAAGATGTCGGGAAACTCGTTGGTGTCGATGATCCGACTGTTGAAGCGGTACATGCTGTTCTCGGTGAGTGACAGCTCGACGTCCAGAATGACTCCGAAGAGCCCGTAACCGCCGATGGCAGCCCGAAAGAGCTCGGGTTCGTCTGTTCTGCTCACCCGGTGCACCGATCCGTCGGCGAGCATGATTCGCATCGAGTGGATCGACGACGCGATCGAGCCGGAACGATGGTCGATGCCGTGGGCGTTGACGGCCACCGATCCCCCGACAGTGAGTATGTCAATGGCCTGCATCGCCTCAACCGAGTAACCGAGTGGGTGGATGAAGTCCAAGACCTCGCCCCAGGTCGCCCCCGTCTGGACGGTGAGGAGTCCCTCCTCCTCTTCGATTGACATCCGGTTGAAGTCCGTCATATCCAGCACCAATGCCCCATCCCCGAAGGACTGTCCGCCCATGCTGTGACGCCGACCAGCGATAGAGACCGAGATCCCTTCTTCGGACGCGTAGTGGAGTGCTTGTCGGATGTGGTCTTCTGTTTCAACCCCAACCACACCGAACACGTTGGTCCGGTTGAGACAACTCGCATCGTTGATCGTCCCATTTCGGTTTTCTATTGGTACGGGTGGCTCCCGCACCTCCGGAATTTCGATCACCCTTGCAGGCAGGTCCACTGCACGTATCGCGCAGTCTTTGTCCCGGTCGGTGTCAGGGTCACCGGCGTAGGTCTCGATCTGGCGAAGCACTGCGACGCCAAGCAGATAGACGGCGAGGATCAGCACCGAGAACTTGTGTCTGAGGAGTCGCCTGAATCGGATCACCAAACGATTATGCGGCATCTCGCTGCTGTCCGGAGGCTCACCCTGGGTCAGACGTCGGAACCGAACCGTTCGCGTGGGTTGCGGACTCTGGACTCTGGTTTCGACATGGCGTCAGCAGCTGGAGCCTGACCTGGGTCGGGATGATCCCGGGTTGAGCCTCCGATAGCGGTGCGTCGCGTTCCGCGGATATTCCGCGAGAGAACACACAGAGGTGGGAAACTACGAGATCGCATGGCAACGCCAACCCACGCGTTTCCCCAGGTGAGGTAGGCTATTGAGGAACAATCGACAGTGTTGTGAAGAGTCTGATCAGTTCTACGACATCTAGATCCAGGTAGTGGGTAGTGGGTAGTGGGAAATGTCCAACCATCTGCGTCGGACCACCCGGCGACATGGAAGTTCGACTACACCATCTATCACGCCGAAGGGCGAGCCCAGTGGCGTTCCTGGCTGCAGAACAACCACGCCACGGCTCGAGGTGTATGGCTCTGCTCGTGGCGAGATGTCGACCGGCCCCGATGCCCCTACCCCGATGCCGTCGAGGAAGCCATCTGCTTCGGATGGATCGACTCCACCGTGACCAACCTCGATGACGACCGGGGGCTGCAGCTATTCACCCCCCGCCGACGAAAGAGCAGCTGGACCCGACTCAACAGGGAACGAGCCTCCGACATGGAGCGAATGGGCCTCATGACCGACGCCGGCCGCCGCGTCATCGACATCGCCAAGGACAATGGCTGGTGGACCATCTCCGACTCCGTCGAAGACTTGATCGAACCTGACGAGCTTCGCGACGCTCTCGATGCGAACGAGGCGGCGCGCACCAATTGGGACCAGTTCCCATCGAGCGCCCGCAAACAGATGCTCTGGTGGGTCATCAGCGCGGCGCAGGACGACACCCGCGCCCGCCGCACCGCGGAGATTGTTGCCGAGGCCGCAATCGGTCGACGAGCCCGCGGGTAGACGGGCGACTCTTCCCCAACGCCTAAGAAGCTGCGTTCTTGGTGTTGGTCACTTCGGTGTTGAAGTCGGTGGCGGCGGTCACATAGGCGGCGACGCCTGCCGCCCGCTGCTCTCCGGTGTCGGTGGAACGCAGACCCGCCAGCGCCTCGCCGGCCGCCGACACCGCGGCGTCGATGTGGGTCTGCAGTGTCGTGTGGTTCGACTCGAGCCCCAACGGAACCGTGAGGGCGGCCAGGTCGGTGCTGAGCGTCTGGGTCGCGGTCACCACCGCCTCGAATCGGGTCTCGGCCTCAGAGAACTCGACGCCGCGAGGGTCCTGGTCGAACAGGCCGTTGACGGTCTCCAACTCGCCACGCTGGAGCTGGAGGTCGGTGTCGATGGCGTCGAGCGCGTCGAGGTAGGCCTGTGTCTCCGGGTCGAGGTCGGTCCCTGGAGCTAGCGTGGTGGTCGTCACGCCGTCACCAAGGGTGGTGGTGGTCACCCCGGGCCCCGCGGCCAGTGTTGAGTCCGACGAGGCGGCATCGATCTCACGGACGAAGAAATAGGTGAACGCGATCATCCCCAGAATCACGAGGGGGAGGATCCAGCGGCCCGGTTTCGGGTCGGTGTTGACTGCCATTATCTATTGACGATAGCCATGCGCCCATTAGTTCCCCGGATCGCGCCACCCTATGCATACCCCTTGAACACGATGTGCGGTCTCCATACGTTCGCATCATGGAGCACGAACGCGACGAAGTGTTTGAGCGGATCCCGTGGGAGACGCTGGAGAAGAGGAGCAGCGATCGTCATTGGCTGATCTATCTCGGCGCCGGTGCCATAACGCTCGGGGGGCTCGCCTACTCGTTCGTGCGGAATCAGCCCGCTCCGGTCGCGGCCGAGCCGGCTCCGGTGGCTACGACCCTCGTCGCCGGGGAGCCCAAACCCGAGGAATCCACGGCGCCGACGGTTGAGAGCCCCGTCGTCTACTCGGAGGCCGATCTGTTCGCGGTCGACCCGGAGATGGTGATGGCGGAGGCGGCCACCTATGCCGAGTGGTTCGCGGTGGAGTACTTCAGCTACGACGGAGGGGGGTCAGCTGTGCTCGCAGAGATGCTGGGGGAGGGTGTTCCGTTGCCCACCGCCGGCGAGGGCGTTCAGGTGTTCGTCGACTGGGTCGGGGTGAAAAGCGTCACCCAGACCGGCCCGCTCTCGTACGAGGTCGATGTCCTGGTTCGGTCCCTGCTGTCGACCGACGGCGCCGGGTTCACCCGCCAGCCGGTGCGGATAGCCATGGTCCCGGTGGTCATGGGAGACGACGGAGTGTTCCGTCTGGACGGTCTGCCGGTGGTGTCAGAGGTCCCCGGATTGGCCGGCCCGGGCGGGGATCAGCTCGCCGATGTGGTGCCCGAGATCGGCCCGGACGGGGTGACCAGGCCGGCGGCCTCCTATCCGTGATCTCCGAAAGCGTCTTCTAGGATCCTGGTGGCCTCGGGGACGATCGCGTCCCAGTCGACGTCGGGAGTCTTGGAGATGGTGACGAAGTCAGCTGTGAAGAAGATGCTGGTCACTCCTTCGAGCTGCAAGAGGTCGGCCACCCACTCCTCCTCGGGGTTTGAGCCTTTGACATGGGTGCCGGGCCCACCCACTGGAACACCGACGGTGAACTTGAAGGCGTTGGGGTTGGGAGTGTGCTCGGGACTGATGCTCATCGTGGGGCGAGGGTAACCAGTGCCCCGAATCGTCGGGGTGGACGTCGGCGGGACTTTCACCGATATCGTCGTCGCGGATGAGGATGGTCTGCTCTCGAGGAAGGTGCCCACCACATCGAACCAGGCCGACGCGGTGGTGGAGGCGTTAGGAGGCCGATCCACGGGCTCTTTCCTCCACGGGACGACCGCCGCCACCAACACGCTCCTCGAGGAACGTGGCGCCAGAGTGGGTTTGGTCACGGATCCGGGATACGAAGACATCATCGAGATCGGCCGGCAGGATCGCCCCTCTCTATACGACTCCTCGATCGACAGACCCCGGCCTCTGGTGGCCCGTGAGGACCGGGTATCCGACCCGGCGGATCTCGGTGACGTAGACATCGTGGCTGTCTCGCTCATCGACTCCTACCAGGACGCTGAGCCGGAGCGGCATCTGGCGAATCGCCTCGCGCAGCCCACGGTCCTCTCATCGGTGGTGTCCCCCGAGTTCAGGGAGTACGAGCGTGTGGCCACGACCGTCTTGAGCGCATATCTCACTCCCTCGGTGTCGGTATATCTGACTGACCTCGACCGCAGTGTCGATGCGCACAGGCGGCTAGTCATGACATCGTCCGGTGGCCTGATTCCCTTTGCCGACGGCTCTGCGTTCGCGGGTCGGCTGGTGCTGTCGGGACCGGCCGGAGGAGCAGTGGCGTCAGCTGCTTTGGGTGCGCATCACGGCCACCCGTCCGTCATCTCCTTCGACATGGGTGGCACCTCCACCGACGTTTGTCGCATCACCAACGGCGTGCCCGACGTGGGAAGTGGCCACCAGGTCGCCGGGCGGGTCAACCGGGTGCCATCGATCCCAATTCGCACCATAGGCGCCGGCGGCGGCTCCATCGCCTGGGTGGACAGCGGAGGAGCCTTGCGTGTCGGACCGCGGTCGGCAGGGGCCGATCCGGGACCGGCTGTCTATGGGAAAGGTGGCACCGACTTCACCGTCACCGACGCCAATGTCCTGGCCGGAAATCTGCCGGCCGACCTCGCCCTCGGCGGCGATGTTCTGATGGATGTCGAGCCAGGCCGGCAGGCCGCGGAGCGTCTGGCCGCAGAGGCTGACCTGACCGTCGACGAGGTCGTGGCCGGGGTCCTCGAGGTGGTCGACGCCCACATGGAGCGGGCCCTCCGCTCCGTGTCGGTGGAGGAAGGGTCCGACCCGAGGGAATCTGTCCTCGTGGCGTTCGGAGGAGCCGGTGGGCTACATGCCACCCGACTCGCCCGAAGACTCGGCATCACGCGAGTCCTGGTGCCGCCCCATTCCGGGGTCTTCTCCGCATTGGGCCTGTTGATGGCCGCACCCCGCACCGACCGGGCCCGGACCGTCATGCTCGCCGAGGGCAGCAAAGACCTGAAAGACGTCATCCAGGCCATCTCCGCCGCTGCCAACGAAGCGTTCTCCGACATGTTCGGCGTGCGACCGTCGGCACTGCGGGCCACAGCCGATGTTCGCTACGTGGGCCAGTCCCATGAGCTCGAGGTCGATGCGTACGGTGGCTGGGACGTGATCAGGAGCCTGTTCGAGGCTCTACACGCCGAGCGCTACGGGTTCGACAGGGCTGGGGAACCGATCGAGATGGTCAACGTCCGGGCGTCGGCACTCGGCGTGCCGCCGTTGTCGTGGTCGGACCTGCCTTCGGTTGCGGCCACTGAAACTGAAGAGGATCGATCCGGTGCCCTGCGGCGAAGGGGGTTGGGGGCCGGTTTCACCGTGGAGGGCCCAGCCGTGGTGGTCGAGGACGACTCGGCGACATTGCTGGTCGAGGGCGACCGCCTGACGGTCCTGAGCGACGGGACGCTGGAGATCGAGATCGATGCTGGGTGACGGGCGACGACGCCCGGGCGTGCCGATCTCACCTACTCCAACGTCACCTCCTGCTCGAAGTAGGCCGGCCAATGGTCCAGATCGCCTCGGTACCCGATCCGAATGACATACCGGCCCGGCTCCAGGTCTATTGGGTCCAAATGGATTTCACCGGACGATCCGGTGACCACCTCCGCAAGCGAGACGGCGGCCGGGGCAAGTGCCAGGATGTGGCGCGCCATCTCGTTTTCCCCCCGAAAGAAGACGACTACGGCGAATCCTGCTTCGGCCGAGTCTCCCGGCACCGCGGCCTGCACTTCCAACCGGTAGGCGGTCCCGGGTGTAACCGGGAACCGGTTGGTGCCCAGGTTCACTTCTTGGCCGGCATCGACCGTGAGGCGGAGCACGCTCCGGCCTCCGAGATCGTCCACGGAGACACCCGGAATCTCGAACTGAGCTAGGTAGCCGAACGTGGGATCGCTGACACGGTTGGTCGTGTCGCCGTCGTCGTAGTAACCGACCTCATACACCAGCAGGTCTGCCGCCCCCGGACCGCCGCCCTCCGTGTTGAGTCGGATCCCCACCTCGGCCATGTCGACATCGTCGGGAACGGTGCCATGCCGCTCCAGAGTCTGGGGGATCCCGTCGATCGGAATCGCCTCCAGTGTGAGAGACCCCCCAGATACCGGCACGCCGTCGATGGTGGTGAGCCGGGCATTGATCGACACACCGTCGGTTGAGACGTCCAGTTGGGTGCGTGCACCGAGGTAACGATTGATCAACCCCGTCAGCGAGGAAGGGTCGGTGTCGGGAAGCACCCTGGCAGGCTGCACGAACCACGACTGGATCACCACGTGGTCTGGCCGACCACCGGCCACCTCCTCATACAGGTACATGCGATCGGCGGTTGCCTGAGCCCAACCCTCGTCGTCCTGGAACTGATCCCCACCGTTGTAGATCATGCCGAAGGGCACCCCACGGGCGCGCGCTTCAGCCTCTACCTCTAGTGCCACCTCGGGCCAGTCGTGCCGGTTCCAGTCGACGTCGAGATGCAGGAATCCCAAGGGCTCTCCCGCCGCCGCCTCATAAGCGTCCATCCACTCGGCCAGGTTCGCCGCGGTCATCCCGACCCACAATGGCTCGATCCCGCCAACCACCACATTTGGCTCGATCTCTCTCAGCCGGCTGACGAACTCGGAGGTCTCGGCCGCCACCCGCTCCACACTCCAATGACAAGGATCGTCCCGGGGATCGTCCCACAGATGGCCGAAGCCATACGGCGAGCCGAAGGCCACCACGTCGACTCGCCCTCCCAGCCTTTGTACCTTGCGCACCTGGTCCAGAGAGTGGTTGGTGCCATAGCCTTCCCCACCACCGCATCCCTGCCCGGTCTTGAGAGGCCCCAACTCGAGTGCCAGAGCCATCCCGCGCTGGCTGATCCCCTCGATCGCCTGCGACCACTCTTCGTTCGGCGCCACCCTGCCCAGCCCGAGCTCGTCATAGAGCTTGAAGACATGGACATGCCCGGCCGCTTCGAGCCATGGTGCGTCTGTGGGGAACATGTCGAGAAAGTCGACCGAGCCGCCTTCGAACACCTCCCGGATCAACGTGTACGGCTGTGGGTTGATCCACACCAGTGGACGTTGGGACAGATCGACAGGTGACG
>Ga0302046_10002700_pt1 | contig 16440 bp, 17 predicted proteins | sample RVTome_11_FD_200261 | JGI IMG/M metagenome (GOLD analysis project Ga0302046, IMG submission 200261) | Soil microbial communities from uranium-contaminated site in the Upper Colorado River Basin, Wyoming, United States - RVT147D111 (version 2) ...
CCGTCGTCATGTGCCATTGCAACGCAGTACGCGCGACTCCGGGAGGGCTCGGGGGTAGCTCCAGGCCCAGCCCCCCTCGCTCCGCCTTCGGACTCCCGGCAATGTCGCTCGGGGGCTGCAGGTGCTATGTAGGACCTGGTTTGCCCATTAACCATGAACTCTGATCCCTGCACCGGCCACGAGCGAGGGGTCTGTATGGGCTGAACGTGTCGTTGTCCTTCCTTCTCCTGTCGGTTATCATGATTGCCGATGAAAGAGACTGACATTCACGCGATTGTGCGGACCCTGAAGCGGGAGGTGAGGCGATGGCATCCGACCGCCGTCGGACAGGTTGCCGAAGACTCTCACGACCCCTTTCGCATTCTCATCTCCTGCCTGTTGAGCCTTCGGACCAAGGATGAGGTGACCGCCGGGGCTTCCGCCCGCCTCTTCCGTCTCGCCGATACCCCGGCAACGATGCTTCGGCTCCGGGAAAAGACGATTGCACGGGTGATTTACCCCGTCGGTTTCTACCGGACCAAGGCCAGGGTGATCCGTGGGGTCTGCCGGAGCCTGATCGCACAGTATGCGGGGCGGGTGCCCGACGACATCGACGAGCTCCTTCGGTTGAAGGGGGTGGGGCGCAAGACGGCCAATCTCGTGGTTTCAATCGGCTACGGAAGGCCGGCGATCTGCGTCGATACCCATGTGCACCGAATCTCGAACCGTTGGGGGTACGTGAGGACCCGGACGCCCGAAGAGACGGAACAGGCCCTGCGGCGCAAACTCCCCCGGCGGCACTGGATCGTCTACAACGATCTACTGGTTGGCTTCGGCCAGAATATCTGCAAGCCGGTCTCTCCCCTGTGCAGCCGCTGTCCCGTGGCGGGGTACTGCGCCAAGGTGGGGGTGACGAAGAGTCGATGAACAGAGCCCGTTCACGGCTCGGGGTTCAGAGTTCAAGGCCGATCGGGAGGTGAGGGATCTGACGAAGAGGTTGGGGAGATGAATCATCCGGGCTTTTTTATCGTTCGGAGAAGGCGGCAGGATCGGGCAGGCCGGCGAGGTGGAAGGCGCGCTGGCGGGCAAGGCACTGGGCGCAGGTGCCGCAGGGCTGATCCCCTCCCACCAGGCAGCTATAGGTCTGCGAGAAGTCCACGCCGAGGCTCGCCCCCAACAGAACCACTTCGTGCTTTCGAAGCCCAATGAGGGGCGTCGCAATCTCGAATCTCCTGTCCAGTGTCGCTGCCGTCACGCGAAACGATGTGATGAACGCCTCGGTCGCGGCGGGGTGATCTTCCGTATCATCGCGATTGATCGAAAGGCAAATGCGGGTGCAACTGCGCTCGTGTGCGTAAGAGACCGCGATGGCGAGGATGACCAGGTTTCGATGAGGAAAGGGGACATCCCGGTCTTTTTTGGCTACTTGTCGAAACCCCTGCCCCAGCGAGGAGGCGTCGAGGACTTCCAATGCCAGGCCATGCCTGCCGGCTTGCGTCTCGCAGCTCATCCGCTCCCGGAGGGCACCGCGCTGGCCATAGTCGATGTGAAGCGGTACGACTTGGAAGCCTTCTCGCACCTCCCTGGCCAAGAGCGTCGAGCTATCCACTCCTCCACTTAAAAGCAAGAGACTCTTTGTCATAGCGCCCTTCGATTGACGAAACGTTCCCTGTCACCTATATGACTTTCCGCCACGAATGGGTCTCCGGGACTTTGGGAGTTCTATGTTACCAGAGAGTCCTGGGACTCGGGCAACTCTCCGGCAATACCGGTCCAAGGCTGGCATCACGCTTGCAACTCAGTCGTGCCTGTCCGGGGAGTGACACTTTATGTGGTTCCCCTCTGTCGAAGGCGGCAGAGCGCGGGCACGATGGAGCTAAAGATGCAAAGGAGACCGATTTCACTGAGCCTGATGGGGCTGTTGGCACTTTTCCTCGTGGTATCCGGTGGTGGGTGTGCGACCGATTCTGGCACGTCAGGAAAGGTTGTTATTCACGACAAGAATACACATGTGGAGATCGCTTTCAATGATCGCGACCGTAGCTTGATTCGGGAGTATTACCGTCATCATCTTCCTCCCGGTCTGGCCAAGCGTTCCTCCCTGCCGCCCGGGCTGCAGAAACAGGTCGTGCAACGTGGACAGCTCCCGCCGGGACTTCGCGCAAAACGCCTGCCGAATGACCTGGAAGTCAAACTCTCACCCCTGCCCACAGGCTACGTCCGGGTCCGGATCGGAACAGATGTCGTCCTGATGAATACGCGCACGCAGGTGATCGTGGATGTGATCAAGGACATCGGCGGCTAAGTCCTCCGGTGCATAAGTTCGGTAACGAACTTATGCACTCAGGACTTAGTGCTGAGTGAGCAATATCTCTGATGTCATTGACAAAAATACGCAACCGTCATTGCGAATCGAAGCACTAAGCGGTCCCCTGCTCTTCGATTGCGGCCACCGATATCCTATTCCTTGGGCCAGGGTGTTCCTCAAGCCTATTATCCGGCGCGTAAGATCTCCAGCCAGGTCGTCGTCCCTAATGTTTGGCACAGTCGCCTTCACGCTCTCATGCGCGTGTTGCCCGAGAAAACGCTGTCAGTTACCACTCGAAAAGGAATTTTTCCCCGATGATCCGAAAGGCCATGAAGAATCGGGGCGGGCGGGCGTGGAAAGCGTGAGGCTCGCGACACCCTTTCAGGGCTGCGGGTGAATGATCATCCAGGTGCCAAGCCCGCGAGCCAGATGGGTCCCCTCTTGATCATAGAGGTCCCCTTCTCCGGTGACGAGGTTTTTGCCTTTTCGAATCACCCGGCCTCGACCGGTGATGGTCCCGCCGGTGCCGGCGGCCAGAAAGTTGATCTTCAGCTCGGCGGTGACCGCCCGCTGTCCTTCCTCGAGAGTATTGTAGACCGCCCACCCGATGGCTTCATCCATCACCGTACAGATCACACCGCCATGAACGACCTGGGCGCGATTCAGCAGAAAGGGTGTCACCCGGGTCCGGACTTCTGTGTGACCGTTCTCGCCGCGGATCACCTCTTCTCCGATGAGGTCGCGGAAGTGAGGAGGCTTTTGCTTCTTTGCGCACGTCGCAAGTCTTTGTGCGAGAGACGACACTGCAGCCTTCCCCTCTTCGCCGAGCGATCGAAAGTGTTCCAACACATATCGTTCCTCGGTTGTCAGATCCACTGGGACTCCTTTCGCCGCTGCTGTTCAGTCTTCCTCGCCCCACCGGTGAACGGGACCAACTTTTTGTGGGCCATGGCACGACACAGTTGATGACAATAATCTATATTGTCTGTGGTGGAACTGTAGAGCAAGGCATGAGGTGTGTCAAGGAATGGGATTTTATCTGCGTCGGGGGGCTTGACTTTTCTCGGGCGCTGCGGCTAGCCTGGAAGCCCAGGAGGCCATCGCAACGGAAGAGAGCAGCGTGGTCGATGTCGAAGAGACAAATCACCGCCCGCCTGGCGTCGCGACGGGACATCACGGACGCCCTGGCAATCCTGACCTTTGCACCGGGGGAGCGCATCAGTTTTTCCCCGGGGCAATACCTGCCCTTGGGTATCCAGGAGCGAGGCACGCTCATCGAGCGTGACTATTCCATCGCCTCTTCTCCCCATCAGGATTTGCTCGAGTTCTTCGTCGAGCGGGTGGATGATGGCCATCTGAGCCGTCGCCTGTTCGAGCTCCGACCAGGGCAAGCGGTGCTCGCGAAGCCGCCCAGAGGGGCCTTTCTCCTCGATCGAGAGAGGGGTCGATCCCATCACTTGATGATCGCCACCGTCACCGGGGTGGCCCCGTTCGTCAGCATCATCCGAACCTTGACCATCGAGGCCGGCCGAGGCACGGCCCCGGAGATCCGGGTGACGCTGCTGCACGGCGCGAGCCACGCTGACGAATTCGGCTACGATACAGAGATGACGCGTCTAGCGGCGGGGAATCCCTGGTTCACCTATGTGCCCGTCGTGAGCCGACCGTCAGAGAATCGCGGGTGGCAAGGCGAGAGCGGCCGGGTCGAGACAGTGATCGAGCAAAGCTTAAGAGCACTGCACTGGACGTCGCGCGATACGACGGCCTACCTCTGCGGGCATCCGGGAATGATCGCGAAGGGAACACAGATCTTGAGGGCTCTGGCTTTTCAGGAGACCCAGATTCGCCGGGAACAGTACTGGGAGGAGACATAGGAGGGAGGTATGTGCGTGCCGGCCGCCTTAGAGACGCTTCGATCTCTCTTGGGATCCCCCGATACCCTGAGCTGGATGGGAATAGGCCTTGCAACGGTCACGGGCCGGCCACGCCGCGCCCGTCCCATACGACCGTTCAAGATCTCTCACGTGATCGACCTGACGCAGACCCTGACCCCCGATTTTCCGAACTGGCCAGGATACCCTTCCCTCGAGGTTGTGAACACGCATAATGTCGGACAGCATGGGTTCTTCGCCAATGCCTGGCATGTCCATGAGCACAGCGGAACGCACGTGGATGCTCCCCTGCACTTCAGCGAAAGGGGGTGGTCTGCCGCCGAAATCCCCGAGACGGCCCTCATCGCCCCCGTCGTCGTCATTGATGTTCGGGCGCGGGTGCGGCGCGACCCTGACACCCAGGTGCGCGTCGAAGATATCAAGGCCTGGGAGAAAAAGCATGGGCGCATTCCGCGGGGTGCGGCGGCGCTGATGTGGAGCGGCTGGGAAGAGAGGGCGATCGATCAGGCAGCGTACCGGAATATGGATAGCCAGGGGGTGATGCACTTTCCCGGGTTCGGTCGAGAGGCGGCGGAGTTCTTGGTGGGCGAACGTGCCGCCCGCGGGATCGGGGTGGACACGCTCAGCCTCGATTACGGTCCCTCGACAGAGTTTGCAACGCATTGTGCGGTCTTGCCGGCTAACAGATGGGGAATAGAAAACCTGGCGAATCTGGGAAGACTTCCCCCCAAGGGGGCGACCCTCTTTGTCGGCCTTCCCCGGGTGAAGGGGGCCTCGGGTGGCCCTGCCCGGATCCTGGCTGTTTGGTAGATTGGGACAGGAGATCGGGCGCGTTGACCCCGCCCTTGGTATTATGATATGCTGAAATACAAATGGGAACTGCACAACGCTGTAACGTACCGAGGCCCCGCGCGGTCATGACCGAAGGGGCCTTTTCCTTTTCGATTGCGGGGTGGGAGTGATAGATGAACGATGAACGCAAGCTGGCCGTTTATATCGATTTTGAGAATATCGCCCTCGGCGTTCGAGAGGCAAAATATAAGTCCTTCGAGATCAGTCTCGTCTTGGAACGGCTCGTCGAGAAGGGGAAGATCATGACGAAGCGGGCCTACGCCGACTGGGAGAAATATCCGGAGCACAAACGCCCGTTCCACGAAGCCGCGATCGAGCTCATCGAAATTCCTCGCCGGTCATACAGTGGAAAGAACTCCGCTGACATCCGCCTGGTGGTGGACGCCATGGATCTTTCCTACTCCAAGGAACATATCGACACCTTCGTCATCGCGTCGGGAGACAGCGATTTTTCTCCGCTCGTCTCCAAGCTTCGGGAGAACAACAAGTTTGTGATTGGGTTAGGGGTGAAGAATTCCTCCTCGGAGCTGCTCATCGCCAATTGCGACGAATTCATTTACTACGATGACCTGGTTCGGGGGATCAAGAAGCCCCGGATGGAGAAGTTGCCGGAAAAGAAAACCGAGGTTTTTGACCTGTTGGTGGATTCCATCCTGGCCCTGATGCGGGAGAATAAGGACATCCTCTGGGCCTCCATGGTCAAGCAGACCATGATGCGCAAGCGTCCGGATTTCACCGAGTCCTACTACGGGTACAGCACCTTTTCGAAGCTGCTCGAGGATGCGGCCAAGCACAAGATCGTGGAGCTGAAGCGGGATGATCGAAGCCGGACCTATATTATTGTGGGCTTAGGCGAGGGGCACTAGCCCGGTCCGATCACCGAACCCGGCGGTTCAGGGCTCAGGGTTCACAGTTCAGGGGAAAACCTGCCTTCCCGTTTCTGAGCCATGAACTCAGAACCATGAACGATGTTGCCGGAGGCGAGGACGATGGAAAAGGGACTGAGAGATGCAATGAAGTGGATTAATGGCGAGCTGCAGGATGACCCGAAGGCGAACGTCAACCGGCTCATAGACCAGGCCAGTCAGCAGTTCAACCTGACCCCACTCCAGGCCGACTTTCTGTATCGGGAATATGCCCGGACGGGCAATCGGCCGACCCCCGAATAATCACCCATCTCCTACTGTTTCCGGGAGGCCATGGTTCGTATCACCATGTCGCCCAGTCGAGGGGAGAGGGCATTCAGCACCACGAGGAGCCTGGCCGGCGGAAAGACGATTACCTCCGGGCGGGGGGATTTGGCACACCGGATGATGGCTTTTGCCACGGTCGCGGCGGATTGAACCGGGGGCTTCGGGCCGCTTCTTCGCCCGTGGGGGTCTTTGGCGGCGTCGAAGAATTCCGTGGCGGTCCCGACCGGGTAGATGACGCTGACCGCGATGCCGCTGCCGTGAAGCTCTAGCCTCAGGGACTCGGAAAGCCCCACCATGGCAAATTTGCTGGCGCAGTAGGCCCCACTCATGGGGATGCCCCGTTTCCCGACGATGGAGGCAATATTTATGATATGCCCGCTTCCCTGCTTCCGGAAGATCGGCAGGACCGCTTGGATCCCGTAGAAGGCCCCGAAGAAGTTTACCTGGAGGATCATCTGCATGTCTTCGGGCGTGGTTTCCTCCACCAGGGCGAAGAGGCCGGAGCCGGCGTTGTTCACGAGAATGTCCACCCGACCGAAGCGTTCGAGAACCCGTCGCACCATGGTCTCTACTTGGTCCCGCTCAGCCACGTCGGTGGGGAGGCAGAGTGCCTCGGCTCCGAGGTCTTGAAAGTCCTTCTCCAGGGCCTGAAGCTGCTGCTCCCGACGGGCGGCCAGGGCCACCCTGGCCCCCTCGCGGGCAAAGTGCAGGGCCGTCTCACGCCCTATCCCGCTGCTCGCGCCGGTCACGATGACGACCTGCGAGTCGAGACTCTTACCCATGACCCTCTCTGTCAGCTCCTCCGGCGCGTCGCCCTTTTCTGTCTTGTGAAGGAACCGCCCCCCCCTCGGTGGTGTTGCTGGCCATGGGGGGTGGCACGTGGTCATATTCCGATGCATGTGATGCCACACGGAAATCGGGGAGGCGCTACTCCTGCGGGTAGGCTATGATCACGGCATCTAAATGGAGTACGCGGTACTCTTCATTTCCCATGTAGAAATAATGCCCCTCAACTCCCTCGGGGGTCTCCTCGAAGGCGACCAGGGCCCCCGCTTGAGGCATCTCGCGGAAGGCGTTGGCCCCGGCGTCAAAGCCATCCCCCGCCGCGACCACTCGGCCATAGCGGATGGGAGAGCCGCGTGGACAGTGAATCGTCAATCCTGCCGGTGGCTCGGAGAGGACCTGAACCAGAAAATTGACCCCGTAGACCTTGTGTGTCATCATGACCCCCCTCCCTCCAGGACTGGATGCCGAACATCATAGCACATTATTGCTCAATCGGTACGCCTTCCGATGACCCATCGGCCCGGCGGAGGATACCAAGTTGCGTGAGGGTTGGCAAGTTCTTCCGGACAGGATAAAGTATGACAAATACGTTGGTTTTTACCCGGGCCATCTCAAGGGATTCCTGGAGCGTGCGTGATACGCGAAAGGCCTGGGCCGAAGGGGAGATTTATCTGGTTGCGTCGCGGGGGTGTTTTGCCGTAGTTATGAGGGGGATGGGCGCTGGGAACTGCTGGTGAAGGCGTGGGAGAACCGGCCAAAAAGGAGCGACGAGATGGCGAAGGAAACGTTGACCGTCACGGATAACCGCACCGGTAAGACATATGAAATCCCGATCGAGCGCGGGGCCATTCGGGCCATGGATCTGCGGCAGATCCGGGTGTCCGACGAGGACTTTGGGCTCCTGAGCTACGATCCCGCCTTCATGAATACGGCTTCGTGCAAGAGCGCGGTCACCTTCATCGACGGCGAGAAGGGGATCTTGCGCTACCGGGGCTACCCCATCGAGCAGCTGGCCGAGCAGAGCACGTTTCTCGAGACCGCCTATCTGGTGATCCACGGGGAGCTGCCCACGGGGAAGCAGCTCGAGGAGTGGGTCTACAACATCACCCACCACACCATGGTCCATGAAAAGATCAAGCAGTTCATCGACGGGTTTCACTACGACGCCCACCCGATGGGGATTCTGGTGGGAACGGTCGGGGCCCTGTCGACCTTCTACCCGGACGCCAAGAACATCCTCGACCCGGCCGTCCGGCAGAAGCAGATTTATCGCCTGATCGCCAAGATGCCCACGTTGGCCGCCTTCGCCTACCGGCATAGCCTGGGGCTGCCCTATGCCTATCCCGATAACGATCTCTCCTACGCCGGCAACTTCCTCAACATGCTCTTCAAGATGACCGAGCCGAAGTACAGCCCCAATCGCGTCCTGGAGAAGGGCCTGGACGTCCTCTTCATCCTCCACGCGGATCACGAGCAGAACTGCAGCGCGAATGCGATGCGGAGCGTGGGCAGTTCCCATGTGGATCCGTACTCGGCGGTGGCGGCGGCCACGGCGGCGCTGTACGGCCCGCTGCACGGGGGGGCGAACGAGGCGGTGCTGCGGATGCTGCGCGAGATCGGCTCGAAGGAGAACATTCCCGAGTTCATCAAGAAGGTCAAGACGCGCGAAGCGTTGCTCATGGGGTTCGGCCATCGCGTCTACAAGAGCTACGACCCCCGCGCCAAGGCCATCAAGAAGCTGGCGTATGAGATCTTCGAAGTGACGGGGATGAATCCGTTGCTCGATATTGCCATCGAGTTGGAACGGATCGCCCTCGAGGATGATTTTTTCGTGAAGCGGCGGCTCTATCCGAATGTGGACTACTATACGGGAATGGTCTACGAGGCCATGGGCTTTCCCGTCGAGATTTATCCGGTCCTGTTCGCCATCGGCCGAACCCCCGGCTGGATCGCCCAGTGGCAGGAGATGCTCCTTGATCCCGAGCAGAAGATTGCCCGGCCGAGGCAACTCTTTATCGGTGCCGGACAACGCGACTACGTTCCCATCGAAAAGCGCAAATAACCTTGGGAAAAAGACGGACCACCCCGCGCGCGCGGGGTGGCCCGTCTCTCTCGGTCGATGTCTCGCGAGACGCTGTGACCGTTTAGCCCAGGATTGATTTGATCTCTTCCAGGCGGGCCACGATGTGGTCCGGGGCAGGTATCGACGCGTCGAGGACCTCTCCCCTGCGGTTCAGCCAGATCACTGGCATGCCCACCCCCTTGGCCCCCGAAATATCAATGCCGGGACTGTCCCCGACAAATATCGCCTCGTGCGGGCGAATGCGAAGGGCCTGACACGCCGTCTCGAAAATGGCTGCATGGGGCTTCCGTTGCCCCAACTCCTCCGAGATCAGGATCAAATCGAGGAGAGGGGCGATCCCGGTCCGATCCAGGATCCGGCGGGCCGTGGGGCCGTGATCGAAATTCGAGATGAGGCCCAGGTGATATCTGGGCCGCAACGACTCAAGCAGCGCGGCGTGCTCCGCCGGGGCGTGGACGGCGTCGGCGATGCACGCCATGTGGGCGTCGAGGAGACGGGAGAGGAACGGCTCGGTCTCCGGGGTCACCGCGATCTGGAGCTTCTGGAAGAAGAGGTGGAACCGTTCGCGGGCCGACACCTCCCGTTGCTCTGCTTCCCGCAGGCGGGCCGCCTCGTCAAAGCTCTCCCGAAAGGCGGTATAGAAAGTGTTCAGGGAAACGTGGCCGTACCGTTCCGCGAAGAGGGGATAGACGACGGCCGTGGTCGAGCGGACGGCCTCTCCGTTGATGTGGATGAGGGGAAGGCGATCCCGCCGAAAATCCGCCAGGGTGTCAAAGAGATCGAAGATGACGCACCGGTAGCTCATCAGGGCCTCGCGAAAGATTCTTTATCCTAGCGGAATGGGGGGGCGAGTTCAACCCCCCAGCGGGGAGAGGCGGTACGGGTTGCGAGTCTGCCCGAATTCAGAAAGATGCCAATGGGTCTCTCAAAGGATCAACTGGCGGCAAAGGTTTCCGCCAGCCAGCGATTATTTGACGGGGCCTGCGATGCTCCGAGAGTCTTGGGGCAGCACGCACGGGATGGCTTCGAAACGTGAGGGATTCTTTCGATGAGGGTGTGAGGTTGCCTTCGACCGAATGCGCAAGAATGATGATGAGTGACGCAAGGGGCGGCCAGATTTCCTCCAAGAGCCGAGAATTTGGGCAAGGAGGGAAACAGTGTGCGTCATCCCCGATAGTTGTAATACAGGCACATGGCAGCGAATCGGCAAGTGGCACGTTCATTGCTAAGGATTTGGGCAGAGGGTGAAAGCGAGGCTCTAACGATGTTTTACTGCAATGCATGTAAAACCTGGGTCCAACCCATCCAATGGGTCGAATCCCTGCAGAGTGGTGAAATACACCTCTTCGAGGCTTGTCCCTGCTGTCACCAGACACCCGCAGCTTCTGATCGTCCCGCAGCATAATTCCACCGAGATACACAGGCGGCTTTGTCCTCCGACACGGACTCGTGCACCGTGAGGAGCACCAAGGAGGCGTTCCAGGATTTGTCTAGATGGGCTCGCCGATCACCTGGACTTTTATCAGATTCGTGAGTCCCATGTGCCCGAGGGGATAACCCATCACCAACACCACGGCGTCACCGGGACGCGCAACGTCGAGGTCCTGCAAGGCCCGGTCAGCCCGGGCGATCAATGCGGCGAGTCGTTTGCTTCGGCGCAGGACGCGCGGGGTGACCCCCCACACCATGCTGAGTCGTCGGATGACCTCCTTCTGGGGGGAGAAAGCGACGATCGGCACTGGAGGTCGGCGGCGAGCGAGCCGCAGTGCCGTCGCACCAGAGTGCGTAAACGCCACGATGGCCGCTGCGTCGAGTGCCACGCCCAGCGTCGTCGCCGCCCTGCTGACCGCATCCTCCGGTGACGGGGATTCTCCGAGATCGCTCATGCGTTGCTCGATCCGGAGCCTCGAGGGGACGCTCGATTCCGTTTCTCGAATGATCCGGTCCATCATGCGGACGGATTCGACAGGGTACCGCCCGATGGCCGTCTCGGCGGAAAGCATCACCGCGTCGGTGCCGTCAAGCACCGCGTTGGCAACATCGGAGGCCTCGGCACGCGTCGGCCGGCTCCGTTCGGTCATGGATTCCAGCATCTGGGTGGCCGTAATCACCGGGCGGCCCAGCGCGTTCGCGCGCCGGATGATCCGCTTCTGGGCCGCGGGCACCTTTTCCGGAGAGATCTCGACCCCAAGATCGCCCCGGGCTACCATGACGCCGCCGGTCTCCTGCAGGATGGCCTCCAGGTCGTCCAGTGCCTCCGGCTTCTCGAGCTTCACGATAAGGGGGGGATGGGGGGCGGCGAAGGGGAGCCGGTCGCGGTTAGGGCGGGACCGGCTCTTGAATCCCACGAGGCGCCGGACCAGTCGCGTCGCCCGGCGCACCTCCTCGGCGCGGAGGACGAAGGAGAGGGCGATCATGTCCGCCCCCTGTGCGAGGACGAAGTCCAGATCCTCGCGGTCCTTGCGGGTGAGCGACGGTGTGGAGAGAACCACCCCGGGCAGGTTGATTCCCTTATGGGAGCCAAGCTCGCCTCCTTCGATGACACGGCAGCGCACTTCAGTTCCGCTGACCTGGACCACCTGGAGATGGATCCACCCGTCGTCGACGAGGATCTTGTGTCCCGGTTTAACATCCTTGGCCAGGCGAGGATAGGTGGTGCCGATCACCTTCGCCTTTCGGGGATGGCGCCGCGACGCGAGGATTACTTCTTCACCCCGGCGCAGCGTGAGAACACCTCCCGGGATTTCGCCGGTGCGGATCTTTGGCCCGGCCAGGTCGGCCAGGAGGCCGAGGGGCCGCCCGACCTCTCTCTCGACATCCCGGATGAGCCGGATGGCGCGGCCGTGCTCGGTCTGATCGCCGTGGGCAAAGTTCAGCCGGGCCACGTCCATCCCGGCGCGCGCCATCGCGAGGAGAACCTTGCGATCCCGGCAGGCCGGGCCGAGGGTACAGACGATCTTCACACGCCGGCCGGTCACGCAGACCCCCCCCGCACGGCAACGATGTGGAATTGAATCCGGGCGAGAACGGGCCGGGAAAGGCCGCGTGCAGTCGCCGCCATAGTTGCCCTCACCTCTCGATCGGGCTGGATGAAACGTTCTGCGATCCGTCCGTCCGGCCCGCCAAAGCCTCGCACGGTTCGACGGCGGGCAGGGCAACCGGCGCCGGTCAGCGGATCGGAGAGCCGGAAGGGAGGTCTTTATCCGGGATGAGCAGCACGATATGCCCTTCGGCATCTTCGGCGGCTAGGACCATCCCGCGCGATTCGACCCCCATCAGTTTCGCCGGTGTGAGGTTGGTGACGACGGCCACCTTCTTGCCAATCAGCGCGTCGACAGTGTACTGCCTCTGTAATCCCGCAACCACGGTTCGCTCGTCGGCACCGAGGCGGACGGTCAGCGTGAGGAGCTTTGTGGACCCTGCGATCGGCTCGGCATGCACGATCTCCCCGACCCGCAAGTCGAGACGCTGAAACTCCGCGAGGCTGATCTGAGGCATGTCAGGCTGATGCGCCTCCTGGGACCGGATGGCCGCAAAGCCTCCTTCGATCCGGGGGAAGAGCGGCGGTCCCTTCCGGATCATTCCGGAGGTGGGACCCCCGCCCCACGCGGCGTGCTCGATCCGGGCCTGCGCGACCTGTGCGTCAATACCCAATTGGTCCGTGATGGCCTGTCCGGTGTCTGGAAGGAATGGGGAGAGCAAGAGACCCAGGATCCGCAGGATCTCCCAGGCATGGTAGAGGACCCGCTCGAGAGCCTGGGGGTTCTTTTTGCTCAGCTCCCAGGGCTTGTTGCTGTCAATATATCTGTTGGCGGCGTTCACGAGCTCCCACAGGGACTCGAGGGCCCGGTGGAAAGCCAGGTCATCCACCGCTCTCGTGAGGGACGCGAGGCTCGCCTCGGCGATCTGCAGCAGGCTGCGATCGCCCGGGCTCGCGGGGGCCGCACGACTCGGGATCCTGCCGTCCAGGTATTTTTCGATCATCGTCAGGACCCGGCTGACCAGATTGCCCAGGTCGTTGGCGAGGTCGGCATTCAACCGGCCGATCAGCGCTTCTTCGCTGAAGCTCGCATCGAGGCCAAAGACCATCTCCCTGAGGAGGAAGTAGCGCAGGGCGTCCCGGCCGTATTTTTGGGTCAGGTCCAAGGGACGAATGACATTGCCGAGGCTCTTGGACATCTTTCCCCATTCCACCTTCCAGTATCCATGCACGTGCAGATGCCGGTAGAGGGGGATTTCGGCAGCCCAGAGCATGGTCGGCCAGTAAATCCCATGGGGTTTGACAATGTCCTTGGCGATGAGGTGATTCGCCGCGGGCCAGAAGGTGCGCGCCTCTTCCCCGTCAGGATAGCCCAGGCCGCTCAAGTAGTTGATCAGGGCATCGAACCAGACGTAGGTGACATAGTTTGCATCGAAGGGGAGTGGAATCCCCCAGGCGAGACGGCTCACCGGTCGCGAAATGCAGAGGTCCTCCAACGGCTCGCGCAGGAACGCCAGCACCTCGTTTCGGTACCGTTCGGGGCGGATGAACTCAGGATGTTCCTCGATGTACGTGACCAGCCGTCCCTGGTATGTGCTCATGCGGAAAAAGTAGTTCTGCTCCCGAATAAAGGTCGGCTCAACCTGATGGTCGGGACACTTGCCGCCCTCCAGCTCTCGCTCGGTGTAAAAGCGCTCGCAGCCAAAACAATAGCGGCCACCGTATTCGCCGAGATAGATCTCCCCGCGGTCATAGATCCGTTGCAAGAGATGCTGGACGAGCCGCTGGTGGGCCGGGTCGGTAGTGCGGATGAAGGCGTTGTGCGTGATGTGCAGGGCGTGCCAGGTGTCGCGAAAAACGGCGCTGATCCGGTCGGCGTACGCCTGGGGGGCTTCCCCGGCTTTCGCGGCCGCCTGGGCGATCTTGTCCCCGTGCTCATCCGTCCCGGTGAGAAAGAAGACCCGATGGCCTGTGAATCGCTTGAAGCGCGCCAGGGTATCCGCCAGGATGGTGGTGTAGGCGTGGCCGAGATGGGGAACGTCGTTGACGTAATAGATGGGGGTGGTGACGTAGAATATCCGTTCACTCATCGGTTCCAGAACCCCGCCCTCTCCCCGCGTTCCCCGTGCATGGCGTTGCCCCGGCAACCACCATTGCCGGGCTGGAACACCATGATGAATGTGCTCAAGCGGCCTGAAGGTCCCGCAGTTTCAGGAGCATCACTTCGAGACTGAGCCGCGGATTGGCATGTCGGCCAATGCCATCGAGGGTCTGCTTCACCGTGTGATACATCGCCAAGAGCCGGGCGACTGCGAGCCGTTCGCTTTGGCGTCGCAGGGCCGGTCCGCGATTGCGATAGACCAGGAGCGCATCCCGCTGGGTGACCTTCGCGACCGTGAGATCCCGGCACCAGGCGAGGAGCGCCTCTAGGAAGAGGGACAGGGTCTCCTTCTGGCGGGAGACCTGCTCTGCCATATCGAGTACGGGAAGAATCCTTCCGGCCGGGAGGGCGAAGACCTGTTCCACCAGACCTCGAATCTCCTGGAGCGGGCTCGCTCGAAGCTCTTGCGCCCGGCCGAGGCTACCGCCGGCCAGGCTGGCCAGGAAATGGGCCTCATCTTCATCATAGCCCTCTGTCTGGAGCCGGGCCGCAATGACATCATCGGGCAGTGGGCCGAATCGGATCTGGCTGCAGCGAGAAGCGAGCGTGGGGAGCAGCGCCGAGGCAACGGGGGCGATGAGGACCAGCACGGCCGTCCCCGGGGGCTCCTCTACCGTCTTCAGCAAGGCATTCTGCGCCTGCTCTGTCATCGTTTCGGCCTGATCGAGGATGAAGACCTTGCGTCGCCCCTCGTAAGGCCTCAAGGTCGCGTCCTGAGTCAGGCTGCGGATCTGGTCGATTTTCAAACTGCTCCCGTCGGGTACCAGCTGATGCACATCCGGGTGCACTTGCCTGGCGATCTTCGCGCATGAAAGGCAGCGGTCACAGCAATCCCCCCGCTCCTGTCCGAGGCAGTTGAGCGCCTTGGCAACGGTGACGGCCGTCAGGAACCGGCCGACACCTTTCGGACCCGTGAAGAGAAGGGCATGCGGGATGCGACCGGTTTCGATCGCCCGCCGCACGAGCGAAATCGCCCAGGCCTGACCTTGGACGTCGGCGAAACCCATTATCGTTTTTCCGGCTCTACCGCCCGGCTCCCGATTAATCGCTCCACCCGCGCCCAGATCTCGGCGGCGATCGTCCCCTCCGGCTGTGTCGCATCGATGGTCTGGAACCGCTGGGGTTCCTCCCGGGCGAGATCCAGATAGCCCTTCCGAACCCGATCGTGAAAGTCCAAGGCCTCTGCTTCCAGGCGATCCAGCGACGGCTCGGGAAGGGGAGGCTGGCCCCGCTCCCATACGCGGCGGAGTCCCTCGCGTGGGTCGAGGTCGAGCAGAACGGTCAAGTCCGGCCTGAGGCCGCCGGTGGCTACGCGGTTTGCCGTCGCAATGAGCTTCAAGTCCAATCCCCGGCCGTATCCTTGATAGGCGACGGTGGCATCGGCGAAACGATCACTGACGACAATGGTCCCCCCGTGCAGGGCCGGGGCGATCCATTCCCGGCAGAGCTGCGCTCGCGAGGCCAGGTAGAGGAAGAGTTCGGTTTCGGCCACCATCTCCGCATTGCGGGTCGCCAGCAGCATGGCCCGGATCGCATCGCCGAGGGATGTGCCTCCGGGCTCTCGAGTCTCCACAACCCGCTGTCCGGCTTGCCGCAAGGTGGCGGACAACCGCCGGATTTGTGTGGTCTTCCCTGAACCCTCCACGCCCTCGAAGGTGAAAAACAGCCCGCGCATCCTTAGTGCCCGCTTTTTTTCTTCTGGCCCTTCGTGCGGCTTTCCAGAACCTGCCGGGCCGCCCGGGATACCGCGGCCGGGATGTTGCGATCCCTGACCAGTCCCTGGAGATCCCGGTCGGTAAGGCTCGAAATACCCAGCCCGAGCGATACGCCGACCGGGGTCTTGGGGTTATGGAGGAGGCTCAGGATCACGGTCTTGTTTGCACGGACGCGCCTCATGTTGGCGATTGCCCTGAGGATCTGATCGGAGACGTCGCGCATCTGGGCGATCATGAGGATCTCATCATCGGTGGTCCGCGGACTGCTCACCACTTCCAGGGAGATCATCTCGTTGAGGTCCTTGACGAGGATCATGCGGGCTTCCCGATTTCCCTTCTTGGCCAGCGCCAGCTTCTGCCCGACACTCATCTCTTTGATCATCTGGAAGAGGGACTTTTTCCGCTCGTGCTCGTCTTTCGTGCTTTCGTGTAAGACCGCGTTCACTTTGCGCCGATCCGTCTCGGTCAGGCGGGGATTCTTGAGGAGGGCT
>Ga0302046_10002702_pt1 | contig 16433 bp, 21 predicted proteins | sample RVTome_11_FD_200261 | JGI IMG/M metagenome (GOLD analysis project Ga0302046, IMG submission 200261) | Soil microbial communities from uranium-contaminated site in the Upper Colorado River Basin, Wyoming, United States - RVT147D111 (version 2) ...
GGCATCGACAAGCAGATGGTGGGCCAGGTAGCGGCGAAGATTCGCGCGCTCCGGCCGCCTGAGCCGTATAAAGGAAAGGGCGTACGTTACGTCGAAGAGTACGTACGTCGCAAAGCCGGCAAGACCGCAGCACGATAGATTTTCGGGACGGAAGTCTACAATCGAACAAGGACGATGGCGACCAGGACATTCAAAAACAAGAAGGCTGCGCGGCGCTCACGCGTCAAACGAAGTGTGCGCGGCAAAATCAGCGGAACGCCGGAACGGCCTCGCCTGACGGTTTACCGCTCGAACAAGAATATCTACGCGCAGTTGATCGACGACATTGCGGGGCGGACGCTGGTAGCCGCTTCTAGTCTGGAGGACAGCCTGGAGGCCGGCAACCCTATCTCTGTAAGTCAACAGGTGGGGAAGCGGCTGGCCGAGCGTGCGCAAGAGGCGGGTGTCGAAAAGACCGTCTTTGACCGCAATGGCTATCGGTATCATGGTCGCGTCAAAGCATTGGCCGAGGGGGCCCGCGAGGGTGGGTTGCAGTTTTAGACCCTGACCCCTCTGCTCCGTCAACGCTTTGTGCATCCGAGCCGTGCGTGATGGTGCTTTACAAATAGTCGAAGCATACGTCGAGGCTCCTAACAAAACAGACCTGAAGGTCTAGCAAACATGGCAAAAGGGAAAAAGAATCGTCGCGGGCGTAGCGATGCCGCAGAGCAGAAGGAATGGATCGAACGCTTGGTCACCGTCAATCGCGTAGCGAAGGTGGTTAAAGGTGGTCGTCGCTTTTCCTTCAACGCGGTCGTCGTCGTCGGTGACGGTGAGGGGTTCGTCGGAGCTGGCCTCGGCAAGGCAAACGAAGTAGCCGATGCGATTCAGAAGGGCACGGAAGATGCCAAGAAAAACCTGGTCCGGGTGCCGCTTCGCAAAGGCGAGACGATTCCACACCCCGTCGTCGGTAAGCAAGATGCCGGCCGGGTGTTGCTGAAACCAGCCGCACCGGGGACAGGCGTCATCGCAGGCGGGGGTGTACGTGCCGTTCTCGAATGCGCCGGGATCAAAAACATACTCTCCAAGTCGTTAGGGTCGAGCAACCCCCACAACCAGGTGGGAGCTACGATCAACGCCCTGGAGCGGCTCGAAGACCCGCTGGAGGTCGCGCAGCGTCGCGGTATTCCCCTGCGCAAAGTGTTTGAAGGTTAATCGCTTTGGGCCGCGGGTTCTCGACGGGGCGTCAACCCATCCAACCCGTCCTATGAGGACGCGCAGTCGGAAGCAAACCGCCACAAGCTATTATGAAACTGAAGATTACGCAGACGCGTAGCGTCATCAACACATCCGGACGGCAGCGGCGCACCATCGAGGCGTTGGGCTTGCGCCGGATGCATGACACGGTGGTGCACGAAGACAGCCTCGTCATCCGAGGCATGGTCGACAAGGTGCGTCATTTGGTCGATGTCGAGGAAATCGAAGCCTAGCCGGTAGTCGTTTCGGGCGGTGAACAAAAACGGCCGAACACGATACCACGTCATTCAACGCGAGTCTGCGACCCGCTCGGGGGCCGTGGGCGTTTTAGCCAGAGAAGGTTCATGGACTTAAGTAACCTCAAGCCTGCCGAAGGCGCGACGAAAAAACGCAAGCGCATCGGGCGTGGCGTCGGATCGGGCTACGGAGGGCATAGTGCCACCCGGGGCGATAAGGGCCAGAAGAGCCGTACCGGAAACCACGCGATGCCGTCCTGGTTCGAAGGCGGCCAGATGCCGCTCCAGCGCCGGGTCCCGAAGTTCGGCTTCAAAAATCCCTTTCGGAAGACCTACCGCGTTTTCAACGTCTCGCAGCTTGCCGCCCTCGTGGAGGCAGGGCGACTCGACGCCTCGGGACCGATTACGCCGGCCGTGCTCGTAGAAGCCGGGCTGGCGGGTACGTCGGACCTGGTCAAGGTTCTTGGAGACGGGGAGCTGGGCGTGGCGCTCGACATGACGGCGCATGCGTTTAGCAAGTCGGCCCGGAAGAAGATCGAAGCAGCCGGTGGGCAGGCCACCGTACTTTAGATTCTGGATTTCGGATTTTGGATTCAAGCAGTCCAAAACCCAGATCATCGAAAATCTAAAATCCAAAATCAGACATGGCTGGTCTCGCAGAGAGCCTACGTAACATCTGGAAAATCGAAGAGCTGCGTAAGCGCATCCTCTACACGCTGGGTATCCTGGTCGTATACCGCATCGGAGCCTACGTGACGTTGCCTGGCGTGGATGCGGCTGCGCTGGCTGATGCCATTCAGCAAGGGGGGACGAACAACCTGTTCGGTTTTTTCAACCTCTTTGTGGGAGGCGCCTTCTTGCAGGCCGGTATCTTTGCCCTGGGCATCATGCCCTACATTACGGCGTCCATTATCATCCAGCTGCTGGGTGCCGCGGTGCCGTACTTCCAGAAACTCCAACGGGAGGGCGAGGACGGACGCCGCAAAATTACCCAGTTGACCCGATACGGCACGGCGGGCATCACGGCGCTGCAATCGATCGGCTATGCGATCTATCTACTCAACGGTCCGGCGCGTTCGGCCATCGTGATCGACCCGACGTTCTTTACCATCACCACGGTGATCGTACTTACGGCCGGGACGATGTTCGTGATGTGGCTAGGCGAGCGGATCACGGAGAACGGCATCGGCAACGGCATCTCGCTGATCATTACGATCAGCATCATCGCCTTTTTGCCCCAGGCTCTCACCAACGAATTCCAGATTGTCGTCGAAGATTCGAACCTGTTCCTCTTCCTGGCCGAGATGGCCGTCCTGATCCTGGTGACGGCGTTCATCGTGTTGGTGACGCAAGGGATGCGTCGGATTCCGGTCCAATACGCCAAGCGCGTCGTTGGGCGTAAGGTCTACGGGGGTACCACGCAATATCTGCCGCTCCGCGTCAACGCGGCGGGTGTGATGCCCATCATCTTTGCGCAGTCGATCATGTTCGTCCCCGGCACGTTTGCTCAGTTTTTCCCCGACAGTGCCTTCATGCAATCCTTCGGCTTGCTCTTTCTGGACTTCACGGGGTGGGGCTACTCCATCATCTTCTTCTTCGTGTGCGTCTTCTTTACCTACTTCTACACGGCCATTGCCGTCAACCCGAAGGAGATGGCGGACACGATGAAACGGCAGGGCGGGTTTATTCCCGGTATCCGGCCGGGTAAGCAGACGAGCGAGTTCATCGACAACATCCTGACGCGTATCACGCTGCCGGGGTCACTCTTCCTGGGCTTCGTAGCGATCATGCCGGCCTTCGCCGTGCAGTTCGGGATCTCTGAGACACAGCAGTTTGCCCAGTTTTTTGGAGGCACCAGCCTGCTGATCATGGTCGGGGTGACCCTCGACACGTTGCAGCAGGTGGAGAGCCACCTGCTGATGCGCCACTACGATGGTTTCATGAAAAGCGGTCGCGTACGCGGACGACGCGTCTAGTCCTTTGTCCGTTGAATGCTCGCTGCGCTCGCTGTTGTCCGTTGTTGACACCCCGCGCGGTGTGCCAAAACAACGGACGATGGGCTACTGACAACAGCCAACCGGATGGTTCACCTGAAAAGCCAACGCGAGATTGATCTAATGCATGCCAGCGCCGACCTGGTAGGGCGGACGTTGGCCGAAGTGGCGCGCCGCATCGATGTGGGAGTAACCACGGCGGCGCTGGACCGCGTGGCGGAAGACTTCATCCGTTCGCACGGCGCTGAACCGGCTTTTAAGGGCTATCGCGTCGGGTCGTTGACGCCGTTTCCCGGAACCCTCTGCGTGTCGGTCAATGACGTCGTGGTGCACGGTATTCCGGGGGCGTACGCGTTTCAAGAGGGCGATCTCGTCTCGGTCGATTGCGGCGTCTTGCTGAACGGGTATTACGGAGATAGTGCCTATACCTTCGGGGTCGGTGAGATTTCGGAAGAGGCGGCCCAGTTGTGCCGGGTTACCTATGAAGCCCTGCAGGAAGGGGTCGCCCAGGCTGTGCACGGCCATCGCGTCGGCGATATTTCGTTTGCCGTGCAGTCGTATTGTGAGGCGCGCGGGTATGGCGTTGTGCGTGACCTGGTAGGCCATGGCATCGGGCGTAAGCTGCATGAGGAACCGCAGGTGCCTAACTACGGGCGCCGGGGAACCGGGCGTAAGCTCAAGGAAGGTACGACCCTCTGCATCGAGCCGATGATCAACCGCGGCACCTATGCCGTCACGACCGGCGCGGACGGCTGGACCATCCGGACGGCCGATGGCGCCCACTCAGCGCATTATGAACACATGCTGGTTGTGCGCCGCGGGCAGGCCGAGGTGTTAAGCACCTTTGCGTACATTGAGGCGGAGATAGAAGCCCCCTATAACAAAGCAGCATTGACGGATGGCTAAACAAAAAGCCATTGAGCAAGACGGTGAAGTGATCGAGGCGTTACCCAACGCGCAGTTTCGCGTTCGTCTTGAGAATGGCCACGAAATTCTCGGGTTGCTCTCAGGCAAGATGCGGATGTACTACATCAAGATACTGCCCGGAGATCGCGTCAAAGTAGAACTTTCGCCTTACGACTTGTCGAAAGGGCGCATCGTCTATCGGTACAAGTAACCGATGTAATTGCTTGACCAGGCAACGAAAGCTGGAGCGAACTTCCTGTTGGGAAGAACGTTGCACATAGGCTTAACCCTTTGGGGAGAGCATGTTTCGGCTGTGCTTCACAGGCACGGCCGCCGAATAGCAAAGGAGGAATGCCGATGAAAGTACGCGCCAGTGTCAAGAAGCGGAGCGCGGACGACAAGATCGTCCGCCGTAAAGGTCGCCTTTACGTGATCAACAAGAAAAATCCCAAGCACAAGCAACGCCAGGGCTAATCGACTATGCCACGAATTGCTGGAGTAGACATCCCCAACGACAAACGCGGTGAGATTTCCCTGACGGCGATCTTCGGGATTGGCCGGTCGCGGGCCCGCGAGATCCTTGATCGCATGGAACTCGACTACGATCAGGAACCGGAGGCATGGACGGAGGAGCAGACCCGGAAAGTCCGCCGCCTTGTTGAAGATCATTACGTTGTCGAGGGGCAGTTGCGTACCGAGATCCAGATGAACATCAAGCGTCTGATGGATATCGGTTGTTACCGTGGGCTTCGGCATCGTCGTGGCCTGCCTGTGCGCGGCCAGCGCACGCAGACCAACGCGCGCACGCGCAAGGGACGCCGTAAGACGGTGGCCGGTAAGAAGAAGGCCCCGAAGAAGTAATTGGGTCCGTGGTACGCTCCCCCTGCCTTCGCAGGGGTCGCTGTTGTCCGTTGTTGATAGCAACGGGTCAGTCAGCCCCTCACCACGGACCAAGAACCACGGACCAAGAACAACTATGGCAAAACGGCAACAGAAGCGAGGCCGCGGAGGCCGCGTGCGCAAAAAAAATGTCGTTGTTGAAGCGAACGGCATGGCTTTCATCCGGGCGACCTTCAACAACGTCATCGTCACCCTGACCGACCAGTACGGCAACTGCATTTCGTGGTCGAGTTCAGGCAAGGAAGGCTTCAAAGGAAGCCGTAAGAGCACCCCCTACGCCGCGCAGGTGGCCGCTACAACGGCCGCCCAGGAAGCCCATGACCTGGGTTTGCGCCGCGTCGATGTCTACGTCAAAGGTCCCGGGTCCGGCCGGGAGTCGGCCATTCGTGCCTTGTCTTCGTCGGGCCTTGAGATTGCTACGATCCGCGATGTGACCCCTATTCCACATAACGGCTGCCGGCCCCCGAAACGCCGTCGCGTCTAGATTTTCGCACCGCGATAATCTATGAGGGGTAAGACCGGTCATGAATAAGCAAGCGGCTTATTCATGCGTTTGTCCAGCATAAACCGAAAATGGTTTTTGGCGCAGTCAAAATCCATTGACAAACGAGACTGAGGAGAATACATGGCCCGATACCGAGGCCCCAAGCAAAAAATAGCCAGACGGTTCAAAGAACCGATCTTCGGCCCGAGCCAGGCGCTCGAACGCAAGCCCTACCCGCCGGGCCAGCACGGACGGAACCGTCGCCGCCGCGAGAGCGAGTATGCCGTCCAGTTGAAGGAAAAACAAAAGGCCAAATACACCTACGGCCTGTTGGAACGGCAATTCCGTAACTTGTTTGAAAAGGCGGCGAGTAAGAAAGGCGTCACCGGTGAGAACCTGCTTCGCTTCCTCGAAGCACGCCTCGACAACACGGTGTTTCGCTTCGGTTTTGGCATGACGCGGCGGCAGGCGCGCCAGCTTGTCAACCACGGCCATATCATGGTCAACGACCAGGTTGTCAACATTCCGTCCTTCCAGTTGCGTCCGGGTGATATCGTCGCGGTGCGGCCCAGAAGCCGCCGCATGGAGGTTTTCCAGGAAAACGTACAGCGGAACCGCCGCGCGTATTCCTGGCTTGAGGTGGATCGCCGGGACATGAAGGGCAAGTTCCTCGACTACCCCAACCGCGAAGACATCCCGGAAAATATCCGCGAGCAACTCATCGTCGAGTTGTACTCCAAGTAGCCTGCCGGAGCAGGCCACGTCGGTTCTCTTCGGGGATCGACACCCTTCGCGGAAAAGCGCTTGTGTTCGGGACTTTCGAACCATCAAGATTGATCGGGCTGATATGAGCAACTATGGAATTCAGATGCCGGATGGCGTCCAGGTCGAAGAAGCAAACGAGATCTACGGGCGCTTTGTCATACAACCACTAGAACGGGGCTTCGGGGTTACCATCGGTAACGCCCTGCGCCGGGTACTCCTCTCTTCCCTGCCGGGCGTCGGCGTTACGGCCATCAAGATCGACGGCGTCCAGCACGAGTTTTCGACCATCCCTGGCGTGACGGAAGATGTCTCGGACATCATCCTCAACCTCAAAGGGGTGCGTTTCAAGGCCAATGAGAATGCTGGCGGTAACATCCACCTGATCCTGAAAGGGCCGGGTACCTGGACGGCTGCTGACCTGGCTGAAGCCACCAGTGAGTACGAGATTCTCAACCCGGAACACCACCTTGCCACACTCGGGGACGACGCCAGCTTCGCCGTGGAATTGCGCGTCGAAGTAGGACGCGGGTACGTACCGGCCGATGAGAACAAGCACGCCGACGACCCGATCGGGGTCATCGCGATCGACGCGATCTTCACGCCGATCAAAAACGTCAGGTACAACATCAAGCCGACGCGGGTAGGGCAGAAGATCGACTATGAACGCCTGGAGATCGAAGTCACTACCGATGGCTCGGTGTTGCCCGACGATGCCCTCGCCCAGGCCGCTACGATCCTGCGGGACCATGTCAATCTCTTCATCAAGATGGACAGCGAGCCGCAGCCGGTCGAGGAAGAAAAAGAAGTAGACGCCGAAGTCCAGCGTATTCGCGAGATGCTCGCGCAGCCGGTTGACGAACTCGACCTGTCGGTGCGGGCGCACAACTGCCTGAAGGCAGCCAATATCAAGACCATCGGCGATCTGGTCCGGCGCGAAGAGTCGGAGATGCTCAAGTTTCGCAACTTCGGGCGCAAGTCGCTCCAGGAGCTGGTCGTCGTGCTGGAAGATCGGGGCCTTGGCTTCGGCATGGACGTGGACCAGTATCTCGAAGACGTGAAGAACTAATGAGACACGGACAAAAAGGGTATAAATTAGGCCGGACGCATGCGCACCGGCAGGCCACGCTGGCGGCGCTCTCGAACGCGCTGATCAGGCACAAAAGCATCCACACGACGCTGACCAAGGCAAAGGCGCTTCGTACGTACGTCGAGCCGCTGCTCACGCGGTCGAAGGACGACACCCTGAACAATCGCCGTCAGGTGTTTCGATATCTTCAGGACAAGGAGTCCGTTAAAGAACTCTTTGGAGAGATCTCCGAACGGATCGGTGAACGCCACGGCGGCTATACACGCATCGTCAAGCTGGGGCAGCGTTCCGGTGACGGGGCCGAGATGGCGGTCATCGAACTCGTTGACTACAACGAGACCGGGGAGGACACCACGGGCACCCGCCGCCGTCGTACGCGCCGGAGCGGCCGGAGCCGTCGGAGCGCCCGAAGCGAAGCGGCAGCACCCGCCGCTGTGGCCGCTTCGGCTAGCAAAGCCGTCGTTGACCCAGACGCAGACGACGCCGAGGACGAGGTGGTAGCGGCGGATACCGCTGAAGAAGATCCCATCGTCGCCGAAGAGATCGTCGAAGAAATCGACGAGGCTCTTGCCGAGGAACCTGCTGAAGAACCTGCCCCCGACGCCATTGCAGAGGCTCCGGTTGAAGCCGAAGTCTCCGAAGAGGTTGAGGTGGAACAGGTGCCGGTGGAGGAAGCATCGGAGGCAACCGATGACGCCGTGGCAGACGCTCCGGCAGAGGAAGCACCCGCAGAGGCCGATGAGGCGGATCAACCGGAAGCCACGACGGATCAGGAGGACGACGCCGAGGACGAGGACAAGAAAGCCGAATAGCAGGATTGACTGTTTTGAAATAGAGGGTGCTTTCGTGTCACGGAAGCACCCTTTGCTATTGTTGGAAACTGATAGAGCACGGTAGGGTACATTCCCATTCATCATCTCGGGGGCAGGTACCAGGGGCTCTATGATCCAGACCTCTGCCATACTGAAAGGAACGGCCGGAGACATCGAGCCGGCATTCCACCAAAAACTGGAGGAACTCCTCACGGTCTGCCGGGCAAGCCTGCCGTCAGTCGATGAGGACATGATCCGGCGGGCCTTTCGCCTCGGCTACTGGGCCCATCGCAACGACCGGCGCGCTTCAGGGGAGCTCTACTTTTCCCATCCGCTCGAAGTGGCGATGATTGTGGCGCAAGACATCGGCTTCGACGATATCAGCGTGGGAGCGGCGCTGCTGCATGACGTCGTCGAAGACACCGAATGCTCCCTGGATCTGATTCGTGAAGAGTTCGACGAGACGATGGGGGTGCTCATCGACGGGCTGACCAAGATCAGCGGTGTCTTCTCCAGCCGAGAGCTCGGGCAGGCCGAGAACGTCCGCAAGCTGATGTTGTCCATGGCGCAGGACATCCGCGTCATTCTCGTCAAGTTTGCCGACCGGCTGCACAACATGCGGACCCTGTCGTCGTTGCCCCGGCAAAAGCAACTCAAGATTGCCAGTGAAACCCGGGATCTGTTTGCCCCGCTGGCGCACCGCTTCGGGCTCCACGCGATCAAGAGCGAGCTGGAAGACCTCTCCCTCAAAGCCCTGGAGCCGGAAGCCTATGCGCATATCCTGAACGGGCTCCAGGCAAGCCGCCAGGAACGCGAGATATACATCCGGCAGTTCGTGAAGCCGCTAAAGCAGCGCCTGGAGGAGAGCGGCTTTCAGTTCGACATATACGGCCGGTCGAAAAACATCCAGTCGATCTTCCGGAAGATGAAAGTGCAGGGAAAACCGCTGGAAGAAATCTACGATGTCTTTGCTATCCGTGTCGTGCTCCGGACCGAAGGGCGTAGGGGCAAGGAGGATTGCTGGCGCGTCTACTCGATCATCACGGATCTCTACAAGCCGTTGCCGGAGCGCTTCCGTGATTTTATTTCGGTGCCCAAGTCGAACGGATACCAGAGCCTGCATACGACGGTGCTGGGGCCTGATGGCCGCCGGATTGAAGTGCAGATCCGCACGCATGAGATGCATGATATCGCCGAGCGAGGCGTGGCCGCTCACTGGAAGTACAAAGAGGGCGTCGACCAGCAAGACCTCAAGATGGATCAGTTTCTGGCCTGGGTACGCGACCTGATCGAAAATCCGAAGCCGGAACAGGCTACCGAATTTGTCAAGGACTTTCGCCTCAACCTCTACGACGAAGAAATCTACGTTTTCACGCCGAAGGGGGAGTTGAAGACCCTGCCCAGCGGAGCGTCCCCGGTCGATTTTGCCTTTCAGGTCCACACCGAGGTCGGATATCAATGCATCGGAGCCAAGATCAACGGCCGCATGGTGCCGTTGTCGTACAAACTAAAAAGCGGCGATCAGGTCGAGATCATTACCTCGAAAAAACAGACCCCGAGCCCGGACTGGATGAAGTTCGTCGTTACGGCCAAAGCGCGGAGCCGCATCCGCCACTGGCTCAACGAAAAACGCCGAAACGCGATCAAGCTCGGGCGAGACCTGTGGGAAAAGAAAGCCAAGCGCGCCCATCTCGACGTCGATGAGCAAGACCTGGCGCGGTATGCCTCGAAGCTGAAGTTTCCGAATCCGCAGCAGATGTTTTACGAGATCGGCACCGGGCTTTTCGAGGCGGACGAGCTGGTCCAACTCATCAAGCACGGGACAACCGGCCGTGCTGACGACGAACAGAATCAGGAAACGCTGCAACTCCAGTATGAAAATTTTCTGGAGCGGGCGCAGTCCAACGGCCAGCCGGCGCTTCTGATCGACGGCGAACTCCACACGGACATTGCCACCGTCTATGCGCCGTGCTGCAACCCTATTCCGGGGGACGAGGTTTTCGGCTACGTCAGCAAGACCGGCGCCATCAAGATACACCGCGTCAACTGTCGTAATGCACCGCACCTGCTTATCGATCATCCGGATCGGACGGTGTCGGTCGAGTGGAGTCGTCAGAAGGACGTGCAGTTCATCGTCGGGTTGCGCGTCATCGGCGAGGACCGTGTAGGCATCGTCAGCGACATCACAACCGTCATCTCACGGAATCTCAAGACCAATATTCGATCGATCACGGTTGACTCGGTTGACGGCATTTTTGAAGGAACTATCGTGCTCTACGTCAGCGACCTCGCCCACCTGCGTCGTTTGATCGAACGCATCAAGCGGATTGACAACATCCACGGGGTATATCGCTTTGAGGAATAAGGAGTTAGGAGTGTAAAGTGCCTTGAATATTCAGGCCGGATTTGTCCAATTTTTGGTGAAAGGATCTTTTTTTGGAAAGCAACATCGTTTTGATGGGATAAGTCCTTTATTGATAAATGATTAATCATTACCTTGAGCCGGCAGTTTGCGTTTGAGGACCGTGCTTGCCGGTCGCAGGTGCCCCGCGTTCTCGTCATGCCCCGTCAATCATCGTCTCATTCCCTTAAACCACGGAGTTTTACATCATGTCGGAAAGATCAACGACGCTTACAAAGAAAGACGTCGCGCGCCGCGTCGCCGATATCATGGACGAGCCCATTTACAAGAGCGAGCCTTGGGTCAAAGCCGTCATTGTCGCGCTCGGAGATCTGATGATGGAAGCAGATCCGGAACTCCGCATCGAGTTGCGCGACTTCGGGGTCTTTGAAGTGAAGAAGACCAAGGCCAAGCCGAAAGCCCGCAATCCGAAGACGAATGAAACAGTCTTTATTCCGAGCCGGCGGAAAACGCACTTCAAGCCCAGCAAGCGGCTCAAAGAGGTGCTTCAAACTCCTCTTCAGCGGCTGGATTATGACATTCCCGATGGCAGTGCGGACGAGCACATGGGCCTCGACGATCTAGAGCAGCAGGGCGTATGGGCCCAGAATGGCGTCAACTGATTCCATGAGTTTGCTCACAAGCAGGGCGGACGGGGGCGCTTGTGTTCCCGTCCGTTTTCATTTTGGTGCAGCACCCATGGCCGAACCTCGCATTGTGGCGGTGGACTATGGAACGAAGCATGTGGGGGTGGCCCTGGCGGACCCGTTGCGGATCTTTGCCCAACCCTACGGCACATTCAGTCAGGACGAAGCTGTGGCCCGGCTGAGGCACCTGCACGCTGAAGAGGGTATCTCGGTCATTGTGGTAGGCTGGCCGTTGCTGGAGGACGGCCAGGCGGGCCCGGCGACGGAACGGGTGCAGCAGTACATCAACCGATTACGCCGCGCCTTGCCGGGCACGGAACTTGTCAAGTGGGATGAACGCTATACCTCGGAACTGGCAAAGGCCCAGTTAAAAGAAGCAGGCGGTGGTCGAAAACACCGTGCCGATAAGCGCCGCGTCGATGCCGCTGCTGCGGGAATCATCCTGCAGGAATACCTGAATCATCTGTGAGAAAGAGGCCAGGCAGAAACCCGTCCTGGCACCGTTCGTATGTTGTACCCTGTGTGTGATTTCAACCATTTAGATCATAAAAACTTATGAGAAACAAAGGAACGATTGGACTTATGATCGTCCTGCTTTTGGTGGCCTTTGCGGGATGTGCCGGTTGCAGCACCTATAACGGCCTCGTGAGTGCCGAGGAAGGAGTGGAAGAGGCTTGGGCGAACGTACAGAGTGCCTACCAGCGGCGCCTCGATCTGATTCCGAACCTCGTCAACACCGTGAAAGGGGCGGCGGACTTTGAACAGGAAACCCTGACGTCGGTCACTGAGGCCCGGGCGCGTGCTACCTCGATCAACCTGTCCGTAGACGATCTGAACGATCCGGCCAGGCTGCAGCAGTTCCAGGAGGCACAGGCTCAGGTGAGCAGTACGCTCAGCCGGTTGTTGCTCGTGTCGGAGAACTATCCAGAGTTACGGGCTACCGAAGCGTTTCGAGACTTACAGGTTCAACTCGAAGGCACCGAAAACCGCATCAACGTGGAACGTGTTCGCTACAACGAGGCGGTGCGGGACTACAACACCTCGGTCCGTCGGTTTCCGGCGGCCCTGTTTGCCGGTCTTTTCGGTTTTGAGCGGCGGATTCCCTTTGAGGCAGATCCGGGCGCCGAGCAAGCGCCGACGGTCGATTTTAGCTCTTGATGCCGAGGTGTAGGGTGCATCGTCGTTGGTGGGTGGTAGTGTGGTTGCTGGTCTGGGCCGTCGTGCCGGCGGCCCGGGCCCAGCGTGTCGATGTGATCCCCTCGTCCGGCAAACTGGTAACCGACCTGGGTGATATGCTCTCATCGTCTGAAGAACAGGCCCTCACGCAGCGTCTCCGCTTTTACGCCGATAGTACATCCACCCAGATTGTGATCGTGACGTTGCCCGACTTGGGGGGGGAAGACATCGCTGCGTATGCCACCGCCTTAGGGCAGCAGTGGGGCGTCGGGCAGGAAGGCAAGGATAACGGTGCCGTCATCCTCGTCGCGCGCGACGATCGTGAAGTCTTCATCGCCACCGGCTATGGGCTGGAAGGAGCTATCCCCGACATCGTGGCCGGGCGTATCGTGCGCGAGATCATCGTGCCCCGCTTCAAGCAAGGCGATTTTTATGCAGGCCTCAACGGGGCTGTTGAGGCGCTGATCCGCGCGGCCGCCGGTGAGTTTACGGCCGAAAGCCCTTCGCCTTCCGGCAGGCAGGAAGGCAAAGACTTCTTCGGGCTGCTTTTCGTCTTGTTCATCATCATCCTGTTCGTCGTTTCCGCGATCCGTCGAGGAAGAGGCGGTGGGGGAGGAGGGCATTATCGTCGTCATGGGGGGCCTCCCGTGATTCTCTGGGGCGGTGGTGGTTTCAGCGGCCACGGCGGTGGTGGCTTTGGTGGTGGTTTCGGCGGTTTTGGTGGCGGTGGTTTCGGCGGCGGCGGTGCCGGGGGTAGCTGGTAATGACCTGAGATTCAACGGCGTTCTGTGGCATGACCCAAGATCGGCTCACCTTGCTGCTTGCTTTCTACGAGCAAGATCCCGGCGACCCTTTTACGCGATTTGCCCTTGCCCGCGAGTATCTGAAGCAGGGTAACGCGGAGCAAGCCCTGCTGTTTTATGAAAAGCTGGTCGCCGAGCAACCTGATTATACGGGCACGTATTATCATCTGGGGAAGCTGTACGAGGTGCTCGGGCGCAAGGAAGAGGCGTTAGACATCTACCAGCAGGGCATCGAAGCCGCCCGCCGGCAACGTAACCAGAAAGATGTATCGGAACTGCAGGATGCGCTGTTACAAGCTCAAAGCATTGGCTTTGGCGACGATGGCCCGAAGGAAGGTTGGGGATGAGGAACAAGGTGTTTGACCGTTGATCATTGGCGAAGAACGCTATGGAAATCCCTCCTGTTGAGCCGGCACCTCCCAGAGCAACATGGCGCGCCTATCATCAGGTAACGCGCACTGCCACCTATGGCTTTTTAATGGCGTTGCCGTTGCTTTTGCTCTATGAAGGGCTGATCTGGCTCGTTAATCAGGGTCAGGTTATGCAGGTGCGTATCAGCGCAGAGGTATGGATGAAGCGGGTAATCCCGGCGCTCGGAGATACCGGTATGCACGTCGTGGCTATCGCCGTATTGCTGATCGGTGTAGGCATCTACCTCTACGAGCGCAAGAAGCGCATTCCTCTTCGCGCGCGTTACTTCAGCTGGATGATAGGAGAAAGCGCGGTGTATGCCGTCGTACTGGCCTTTCTGGTGTCAGGAGTCGTCGGGATTATCTTTGCAGCAACTCCCATCTCGCTGATAGCCGGCCAGATGGCTGAGCAGGGACTCGCGACGAGGTTGGCACTGTCTATCGGAGCGGGCTTATACGAAGAACTGCTGTTTCGGGTGCTTGTCGTCGGTGGGCTCTACGCCCTGCTCTCCTCGTTCTTTTCGCAACGTACCCTGGCGTATGTGCTGGCGGCGGTGGTCGGGGCTTTGCTTTTCAGCGCAGTGCATTACATTGGATCATTGGCAGATCCGTTTACGCTATCGTCGTTCGTGTTTCGTTTTCTTTTCGGCCTGGCGCTCAACGTGGTCTTTCTGATACGGGGCTTCGGTGTCGCCGCCTGGACGCATGCTCTCTACGATGTCATGATCGTTACAGGGATGTTGGGATAGGGCAGTGGGCAGAACCTACCTTGTCATGCATCGTTTAAGACATAAGTACTCTCAAGAAGTAGATTATTTACAAGGAGATACTTTGCAGATTAATAGATTAAACGTTCTTTTCGAGAGAAGAGACGATGCTGAACAGCCTGCGTACCGCGGCCTTAATGGCCCTACTCATCATCCTGTTTGCTCTGGTGGGCCGGCAGCTTGCCGGTCCGGCAGGATTGATGATCGCTTTTGGCATTGCCGTTGCCTTGAATTTTGCCAGCTACTGGTTCAGCGACAAGATTGTTCTACGGATGTACCGGGCGCAAGAGGTGAACCGGGCGCAGGCACCGGAACTCTATGAGATTGTTGATCGGCTGCGGCAGCGAGCTAGTTTGCCGATGCCGGCGGTGTATGTCATTCCGTCGGATCAGCCGAATGCCTTTGCTACCGGGCGTAACCCATCCCACGCGGCGGTGGCTGTGACCAACGGTATAGTTCGTCTGCTCAATCAGGCGGAGCTCGAAGGCGTCATTGCGCATGAACTGGCTCACATCAAAAACCGCGACATTCTGACTTCATCGGTTGCGGCTACCGTCACTGCTGCCGTCACACTCCTGGCACGTTTCGGGATATTTTTCGGGGGTGGACGTGATCGAGGCAATGCGATTGCCACGTTGCTCATGCTGATCCTGGCACCCCTGGCAGCCGTCATGATTCAGATGGCCATCTCGCGATCCCGTGAGTTCGCCGCCGACCGCGACGGTGCGCGTATCAGCGGCAAGCCACGTGCCCTGGCCGAGGCGCTTGCTCGGCTTCAACAGGGGATCACCCGGATCCCGATGGATGCCAATCCTTCTACGGCTCATATGTTCATCGTCAATCCCTTCACAGGTGCCATGAACGGGATTCGGAATCTCTTTTCTACTCATCCGCCCGTTGAGGAACGGATCGAACGACTCATGGCCCTGGAACAAACCGGAGCCTGAAGCTACAGTGCCTTCCGGTGCCCAGGGTGCTGGTGGGCGCGATTGTATGATTCCCAAACTTGGAAAGACATGGAAAAAACCGTAAAAGTCGAATCGCCGAACGCAAATTCTGAAGATTCTTACGTACTCTGAAAGTGCTGGCTCTGCCCTTTTAAGCAATTCCTTCTTTTCGAAAGTGCTATCCTATGGCAAGCTGGCCACGTTTTCCCATCTGGCAACTTGCTTTGGGCTTGTTGGTCCTGACGGGGGCTATCGCAGGCGGTGTTGTATTTTGGGGCGCTGGGTCTGCGGGTAAGGCACATATGCCCGAGGCACAGCGGGCGTATTGGGATTGGGTACCGACGATTAATCAGGGTAAAGACGCGGCCCTGGATTCGGGCTTTGTTTTGCTTGCCCGGTATCCTTCATTGCGTTTGCTCTATCTGCGGCTCGCCGATGAATGCGAGGCCACCATGGTAGACCGTTGCCGTGAGGCGCTGGAAGAAGTGCAGCCTCCCGATTCTTTGACGGCGCTCTATCGAGAGGCAGCGCTGATTCGGATGCTTACCCCGGAGGATTCTGCGGAAGCTCTACAGCGATGGGAGCGTATCGCCGGGCATGAAGCGCTCGATCCATATCTTGCACGACTCGTTGTAGACGTAGGTTCAGCACCGGGGGATACCGTTTGGTTTAAGGCTGTAGAGGCTGGGTGGCAGGATAGACTGGCAGAAGCGCCACATGCTGCCGGTGCTGCTTTCGGCTTGGGCTATGGTGCGGTTTTACGTGACGACTGGGTTACTGCTGAGAGCTTACTTACCTACGTTACGACCTTGTTGCCTGATGATTCGCAAGCTTATAGGGAGTTGGGGCGCTTGTATTATTT